>Ga0315288_10003124_pt1 | contig 21146 bp, 14 predicted proteins | sample YL17G11_20_MG_FD_203454 | JGI IMG/M metagenome (GOLD analysis project Ga0315288, IMG submission 203454) | Sediment microbial communities from Yellowstone Lake, YNP, Wyoming, USA - YL17G11_20 | ecosystem: Environmental > Aquatic > Freshwater > Lake > Sediment | place: USA: Wyoming | collected...
ACCTTCTTCCCAGCACTTGATACTAGGACACTACCCGCCCGCGATGTACGCTTCTATCACGGGAGTGGAGTAGCCGCACAGGCTACCAACGTACCAGTCACTAACAGCCGCTGGCAGCAGGGCGCGGACTACGGGTAGCGCCGCGATTAGCTCTGCTGCCAGCAGTCTATAGTATGCCCAGACCTCTGCCCAACCTCCTGCCCGTTTAGTCACCGAACAGGCACAGTGATTCTCCGCGACGGCCGCCCGAACGCGAGATAGATATGTCGTCGGCGTAAGCAGCCACGCAGTGAGTTTCCCTCGCGCGACGAGATAGCATAGTGCCTCTGTCTGCCCGATATACCAGAGTCTTCTGTCTTCTGCGGGAGAGGGGCTTATCATATGCTTGCGGAATGCTTTCCTGGGCATGACGTGCACCCCATTTCACCCGAACAAGGCAGGTGCGCCTGGGAAGACAAGCCAGCATCCGGCGATTGTGACGGGAACCCCGAAAAGAAGACGCTTCAACCCCCAGGGGAAGGCGTATCCAATGTTGCACCACCAGATTCCCTCGTCAGTCCAGTGGCATCCCAGCGCCAGCAAAACCAGTCCAGCAACGAGCGTGGGCAAGCCATGCCAGCGCCACCCAAACGACAATGGGACTGGTACAAGATTCTCACTCTTGCCGTTCTGGTTCTGACCGCGTACCTTGCCTGCCAGGCCCACGAATTGACCCGCAACGATCAGCGTGCCAGGGTAGGTGTTCAGAGGCTTCAGACTCCGAGCAAAACCGCGGACATGGTCAAGGAGGGACTGCCAGTCACCGTGAGCGCGGTGTGGCAGAACTTCGGCAAGGGACCGGCGCTTCATACCGACTGCGTGATCAGTATACGTATTATGCGGAAGGGGGAGGAGTTCGACGCGACCTACGAGCAACAGGGAAGCCCAAAGACCGTCCAAGAGATCAATGTGCCCGTTAGTGGCGCTGCTCTCTGGCCTGCAGTTACGTATGCAACCGGGTCCGTATCCCTGACGCCCACTGACCAAGAGATCGCAGAGATTCGGCTCGGTGACAAGATCCTGTACTTCTACGGGAAGGCCACGTACAGTGACGCCTTCGGTAGGCCCCACTGGACCCACTTCTGCTGCCGTTACACCCCGGACCATCCGGGTTGGCTTGCTCACAGTACCTACAACGAGGCCAAGTAGTGCCCCTACAACCACCCACGCCGCCAGGAAACCTATCTTTTTCATCGCTTGCTTGCTCATATTAGGACCACCAACTCCTACCTCCGGTTGTCTGACCTGGGCAAATGTGGTAGACTCCACCGCGAACTTTCTGCCTGCGAGCGTGTCGAACCCAGAGGACACGGCCGCTGGGAGCATGGCGAGGCAGGCGATTCTGAACGTGCCAAGTAGGTGGCCCTCAGTGGCGGACGGTCCGCTGCCAGACGATCGCCGAGTCGCGGAGGATCCGCTGTCAGCGGGCGGCCCGCCGCCGGTAGCCGAGGCCTTCGATGCGCTTTTCGATGCCTACGAGCAGAGGATCTTCAACCTCGTCTACCGGCTGGTCGGCGACTACGAAGACGCGGCCGACATAACCTCCGATACCTTCGTGCGCGCGCTGCGCGGGTACGACCGGTTTCGGGGCGACGCCCATCCGTATACGTGGCTGTACCGAATCGCAGTCAATCTATGCAAGAACTATTTCCGGCAACAGCAGCATCGCAGCCGCGTGCATTCCTTCTCCTTGGATGCGCCCCTGGAGGGCGAGGAAGGGGCGACCGCGCGGGAGATCGAGGACGAGGCACAAGAGCCCCAGAGGCGGCTGGAAGCCCGAGAGATGGAGGCTCAGGTGCAGCAGTGCCTGGAGCAGCTGAGGCCGGATTTCAGGACGCTTATCGTGCTGCGGGATGTCCAGGGGCTTTCCTACCGCGAGATAGGGGACATCCTCGGTTGCCCGGAGAAAGCGGTGAAGTCGCGCTTGTTCCGCGCCCGGAGCCGCCTGCGGGACCTGCTGGACCCTTACCTGTCGGGATAGGGCGAGCTCGCGCGGCCCGAGTCGGTGTGACTCCTTGATCTGGAGGGAATAATGCGTCGTCCGCCTCTAATCGTGCTGCTGCTGGCAGCAGTCTTGGTCGGGGCGTGCTGTGCGGGGGCGATCGCCGCCACCGATCAGACCGGGATAAAGGTCGAAGCGGAGGGGGTGGCACCGCTGCCCGTGGAGGAGCCCTCTGCCGGGATCGAGCAGCCGCCGGCCGAGGCGCCCGCGCTTCCCCCGCCGACCGCGGAGCCGGCCGCGCCGCCCCAGCCAACCGTCGCCCCGGCTGAGGCGCAGCCGACCCCTATCCAGGGGCCCCTGGAGGTCCCCGCGCCTATCGTCAGTGTGGAGGTCGTGGGTAACCGGCACATCCCCACAGATGAAATCCTTGGGGCGATCAAGAGCAAGGTTGGTGGTGTCTTCTCCGAGGAGCAGGTGTCGGCCGACGCACAGGCCGTGCGCAACCTCGGTTGGTTCGAGCGCGTCTGGGTGGACCGAGAGAGCACCGAGGTGGGAATCCGCCTCGTGTTCAGGGTGGCGGAGAACCCCGTCATACGCGAGATCCAATTCGACGGGCCGAGGGAGCTGAAGCCGGAAGACCTGCTGGCCGTGATGAAGACGCAGCCGGAGCAGGTCTACAGCGCGCCGCTGCTGGCGAAGGATGCACTGGCGATCGAGGACCTCTACCGCTCCAAGGGATACATCCTCGCCTTCGTTGTCGGGCAGAAGATGAGCCAGGACGGGGTGCTGACACTGGTGATCGCAGAAGGAGAGATCGAGGAGATCAGGATCACCGGCAACACGCACTCCAAAACCTATGCCATCCGCAGGTACATACGAACGAAGGTGGGCGAGACCTACAATGACCGGAGAGTGGCGCGGGATGTCGCCAGGCTGACGACGCTCGACTGGTTTGAGACGGTCAGGCGGGACGCCGAGGTCGGGACCGAGCCCGGCAAGGTCGTGCTCATCATCACTGTGGTGGAGAAGCGACGGACCGGTATCGCCTCGGTGGGTGGAGGCTATAGCTCGGTGCAGGGGCTGGTGGGCTTCATTGACCTCACGAAGTCCAACCTTGGGGGCAATGGGCAGCAGGTCACGATCAGGGGGGAGTTCGGCGGCCGTGAGAGCTACGAGCTTGGATACCAGCACCCGTGGATCATGACGCCGGAGACCAAGCTCAGCGCCGGCATCTACGATCGGCTGATCCTGCGGGAGGCATTCGTCACGGATGACCAGGGCGAGCGGCGCAGCATCCTGTACGACGAAAGGCGCAACGGTGGAAACGTGACCCTCGGCCGGCCGTTCTCGGACAACACCACGGTCTTCCTGGGGTTGAGGATGGACGACGTCCAGATCACCGGGGTGTCGGAGGAGGAGAGGGAGAAGTTCCTCCAGGGGGCGGCCTTCGAGCCAAGGCAGGTCAGAAGCCTCACGCTGGCCGCCGTGAACGATACGCGAAGCGAATCCTATAACCCAAGGCGAGGGTCGTACGAGCGCTTCTCCGCCGAGTTCGCGGGGCTGATCCTGGGTGGGGTCGAGTTCAACAAGTATGTCAACGACTACCGGAAGTTCTTCCCCGCGGGCAGGCGGAACGTGCTCGCTTTCCGGCTGCTGGCGGGCACGGTCACGGGTGACCCGCCTTACCTGGAGCAGTTCCTGCTCGGCGGCAGCGAATCCCTTAGAGGCTATAGGAGCGACCGCTTTGTGGGCACCAGGATGGCGGTGCTCAACTCGGAGTACCGCTTCCCCATGGGGAGCAACCTGCTGGGCGTCGTGTTCGTTGACCTGGGCGACGCCTGGGGGGGGTCCGTGGCGAGCGAGGATGCCTTTGGGGACGTAGTGCATGGTTCATTCACCGCCCATGTGGGATATGGAGCCGGCGTGCGGGTGCGAACGCCCATCGGCGCGCTGCGGCTGGACCTGGGGTTCAGCGAAGAGGGCACGGAAACCCATTTCGGCGTGAGGCACATGTTCTAGTATCTTCAGGGGCGAGAGCCAGAGGCAAAGGAGTATCACAATGAGACAAGTTGTGCTGGTTGTGGCGCTGGGCGCGGTCTTGGCGGGGATGGGGACCGCGGCTGGATGGTGCGCGGTGGCGGCACCGCCGAAGCTGGGCGTGGTGGATATGGATCGCGTGGCGGCCGAGTATCGCCAGATGGCCGACCTGAACCAGCAGTTCCAGGACTTCCAGCGCGGTCAGGAGCAGCAGCTTTCGGAGCGGCATAAGACCCGAATGCTGACCGACGCGGAGCGCCAGGATTTCGTGGACCTCTCCCACATGGCGGCCCCCACGGAGAACAGGGACACGCGGCTGGCCGAACTGGAAGGGCTCTCGAACCAGCGGGAAAAGAGGCTGATGGAGCTTCGCAAGAAGGAAGCGCCCACCGCTGAGGAAGCGGCCGAGCTGAAGGAGTTGACCGCGCGTTACGAGGCGCGGATGGCGGACCTCGCCACCCTGCAGGCTCAGCTTCAGGAAAGCCGCGTGACGAAGTACCAGGAGCTGTCGAAGCTCATCGGCGACAGCGTGAACGACGCGGTGAAGACGGTCGCGGAAGACCAGAAGTTGGCGATGGTGCTGCGGAAGGAATCGGTGATGTTCGGGGGAGTGGACATCACCGAGGCGGTGATCGCGAAGCTCAACGCGAAGCCTGCGGCCTAGCCTCGTCTTCGCTGCCTGAAGGCGCGGTCTGTCTGAGAGCGGAGCGCGATGACCCTAGGGGAGCTGGCGGAGCTGCTTGGCGCCGAGCTGTCCGGCGGAGACGGGAACCAGCAGGTGCTGGGCGTTTCCGGGCTGGACAGCGCGGCTCCCGGGCATGTGACATATGTCGAGGATGAGCGCCGGCTGACCGCGGCCGAGGCCGGCCCCGCGCTCGCGGTGATCGCTCCCATGGGGCTGCGCGCGGCGAAGAAGCCGCTGCTGCGCGCAGCTAATCCGCGTTTGGCCTTCGCCCGGGCCCTGGCGTCCTTCTACCCCCCCTCCCGCATGTCGCCGGGCGTGGACCCGGCCGCCTCCGTGGCGAAGGACGCGGCGCTCGGAGAGGGCGTCGCAATCGGCCCTTATGCCGTGATCGGCGAAGGGGCGAAGCTCGGGCGAGGGACCCAGGTGCACGCGCTCGTCGCTATCGGGCGCGGGGTCGAGATCGGCGCCGACTGCGTGATCCACCCACATGTCGCCATCTATGAGGGCGTGCGCGTGGGCGCGCGGGTTATCGTCCACGCGGGCAGTGTTATCGGAAGCGCCGGCTTCGGCTACGTCTGGGATGGCGAGCAGCATGTGTGGCTGCCGCACGTTGGCGTGGTGATCGTCGAAGATGAGGTGGAGATCGGCGCCAACACCACCATTGACCGGGCCACGACCGGCCAGACCGTCATCGGCAAAGGGACGAAGATAGACAACCTCGTGCAGGTCGCGCACAACTCGCTCATTGGCAGCAACTGCCTGCTAGCCGGTCAAGTAGGAATCTCCGGGAGTGTCAAGCTGGGCGATGGCGTCGTACTCGCGGGGCAGGCCGGGGTGAGCGATCACGTCGAGATGGGGGAGGGCTCCGTAGGCGCGGCCGGCGCCGACATCATCCGCGATGTCAAACCGGGCGAAGTAGTGCTCGGCCGGCCGGCGAGGCGAATCAAAGAGCAGATGCGGATAGACGCCGCCGCCGCCCGCCTCCCCGACATGGTGCGAGAACTCCGAGAACTGCGCAAACGGGTGGAGGAGCTGGAGAAGAAGCTGTAGGGTCGGGCGCAGCCTTGCCCGCCGGGTTGTTGTTCACCGCAAAGGCGCGAAGGGCGCAGAGGAGGCGGAAGGCTGGGAAACGGCAGGGAGGCTCGGACGCAGATGAACACGGATAGACGGATGGGGCCGTGTGTAGGGCGGGGTCACCGAACCCCGCCAGCCTGCTCCTGGGAGCGCAGGCGTCTCGCCTGCACCTCTAGCAGCGCCCGCTTGGGCCCGCCAGGCCGTCGCCGTTCTGCCGGAGGTCCGTCGTCTCGGACCGGAGGGGTGCCTCAGGCGCCCTTCCGCGACCGGACCACCTATCACGAGCAGGCCCACCTACCCCTCGCCTACCTCTACACGCCTCCTGGGGCGGGTGGGCCGCCGTACCGGCTGGCATAAGCGACGGGGCAACAGCCCATTCCCCTGGGACCAGAGCGCTCCTTCTGTGCCCAGTGCCATCCCTACAGCCCGCATGGCGGCGGGCGATCATCGGCCAACGACCAGACTGGCGCACCGGCTGAGGGGCTTGTGAAAGGGAGACGCTTGCACGGTGGCGAAGTGACCAGCATCACTCCAGAGCGCGGTACTGCACAGGATGCGGGTTGGCTATGCCGAGCTGCAGGCCATGACTGTAGATCTCACGACGAGAGGCAAGCGAATGGGCGAGGCGGCAATGGTCCTTTCGGGGATAGAGAAGCTGCGGGTGTACGTCGCGATTTCAACCCGGAGGAATTCGTGGGGTGCCTGCTGCCGTAAGGCATGATCGGAGAGAAGGATGCCAACTGGCATACCAGATCAACTGACGGGGTTCTCGCCCTTCATCGCGCGGCCGTGCGTCGCGGTGCTGGTGGGCGCGGGTGTGAGCAAAGGCTTCGAGTTCCGTCTGATGGGAGGAGAGGACTACGAGTCGCTTTGGTGTGAGTTCCAGGACCACCTTAAGAGCGGGCATTGCGACGGAATCCTCAAATACGTGCACCCGCAAGGACAGCCGAACCTAGAGGATGTGTTCGAGCAGATCGAACTGATCAGCCGCAGCGCTGACACACTCAAGAAGTGCGAGCATTGCTGTAGCATCGCGCTAGACGCAGTGAATGCCAAGAAGATGATTGAGCCTTTTGTTGCCAAGCGGTACGGGTTCCCTGAGCAAGATGACAGCAGGAGGGCCACTGCGCTGTACACCGAGTTGCTGGAGGCGATCTGGCCGGCGACCCGTGGCAACGTCCTTCCTGTCTTCACTACGAACTACGATCTCGCGGTGGAAGACTTCTGTGGAAATCAGGGTCTTTCGTACACCCTCGTCCGCGGGCTTGAGGGAGCAGGCGGCAACTGGGATGCGTCGCTCCTTCACAAAGTTGGGGCTTCGCCGAGGCAACGAAAGATCGTCCTGATGAAGCTCCATGGGTCAACGGGTTGGACGTCCGGTCGAGATGATAGTGTGGTGGCGCTGCCATTAGCCATGCAAAAGGAGGACTTCAAGCAGGTGGCAGACAAGATGGCGAAGTATGCAATCGTTGCGCCGGTGCGAAACAAAGCGCCAGATCGTGACCCCTATCTGACCTATTTCGCGTATCTGGAGGAATGTGCGGCAAATGCTTCGGGCCTCATCATCCTCGGGTACGCATTCAATGAGCTCGGAGTCCGCAATGCCATTGGCACAGGTCTGACCAGGCGGCAGGGCCTGCCTCTGCATGTCCTAGTAGTGGACATAAACCCCCCGGATCCCATAGCCAAACTGAAGAGACCCGAGCTTCGGAACACCATTGTTCCAGCAGAGCTAATACATGATTTCGGGAGCGGCGACCTATCACAGCTCGGCACTACGGTGGAGCGTTGGGTTGCAGAGTTCTTAGAAAGCTTCGACATGAGCCCGCGGTCTCGGGTATGGGCTCATCATGAAAGCGACCCTGCAGCCATGTTGAGTGCTACAGATGACCATTGGGTCATCGAGTGGGCTGACGACGCGGTCTTCGACAAGCTAGGCTACTGGGAGTGGCGCCTGCCCACTGGCGTAACGGAGTTTACTGTTTCGTTCGAGATACGTCCCGAGCGAGTCGGCCGCGGGTGCTATCCAGGGGTACAGCTAGTGGATGCAAGCGGCGCGGAGAGTATCTTCGCCCTGGTCCTGGCGAGAGGTGGGAGCAAGGTACACGAGAGCGGCGGCAATGACAGCCTCGTCCTGGCTACTGTCCTGGGCAAGGATGGATGGAAGTCGGTATCCCCCTGGGGAACTGGCATTGGAGGCGGCGGGTGGATACCCGCGGCATTGGAGGTGCGCGGGCCCCAGTACCGAGGGGTCGTACGGGGCCATTGGCAAGACCCATGCCCGTGGTTGCCTTTGCAGGCCGATCCGCGGTTGCTACGCATCGGTGCCTTCGGTGAGGACACGGTTGTGCAACAGGCTCGCTGTCTGCTCCGCAATCTGCACTTCAGACGGGGCGTTGAGAAGCCGTAGGAGAACGACGGCGAACTTCGCCCGCAGAGATTTGCGAGGTGTTGTGCTTGTCAGGCACCCGTGGAGCCGGCCTGCCATCACGCCGCTAGCCGGAAGGCTGTGACCGGCGTGTCGAGGAAGAGCCGTCGCTCGATAACTCCCGAGAGGGTCTCGGCTGAGATGTCAGGTCGCTGGGTCCTCACCGGAAGATGTGGTGGATTGGGGGCTGATTGCGTGTGTCGAACATCCATGGTACCGCAGCAGGAGCCGCTTTTTCAGATAGGTCTGCGATTTGAGACGGTCGCCACAGTGGGCTCATATGCGCCGTTCCCGGCCCACGCCGCTCCTTGCTGCTTGCCCGTTCGACGGGACGATGACGGACAACCTCCGGCGGGCAAGGGTGTGCCCGCATGCAGGCGCTCCTAGGGTGCAGGCGAGACGCCTGCGCTCCCAGGGAGCGGGCAGGCCCTCCTGCGGCGGGCAGGCCCTCCTGAGGCGGGCAGGCCCTCCTGAGGCGGGCAGGCCGGCGGGCAATGGTATGCCCGCCCTACACCGGGTTCCTCTGGCGTCCTTTGCGCCTCTGCGGTTCAACCTGCCGGGCGATGGCCGCCCTACAACTGCACGTACTGCAGGGTGCCGTACCACGCGACTTTGGCGATGGCCCAGAGGTTGGGGTCGGGGCCGGTGAACTTGAAGGTGAACCGCTGCTCGGCGCGGGCCTCGATCCGGAAGGGGTGGAGGCGTGGGGTCACCTCGGTCAGGGCGTAGGAGTCCACCGCGCGGCCCCATGATTCAAGCGGTGTGACGAGGGTGACGTGGCCCTCGACGTAGTCGGCATTGGGGTTGGCGATGGTGACCGAGTAGCCCTCCGGCTCGCGCGCGAAGGTGACGCGGAGGGGCTGGACATCGCCGACGGGGATGACATCCTGCACGGTCTGGTTGTGCTGCTCGGTGGCGGCGCGGATGAAGCAGGCCTCGGCCTCGGGCGGGACCACGACCATGACCTCATAGACGGCCTGTGATCCCGGCGCGATGCGATAGGGAAGCTGGCGCGGGATCATGGTCCACTCGGGGGGGGCGATCATATTGACGACACCGGAGATCTCGCGGTCGAGCGCGTCGTTGCTCAGGCCGAGAGAGAAGCGCGTGTTCTTCCCCACGGGAACGGGGCCGCGAGCCCAGAGGCTGAGGGGGAGGTTGCCCACCGGTGCGGGGCCGAGGTTGTGGTCCCAGTAACGCGCGTGGATGGGGGCATAGGGCTCGGCGGAGGGGCCGAGTTCCTTGGGCGGGCCGGTCTCGGCGATGGGTGTGAGGCGGGCCGCCACGGAGATGATCCCGCAGGCGGGGACGTCGAGCTTCACCTCGGGCAGGCGCCGCCAGCCGGGGCGGGTGATCTCAGCCTCCTCGAGCTTGTTCTCGTGGAGGTCGGTGAGCCATGCTTGCTCGGGCGCGGTGACGAAGCGCAGCGTGCCGGAGCAGGGCTTGCCCTCGCACTCGTACCCGCGGATTAGCAGGCCGTTCTCAGGGCGGGAGCGCTCGGTGACCTTGTGATGGGCGAGCGGGTTGCCGAGAGGCTTCAGGGCGGTGATGACTAGGTTGGGCGAGGCGGTTGAGAGGAAAGAGAGGCTGGTCGGCAGGACGCCGGGGGCAATGGGCGCCTGAACTGCGCGAAGTGGATTGTTCACCTCGAGGCCAGCGTGCACGACTCCGCCCTCGCGCCAGTCGCCGGCATGAGGGTAGAGCGAGTGCTCGAAGACGTGGGTGCGGTGCTCGGGGACGAAGAAGCGGTCGAGCATGCCCTGGCCCCAGGGGTAGGTGCTCCACGCGGCGGTGTGAAAGAGGAAAGCGGCAAGCGAGCCGTCGTTCTCGAGGCTGGCTTCGATGGAGCCGCGGTTTATGACCGCGACGCCGTGGTTATCGGCGGGCGCGGCGAGGCCGCAGAAGTCGTGGGCCTCGGGGAGCTTGAGGTCATCGGCGCGAATCGCCTCGGCGAGGAGGTTGGCGAGGTGGACCACGCCCCCTTCGTCGTTCGTATCGGCCACGAGCACGGGGATCTCGAGTCCGGGGCCATCCACGGCCGGGCGCTTGAACAGGACACCGGCCCAGGGCTGCTTTGCGGTGGCGTCGGCGAGCCGCGCGGCGGCCTCGGGGGACTGCTCGAGAAGCTTGGCGGAATAGGCGTTGCGGCGGCCGAGTGAGATGCGGAAGGCGAAGTGTCCGGCGTCGTTCTCCAGGTCCTCGCTGTCAAGTTGGTGATGGCAGGTGACACCGCGGCTGAGGAGGGCCTGCTCGAGGGGGCGCGCGGCGGCGCGCTCCCTGAGATCGGGGGAGGTGATGATGAGACAGGGGCTGAGGGCAAGGGCGCCGACGCGGCGATCGCCGGAGGTCAGGGCGAGGGAGGGGGAGGGACCGACGTCCACCCAGTTCTGAGCGGCGCCGAGGCCGCAGTTGGAGTAGTTGCGATGCCAGCTCGTGCGGAAGTCGAAGCGGCCCTGGCTGGACTTGCGGACGATGACGGCGAAGCGATCCTCGAAGGTGGGGCGCGCGCCGGCGATGTCGAAGGGGAAGTTGAGCAGCAGAAGCTCGTGCACGCCGCGGTAGTTGGCGACGACGGTCCGCAGGTCAATGCGCGGGAGGCCGCGGTAGAGGGTGACTTCCTGGATCAGCTCGCAGCGGTCAGGCAGCGCGCTGGTGAAGCGGAGGCGACTGAAGACCGGCCCCTGGAGCACCTCGACCTTAGCGGGCGAGTCGCCGGCGCGGACCACATTGCCCGTGGTGAAGATCTCCCAGGGGGGCGATTCGCGATCGGGCTGTTCGGAGAGGGCGATGACCTCGCCGGCGAGGCCGACGGCCTGCTTGACCAGCTCCTTTCTCAGGGCTTTGGAGTAGATGCTGGTGAGGCCGGCGCCTTTGGCCGCGTCGGCGGTGATGGACACGTGCTCGTTCTCGATGGTGGCATGGGGGGTTTCGGTGAACGCGGGAGCGGCGGGCAAGTCGCGAGCTGGCGCAAGATAGTAGGTATGATAACCGATTGCTGGCACATGGGAGGCGAGGAAGGCGATCTCCGCCCAGGGCTCTTCGTCGTGACTGGAGCGCGCGACGACCTGGAAGGGGACCTGGCGGCCGCTGTCTGAGGTGAGCTTGAAGCCGGAGGCGAGGGCCCCGGTGAGGCTGACCCTGGTGCGGCAGACATCGGTTCTGGTCTGGGAGAGCGGGTTGAAGACGAGCAGCGCGGCGCCGTCGCGGGGTGCGCGTCTGCCGGAGGCGGTATCGGTGCGGCTGGCGATGTAGGAGAGGGAACGATCCGCGACCTCGGTTGCCAGATTGAGGGCTTCGCGATAGCCGGCGAGGAGGTCGAGGTGGGGTATGTCGGAGCTGCAGCCGGTGATGGCGTCGTGGTGCTGGCCGAAGAGAACCTGGCGCCAGGCTTTGTCGAGGGCGAGGTCGGGGTAGATGGCGCCGAGGAGAGAAGCGAGAGTGGCCCATTTCTCGGCGTTGAGAACGCGGTTCTCGGCGAGGCGGTTGGCGATCTTCAGCTCCGCGCGGGTTAGAGGAGTGCCCATGTGAAAGAAGGTGAGGTCGCGGCCGGTGGTGGGTATGGAACCGCGGCGTAACTGGATCTCGGGAAGGACGGCGGCGAGGTATCTCTCGGGGGTGCTGAAGACGACGGCCGGGTCGCGCTGGGCGAGCTCGGCCGACTTGCCGGCGAGCCAGGCGCGGGGAGCTGCCATATCCATGCCGAGGAACCGGAGGTCGTGGTTCAGGCCGAGGGCGGCCTGGTTCTCGAGGCCGTCGGCGACGATGTCGAGAAACTGCTCGAAGGTCTCGGGGTGATACCAGTAGTGCTCATGCTTCTGGAGCAGCGCCGTGCCGTCCGGTGACAGCGCGAAGCAGAGCGGCGGCGCGCCGACAATATCCTTCGACCAGACGATTCCCTGGTAGCCGGCCTTGCTGGCGATCTGGGGCAACTGAGGGCAGTGGCCGAAGACATCGAGCGGCATATAAACGGTTGGCTTTGCACTGAGTATGCCCTCGTGGTAGGCGCGGCCGTAGACGAGGTTGCGGATGAGGGGTTCGCCCTGGATGGTCATCTCGTTTGGTTGGGAGTAAGAGCCGCCAGTGCTAACGCGCCCGGCCGCGATCAGCTCCCGCACGTATTCGCGGTGCTCGCTGTGGGAGGCGAGGAAGGGCTGGAGGTAGTCCAGCTCGGAAAGCATGATGTGATAGCCGGGGTCCTCGCGGCAGGCCTCGAGGTATTGCTTAACCAACTCGAAGGCCTCCTTGGTATACGTCCGCTGGTCCTTGATCCACACCGGGTCGTAGTGGAAGTGAGCGACGAGATGGATCTTCGCAGGTTCTCTGGCCATGTCGCCTCCAGTGCGTCTTCCGCTAGATGAAGCGAATCCGATCGCGATAGCGGGCCAACACTTGCTGGTTATGCTCGGGTCCACCGGGGAGGTTGGAGCTAACATAGATGGGTGGGGTGATGCCCGATTCGAGCAGTCTTGCTGTCACCTCGACCATGAGTGCCTGGGCGAGCGCGGAGTTGAGGGCGGTCGAGGTAGGGCCGACCTTCTGCGGCAGGCCGGGGAGCGAGAGCGCGGCGTCGCCGGGGTCCACGTGGTTGTCTATGACGATGTCGGCGGCCTCGTGGAGGCGCCTGCCGCTGGAATGGCGGGAGGGCAGAGAAGAGGCATAGGCGAGCGAGGTGATGGCGATGACGGTGAGGCCGGCCTCCTTGGCGGCGAGGGCCATATCAACAGGCGCGGGGTTGCGGCCGCTGGTTGAGAAGATGATGATGGCGTCGCCGGCGCGGGCGCCGGAGGCCTGGAAGACGTCGCCGATCCAGCCCTCCTTCTGCTCCCAGTCGGTGGTCTCGGTGACAGGCCGGTGGCTGAGGATAACGCGGTCGTCGAAGATGGGATGGACGAGCACGAAACCGCCGGCGCGGTAGAAGAGGTCCATGGCAAGCGCCGCGCTGTGGCCGCAGCCGAAGACGTAGATGAGGCCGCCCGAGGCTATCGTGCGAGCGAGCGCGTCCGCCGCCCTGGCGATAGACGGCGCTTCTTCTGATCGCACATCCCCTAGCTTCGCGGCTATCAGATCGAGAAAGCGGTCCGCCCACACTGGCCCTAGACTCCAGTCTCGCGATAGGCCGCCTCGGCGCGCGCGTTGCACTCTTCGCCATCCGGCAGGTTGACCGAGCGATAGACATGGGGCTGCATGCCGCGGGCATGCATCTGTGCGATCGCCTCTGTCACAAGAGCCCAGATGATGTAGCAGAACGCGACGCCTGAGGTCGGCGCAACTCCCGCATCAAATCCTTCCACATTCAGGACCGCGTCGCCAACGACGCCGCAGTTGTCAATCACGATGTCGGCGGCCTCACAGAGGCGTTTCCCGGTGGAGTGCCGGCTGGCGACGGCGTGGCTATAGGTGACGTTGGTGATAGCGATGACCTTGGCGCCGAGGCGTTGGGCGGCGAGCGCGACCTCGACAACCGTAGCGGCCTTGCCGGAGACGCTGCTTATGATGAGGGCGTCGCCGGGGGCAAGGCTGCTGCGCTGGACCGCGAGAGAGGCGAGCTGCTCGTCCGTGGAGACCCGGTTATCACGCTGACGGTCGGCCACCTGGGAGGCGCGCCTGGGCGCGGGTCGGGATTCGAGGTTGAGTGAGAACTGCAGCGGGTTGAGCAGGCAGAGCCCGCCGGCGCGGTGGATCGGCTCGCGCGAGCAGTGGCCGGTGTCGTAGAAGTGGAGGCCGCCGCCGGCCTGGGCCGACTCGGCGATAAGCTGACCGGCGCCACGGATGCTGTGGAGCTGAGTGGCGCGGATCTTGGCGAGGATCTCATCGCACCGTTCGAACCAGCGTTCCGCGGACATGGCTGCCTCCCGGTCAGTGCCTGCTGAAGATTGGGCGCTATCTTCGACCGGCGAGCAGGCAGTCCTTCATGTGCCGCGACGCGAGCAGGGATTGGCCGTCGACCGGAGTAGCAAGCCGTGTATGCAACGGCGGGAGGAATACCGGGGGGCGGCGCGAGCGATCGCGGTATACCTGGCGGAGCGGCAGCGGCCGGACGGGGGATTCCCCGGCCCGGACAACTATGGGGTGGCGAGCGCGCTGTGGCTCTGGTCGCATTTCGGGGCTGAGTTCGCGCGGCAGTTGGAGCGCGCCTGGCACCGGCTAAAGAGCGCGCCGCCGGGAAGCCACGGGGAGTTCAACGTCTACGCGCTGCTGCACGCGCGCGAGCGGCTGGGCGAGGGACCCGTGGACGCGCTGCTGCGAAGATTCAGGCCCGGCGCGAGGCACTCCGCGAACTGGATGCTGCTGCGGGCCGCGTGTGATCTGAGACAGGGCCGGCCGCTGGCCTCGATACTTGCGGCCGCCGAGGGGAGGGCGGCCCTGGCAAGGTACGCTCGCCGCGGACTCATCTGCGACCGGCCGCACGTGCACTCACTTGCATACCATGCCTTCTGCGGGGCGCTGCTGTCCGACATATGGGAACACCGCAGGCTGCGGTGGGCCGGCCGATCCGCGGTGCGCGCGGCGACGTTCGCAGCCGGCTTCGTTTTGCCCAACGGCGACACTCTCTACCTGGGGCGCGGCCAACAGCAGATCTTCGGATATGGGGCGCTGCTGTACTTGCTTGAGGCGGCCCAACAGATGACGGGGAGGGGGGAGTTCGGGGAGCTGGCCGAGAGAGTTTTCGCGAAGCTGATGAGGCATCAGCGGCGCGATGGGTCGCTTCCATTGGTGCTGAGGGAAGGAGAGGAGCACGAGCCCTGGCGGCCGGACCCGGCTCGGCCTGGTTGGTATACGTATAATCGCTATGCAGACTACCTCCCTTTTCTGGGGTGCATGCTGTTGAAGGCGGCGGCGGCGGAGGCGCCGGAGTGCGAGGCGGTGACGAAGAAGGAGCATCCGGATTTCCGCGTGGTGAGGAACGGCAGATACACCGCGGTGCTGGCACGGCCGGGCGGCGCGCCGACGAACGATCTGGCGTTTCCGTATGTGTGCCTGGGGGGCGAGTCGGTCTTTCCGTGCTATGGGCGAGAGGGGGATCACGTGGAGCCAAGCGAGATGCCGCTTCCTTACGGTGTGGCGGCCGATGGGAAGAGCTACGGGTTTCGGGACAATCTGCGCTATCGGTTGAGCGAAGACGGGCTGGTGGGAGAGTCGGGCCTGGTGCGGCATGTACGGCGGTTCGAGTTTCGAGAGGATGGCTTCGACTGCCTTGATGAGATGACGTTCAGGAAGGCGTGCGCTTTCGCGAGCTTCGTGTCGGCGAGCTTCCTCTTCCGGACGCTGCGGTCGGCGGGCGATGGGCGATTCGAGACCTGGCACCGAAAGGCGAGGGCAGTGCTGTCGCTCGAACCGGCGGGGACGATCCATCCCGAGGCGGCGGTGACGGCCAGCGGACAACTGGTTGCACTGCGGCATGAGGTGAAGGGGTTTGAGGCGAGGCGTGGAGACACGGTGGGGGTGAGGTTGAGGGTGGGGTTTGGTCAGTAGGTTTTGCTGCGGGGATGGCAGGAGGCCCTTCGACTCCGTTCAGGGTAAACAAGCTCCTGCCCAACGGGAATGGCCGTGACGATGACGCGCACTAACCCAGCTTGCCCTGAACGCGGAGACGCGCCTCCAGCTCATCCAGAGAGATCGGTTCGCCCTTCACGGACTTGGCAGCGTTCAGATGCTGAATGTCATCTCTCTGCTCGGCCGCCTCAATGAGCTCTTCATGCTCCTTCATAGACAAGAGGACGGCCACCCGACGGCCTTTCGCGTCCACGAGGAACCGCCTGGTCCCGCGTTTGCTGGCCCTGCGTTTGGCTGTCCTGGTCTTGGTTGCCATTGTGGGCATAGTATACCCTGGCATCGGGGCGTCGGCAGGTGATTATGAGGCGTGAGCCGGCGGCGCAGGAACAACCGGGCGAGGACCCGAATCCACTGCGGAGCGGCCGCATGCAGTAGCGCCCCTGACCTTTTGATGGTAAATACCGCAGAGAGATGCCGCTCGAAAGTCACACAACTCCACCCCCTGATGAAGACAGGCTGAGCCCGGCTGAGACGCGTCGGGCGTTGGTCGTGGCCGCCATCGCGTGGGGCGTCTTCGGCTCGGCCTGGATGAACCTGATCAGCGGAGCGCCGTTTGTGAGCTTCGCCCGGAAACTCGGCGCGTCAACGTTTGTGTTCGGGCTGCTCAACTCGCTGCCGTTCCTCGGGGTGCTGGCCCAGTTGCCCGCGTCCTACCTCGTGGAGAAGATCGGCCGGCGGAAGCCCCTGTTCCTGGCCTGCGGGATCACGCAGCGGTCGCTGTGGTTTGTGGTGGCGGCGATACCGTGGGTGATCCCAAGCCAGTACCAGGAGCTGCGAGTAGGCGCTTTGTTGCTGCTGATGATGCTGTCGTCCACGCTGGGGAATGCGGGCGCGCCGGCCTGGTTCTCGTGGTTTGCGGACTTCGTGCCGGTGGAGATTCGGGGTAAGTACCTGGGGAACCGAGCCGCGCTTGCGACGCTGACTGGCGTGGTAGCGGCAGGGGTGGTGGGATGGGTGTTGGATCACAACCACACCTATTCTGTCTTCACCGTGATCTTCGCCATCTCCGCATTCATGGGCTTGATGGACATAGTGGTGTTCTTCGCGGTGAGAGAGACCGCGATGGCAAGGAGGGAGGGGCCGGCCTGGCGGCTGCGCAATGTGGTGATCGAGCCATTGAGCAGCGCACCTTTTCGGCGCTACCTCGTCTATGCGTTCAGCGAAGCGTTCATGTTCGGGGTGGCAGGGCCGTTCTTCTGGCTGATGGGGCTGGAGGAGCTGAAGATCGGCAGCTTCTGGTCGAACTTCTACATCATGATGGTGCCGATGATCTTCACGGCGGTGGCGCTGCCGTTGTGGGGGAGCGCGTGCGATCGCTTCGGGTCGCGGCCGCTTGTCGCGCTGGGCACTTTCATGTCTATCTCGTTCCCCATTTGCTGGATCCTGGCGACGGGCGAGCACTACCACGCGCTGCTGGGAATCGCGGCCGTTATCGGGGGAGGCTTCGGGGCGGCGATACAGGTGGCGGACATGAACATGCTGATGGGCCTGACGCCGCGGGTGAACCGGTCGGCCTACATCGCGATGCTGTCCATGGCGTCGAGCCTGGGGTGGGTGATCTCGCCGACCTTGAGCGGGGCGCTGGCGCAGGGGTTGAAGGAAGTCCATGTGTACGTTGCGGGGAGAGCCTTCGGGAACTTCCATGTCCTGATGGCGATCTCGCTGGTGGTGCGGCTGCTGCACGTGTTTCTGATCGTGCCGCGCCTGCCGGAAACGCCGAAGGCGACGACGGGCGCGCTGATCAGGTACCTGTGTGGATGGCCGATGAGGAGGTTCGGAGGGATGCTCTGGAGGCCGCGGCTGTAATCGGCTCTACAGGTGGCCGCAGACAGGGCAGTCGGGTCTACGGCTAACGGGGAACTTGAGGAACTCCATAGCGTCGGCGTCGTAGGCGAGCATCTTGCCCTTGAGGGTTTCGCCGAACCCGGTAAGGACCTTGATCGCCTCCACCGCGGCGAGGCACCCGAGGGCAGCGGAGACCGCACCGAGGACAGGAAAGCCGTAGGTTTGCCACCAATCAGGCTTCCTCGGGACGAGGCAGGCGAGGCAGGGCGTCTCGCCCGGGACGATGGTGGTGAGGTTGCCCTCCATGCCGTACATGGCGGCCTCGATCATGGGCTTGCGCAACTCGACGCAAGCTTTGTTGAGGGCATAGCGCTCCTCGAAAGAGGGCGGGCAATCGCAGACGATGTCAACCTGGGAGACCCATGCGCGGGCCCTCTCTTCAGTGGTGTCTTCGCCGACCAGGACGATCTCGCACTCGGGGTGGAGTCGCTCGAAAAGCTCGGCGGCGCACTGGATGCGCGGTTTGCCGACGAAGTCGTGTCGCATGAGGATCTGGCGGTTGAGGTTGGACCAAGTCAGCGTGCCCGAGTGAACGATCAAGAGCTTGCCGATGCCGGCCATGGCAAGGTAGAGCGCAGCAGGCCCACCCAGGCCGCCGACGCGAGTGACAAGGGCGGAGGAGTGCTTGAGCTTGAGCTGGGCTTCCTCGCCAAAGCCCGGAATCTGCATCTGCCGCTTGTACATCTCGCGGTCGCGTTCGGTTAGCTGCGCCATGTCGGCCTCCGAGATCTCTGTCTGGACGCGGGACCGTCTGCCCGAACGGCCCGGCCCTCGCCCTAGCGTTATTCTTCGAGCACCAAGCGCAGCACTCCTTGCCGCGGAGCGGGGCTGCGGCGGGATAGGAGCTTCGGTGCTGAAGCATCCGAAGCATCGTTCTACGCGACCTACGGCCGCATACTGCTGTCGAGTTGCCTTGCCGCGAGATAGGCGCGGCGGCGGAGGTCGAGTTCTTCGATGGTGAGATTGGCAGTGAGGGCGGAGCTGACGCGCTGCCAGGAGTGATGGACGGCGCTGATGTCAGGGAGGGAGACAGCGGCGCCGCCGTACATGACAGCGGAGTAGGCCCAAGTGAGCGCAAGCAGGGATTCCGAGGCCTCGGGCGCCGCGGGCGAAAGCGAGCGGGCGTACTCGAATGGGGTCTGGCCCTGGCGACGGCCCTGCCCCAGCATTTCGGCGAAGTTGAGCAGGAGGTGGTAGGTGCGGATGATGACCTCCCGCGCCGAGAGGCCCTCGAGGCCGCGGGGATCCTCGAAGATGTTGAGCAGAGGGTCGGGAGGAGGGGCGGCTGCACTTGTCGTCTGCCGCGGGCGCTTGAAGCGCTCGGCCCAGGCGCGAATTCTGTTCCAGGCGCGCATGGAAAGCGAGGTGAGCCAGGCGACGGCGCGCAGCAGGCGGCGGACGGCGTGAGTGCGGCGGAGGAGGTAGATGAACAGGAGGGCGAGCAACAGCAGAAGGAGCAGGAGCAGAAGGGGAAAGAGCCCGCGCGGCAGGCTTTTCGGGGCAGCACCCGCTTGGCTCATGGCGCCGAGGGCGCGGTCGGCGGCGCTGTTCAAGCGGCGCCCGAAGGCGGAGGCGGGCGTGTCGGACATGCGAGTACCCGCCCGCTCGGCCTCACGGCGGGCCTTCGCCTGGAGCAACGGCACGATCGCGACGAGGCCCCCGATGAGGGCGAGGGTGAGCAGCGCGGTGGCGAGCCACCTGCGGTAGGAGCCCGCAACCATGAGCAGGTTGCCTTCACGCGCGGAGCGCTCGAGGTAGACCAGGCGCTCGACAAACATGAAGGCGAGCGCCAGCACGCCGAGCGCGATGACCCAGGCGGCGGGGCCGGGAATGCGAGTTTCGGCCCTGGACCAGACCGCACCGAGCCCCAGCGCGAGCAGGGCGAGCAGAAGCACGACACTGAGAGAGGCGCGGACTGGAGCCCGGCCTCGGGTCGGGGCAGAGAAGGGCTGGAAGATGGAGGCAGGGGCGGCCTCGGGGGAGTCGGCGTCGTGGACGAGCCAGGGAAGGAAGTGCCAGATGAAGACGGTTTCGGCCCCCAGGATGAGGCCGCAGAGCACGGCCGTTCGAGGCGCGACCTTGTCGAGGGCGAAGGCGATGGCGCCGACGACAACGGCGGCGAAAGCGGACATGAGGGTAGGGAGGAACCAGCGCTCGAGGTCGCGACGGCGGGAGTAGCCGAGCGTGGCCGCGTAGACAACCAGGAGACCGGCTATCAGGCCGGACAGAAGGCCGGCGCGCGGGGCGATCCAGATGAGGAGGACCGCGGGGTAGGAGATGACCCCAAGAACGAGCCAGGCCGACCAAGACCACAGCTCGAGGCAGAGCCGATGGCGGGCGGGTTGGGTGTCAGATGCGCAGGCCACCTATGTCAGCCTCCGAGCGGATGGAAGTTGCGGCAAAGCCCAGGGCGGTGAGGGCGGCGGCATCAGAGCCGGGCCGCGCGCCCCGGCCCACCAGGACAGCACAGACCTCGAAGCCGGAGCTGCGCAATCCCAGGGCGGTTGTGACGGAATCGGGAGCTAGGTCCGGCGTGATCAGCACAACCAGCGTGCCCCAGTGCAGATTCTCCTTTTCGCGGGCGAGCACAGATGCAAGCGCCTCCGACGGGCCGAGCTGGACCCGGCCCAACACAGATAGTATTCCCGTCAGCTGGCCGCGGTCGCGACTTGGGCGGAGGCGCAAGAGGGCGCGCTCATCTTCGCCAGCTGGGTCGCGACCCAGGGCGAGGAGGCCGATGCGCTGGCGGCGGTCCAGCACGTGCCGGGCGATGGAGGCGGCGGCGGTGACGGCGAGCTCGGCCGCCTCCTGCGCGTCGACGGGGTTGTCGGGGTAGTCGGCGCGGCGGAGGTTCAGGACGAGCATGTTCTCGACCTGGGCCGAGACCTCGAAGAGCTTGGACTGGAGGCGGCCGGTGTGGGCAGTGGCGCGCCAATGGACGCGGCGCAGTCCGTCGCCGTACTGATAAGGGCGGATGCCGACGACCTGGGTCGGATCTTCGAGGACGCGCTGGCGAGAGCGCGCCTCGGCGCTGGGGCGACGAGACGGGAGACGGGCGTGAGTGATGGGGAGCACTTTCGGGAAGACGGTCAACTGGGCGCGGCCGGCGGCCGCGCGCTCGCGCTGAACCAGGCCGAAGATATCGCCCGTGCGGAGCAGGATGGGGCCGAGCTCGTAGAAGCCGCGGCGCGCTCCCTGGAGGGTGTATCGGAAGCTGAAGGAGCCGCCGCCTGACAGGGGGCCGACCCGTCCCCGCAGGCCGGCCATCGGGAGACCGGCGGGCAGGGATTCGGCGGCGACCAGCCAGAGAACCGGCAGCCAGCTTCGATTGGACACGGTGACCTGAACTTCGACCGCGCCGCCGTGGGACATGCGATCAAGCGATAGCTCGCGTTCCGCTACCAGGCCTCTCTCGCCAAGGCGAGCAAGTGCCAGCCCGACCAGCCAGGTGGTGAGCATGAGGTAGCCGATCCAGGAGAAGGCGGCGGCGCCCGTGGTCCAGCCGAGCGTCAGCGCAAGCCCCGCCAGCAGCACCCAGAGGA
>Ga0315288_10003125_pt1 | contig 21140 bp, 19 predicted proteins | sample YL17G11_20_MG_FD_203454 | JGI IMG/M metagenome (GOLD analysis project Ga0315288, IMG submission 203454) | Sediment microbial communities from Yellowstone Lake, YNP, Wyoming, USA - YL17G11_20 | ecosystem: Environmental > Aquatic > Freshwater > Lake > Sediment | place: USA: Wyoming | collected...
CGTGCTGCCGAAGAAGAGCCCATTCCCGTGCACGCTCGTAGGAGGGACTTTAGTCCCAATGGCAGGGGCTTCGAAACGGGCATCGCGACTGAAGCCGCTCCTACGGGGCATGCCAGGTGTCTCGACGTGGTCCCGGAGGCGACGGTGGGTGTGAGCGAGACGCCATCCCCACCCGCGGAAGGCCCGGTGGCTGTGCCGCCGGGCGGCGCCTCGGCGCAGTTGCTCCGTAACCTGAGGCTGGTCACCTATGCCTGGGGCTTCGGCGCTGTCTGGATGTACATTGCCACCGGGGCCGCGCTCACGCAGTACGCCAAGCTCCTCGGCATGCCCGAGTACGGCTTCGGCCTCCTGGCCGCCCTACCCTATGCCGGCACTGTTGCCCAGTTCCCCGCCAGCTACATCATCGGGAAGTTCGGACATCGCAAAGCACTATTCATCACCGCGGGACTGATCCATCGAGCCCTGTGGATCGTCATCGCAGCGATTCCGGTGCTGTTCCCCGAGCCGGCTCGTTGGAAGGCGTTGCTCGTACTGATCGGGGGATCATCCCTCGCCGCCCATACGAGCACGCCCGGTGTTCTCGCGATGTTCGGCGACCTCGTTCCGAGCCGTGTGCGAGGCCGTTACTTCTCACGGCGCAGCCAGCTTGGGCAGATCAGCGGCCTCATCACGGCCACCACCGTCGGTTATGCCCTTGACTGGGCGAAGGCAGAGGGCACGCAGGCCCTACACACATCCCTCTGCGCAATCCTGGTCACGGCGGGGGTACTCGGGATGATCGACTACGCCATCCTGATTCTCGTCCGTGGGGAGAGGGATAGCCTCCCGGACCGATCCATACGGTTCCTCGCCATGCTGAAGGTCCCATTCGCCGATACGAACTTCCGGTGGTACCTCGCCTTCAACGCGACCTTCATCTTCGGCATCGGCTTCATCGGGCAGTACATCTGGCTCTACGCCTTCGATGTCGTCCACCTGAGCAACATGGTCGCGAACCTGATGCTCGTGACGGTCCCCCTGACGGTGGCGATGGTGAGCTTGCCGTTCTGGGGGCGCCTCATCGACCGCTATGGTCGTCGGCCGGTGCTCCTCATCGCCGGGGTGTTCGTGATCAACGGGGCCGTCGCGTGGGCGTTCATTACGGAGAGTAACTGGTGGTTCGGGTATCCCATTGGGATACTCGCCATGTTCGGGTTCCCCGGCCTGGACCTCGCGAGCTTCAACCTGATGTTCCAGCTCACCACCGCTCCCGGCACGCGTCGGCAGAACAGCGCCTACATCGCCGCGAACAGCGCTGTCGTCTCACTCGCCGGCATCCTCAGCGGTGCCTTCGGCGGCTGGTTCGCGGGTCACTTCACGCACTGGCAGGGCAGCCTGTTCGGCTGGCCGCTGACCTACCACGGGCTGCTGTTCTTCATCTCCGGGTTCTTCCGCGCCCTGAGCCTGGTGTTCATCTGGCGCATCACCGACCGGAACGCGATGTCGCTGACCCGCACCCTTCGACACATCAGCATGGCCGCCCAGGACCGCTTGCGGCTTCCCCATCGCCGCGTCGCCCCGCACAAGCCTCCGCTAACGGGTCCCTAGGCCCTCGACCGGCCGCTCGTCCGGCTCCTTCCACGCCATCAGCGCGCGGCGGCCATCGACCTCGTCCGAGACCACGCCCTCGGGTGTCATTCGGAACCGGCGGTAGGCGTTCTTGTAGGCCGGCGGATCGCCCATGGTGACGGCGAAGGCCAGACGCGAGGGGTAGAGCATGGCGGAATGGAGATTGAGCGAGCCCATCGGGACGCCCTCTAACCCCGCGAAGTTCATCGACTCGTCAATCGCGCCGTAGTGCTTCTCGATCGCCTTCTCAAGAAGCGTGTACCGAGAGCTGCGATAGGAGTAGGACGAAGAGGGGCTGTAGGACGACCCCGGATAGGAGGGGCCGCCATAGAGGCCGCCCGGGCGCGGCAGCGGCTCTCCCTCGAAGGGGTCCACGAAGGGTTTGGGCTCCGTCTTGTAGAGCTTGTAGAAGCTGTTGTCCGCGCACACCTCCCCGCGCTCTGCCCAGCGCACGGCGAGCTGGTCGTGATCGAACTCGACCACCGCGGCATTCACGGGGCTGCCTCCCGCGATGATGATGTTGGTTCCGCAGGCGCGGGGGCCTTGCTCGATGATGTGGACGCCCTCCTCGACCGTGTGGGCGAACTGCGCGATGGTCCGGAGCATGAAGCAGGTGGAGATGCCCTCCAGAGAGTCCTTGCGGCCGTAGGCCGTGTTGTTCGCGGTCACGATCCCGTCCGCGTTCATCAGGGTCCACCCATTGATGATCCCGGCCCAGGTCATCGAGACATGCGGGATGCCCTCATCCGGGCGGAAGTGGATGATGACGGCCCCATACTTCATGATGCCGTTGTCGCTGAAGTCGAAGTTGCGGCCAACCATGCAGCTCCCGTCCATGGTTGCGGGGCCGAACACGGCGTACGAGCTGCAGTAAGGAGAAGAGAAGCGACTCGGCCCGTCCATGTCCGCGCGGTCGATATCTCCATGGAGCTGGGCGGCCACGAGGTCGAAGTAGTCCACGTCCGCCTCTTCGGCCAGCGCCATCAACTCGCGACGGAATGGCGTCGGGATGTACTGGTCCATCACCCTCGCGCCCGCGATGAGATGGTCATACCCAGAGAGGCCGTAGTCGCTCTCGCGCTGCTCGATGATGAGGTCGTCCACCATGCGCCGGACTTCGGTGCGCAGCAGGCGGCCGTGTTGGCGACCCATGTCCTCGGGCGATCCGGCGACATGCAGTACCTTGTAGCCGTTGATGACCTCAAGGCGCGGCTCGGTCGGCTGGCAGGAGCCTCGGCTGGCGGCGTTGAACGTGGTAGCGATGAGCACGGTGAGGAATGCGGTAACACGTGCGCGTGGGGATGACACGAGCATAGAGGGTCTCCCTGGAGTCCGCCCAAGATGCAATGACTCTTGGATACCGGCCGACGCCGTACGTTTCGTCCCGGAGTCCGAGCGCTCCTCCGGTTGACGGTCCCGTGCCCGCGGGTCTCCTGACCCGCCTGAAGGGTAGCGCACCATGGCCGTAGCCTGGCGACAGGAGGTCCCGGTCGACACCGATCGCGTTGCGGATCTACGGCAGCGCGTGCGTGATGCCATGGAGGTCCCGCCGGTCGGCTGGGCCTGTCCTGAGCGGATCGATGCCCAGTACATGGCGGAGCCCCTGGCCGTCCGCAAAGCGCGCGCAATGATGCTGAAGCTCTCGATGATGCCCACCGACCTCTGGGCCGGGCAGCTTCTCGCGGGCTCGATGACGCTCGACCATCCGCGCCTCCATGCCGAGTGGGGCTTCCCGGACTACGTCACCGATGACGAGCGCGAAGCTGCCCGTCAGCGGGGCTTGAGCATCCACTCCGTGTTCGGGCACATCGTGCCCGACTACCCGAAGCTGCTTCGCATCGGTCTCCTGGGGATCCGCGATGAGGCCGAAGCGCAGCGTCCTCTCTGCACGACTGCGGACGAGGCCGCCTTCATCGACTCGGTGCAACTTGCCATCGACGCCGTGGTCCTGTTCGCCGAGCGCCTGGCCGAGCGTTGCCGGCAGGAGGCGGACGTCGAGCGTGATGTGCCTCGCGCGGGCGAGCTTCGGACGATGGCCGCGAACCTGCGCCAGGCGCCAGCCGGCCCCGCCAAGACGTTCCACCAGGCGCTGCAGGCGGTGTGGCTCCTCCACATGGTCTTCCACTCCACTATGGACGGCAACGCCATGGGACGGCTGGACCAGTACGCCTGGCCGTACCTGGAAGCGGACCTGGCCGCCGGTCGGCTCACGATAGTGCAGGCGCAGGAGTTGGTGGACTGCTTCTGCCTGAAGTTCAACGAGCGGGCGAAGACCACCGACGATCAGCGGCCCGATGCGCGCGAGGTGGAAGCCCCCGATCCCGAGCGTCGCACGCGGCACTACACCTCATCCCAGCTCGGCACCCGGCGCGACAGCGTCGACGCGACGAACCACTGGCTCCAGAACATCATCATCGGCGGACTCCTCCCCCTCTCCCGCCGGGAGAGGGCCGGGGTGAGGGGCACGTCCGGAGTGGATGGCGCCAACCCCCTCACCTACCTCCTGCTCGAGGCCTACCGGAAGAACCGCATGACCAATCCGCTCGTGACGCTCCGAGTCCATCGTGGGTCGCCCGGAGAGCTGCTGGCGCGTGCCTGCGAGGTGCTCAAGGAGGGCGGAGGGATGCCGGCGATCTTCAACGACGAGGCGTTGGTCCCAGCGCTCATGGGGCTGGGGATTCCCGAGGAGGATGCGCTGGACTACACCAACGACGGTTGCTGGGAGGTCATCATCCCCGGCCGCACGGACTTCGTGTTCCAGCGGCTCAGCGTCATGCTGTGTCTCCAATGGGCCCTGAACCGAGGGCGGTCGCGCCTCGATGGCACGGAGCAGGGCCCGGACACGGGCGATCCGACGGGCTTTGGCAGATTCGAGGATGTGTGGCGCGCGTTCGAAGCACAGCTTGATGCGATGGTCGGCCGCGTGGTCGAGCGAGTGGTCCGGACGGGTGACGACCGCTCGACCATCGCGCCGGTGCCGCTGCTGAGCGCGCTCATCGATGGCACGCTGTCCAAGCGTCGCGACATGACCGCGGGCGGCGCGAGGTTCCGCACCTTCGGGATGCTGATCGAGGGCGCGGCACACGCCATCGACTCGCTGACCGCCATCCGCCAAGTCGTTTTCGAGGAGCGGCGGTTCACCGTGGCGGAGCTTTGTGCTGCTCTGACCGACGATTTCGAGGGCCACACCGAGATCCGAGCTGCCATGCTCCATGCCCCCAAGTATGGCAACGATGACCTCGAGGCCGATGAGATCGGGCGCAGACTCATCGACGTCTTCACTTCGTCCGTGGCAGCCCACGGCGCCCGGTACGATGCGGGCATCCTGTTCCCATGTGGCATTGCGACGTTCTCGTGGTACATCGGGATCGGCCAGGGGCTGGGGGCTTCCCCGGATGGGCGGCGGGCGGGCGAGCCGGTCTCGTCGAACTTCTCGCCGGCGCTCGGCCGCGACATGTCGGGCATTCCTGCCGCGATCCTCTCCTACTCGTCAATGCCGCACAAGAGCCTGCCCGCCGGAGCCCCGTTGGACCTCCGGTTGTCCCGCCGCCTGGTTGAGGGTCCTCTGGGCACGGAGCGCATGGTGGCGCTCGTCCGTGGCCTGGTGGATGCCGGGGGCTCGATGATGACCCTGACGGTGGCGGACGTGGAGGAGCTTCGTGCGGCGCAGCGTGAGCCGGAGAGGTACCGATCCCTCCGGGTGCGCATGGGCGGCTGGTGCGCCTATTTCACCATGCTGAGCTGGGAGCAGCAGGAGCACCACATCCGCCGGCAAGGCGGGTAACGGACCAGGAGGGGCCGCACGAAGGGGAGGGCAGTTGTGGCAGCAACGCAGGGCCTCATCTTCGACATCGACTCCTTCGCGATCCACGACGGCCCCGGTATCCGGCTGGGGGTGTATCTGAAGGGCTGTGCCCTCTCCTGTCGGTGGTGCCACAGCCCCGAATCTCGTAGCACGAAGAGCGAACTTCTGTTTGCCATTGGGCGCTGCGCGTTTTGTGGAGCGTGCGTACGCGCCTGCGAGTCGCAGGTCCACAGGATCAGCGGAAGCGAGCGCATTCTGGACCGGCCACGTTGTCGGGCGTGCGGGGAGTGCGTGAAGGCATGCCCCACGGGGGCGCTCCGACTGGCTGGGCGTGTGGTGTCTGCCGATGAGATCGTTCGGCGTGCTGAGCGGATGCGGCCGTTCTTCGCGCACTCGGGCGGCGGCGTCACGCTCACGGGTGGCGAGGTGACGGCCCAAGCGGGCTTCGCCCTGAAGGTGCTCCGCGAGGTGCGCGCCCGAGCGATCCACACGGCGATCGAGACGGCCGGCGCGTGTACGTGGGATCACCTGCAGCCGCTAGCGGAGACGTCCGACCTCGTGCTGTTTGACATCAAGCTCATTGATGACAGAGAGCATCGCGAGTGGGTGGGGTGCTCGAATGTCTTGGTGCTGGACAACGCCGCTCGCCTCGACCCGGGTCGCACACAGGTTCGAGTACCGCTCATCCCGGGGATAACGGACACAGAGGCGAACCTCACGGGGATCTTCGAGTTCATGCGATCTGTCGGCTTGCTGTCGGCAGCCTTGCTTCCGTTCAACCCGGCAACAGCGGCGAAGTACGAGTGGCTGGGCATCCCCTGCCCTATCGACATGGAAGCGCGACCCACGGCGACCCCGGTCGCCCTTCTGCAGCTTGCGCGCCGTTACGGTGTGGAGGCTGTGGTCGGCTGAGACGGTACGCCTCAGGCACGTCACATCCCCGTATTGGGTCAGGGCGGGCATCTCAGCCCGCCCTGACCCAATACAGGACAGTACCTCCCGGGAGGGGACCCAAGGGTCAGCGCGCGGGCGGCTCCCCGGGTGGGGTGTATACGCCGCGCTGGCGGAGGGCCTCGAACAGAAGCACGCCCGCTGCGACCGATACGTTGAGGCTCAGCGTCCGGCCCAGCATCGGGATGTAGATGACTGCATCGGCCAGGACCGCGGCGGATGACGAGACGCCGTGGGACTCATTGCCCAGGACAAGGGCGATGGGACCCGTCAAGTCGACGGAGCGGTAGTCCTGAGCGCCTGGCCGGTTCGATGCACAGAGGATGCGGATGCCCTGCTGCTGCAGGAGGGCGATGCAGGCGGCGACGTTGTCGTGGTGGTGGATGCTGAGCCACCGTTCGGCGCCACGGGAGATCCGAAGCGGGCTACCCACGAACGGGTCGGCGCCGGCAACGTGGACACCGGTTACGCCGGCGGTCTCGCACGTCCTCAGGATGGCGCTCACGTTCTGCGGGTGGACCAGTTCGTCCAGGACCACATGGAGCGGAGCGGCGGTCATACGGCCAGGCCCCTCGCAAGAAGGCCCTCGTCCAATGCTCGGCGCATGACCTCTACTGGCGGCCGGATGCCTGTCCATATCCCGAAGGATAGGGCCCCCTGGTGTACGAGCATTCCCCGGCCGTCAATGACCTGGCAGCCTCGCTTCCCCGCAGCTTCGAGGAGGCGAGTGCGGGGAGGGTTGAAGATGATGTCAGCGACAACAAGGCCCGGCCGCAGCGATTCGGGGGCCACGGGTGGCATATCATCAGGGTTCGGGTGCATCCCCAGGGGCGTGGTGTTGATGAGAAGGTCGGCCCCACTGAGTGCGCGCTCGATGGCCTCGCCTCGGAGGTCACAGGTCTCCATGCTGACGAGGCCCGATGCGGCCGATACGGCGTCCACCAGCGCCTGCACCCGCTCCGGCGTCCGGCCCGCGACCGTGATGTGGGTTGCCCGGTTTTCGCACAGGGCGTAGGCGAGGGCGCGCGCTGACCCGCCGGAGCCCAGAAGGACGACCCGCTTGCCGGCTACGTCCACGCCCTCTTCCGCCAGTGATGCGATGAAGCCAGGCCCGTCGGTGGACTCGCCCGTGGGGCCATCGGGGCCGAAGGAGATCGTGTTCACCGATCGCAGGATATCGGCGGCCCGGGAGATGCTGACGAGGGCGGGGATGACCGCCGCCTTGTGGGGGATAGTGACGTTCATTCCCACGAACCCGAGGGCGGCCGCCCCTCGGACGGCATCCAATACGCGCTCGGGCGCCACATCGAGAGCGACGTAGCGGTGCGGCAGGCCCATGGCCTCGAATGCCGCGTTGTGCATCACCGGGGACAGCGAGTGTCCCACGGGATGGCCGATGACACAGGCCAGGCCCGGGAGCTTCGGATCAGCGGTCATGCCTCCGCGACCTCCGGTGGCGCGGGCGGCAGGACGGATGCGGGCTGGCCCTCGAGCACGTCAACGATGCGGTTCAGGTCATCGAGCGAGGTGAAGACGATGGCGATCGTGCCACCCTCTCGTCGAGGTGTGATGTTGACGCGGGTCCCCAGCAGCCGCTGGAGCCGCTCCTCCAGGTCGACCAGGTTAGGATCGCGCTCTGGCGCCTCATGATGGGGTTCGGGACCACGGCGGTCCATGAGCTTTCGGACCAGATCCTCCGTTTCCCGGACCGATAGGCCATGGGCATCGATCTTGCGCCAGACAATGTGCATCTCGGCTTCGTTCGGCAGAGCGAGGAGCTGGCGGGCATGGCCCTCGGTGAGGCGGCCGTCACGGATGGCTGCCTGGATCTCCTGGGGGAGTCGCAGCAACCTGAGGGTGTTCGCGATGGCGGTCCGGCTCTTGCCTACGACCTGGGAGACCTCCTCCTGGGTGGCGTTGAACTGGCTCATCAGCTGCTGGTAGGCTTCCGCGGCGTCGACGGGGTTGATGTCCTCTCGCTGGAGGTTCTCGACAAGGGCGACCTGGAGCATCTGAGCGTCGGTTGCAGGGCGGATGATGGCGGGCACAGTAGCGAGGCCCGCGATACGCGCGGCGCGGAGCCGCCTCTCGCCCGCGATGAGCTGGAAGCCCTCCTCGGTTCTGCGGACGGTGAGGGGCTGGATCACGCCGTGCTGCTTGATGGACTGGGCGAGGTCGGTCAGGGCCTCGTCATTGAAGGCATGGCGCGGCTGGTAGGGGTTCGGGAGGACGTTCTCGATGCCGATCTCCTGGACGGACCGGCCGCCAGGAGCGGGGAGTTGAGGGATGAGGGCGTCAAGCCCCCGTCCCAGACCCGGCTTCTTCACGCTGGATCACCTCTCTTGCGAGCAATCGGTAGGCACGGGCTCCGGCGGAGGTCGGAGCGTAGTGGGTGACGGGGAGGCCATGGCTTGGAGCCTCGCTGACGCGGACACTTCGGGGGATGACAGTCCGGTAAGTGCTGTCGGGCAGGTGTCGACGAACCTCATTGGCGACATCGTGGGAGAGGGCTGTCCGCTGGTCGAACATGGTGAGGACGACACCTGCGAGGCGAAGAGCAGGGCTCAGGGAGTTCTGGACCATTCCGACGACGCGGAGGAGCTGGGAGAGCCCTTCCAGCGCATAGTACTCGCATTGCATCGGGATGAGGATCGCCTGGGCCGCCGTGAGGCAGTTTATGGTCAGAAGGCTGAGGCTGGGAGGGGAGTCGAGGATGACGTAGTCGTAGTCGCCAACGATGGGCGCGATGGCGCGGCGTAGGCAGATCTCGCGGGCCATGGCAGCCACGAGCTCGATGTCCGCGGCGGCGAGCTCCATGCGTGCGGGCACGGCGAAGAGGCCCGGGATCGGGGTAGGGTAGGTGACGTCCGCGATTGGGGGCGCGGTATCTGGATCGCGGATCTGGCCGGCGAGGACCGTGTAGATGCAGGCGTCCAACTCGTGGCGAGAGATCCCGAGTGCGGTGGTGGCGTTGCCCTGGGCGTCCATGTCGACGATGAGGACCTTGCGGTCGCAGTCAGCGAGCGCGGCGCCAAGGTTGACGACGGTCGTAGTCTTCCCTACCCCGCCCTTCTGGTTGACGATGGCAAGGACCCGCCCCAATCGTTCGCCTCCGATCCCCAAGATGTTTCACGTGAAACATTCTCGGCCGCCCTATGTTTCACGTGAAACACTCCAAGTCCTTCTCCCCAGCCCATGCGCGCGGCCGGGGATGGCTCGAGAACAGGTCGAAACGCCTCCGCCACGCGGGCGCGTCAACAGACACCGTGACCTGTGCATGGTGGACCAGGCCCGCCTGCGCGAACCTCGCCCGTGCCTTGGCCCCCACCCCATTTGGGCCCGTATAGACGACCGCTACGCCACCCTCGTCCACGAATGCCGGTAGGCACCGGCCAACACGATCGCTCGGCGTGAAGCCCCGCGTGACCGCCAGCTCCATGGGGCCAACTCCGGCCAGAACCAGCGGCTCCTCGGCACGGCCGTGCCACACTTTGGCGTTCCCAACGCCCAGCTCGCGCACGGCCTCCTCGAGGAAGACATAGGACTTCCGGCGTGAATCCACCAGGTGCACCGTCGCGTCCGGCCATGCGACCGCGAGCGCAAGACCGGGGAAGCCGTTCCCGCAGCCGACATCCACGAGCGAACCGGGCCGGCGAACGACGCGAAGGAGCAGAAGCGAGTCGAGCGCGTGGCGGACGACCATCTCGGGCGGGCCTGCGACGGACGTGAGGTGCATGTGCCGGTTCCAGTCGCTGAGAAGCGCAAGAAGTCGTGCTACCTTGCCTATGGCGACATCCGGCAAGTGCAGCTCCGCAGTCTGGAGCGACTCCACAAGGGAAGGCAGGAAGTCATGATTAGCGGATCGGTGCGTACCGGGCATGGGTGGCTCCCTTCCGCGGTGCGAGCTGCATCTCCTTCGTGCGAGCGGGTGACGGGACGGGTCGGATCACCACGGAACACACGGAAGACACGGAAGGGAGCAGGATGGAGGAGGAGAGAGGGATGCGGGTCCGGAGAGCCGCGGGCACGGAGGTCACTGGAACCAGGTCCCTCACCCACCCGCTACGCGGGTACCCGCTCTCCCGGGGGGAGAGGGGGTGCGGGTCTCCGCGCGGGATCGGGCTGCGAGATGGAGGGCGAGGACGGAGAGGTCCGATGCCGTGACACCGGGCACGCGCGCAGCTTGGCCTAGAGTCATCGGGCGGATGCGACCCAGCTTCTCTCTGGCCTCTGTCTTCAGGCCCCTGAGACCGGCGTAGTCCAAGCCATCGGGGATCCTCGCGTCCTCGAGCTCCCTTGAGCGTGCCGCCTGCTCGCGCTCGAGGGCCTCGTAGCCCGCGTACTTGATCCGAGCGACCACCTCCTCACGGTCATCCGCGCTTAGTCGACCATGGGCCGCCACCCGCACCACATCGGCGTAGGTGACGTCCGAGCGTGCGAGAAGGCGCGCGGCCGACTGGGCCTGACTCGGACGGGCGGTGCCGACCTCGTCCGCCCATGCGTCCAGTTCGGGACCGGGCCGGAGGGTCGTTGCCTCCAGGCGCCCCAGCTCTTCCTCGATGCGGGCTCGGCGGGCCTCGAAGGCCGACCAGCGCGCGTCGTCAACGAGTCCGATCTCGCGAGCGCGGGGAGTCAGACGGAGATCGGCGTTGGACTGGCGGAGGGACAGGCGGTACTCGGCGCGGGAGGTCATCATGCGGTACGGTTCGTCCACTCCCCGTGAGACCAGATCGTCCACCAGGACGCCGGCGTAGGCTTCGTCGCGTCGCAGCACCAGCGGCTCGGCATCCCGTTGGCGACGCACAGCGTTCGTGCCGGCCAGTAGACCCTGGACGGCGGCCTCCTCGTAGCCGGACGTACCGTTGATCTGGCCCGCGAGGAAGAGACCGGGCACGGTGCGGCTCTGAAGCGAGTAGTCGACCTGTCGGGGGTCGGAGAAGTCATACTCGACAGCGTAGCCCGGGCGCGTGATCTCCGCCTTTCCCAGGCCGGGGATCGAGTGGAGCATGGTGAGCTGGACGTTCTCCGGGAGGCTGTTCGACAACCCCCAGACGTAGACCTCACTCGTGCGCCAGCCCTCCAGCTCCAGGAATACCTGGTGCCGCTCCTTGTCCGGGAAGCGGACGATCTTGGCCTCGATGGAAGGGCAGTAGCGCGGACCGATGCCCTCGATGAGCCCTCCGTAGGTCGCCGACAGGGGCAGGGCCTCCCGCACGATGTCGTGCGTGTCGGCGTTTGTCCATGTCAGGAGGCAGGGCAGAAGGCCCTCGGTGCGTACCTGTGTGGTCAGGAAGGAGAAACGCAGACCCGTCTGGTCGGGCGGTTGCACCTCACACCGGGCGTCATCGATCGATCGGCGGTGGATGCGCGGCACTGTACCTGTCTTCAGGCGGCCGAGGTGGATCCCGAGCCTCTCCAGCGATGCGGACAGGTGCAGAGCGGCGGGCTCGCCGGCACGGCCATAGTCGAACGTCCGGTGGCCGATGAAGACCGTCGCGCGCAGGAAGGTGCCCGTCGCCAGCACGACTGCCGGGGCGCGGAAGCCCATCCCTGTGGCTGTCACTACTCCGACGACGCCACGGTCATCGGTGGCGATCTCGGTCACCTCGGCCTGGCGGAGCAGGAGGTTGGGTTCGTGCTCGAGGCGGTGCTTCATCCCCTCCTCATAGGCGCGCTTGTCCGCCTGGGCACGCGTGGCCTGCACCGCGGGCCCCTTGGAGGTGTTGAGCAGGCGGACGTGGGTGAGGGAGGCGTCGATGTTCTGGGCCATGTAGCCGCCGAGGGCGTCGATCTCGCGGACCAGATGGCTCTTGCCCGGGCCGCCGATGCTGCAGTTGCAGGGCATGTGGGCAACGCGGTCCAGGTTGAGGGTCAGGAGAAGCGCGCGCGCGCCGAGCCGCGACGCCGCCAGTGCCGCCTCGCAGCCGGCGTGGCCGCCACCAATGACGATGACATCATACTCGGTAGGGTCCCACGTGATCGGGTGCATGGTCCAGAAGGAGCTTCCCCAGGTTGCCCAGTTGGTGGCCGGGCGGGGGAGGATGGGTTCAGCGCTCTCGAGCGCACTGGCGAACCTATGGGTTGTGGGCCGGGCTCAGCCCGCTGCCGTCAGGACTGAGCGATCGATCCAGCACCTGGCGCGCACGGACCAGGCGGAGCCGACCGAAGTCGAGTTCGTGCGTGATCTCGTCCAGCCCCATGAGTGCCGATCGCTGCCGCGCACGCTCGCACTCATCGATGGCTCTGCGGATACACTCGGTCAGCTCCGTGAGGCCGCGGACGAGTGAGATGAGATCGGTCTCGACCTCGAGGTCCAGCCGCTCCTGCGCAATCGCCTCGCCCGGCCCCATCATGCTCCAACCCATCCCTGCCGCCGCAAGTACAGGCGAATACGACCGCCGGTCGGTGACCGCGCCGATGGATCGAACAAGTGTTCTCGCCGTGCCCCAGGGCACTCCCTTGCGCGAAGCCCTTGGGGAGGAAGGGAAGGATGGAGCCGACGACCCGACTCGAACGGGTAACCGGCTGATTACGATTCAGCTGCTCTGCCAATTGAGCTACGTCGGCATCCTATGGGCGGCAGCATAGCGGAGACCGGGCGGGGTGTCAAGGGCTTGCCGGGCGCCGAGACGGGGATGGATAGGACCACGGAACACATGGAAGGGCAGGGAGTAAGCTCAACGACCGGACCCATTGCTGTCTCCCCCGCGCTCAGCCCTTCGTTCACCGGCGGGGACGCCGGTGCCACCGCGCCGTTGTACTCCTTGAAGGCGGCACCTCCCCGCTCCACGCCCCCCATCCAGTATGTTTTGAGATTTTATGAGACCGGCTATTGACGTTAGCAAACAAATGTGCTATACTATTGGGCGTGAGTACGGGATGGGCGGGATGAACGGCGTGACGACTCTGGCTGCGACGCCCACGGTAAGCGGGACACCCGCTCCGCCCCTGCAAAGCCTGGTGCGATGCTCGGTTGGCGTGGCTCTGGTCGAGCCGTATACGGACCCGCGGGACCAGTTCGTCCGCCGGGAACACCCCATCACCATGCAGGCGCTGGCCGCCTGCTGGCACGTAGTGGGCGAGCGCGATGGGTTCTCGCGGGGGGCGCTGGCGCGACGACGGCAGCGGGAGCGATGGGATGAGCTGCGGGACGAGCATTGGAGCACCCAGCCCGCGGCTCAGGGGGGACCCTCACCCCGACCCTCTCCCGAGGGGAGAGGGGGACCGGAGGAGACAGCAACGCCCGCGCCCACGTGGCCGCGCGAAGTTGAGGACTCGCCTCTTCCCGCTGCCGTTCCTGAGGGCCCGACACCGGCGCACACCGTATGGGCGGAGCGGGTGACCGCGCGACTCCCCGACGTCCTCGACACGCTGGTGGTCCAGGCCGTCGACGGCAAGCTACCGGCGATCCAGCTCATTCTCAAGTGCGAAGGGCTGATGGAGCCCGCGGGGGACGAGGAACAGGACGACGACCAGTACCCCGTCATCATCGGCGTGTGTTGCGAGCCAACGGCCTCGGAGTGACGGAAGCGGGGGGCGCTGTGAAGTACATCCTCCACAAGAACCGGTACTTCGAGTTCGCGGGCTATCAGCCTCACCAGGGGCAGCGGGCCGTGCATGAGAGCGCGGCACGACACCGGGTGGTGGTGGCCGGCCGGCGAAGCGGCAAGACTGTCCTGGCTGCGCGCGAGGCCGAGTGCACCTTGCTCCAGCGAGGGAAGCACGTGTGGATCGTCGCGCCGACGCACGATCTGACCGACCGCGTGTTCCGTGAGATCTGGCACACTTTCGTCGAGAACCCGAAGACGCGGTGCAAGGCGGACCGGAAGTCCTGGAGCCAGGACCGACGCCTTATCCGACTGCGAAATGGGAGCTTCGTCGAAGGCAAGACGGCGCTGTCGCCGGCATCGCTGGTGGGCGAGGGGCTGGACCTTCTCATCTTCGACGAGGCGGCGAAGGCCGACCCGGTCATCTGGGAGCGGTACTTGCGGCCGACGCTGTCTGACCGCAGGGGGCGCGCCCTATTCATCACGACTCCGGAGGGACGGAACTGGGTCTACGACCTCTGGCTTCGCGGGCACCAGGGGAGCAAGCCCGCAACGGATGCTCCCGGGGAGCGCCCATCGCCCGTCCCGTTCCCGCGGGAGTGGGAGAGCTTCCAGTTCGGGAGCGGGGCGAACCCCTTGCTGGAGCCTCGGGAGATCGAGCAGGCGCGACGCGAGCTGTCCGAAGACGCATTCAGGCAGGAGTACCTGGCGGAGTTCGTCACCTTCGCGGCCCGCGTGTACTGGGAGTTCGACGAGACCGAATGTGTGCGGCCATGCCCGATCAACCGTCTCTGGCCGCTGTATCGGGCTGTCGACTTCGGGTACCGCAACCCGTCGGTATGCCTGTGGCTGCAGATGGACCCGGAGGACAGGATCTACGTGGTCGACGAGTTCTACGCGACGCACCGGACCGCGGCCGAGATGGCGGAGGAGGTCCTCGCAAGGGACCTAACGCGGCCGCCCGTGGGTGCGACCTACTGTGATCCGGCGGCCGCCGAGCAGCGGGCTGTTCTCCGGCGGCTTGGGATCCCGACCTACGCGCGGCCGACGTTGGTCGCCCAAGGGATCGAGGAGATCCGTAGCCTGCTGAAGCGACGGCCGGACGGGACGCGAGGGCTGATCGTCGCGCCCCACTGCACCGCAACCATTCGGGAGTTCCACCTCTACCGCTATCCCGGTGAAGGGGATTACGGCTCGATTGAGGGTGGGCTGCCCCAGGATCGCCGCTACGCCGAGACGCCTCTGTCGCTCGACAACCACGCCATGGACGCGCTGCGATATGCCGTGATGGGCCTGAAGCAGGCGATCCCGAATGCCCCCGTCGCCAAGCCCGCGGGCTGGTGAGGGTAAGGAGAACCCCGATGGACACGCAGTGCTCTGTGGCGCGTCGCTGGGAAGACCTCGTCACCGACGCGTTCGTCGACCTCGCCGACATGGTGGGCGTTGCACAGGACTCCCTTCCCGCGCTGGCGGACGAGCTGGCGGAGGACATCGACCGGGTGGAGTTGGTGCTCCGGATCGTCGCGCAGCACCTGGACTCGCTGAACGATGCGCGCGAGGACCAGGCGGTCGATGAGGGCGAGTCGGAGTGGTCGTAGATTCGCAAGGAGCGGCAACAGGATGGGCAGGATTGGGAAGGATGCGCGGGGCGCGCAGCATCGGTGCCAAGGGCTGGAGGGCCCCCTCCCTAGCCCTCTGCCGTCCAGACTCGGGGGAGGGAACACGGGCAGGACCAGGAGCCCGGGTGGTCCGGGTAGCTGAGCTCCTCACCCACCCGCTACGCGGGTACCCGCTCTCCCACGAGCAAAGGGGGAAGGGCGGGGAAGGAGAGCGATATGTGGCCGTTTCGAGCGAGACCGATGCGCCAGACGACGGACCCCGTGCTGTCGAAGGACCGCGTATGGCCGCCAGCAGAGCATGAAGAACGGTTAGCGCGCTATGAGAGGAACCGACGCATCTACCGCGGCGAGCACTTCGCCGTGTTCACCCACCCTATGCGCGGGGCCGACCACGACCTGGACCCGCAGTGCTATGTGACCGCGAACATCGCCGCGCAGGTCAGCCACACGGCCTCGGACCTTCTGTTCGGCGAGGCGCCCCGGTTCATCGCCGACCTGCCGGAAGCCCAGCGACTCATCGACGGTCTTGTGCGAGAGAACGACCTCATCACCCAACTGCAAAGAGCGGCGCGGGGCCAGTCCTATCGGGGCGATGCCGTGTTCAAGGTCCGGTGGGACCTTGGGCGAGCGGTCATCGAATGCGCTCGCCCGGACTCGTACTTCCCCGTATACGACCCGCAGGACCCACAGCGACTGCTCAGTGTCGTCGTTGCGTGGCTTGTCAGCGAGGAAGGCGTGAGGCCCGTGGGCACCTTCTGGCCTCTGCGCGGCGAGCCGCGGGCGGTGCTGCGGATGGAGGTGCACACACGGGGGCGGATCGAGAACCTGGCGTTCCCGTACCGGAACGGACGGCTGGGCGCGGCCCTGGATGTCGCGGATGTAGACGCGGAGGCGGCGCCGCTTGTGGAGACCGGGATCGACGAGATTCCCTTGGTGCACATCGCGAACATGCAGACCGATGACAGCGGCCCGTTCGGACTGAGCGACTACGCGTTCTTCGAGAGCATCCAGGCCGAGTTGAACAACCGGCTCAGCCAGGTCAGCTCCGTCCTCGACAAACACGCGGACCCGAACATGATCGTTCCGCTCCAAGCGCTCGACACTCGCGGGAGCTTCAAGGCCGTCAGCCAGAAGGCGTGGCCGCTCGACCCGGGCGATGTCCGGCCCGAGTACGTGACCTGGGACGGGCAGCTTGACGCGGCCTTCCGCGAGATCGAGCTGCTAAAGGAACTGTTCTTCGTGGTGTCCGGCGTCTCGCCGACCACGCTGGGCGTGAGCCGCGGAGGCGCGAGCGAGGAGAGCGGGCGCGCGATCCAACTGCGGCAGCTCCGGACGCTGAAGTGGATCGAGAACAAGCGGGCCGCATGGACGCATGGCCTCAAAGCGATGTTCCGTATCGCGCAGAAGCTCACTCTGGCCCACTCGGCACCCGACCCTAACGCCGGCCTGCCCTCCGAGCCCGTCGATGTGCAGATCCTGTGGAACGACGGCCTGCCGACCGATCGGACCGCAGACATCGAGGATGCCGTGCGGGGCGTGCAGGGCGGGGTGATGAGCGTCGAGACCGGCATCCGCCTCGCCCAGGGCCTCGAGGGAGAGCAACTAGCGGCGGAAGAGGCGCGGATTCGGGCGGGGGCGGGCAAGTAGCGGGCGGGGCGGGCGGCGGCCAAGGCCCACCACCGCTTCACCGGCAGGGACGCCGGTGCCACCGCAGAGCCTACCCCCCCACCGGGGCGGGCCGGTTAGGGTCCCACCGTCCTTTGCACCCCAGGCGACAGGTCGCCTGGGGACCCCGCCGGACGGTCCCCCCTATGCGGCCCCTCCGGAGTCAGGACAGACAGGAGGTACTCATGTACGACAACGCTTCACCCGCTGATGCCGGCATGGACGTGCCGGTGGTCGCGGGGGCTGGTACCGACGCCCGGGTCCGCGAGCTGGAAGAGCAGCTCCATGCGCGCGACGCGCAAGTGGCACTGCTGCGAGGCGAAGCGCTGAAGGCGCGGCTGGTCACTGAAAGCGGCCACCGACTGCCTGTGGCCTACCAGGCCATCATCCCCGCGACCGAGGATGAGACCGCGCTGCGGGTGGCCATCCAGAGCGCCATCGAGCAGCACAAGGCCGACCTCGCCGAAGCTCTGGCCGCCCGGGGCCAGCTCTTGCCATCGAGCCCTGGGTACCGCGTCGGGTCGCCATCGGGTCAGAGCCCGGTCCCGCTGCCGCGGTGGCATGGGAAGCGACCGAGCGAGATCCCCTCGGAGGACTGGCCTGCGTACAAGCGCGAGGTTCTCGGGCTGAGGTAGGTCTGTGACTGTCACCTGGTGAATCCCGCCATGGAGTGGGTCCTCGGCACCAAGCACGGCGAGCAGGGGCCCGCGGCACCTGGCCAAAGAGTTGCAGTACATCCCAGTGCCACCGCCGCTTGTCCGCGGTGCATGGGGGGCAACCAGGAGGAGATTCGGAATGAGACACGCGTTCACCACCCTAGCCGTCGTCCTGGCGGGCGTGCTGCTGGCCGCACAGATGGCCATGGCCCAGGACAAGGACCCACGCATCACGGAACTCATCGAGAAGATGAAGGCCGACATGGAGGCGGGCAAGACCGCCGAGATAGAGATGACCATGACCTTCGAGCTCGTCGGCCTCCCCACGCCACCCCAGTTGCAGCAGCCGATGGTGATGCAGATGTGGCGCGACCACGACAACACGCGCGTCGAGATGGCGCAGGGGAATGTGGTCGTGGTTATCAAGGACAACGAGATGACGATGTACCAGGGCATGGTCGGGTTCGCCCTGCACATCTCGCCCGACGCGATGGCGCAGCTCAAGGCTCAGCAGGAGCAGGTGCTCAAGGGGTTGGGCCTTCCGCAGGATCCGGACGAGATGATCGCTACGATGCTGGAGAAGGGGCTCGCGACGATCACGGGTGAGGAAGCCATCGATGATGTGGACTGTTGGGTGATCGAGATCTCCCCGGAGAGCCTGGACGCGATGATGGGCGCGGGTGGCGCGATGCAGGGGATGATGGGCGGCATGGGCGGCGGCGGCGGGATGGTGCCGAAGCTCACGCAGATGACCATGCTTCTCGACAAGGCGACGGCAGTACCCAAGCGGATGGACATGGGGCTCAGCCTGACGCAGCCCAACGGCGTTGCGATACAGATGAACCTCCAGATGGCATTCACGAAGTACGCGTACGGCATGGAGATTCCTGCGGCGCTGTTCTCGTTCGAGATCCCCGACGGCGTGAAGGTCGTGGAGTGGACGGCGGACAAGCCGATGGACCAGATGATGCAAGAGCTCCAGGCCGCGGCCATGGAGGGCGCACAGCAGATGCAACAGCAACAGCAGCAGCAACAGCAGGGGCAGGGGCAGTAAGCCCAGAGGCCCGGGCGGAGCCGGGAATGGGGGCCCGGCTCCGCCCTCGGCGCGAACCCCGCGTCGCCACCATACCCGGGGCTTGAAGGTTCCGGCTCCGGGGTCAGGACCCTCCAGACATCCGCGTGGCACGTATGCCGGCTGGAAGCCGGCGATCCCAGGAACAGCGTCGGCCTGCGGCCGACCGGCGGACGAGGCGTCCACCCTCCCTAGAGTCACCGTGCTACCGATGCCGGCGGGAAGCCGGCGATCCCAGGAACAGCGTCGGCCTGCGGCCGACCGGCGGACGAGGCGTCCGCCCTCCCCAGAGCTAGCGTGTGATCGGTGCCGGCGGGAAGCCGGCGATCCCAAGCTCCTTCCCACAAGCTCCTTCTCACTATCTGGGCTTTGCTCAGACCAACCTACCACGCAAGGAGTCGATGCGCGTATGGCCGTCACGACAACGACCGACATCAGCGACATCATCGAAGTGGCCATCGCTGAGGCCCGCTACACCGTGCAGACGAACACGTTCATCCACGACATCGTCACGGTGAAGGACATCTCAGGCACCCCCGCCAAGAGCGCGCGTTTCCCCAAGTTCGGCGCCATCACTGCCGCCCAGGTCGATGAGGGCACGGACTACACCGGCCACCAGGATCTGGCGACCTCCAGTGTCACCCTCACGGTGAAGGAGGTCGTCGCCGGGACGATCATCACCGACCTCGCGCAGAGCGCTTCCCGCGAGGACATCGGCATCGCCGCCGGGCGCGTTCTGGGCAGCGCGATCGCCAAGTTCATGGAGAAGGACCTGGTCGCGCTGTTCACCAGCTTCACCACCCATGCCATCGGCACCACGAACGTCGATCTGAGCGTGGCGAACTGGCTCCGAGCGAAGACGCTGCTCGCCGACTCCGGAGCTCCGGAACCCTACACGGCGGTGATCTCGCCGTACGTGGAAGAGGACCTGATCCAGCTCCTCTCCGGCAACACGAACCAGTTCGGCGACCGGCTTACCGAGGAGATCGTCCGCACGGGGTACGTCGGCAACCCTTACGGCGTACTGACGTTCCGCTCGTCCAACATCACCGAGGACACGAACGGCGATGCGACCTGCGCGATGTTCTCCAAGGAAGCCGTCGGGATGGTCATCAAGTGGGACCCGAAGATCGAGGTCCAGCGCGATGCCTCGCTGCGCGGCTATGAGGTCATCATGACCACGGCCTACAACGTCGGCATCGTCGACGAGACGTTCGGCTGCAAGATGCTGCTGGACAACGCCGACTAGGCTGGCTGACCGGATTGGGGGGCCGGTTAGGGTCCCACCGACCTTGGCACCCCAAGCGACAGGTCGCTTGGGGACCCCGCGGACTTGGCACCCCAAGCGACAGGTCGCTTGGGGACCCCGCTGACCGGTCCCCCTATGCGGCCCCACCGGGGCGTTGCGCTGTTGGGAGGTACCTATGGCCACGATACTCGATGCCACCATCGGCGGGGAGCTGGCGAACAGCTACGCCGAACTCGCCGATGCGGACGCTTACTTCGAGGACGATCCGCACCGGCGCGAGCTATGGCTCCAACACGAGCCGGTGCAGCGGGAGCGAGCGCTCAGGTTCGCCACTCGATACATCGATCGCCTGCGCCTGCGCGGTGAGGTGCTCTCCCTAGGGCAGGCGCTGCATTTCCCCACGAGCGAGACGGTGGATCGCCAGGGTGAGGCCTACATCCCCGCGGCCATCCAGTATGCCGAGTGCGAATGGGCGCTTAGCCTGCTCGAGAACCCACCGCAGAGCCGAATCGACCGTGCGGCGCTGCGGAGTCAGGGAGTCGAGGCCATCGGGCGGCCGGGCCTCGAGGAGCGGTATGCCAAAGGCCCTGCACTACCGGTCGTGCCAATCCCCCCGGAAGCGTACGCGTTCCTCCGGCCATGGCTGGGCGGGGGGGTGGCGGCGACAAGGGGATAGGGAGCGATCGCACCTACGCGAGCGGGAGGCTCGTGCCGGGAGTCGCGAAGGAGCGGGGACAGTCCGCCCGCTTCGCTCGGGACAGTCCCCCGCTCCTTCGCTACGGAGGCAGACATGCCCGATATGCCGGTAACAGCAGCCACGTTACGTCGGCCCTTGCGGAGCATGGTCGGCAGCGAACCGTCCGTGCGCTACGAAACCGTCGGTGAGAGGGTGCCCTGCGAGGTCTACCCTGTAGGCCTGCGCCGGGCGGCGTCGCCCTGGGGGACGCAGACGGGTCGACGCGCCATCG
>Ga0315288_10003128_pt1 | contig 21122 bp, 35 predicted proteins | sample YL17G11_20_MG_FD_203454 | JGI IMG/M metagenome (GOLD analysis project Ga0315288, IMG submission 203454) | Sediment microbial communities from Yellowstone Lake, YNP, Wyoming, USA - YL17G11_20 | ecosystem: Environmental > Aquatic > Freshwater > Lake > Sediment | place: USA: Wyoming | collected...
CAAGAAGATTTATTTCACCAAGTTCTTTATCCCCATCCATGTAGAGTTCTACATGGAGAACTACGATATGATGTTATTCGGGACACTCGATGCCATGTATAACAATCCCATGTACAAGACGGACTCCATATGGGGCGACCAGAAGTACACCATCATCGACTACAAGACAGGTGGAGTTCCCAAGCCCGTGAAGGAAAAAACGCGCCCGCAAGACCTCCCCTCCGATGACCGGCAGGAGCTGCACTTCTACGCGTGGCTCGCCGCCAATGCCCAGATCCAGGTGGAGCGGGAGAACCCGGTAACGATGGTAAAGGAGATCGTGAATGTCCCGGTGTTCCCTGATATCAAGGAGTTCACGGATGTCATCGCCAACATGGTATGGCTGGGGGACTTGAAACCCTACTACCTGCCACCTATAAACATGAACAGCAGGAGCATGGAAGCCGTGTTCGGCGAGATAAGGAGAATGCGTGACCAGTGGACCAAGGGCGGCGACTACCCGATGGTGGACATCGCCAGCGCGGAGTACGCGTGCAAGAGCTGCGACTTCGCCGACTACTGCAATGCACAGAGGCTAAAGGAGGCGCTAGGAGAATGATTGAAACGAACATACCACTCACGTGGAGGGGAAGGGATGCCATCGTGGGCAACCTCCAGATAAACGAGAATGCTATCGGTGGCACCCTCATCGATTATATCAAGGAACGCGGCCGCTTGGAGATGACGTTCACCATCGTGGTTCATAAGAAGGATGGCGTTACAATAAACTCCGAGATACTATCAGCTAACCTGGACGTGATGAGAGAATGACGACCTATTTCATGCACATCGAGTTCCCTGGCACTGACAAGGATGAGACAATCGTCCTGGAAAGACTTAGGAGCGAGTACAAGAGGAAGGGTGATGGGAACCCCTCTATAATGACATACAAGGTAGACATCACGAATGGAGGCAGGCTCGTGAGCGTGCAGAAGATGGACGATGATGGCACACGCACGGAATATACCCTTGATGATGGGCCAAAAATAGGGCACGCCGAAGAAGACGATGACGACGAAGGATGAGGTAACTTGGATGTCGAAGACCTCTACTGGGAGACCCTCGTGCCTCAGCGGCCCGTCCAGCGCAAGTCCTTTCACGGGTGGTCTGCCGCCCTCAGGGACGCCCGCTGGTGGATGGCCACCGGCGCGGAAGCCTACATCACCAACTACGGCTTCCGGGAGCTGCTCGAGGACCCGCACGACTATGGATATGATAGGAACGATGTCCCTGACTACACCGCGGCGGTCATCACGCACCTGTTCATCGACATCGACTTCTTCATCAAGGAGGATGGTGAGATAGTGGAATCCAGGCCCGACATCTACAAGGATGTGAAACGCATCGACGATTGGTGCGGCGTCCTGGACGTGAAGCGAAAGTGGCGCTTCACTGGCGGCGGATTCCACGGCCTCATCAAGGCCGATGGCCCCGCGTCCAAGCTCGACGACGCCGTGCGGTTCATCGCAGCGCAGTCCAGCGCCCGCATAGACCCCGGCAGCGAGAACACGGCCACGTGCAAGCGCGTGATAGGATCCACCAACCGGAAGTATGGCAACTACATCATCCCCGTTAGCATCGACGAGATAACATCACGCACCCGAGAGGAATTGCTGGAGCTGGCTAAATCGCCCAGGGATGGCGAATCTTCTCTCGGGTACAATGCATGGTACTTCGGGGACGTGGTAGTGAGCCAGAAGAAACAACTCGAGACGCTGGGGAAGTATAGTAGGAAGGTGGTAGAAGATGACAAGAATAAAGTGCTGTCGGGGTATGGGCTGGACTGGAACCTGGATTTTTGCCCGGCGATGCAGCACTTGATAATGGAGGACAGGCCCGGTAATGGGGATAGGAGGTTCGTGATCAAGTACTTGTATGACGTGCTCAAGATACCGTTCGTGGACCTGGTTGACAAGACGAAGACCGTGGCAAACCTGTTCTTCAATATCATGGCAAACAAGAAGAAGGCGATGCACGCGATAAAGGAGAGGCAGTGCGAGATGATATACAAGAGGAACAGGAGGTTTCACCCGTACAAGCTACGGCTTGAAGGGCTGTGCCCGGAGGAGTGTTCACAATGCCTGGAGAAAAGGAACTGTTGAGCGACTTGATAAGCGAGATGAGGGATAGATTCGCGGTGCAGGGGTTCAATGCCAGGGTAACGGTTGACGACACCGGCGCCGCGGAGACGATAACATTTATATTCATTAGGGACAACACGAGGGATGCACAATGCCAGATGATAGTGTAGAATTCAACGTCATAAGCCCCCATGAGTGGCATAACTTTATCCAGCGGTTCGATTGCCCCTCGTGCAAGCAGCCCATGTATATGGCTATAGTCACGCTCACCGTGGGGAACGTGATGATGTACTCGCCAGGCGCGATACCAGGAGTTCCTGATGGGCCGACGCTCGTGCATAAGGGGTTCGAGTTCACGCTCAAGGTGCTGGACAGGTGCCCGGCGTGCATTGGAGAATACATAAGGACATACCACATAGAGGAGAAGGAACGGATAGCATTTCTTAACATGATAGCGACGGTGGTGACGAGGAATGGATAACATCATATACATGGACTTCGGGGAGAAGAGTTCCGACAACGTGGTAAAGATACTCGAGGAGAACGAGGACTTCCTCAAGGAAGGATATAGGGTGGAGAAAATAGTGCTCAGGGCGATACGATGCCACTGCGGGAAGTGGTATCATTCACTCTCGGGAGCGTGCCCGCAATGCAAGACCCCCGCAGATGATAGCATGGATAAAGTGCGGGTGGCGGACTTCTCGGATGTCCAGGGGAAATGGGCGATAGAGAAGAAGCTCCAGACCAACCTGTTCTCGTCCCTGGCAAACAAGGAGATATATGAGCAGGGAGAAAAGATGGGGGCCGTGTATGGGAACGGGGGGTGCATCGTGTTCCAGGGGTTCATGAGCTTGTTGATAGAGGCGCACCCACAACTGGCTAACTGGATATCGAGCATCCAGGCGGTGGCGCCCATGAGATGGGGTATAGGGTTCACCGTGGTAGAGGATGACATGGGCATGGCCCATCTCATAGATGCATACGTGAAACAGTCCAGGCATGATGGGAACATCACCAGGTTCAAGGTGGACGAGACAAAGAGAAAGAGCAGGAAGCTAGGGGCTCTGGAGAATGCAGAGGGCGTGGGCGATGCTCTTGGAATCAAGGCGTTCAAGGCATTCCCTAATCTTAAAGCTATAGCCAATGCCAGGATGGAGGAACTCGATCCGGTGTTCCACTCGAAGGCCAGGAACGTGTACGAGCTGTTCAACGATGATGCGTGGTCAGAGGTGGCCGAGATCGCCGACGAGATGGAGAAAAGGAAGGAGGAGAAGAAGCGTGCCAAATCCCAAGGGTGATGGTGATTAAATGGGCAACTTGAATGACAGGCGGCAGGCGATAAGGGACAAGATACTTGACTACCTCCTAAACGGGGACCCCGCCGTGCCGCTCGTCGTGAGCGTGTACCCCGGAGGGGGGAAGACCACGAACGCACTCGCAGTTCTCTTCGGCTCCATGGAGGTTATAGATGGAGAGGTTAGGAACATGGTAGATGTGGGGATGGGCCCAGGCCAGTGGAAGTTCGTGTACCTAGCCCCTAGACACGTGGTAATACGTGATAGTGTTGATAAGATATACCATGGCCAGTTCACCCACCTGGAGAGCAGGCTCAGGTTATGTAACAGCCCGGAGGTAAAGACGGTGATGGGGGAGAATGATGTATCATATTTCCCGATAGAGTACTTCTGCCAGGCGTGCCAATACAGGCACGTCCTACGTAGGGATATAGTGCTCGAAGGGGACGCCGAGCCGGACGGGGGAATAGCATCTACATGCCCGTATGACATTAGAAGACGCGAGGTTGAAGCGGATGACATGCCCCCATGGGCCGGAGTCCATCAGCACGCCATCACATACCTGGAGGACTATCTTGGCGGCGAGATAACTATCGATGGTAAGAAGGCCATTAGGAGGAGCCGGATAGATGCCATCATCATGGAGGAGAACCCCATGAAGGCTCTCCTCGAGACGCGTGCCATCCGTATAGATGACGTTTCCGACATACGCAGGGAGGCGAGATGGTTCGATGCCATGTGCAAGGGGGACCAGCATTTTAAAGAAGCCACGTGTGGCGTGGATGACTACAGCGCCCACGTGGGCGTGTACCTGGAAGTCCTCGAGTTCTTGATATGGGCATTAGATGACATGAGAAACAAGCCCACGAAGAGGACGCCGAGAAAGGGGGCCACTGACGATTCCCCACCAGATACCATATCAAGGGGGATGACCCCTTCTGCCATGGAACCAAGATGGGAAAAGCTGCAAGCAGTCATAGATGAGTGGCGTACCCTGGAATGGGAGGATTTCGATCACGCGTGGGCTAAATTCCTGGGGAAGCGGATGTTCGAGGATCTGGGTGTCGAGAGGCTTAGGTACGTGTCGGAGCAACTTGGAACCCTTCACAGGCTATTAGATAAGGTGTTCAAGGTGAGCGTTCAGGAGAAACTCCCATTCCATTTCTCCATCGTGGACGAGGACTGGAAATACCCCAGGGACGTGTACATCAACGTCAACTACTTCCACAATAATGTACTCCCTTCTCTCGGGTGCAAGGTAATAGCCCTGGACGGCACGGGGGATGCAGATACATGGGATCATATACTAGGGACGAAGTGCGAGTTCTTTCCAGAGAAAGGGCTGTATGACAAGGTAACCCGCGTCACCTGGCATAACAAGGGTAACCCGGCCTTCTATTACAAGTCAACTTATCTTCATGATGGCAACCTCACCGGCACCGGGAAGGAGATCATGGAGCTCGTACCTCTCATCGTGAGGGAACACGCCCGAGAGAAAGGAGATTACATAGCGGTGATAGGACCGAAAGCGTTGAGGGCGCACGTGTATGATGAGTGTGACATTGCTGGGATACCAAGAGAAAAGGTTAGGTATGAGCATTACTATAACCTGACGAGTGACAATACGATGCAAGGTGCGAGTGCTATAGTAGCGCTTTCCACGCCACAGCCGCCAGAAAGGCAGCTCGAAGCATCCGTCCAGTTGAGCGGGTGGTCGAGGGATGTATGGGTGAAGCACTACGTTGATAACGAGATGGTGCAGGCAATCGCCCGCGCCAGGCCCACGCTGGATACCAAGCCATACGGGATAGGGCTGATGAGCGTGTCACGCCCCAGGCCCGCGATATACGTGTTCGGCTCCCAGGACATCTTCAGCGGCTCCAGGAAGGAGGAGGTCGTGTGGGAGAACTACCGGGAAATGACACGCCACATGCTGGAGGGAAAACTTAAATATGGTGGGGACGGTACGATCATGTGGACAAAAAAAGAGCTACGCGCAGCTACCTTAATATTGGCGTGTTGTAGCACGGCCCCAATAACCAAGGCAGAGATCCAGAAGACTACTGGATTTGCATGGGGCTTGGTAAAGCGTGTGACATCCCATTTGTTGATGTGCGGACTCCTGGCCGCCCAGGGGAATAAAATAGTGAAGGTGAAAGAACCATGGACATGATAGATTATATGATTAGATTTGGATGCGCGCCCATACAATACGACCTGGATAGAGTGAACTGCGAGAAGCTCGGGCCGGGTCATCGTCAATGTGGCGTGTGTCACGACCATAACAAGCCACGGTTTATGTGCGGGTGCTTTAACAAATGACGGACGCTAGCAAGGCGCTAAAGAAGCGCATCGAGGACATCGTGAAGTCCAGGAAGGAGAAGCCAGAGGAGGTGCCCACGTTCAGAGGGGGGCGCAGCTGGAACCAGATAGCCGATGATTTCTGCACCAAGCTGATCAGGAAGCTGGAGAAGGACCAGGTAAAGAGCGTTACACTTCCCGGCCTCGTGATGAGGGAGATGACGGGGGAACCAGATAATCCCTCGTTCAGGGGTAGATGCAGGATACATGGGATAAAGATCAAGAAGGATTTGTACACGAACGCATACGTTATAGAGAAGTTCAACGTTGTAGAAGAGGAGCTGAAAAGACTTGGAAAAAAGACGGATATTGGGATGCAGTGACTACTTCGAGGGATTCGGGTCGAGCTTCGCTCGCCAGTCGAGGCTGGTCGTGGCGATGGCCCAGCACCTGGAGTGGCACTACATAGGGCTCGCGTATGGCGGGCCCATGATAGAAATTGGAGGGGAGAAGGACCCCATCAAGTACAAGCTGTACCCGCAGAGCTACATGCTCCAGGGGACTGAGGGGAGCTACGCAACTGGCAATCTCCAGGAGCTGGCATCCGAGATAAAGCCGGACATTATATGGGTGTACGAGGACACTCCATACGTGCTCATGTATGGAAAGACGGTGTCTGCGGCGCCCATAGTCGGATATGTTCCATGGGACGTGGATTACTGGGCAGAGAACTTGGAGAAGGCGATGCGCGAGATAGACGTTCCAGTTGTCATGAGTGACTTCGCCGAGAAGTTATGTAATGATAATGGGCACGACGTTAACAAGATATACAATTGCGTGGACGAGACGGTGTTCGGCCCATGCCCCCAGGAAGATATAGACATCATCAAGTCCAGGATAGGAATCCAGGAGGGAAAGAAGGTTGTTCTATATGCAGGGGCGTTACACGCGAGGAAGAATCCAGAGTCCCTCTTCGCCATGGCACAGGAGTTAAAGCGGATTAGAGGGAGCGACTTCGTGCTCATCATGCATGGAAACCCGTTATTCACGTTAGCATCATGTGATATGCTCGCGGAGGTTATAACGAGGGGCATTGATGATGTGGTGCAGTTCACCCCTAACGTGGACTGGAAGACAGGAGTTCCTCCCCGTTCCATGAACGCTATCTATAATGCCGCGGACGTGTTCGTTAGCGCCCACGGAGGGGAAGGATTCGGCCTGCCCGCGTGCGAGGCGGGATTATGCGGGAAGCCATTCGTGATGACGGGCTGCACCACGACGGCCGAGTTCTCCGATGGCGGAAAGAATGGTGTCGCCATACCCATCAGGGGCAGTAGGAACGCGTATGACGTGATCCGCCCCATGCCAGACCACATCAAGATGGCACAAGAAGTATCAGCTCTCCTGGACGACGAACCCAAGAGGAAGGCCATGGGGGCGCACTTCCGGGAGCATGTGATGGCCAGGTACACGAGGGAAAAACTCGCGCCGAAATGGAATGAGCTGTTCGATAGATGCTTGACCAACAAGGTGAAGGTGAGGGAGATATGATGACGGACGACGAGCTGAAGATCATCATAGAGGAGATAGACGCCCAGATATACTGCCTCGACAAGAAGTGCATAAAGGCTTCGCACATCGAGATACACGTTACTACCTACAATAGCTTGATGGAGAAGCTGGAAGGGCTGGAAGGGCCGGAAGGAGCGCTTAGTGAGATGGATATGCTCCGGTCCGACCACAAAAAGATACGGGGCTTGATAGCAGTGCCCTGGATTTGTACGGGGCTAGATCCAGTCGGCATCAACAACACGATCATAGTGGTCGGGCTCGCCGTGGTCACGGGGAACGGTGGCACCATGCACATCACCAAGGAACACCTGGGCTACTTCAAAGAAGCACTGGAGAGGGGATACTAACATGAGCCTGAGCAGGATCAAGATGTACGTGGACGGCAGCGTCCGAAAGGTTAGCCAGGCGGACTCCCGTGGGGCAGGGGCATACAAGTTCATCGCAATGAGTAGCGTCCTGCTCCACGACCAGGCCTTCCGCGAGGATGACCAGACCGTGCCGGAGACCGAGATGAAGGCCCTGATCAAGGGCCTGGAATGGTTCGATGGATGCCCGTACTGCAGGAGAGACGTGATCCTCTTCATCTTCACCGACAGCCAGCTCGTGGAGAAGTGGATGGGTGGGCAGTATCGAGTGCGGGCCGAGAACATCATGCCCCTCTACATCTGTGCGAAGTCCCTCGTGGACAAGCTCGAGCGGAAGGGCGTGACCATCGTGATAGAAAAGATACGTGGCAAGGAGAACCTAGCACACCTGGAGGCGTAGATAAATGGTAAAGATTGAATGGTTTGCGAGCTTCGCCAGCAATAATGGGTATGCCGAGGCGGCGAGGCAGTACTGCATCGCATTGAAACGGCTCGGCGCAGACGTGATAACAAGGTCGTTTGACAACAGGTTCTTCAGGGGATACGAGTGGATGGCAGAGGCGAGCCAGATAAAGAACGATGGCCACTTCCCCATCATGCACAACATCCCAGGCAGATTGTCCAAGGGATACTATACCGTGTTCGAGTTTGACAGGGCGCCAGACGCGTGGGCCCGCCCATTGAAGAGCGCACAGGTGGTGATGACACCAAGCCAGTTCTCCAAGGACGCGATAAGCAAGGTATGCGATCCTGAGAAGATCCACGTCGTGCATCATGGCGTGAACGAGAGGTTCTCCCCATTCGGGCCGAGCGTGGAACTGGAGAGTGACACCGAGCTACCAAGGTTCAAATTTCTCTCGGTGTTCGAGTGGGTGGAGCGCAAGTGCGGCGACCGCCTGATAAAGGCGTTCCAACAAGCATTCACCAAGGATGATGATGTTGGCCTATTCATCAAGACCAGTGGCTCCCGCGCGATACCACTCGCCATAAACAAGGTGCCTGGTTGCAAGATATACATGCTCGAGGGGTACGTGAACGACATGGCCCAGCTCTACAGGGAGTTCGATGCCTACATCTCCTGCAGTTCTGGTGAAGGATGGGGAGAGACACTATCCGAGGCGATGGCCTGCGGCCTGCCAACGATAGGTACTAATCATGGCGGGAACCTGGAGTTCATGAATGACGAGAACTCATTCCTGGTGGAGCCGGGGAACTGGCAGCCCGTCGGATACAACTCGCTGGAGCCCGTCATAGCCCCCTGGATGCAGCACCGCCCGCCAATGACCAACGCCATCGTGTATGCCATGAAGCGGGTGTTCATGGACACCGCCGAGGCGAAGCGCCGGGCGAGGAACGCTCGTGCCGTGGCCAAGGACTTCACGTGGGAGAAGGCGGCCAAGAAGATCATCGAGATAGTCGAGGCGATACAGAAATGAAACACTCGCTCCCGTTCAGTAGCTCATGTTACTATGAGATGGTGGACTGCGACGAGACCTGCAACTGGTGGATGCGCCTCTGGTGCAGGCTGACGAGATGGTATAGAGAAAGGGAATACAAGGGATGATGGAGATATGCAATCGATAAATGACTTCAGCGCTGAGAGGGAGGACGGTGATACATTCACCATCACGATACGGAAGGGAGCCGCTTCATTCAACAGGGACGAGTTCAGGCATCTCATAAACCGGCTCATTATGCTGGAGCAGGGTATAGAAGGAAGTACGACTCTTGAAACGGACTTCCATGGGATGGCACTGGAGCAATACAAGAACATACGAAAACTCAGGGAGGCTTTTGAGAATGCAAAAAGGCTCAGGGATATAGGATTTAGCCTAGAGTTCAAGGTGGATGAACATGGTAAAACTTAAACGAGTGATCGTTAACATCGCGTTCAACAGGCCCCAGTACCTGGAACGGGTACTCGTGGGAATAGAGAAGCAGGGATGGGAGCCACAGAAGTACGATTTCGTGTCTTTCGTGGACGGCCCGCGCGGCAAAAACAAGGGAGACTTGGCAGGTATAGGGGAGAACGCTACCGTCCTACAGGACTTCGTTGGTAGGATGGGAGAGGTGTTTAGCGCCGCCACTATTGTCCAGCGCTGCGAGAACGTGGGAGTAAACGTCAATGTTCTCGATGCTCTCTACAAGGTATTCGTGGTCAACAAATATGACGAGGCAATCATCATAGAGGAGGACGTTCTCCCTCTCAAGGGCTTCAAGGAATGGATGGAATGGGGCCTCAAGAATCTTGTTGGAAAAAACGTGGAGAAGTGCTGCAACCTGGGAACGATACTGAACGTGGTCGCCTTCAGCGAGCCCGAGAGAAAGGACTCTAATCCAGCTGAATATAAACTAGCGCGCTGGTTTACCCCATGGGGATGGGCCACTAAGGGAGACATCTGGCGGCATAACTTCGAGCACAAGATAGAAAAGATGTATATCGGAGATTGCATGACTGATGCATCTTACTCTACGGTACACCAGGAAGCATTAGACTTGCATCCTGGAAAGCACAAGAGCAAGTTCATAACATGGAGAGGGGATGAGATCGTGCGCTGTGAATGGGGCTGGGATAACTTCACTAACATGGTGGGGGAGGTCCTGTGCTTGTACGAGGCGCATCCGATCGTGCCGAGGACGATAAACATAGGGAAGGTAGGGATACACCAGGATGGAAACCAGATTTACCCGGAGCTCATGCCAAGGAAGTGCTCGAGCGATGACTTCGACCTGGTGAAGGATAAATTCATGGAGGTTGATTGAAATGACATTTCCATCAGCAACGTTGAAAAACAAGTTTAAAGGCGAAACAATCACGTTATCAAAAATAATGGAGTTGATAGAAGCATCCGTGAGAAAAGGGCTGGCCGTGAATGATCAAATAGGAAAACACTACAGATCCTCCGTGGAGCTAGGAAACGACATCTACTTTACCAGGATAGATGATAAGGTTGTTTGTACAATCAATCCAGAGACTTACATCACCCTGTTTGGAGATAGTGATATTTACAACATGGAGATTATACATAACCCGCATTTAATCGTGATGCCAGTGGAGGTTGATTAACGTGCCGGCATACTTCGACAAGCACAAGTACTATCTCTGGTCTCGCCCCGGGTGGCTACTAAACGAGGAGGTGGAGCTGCTATACTATCTCGCTACCAAGGCTAACGCCACCATCGTTGAGATAGGATCCTTCAAGGGGAAGTCCACGTGCTGCTTCATCTTGGGTTCCATGGATGGGAACAGGCATGAGATCATCAGCATAGATAAGATGGAGCGGTATGATGAGTATGACCATGATTTCGTGGACGTGCTTGACACGTTCAACAAGGTCGTTGGGGAATGTGATACACATCGTCTCAACATCCTGATAAAGGAGAACTCGGACTCCGCCCATGTACACTTGCAGGATAACTCTGTATCCATACTTTTCATAGATGGAGGACATTCAGCAGAGCAGGTAAAGAGGGACTTCGACAATTACTATACAAAGGTCAAGGAGAAGGGAATAATATTGTTCCACGACTCTACGAATCCTAACGAGTTCGTGGGCGTGTACAATTTCTGCCAGGACCTTAGGAACGACGATAGGCTCATGTTCATCGGCCAGATACGGTCGATATCAATTTTCGGGAAGAGATGACCATGGAAAAAAGTGACGAGAGCAAAGTGGAGATGGCAGCCAGGTGGAACAGGATGCTCGGGGTACATGACCCGAAGATGCTCATAGCCGTGACCAAGACGGAGGAAGATTTCGATGCAGGAGCGTCCTATTTCTACGAGCAGTTGAAGGAAGGGTTTTCCAAGATGAACGTGGTAATGAAGGGAAGCATCCTGGACTTTGGCTGCGGTATTGGTAGGATGGAGAAGTACTTGTCAAAATCCTTCGATGTGGTGGAAGGCGTGGACATAAGCGAAGGGATGGTAAAGCTGGCAAGGGAGAGAACCCCAGGCATCAAGTACCACGTGTCTGACACTCTATCCATCTTTCCAGACAAGTCGTTTGACTTCGTGTACACGAGGTGGGTACTACAGCACGTGCCACCAAAGTTCATATTGGAGTACATCAAGGACTTCATCAGGATAGCAAGGGTGGGCGTGACGTTCGACATCGTATCCTTGGAGAGGGTTGGTGATAACCCAGGAGCCAGGGCACAGGTGATAAAGGACAACGTGGACACCGTTCTCATGTATAGTATAAGTGAGAAGGCGATGGAGAAGGTATTAGAAGGAAGTCGTTACACGAGTGAAGATGCGGGCGGCACGCCGCCCGCGGGAGGCCCTGGATGGATCGTATATTTCGTGGGGGTGCCGTGAGATGACGACGGGTAACTGGGATATGTCTATGATGTCTATGACACGTGAGCGGATCGACCAGATGTTCCGGGCCTTTGATAACGTGCGGGATACCTTCCTGGGCGAGTATCTGATGCCCACCAGCACGCCCTTTAAGGAGAGGGCATGCTACGTGTGCAAGAGGCGGGTCTACATCAGCCACTACCTCAAGAATGGCGGCACCGAGAAGCAGTGGAACGATGACCACATACAGATACTCTGCTGCTCCTGTCTAAATCTAACGGTGTTAGGTTATGGTAATCTTACAATCAATAGAGGTGAGATTCAATGACATCCAATAGCAAGTATAACGGGAACGCGCTGAACTGCAGGGTCGATCCTGCCCTGCTCCGGCTCAGGAAGCCCGGAGAGACGATCCGCGAGTTCGTGGAGCGGGCGTTGATATGCATGAGGGATAATGACTTGACGCCACACGTTGACGGGAGAACTGTTATGAACTACGAGATACTCGTGAAACTGATACGGGCGTTCATGCAAAGTGGTATAAACGTGCCCGACATTACTGAAAACGAAGGTAACGAGATACGTTCGATAATACAGCGAGAAGGATTGGCATGACAAAGGAAAAAATGACCCCGCATCCAGGGGATGCAACGAGCAAGAAGGAGAAGCCGGCGCGCAAGCCGGGCTTCAAGTTCCACTACTGGGAGTTCTTCAAGAGCAAGCACTGTACTGGGGCGGATGGGAAGTACACCCCCTTCTTCAGGGCTGGCTCACCCAAATACCAGGGCGAGGTCCTGGAGAACGACTTCGCCAAGAAGCTGGCGGCCGAGATGCCCCTGCAGAACAGTGGGGGGCAGGCCGTCACCATAGTCGAACACGTCCCTTCGGGCTTCTATGCCTACGCCATACTGCATCCGAGGGACCAGAGGATCTTGTATGGAAAGAGGCTCTTCATAACGACAGAGCCCAAGTTCCGCAAGAACGGGAGGCGCATAGTGCTAGGGCGCCTCCAGAAGGCGCACCCGGAGCTATTCGAGATACACCAGCGGACCCACGTGGTAACGGCCGACGAGCCTAATACTGGAACGAGGTTCGGTTGAGATGTCGGCTAAAGGCCCGGTAGGCTTCGACTTCTCCCATTATAGCGGACCGAGGGCGAAGAAGGAGGACAAGAAGGAAGAAAAGAAGGATGATGATGACGTGCCCGAGAGGAAGGTTGATAGGAAGCCTAGGAGTGACATGCTTATCCTCTCCCTCGTGTCTCTCCTCTCGGAAGCTCTCCCATACCTGAGGAAGTATTCCTCATACAAGATGAACTGGAACGGGACGAAGCAGGGGACCGAGTGCCAGGCGGTCGTAGATAAGATAGACGCAAAGTTGAAATCCATGAACGAGTAGCCTTTTAACCATGCGATTCATATGGTATATTGCCTTTTTTAAACCTAATTGGTGACAGCCTTGGTAGTTGAAATACACAGCATGCAACAAGCTATTGCCATGCAGGAACCAGACACGTGTGACAAGTTCCTGCAGATGATAGAGAGTCAAGATCCCTGGGTGCTAAAAGCACTTGGTATTGAAATGGAAAACCCGCTAAAATTTCTTAGGAGATATGATGCCGCTAATAATATAGAGGAGATAACAGGAAGTCCGAACGCCAGTGTTGGTAATAACAAGAACTCGCGCAACAGGGCGTCGGAGGCATCGTCTCCATGGTTGAAATTGAGAGCGTTGGATGAGATGAGCTCGTGGGGAAAGAGGGCGTTCGGGAAGGAGTTCTCGCTGGATCCGGTGTTCGGGGGCCTAATCTACATTCACAAGCTCTCGAAGCTGGATAGATTCTACTGCGTCGGAGCGTCATGCATGGACATCATCCGTGATGGCCGGCCGTACGCGGATGTCATTGGCCTCCCCCCGAAACACTTCTCATCGTTCATGGGCCAGATGTTCGAGTACATCCTAAACATGGTGGCCGATTGGTCTGGAGCGACCGCTGTTTCAGATTGGATGCCAGGCATGGCATACTTCATGAAGAAGGATGGCGTTGACATGAAGACCGTGCGCCAGGAGTGGCAGGCAATCGTACACAAGTTCCATAATAAGTGGCGCGAGGACGGGGACCCCCCGTTCACTAACACATCATTCAATTCTCCTTCTGTTCTTAACCAGATATTCAAGGACGATGTTTTCCCTGATGGTAGCCACGTCCTCGATTACATGGACATCATCATGGACGTGCAGGACAACATCCTCGAATTTATGCATAGTGGCGATCCGTCCAAGGCCGGCATCCAGTACAAGTTCCCGGTGATGACGGCAAACTTCAAGCCAGAAGACATCCACACGCCCTGGTGGGATAGGGTGGCCAAGCTTAACCATAATGGATTCGTGAACATCTGCCACTCAGCCATGTTCTCCAGCTGCTGCCGCCTCCTTTCTGACTACAAAACCATGCTCAAGATGAAGCAATACTCCAATGGTGGTGGTGGTATAAAGACAGGCTCGCACATGGTGGCCGCCCTAAACCTCCCAGGTATAGCCCAGACAGCGCATGGTGATATGACAAAGTTCATGGTACTCCTGGATGAGATGATAGACCACTGCGTCCGATACCTCTACATACACAAGCATTTCATATTAGGAAGGAGGGTGAAGCAGGGATACAATCCATTCATGGCAAAGTTCAGGGACGAGGGTGGGGACATCCTGGATGTTGGCCCATGGTTCCATCCTAACATGTTCTTCAGCACCATAGGCGTGCATGGAGTTCCAGAGATGGTTAACATCATCGATGGTGACATCACCGAGAAAACAGGCATCGTGATGGCCACGAAGGTCCTGGAATTTATCGTTAATCGGGCCAACCACTATAGTAAATATTTTACAGAGAACGTGGGAGATGACAACATCATCATGGTGTTCAACGTTGAACAGATACCAGCGGAATCCTCGAGCCATACAATGGCATCCTTCTTCGGGGATGAGATGTACTCTAATCAATTCGTTCCACTAGACCGCCAAATAGACATCTGGAAGCGGGTCGAGATAGAGGGCAAACTCTCCAGTATCCTAACCGGAGGGTCCATGACGTTCCTCCACCTTGGCTCGGAGATGGACCAGGAGCAGTCCCTTCTCTTCCATGAGCGCGTGATGAAGAGGAGTGGCATGAACCTGAACCAGTTCTGCGTGGATTATGGATGGTCTCTATGCAAGAAATGTAATACGAAAGTCGCTGGCAGGGTAGAACGATGTTCGTGTGGAAAGCCCATGCGCCACTACCAGCGCGTCGTCGGGTACATGGTACCAGAATCCTCGGTAAACCACCCGAGGGTCATCAATGATATAAGGACGCGATTTGGATACAAGCCCTGGTGACATCAATGATAGACACTGACGAAAAGAAAACAAGCCCTAAAATCGCAACGGGCGTGCCCACCGAAAGCCTTCCAGCGGCTCCTCCGATGTACCAGCCGCTCGGCCAGCACGCCCCCGCGGGGCCTTTCCTGGACCCGCGGGACTACGAGTACATGCTCGCCATCCCTAAATTGCTGGTCGTGGAGAAGGCTCCCCCTAGGGGGGACAATCCATCCATGGCAAGGACGAGGGAGGAGCTCATGCCTAACGACTGGCAGCCCGGCGTGAAGTTCTACATCAACGGCGTGATCAAGAACTTCAAGGGGCTAGAGATAATAATAGATGACGAGCAGGAACTAGACAAGAAGGGACACGTGCTCCCCAAGTTCCCCAAGGTGAAGATACATGGCTGAGCAAGAAGATCAGCCGATGGACACGGCCGCGAAAGGGTTCCAGACGGCTTCCGTATCCGGTGATGTGATCAAGCTCAGGGCCAGCTTCACCACGACCCCATTAGTTACAGAGAACAGGTGCCCATGGTGTGGCGGGCTAGACGGCATTGTCGGTAACAGGTGCCAGATGCCCGGCTGTGGCAGGCCTGTCATCTACAAGGGGCCACGCCCGGTAGACGAACCTGCCCTTACCCCGCAGGAGATAGAGATCCTCGCCTCCCAGAAGGCCGAGCAGATGGAGAAGGTGATGGGCCTCGGGCCCCTTCCCGGCAATATCCGGTCCATGCGTTCAGAGATGCGGCGGCGCCAGTCCTTGATAGACGCGGAGAAGAAGCCCCCGGCCCCCGAGCAAAAGCCAGGTCCCAGGGCACGACGCCCCCCTCCTATCGCAATCCCGGAAGGTAAACCAAATACATTTGGTGATTTCTAATGTGCCACATTACAACCCTATATAAACAGGAGCACGATTGCCCCGATTGCTTCGACACTGGCATCACGTACCCGAGAGTAGAGACTTCGGATGATGGAATAACATTCCGGCTAGGGGTGCCGTGCCCGGCTTGCGGTGGTAAACATTTAAATAATGCGGGGGTGATGTGAAGGCCATGATAAACATATCTATTTCTGTTTTCTTGACAAACGCCGGTGTTCCTGTCGCGAGCCTAACGCCGACGATCTGGGTGTATGATCTTATGACGGGCGCGGTAGTCGTTAACGGGTTAGCAATGACGGGACTAGGACATGGCTTGTACGTGTACCGACTCCAGGCAACTGACCAGCTCCATGCTTACAAGTGGGCTATTGATGGAGGTTCTGGAATGTCAGTAGCCACCGACCGGTACAAGGATGGTATCTGGCAGAACACCCCTGTAAAAGGGTATTAAAAAAGAGTTATTTATCTCCTGGCCTGGCCAATCCTTAGGCCCATTCTATTTTTCCAAATATCAGCAGCAGCACGAACACCGTGATGGCGCCAAGCAAGAACCCAACTACCCCATATTCCATTCGCAGCATCATCTCATGCCACTTCTTCCACCAGTACGCCCCCAGGATAACACACACTATCACGATGCCGAGTATTATCGCGAGCCAGTAATACCACATCATTTTTTATCTTTCACCTTGAACATGTCATACAATTCTTTTGAAATGCGTTTCAAATCTATATCTTTCTCTTGGGTACGCAGAATCTCGTTGAACGTCTCGATCTTCTTGCGCTTGGCACGGTTCTTTATTATATTATTATCACTGGTTATGCGGGCTACCAGTTCCTTTATCTGGGCCACGTTGCCCTTCTGCTGGGCCGTCATCACCTGGTCATGGTATTTTCCAACCAGGTGATCCACGAGCGATCCTAGCGCCTTGTCTATTCCAGGATCGTTACGGAGCTCGTTCCAGTGTTTCTTATCATGTAGTACTCCATAATCGTGCTCCTGTTTATATTTTTCTAGCGCTGCTTTTGCGTCCGGCTCGTGTAGTGCTTTACCAACGGATAGGAGAGCATTTATATCATCTGCGGCCCCCTTCATTCCTAACTCTATCTCGCATTTGTCAAGAACATCACCAAGCTTGTCCATCGGTATCCTGTCTGTCATCTTATCAAGCCAGAGGAGCATCTCCATGAGTTTTCCCTTTCCTATGGCACGTATCATCTTCCGCATCACGTCCTTCCGCATCTGCGCGAGCTTGATGATGATGCCCACGAGGAAGCCCAGGATCGTTATTGATAGGGTAACATAGCCACCTATCTTGCTGAAGAAATCCGAGACGGTATCGAGAATATCATCTCCCTGGGAAAGGAAAAAAAGAAAGATCCTCGCCTCCTAAAGGCTGTTGATGAAGCTCCACACGAGGGACACGAGTACCATGACACTTATAGACAAGCTGAGAAGAGCCGAGAGGAACGTGGTGTACTTTATAGTGATCTCGCCCTTCTGCGTCTTGATCTGCTTGCCGGCGTCTATTACCGCCTGGAATTGCTTCGCCAGGTCTGGCAGCATGAGGAGGGCCTGTACCACGCTAGGATCGGCCTTCATTTGTGTAGCCCAGTCTGCCAGGGCGTCCGTTATCGCCTTCTCGGCCGTCTTCGTCTTGGACGCTATCTCTTCCTTCGCCTCATCTAACTCCTTCTTGAGCTTGGAGAGGGAGTCAGCCCCTGCAGCGAGCACATCACTAGCCGTACTCCTTCCACTCTTCTTCAACCCTTCTAAAAACTGCGAGAACATTGATTTGAACTGGTCCTCCAGTCTTTGTTTCACGTCTGTCGCCACGGTAGGAAGGAGGCCGGTGATGATCCTGTTGACCTCGTTAAAGACAGCGTCCTTCGCGGCTATTACAGTTGTTGGTGCTGATGTCGCTGTTGACATTTTCTTAACCTGTTATCAAATGTATAAAATCCATTACCGTTCTTATAAACCAATCAAGACCAGTAGCCATGATCGGCAGTACCTTATTTCCTACGATGATGACAATAGCTAACGAAACCATTTCTACCACAACGATGAGAAATACTATCAATATCCACGCCATCTTTTCCTTGTCGTTCATAATAATCACACGTTGTTGTGGTCCGTGATATTATTTGCCCCGATGTCGGTAACTCCCTCCGACGCACAGTTATTGGAAGTTACCACGTTCTCATCCGAGCCCGCGCCCACATATATACCATAATGGGTTCCACCAGTTATCGTTTTACACACGTTGCAGGATACGGAATTAAAATCCCCGGCGATAAATATTCCATAACCATAAACTCCTGTTACTGAGTATATTATATTTCCATTAATCGTGCAGTAATTGCAGCTACATCCTATTCCTCTTGAATAGGTTGAAAAGGAGGTTCCTGCTACAACACCATTAATGACATTTCCATTTATCGTGTTGAAATTTGAACTACATCTTACACCATATATTTCATTATATTGAGCAGCGGTGATGGATGAGATGGTGTTGCCCTCGACAGTGTTGTAGGTTCCAGAGGTTATATATATACCACCCCCATAAGCATCAGTGCATGTTATATTGTAAACTTTATTGCTATTTACCACATTACTATTTCCTGCTATAACAATACCGTATACAGTTCCTGCACTCATTCCTGTTATGTAGTTACCCATGATGGAGCATGTGTTACCTGTAATAATCATGCCGTAAGCGAACGCGCCGGTTATGGTACTTTTCGACATGGTGAACGTGTTTGCAGTTACCGCGACTCCCGTGCCAGCTCCACTCACATATGTAACCACACATTTCTCGATGATGACATTTGCCGCTCCTACCACCACCCTTCCATTAACCCCTACATTCTCCAACTTTCCGGCGGCATTGATGGTAATCGTGCCGGCAATAATGCATGTGGCATTGTTACTTCCTATTATGGACACGCTGTTAGACAGTGTTATGTCATCCGTGTACGTTCCAGGGAGAAGTATTATCGTGCCGTTACCCCCTAGCGCTGTTATGGCATCGCTCAGGTCATCCCCATTCTTGAGAACGATGGTGCGGTATCCTGCAGTATCAACACCTATTTTACATGGTGTGAAGAGGCCGCCCACCCTAACGTTTCCACCAACATTCACGTTTCCACCAACATTCACGTTGAGGATGTCGTCCTCGGTCTTGAGGTTGCGAATGTCCACGAGGGCGTTGTCACCAGAGCCACGTATGGCGATTATAACATCCGTGGATAGCACGCTGGTCTTTGCCTTCACGGTGACGAGGCCAGTGTTACTGGCAACTACACAGTCAGTCACCGCCGCTATGTTGAGAGCTGTAGCTGCGGCACACAGCACCACCCGCGAGAGGCCGTCGCTGTTCCTGGTCATGATGTACCCGTTGGCCACGTTGCAACTGCCATACGTGCCCGTCGGCGCCAGGTTGCCAGTGGTAGAGTCCATGAGTATCATGGCACTCTCCCGAGAGTGAAGTATCTCGCGGATGGCCGCCTGCACGCCGGGCTCGCCTATCGCCGACCACTCGTTGTTGATCTGCTCGGGGAGTATCTTGTGCTTCCCATAGACGTTGTACGTCCAGTTGTTGTTTCCCTCGGGGTTTGCCATTACTTGTCGCCCTTCTTGTCGTTATAATACCCGTGTTCCCACAGCCAGCGGTAGTTCTCGTCCTCGTCATAGGGGAGCCTGCTGCCGTTATCTATCTCGTACTGGACCTCCATGATGCGGAGTTCTTTAGACATGATACCGGTCTTCAAGTACCTGAGCTCGTCCTCTTGTGCCATCTTTGCCACTTCCTGCCGCTTCGTGCGGATCGTTTTTGCGTCTACCATGTTTTCATTCCTCGTGTTCTTTTCTATTGTACCACATATCTTTCCTGCTGATTCCTTGCTATTACCCTTCTTCATCTGGGCGGCGACACAATCTCCGAACGTCTTGTATGGTCCTACCGGCGTGTCTCATCACCCGAATGTTATCCTGTATTCAAACAATAGTGGGTTCCCGTCGTTCAGCTTGTAGAACGGCCTGTCAACGTATTGCGTTGGTGTTACAGGATCGTCCGTTCCATAGTACACCCTGCGGGCTACCATGCCATACAGCTTCTGCGCCGGGTCCACCTGCGGGTTCTGGGTCGGTGCGGTCTCCGCGTGCAGGAATATCCCGCACTCTCGTATCTTGCATACCCCCGTCGGAGGCGCCCCGACGAACGTGAGCTGCGCGTCCAGGAATATGGCGACACACGTGGTAGCCTGGTCTACCCTCGACTTTGAATCTATGGCGCTCCTGGCTATCTCTGCGCTGAGCTTCCAGTCGTCCTCGGATACGCCATCCCAATCATCGACGTTAACAGGGGCCCCGAAAGCGGGCCCGACAACGCCATCGATGGTATTAGTGGACGTGCCAAGCGCAGCTCCTAGGATCCCAAGGCCGGCGTTCCACTTCCCATTGCTGAATATCTCATCGAGGATAAACTCCTTCCCCGTCTCGACGACCATGTTCTTCTCCCAGCCAGTGTCTCCAGTAACGCCATCCTTGTATTCCTGCTTCTGGAGCCTCTTTCCTGTCTTCTTGTCTATGACGGACAGGCGCATCTGGCCTTCCATCTTGAACTTTTCTGCAGTTTTCATCGTATATCCCTTGTGTCCATCATCCTTTTAAATGTTACCAGGAGTATATTATATCATCAACCTTTATACCAGCGGCATCGGTGGTCTCTAGTTTCAAGTGCTTTATACCGGCAGTGAATGCGTTCTTGCAGTCCAATTCTCGTGACCACTCTTCCTCATTCTTCCTTACTCGAAACTTATCAGAATCGACAACTGATATTTCAAATGTTGCATCGCATGAGCTCACGCCAGTATTCCAGTAGATTCCAGTGCTTATCTCATCCACTTCTTCCACGTACAACCA
>Ga0315288_10003130_pt1 | contig 21114 bp, 10 predicted proteins | sample YL17G11_20_MG_FD_203454 | JGI IMG/M metagenome (GOLD analysis project Ga0315288, IMG submission 203454) | Sediment microbial communities from Yellowstone Lake, YNP, Wyoming, USA - YL17G11_20 | ecosystem: Environmental > Aquatic > Freshwater > Lake > Sediment | place: USA: Wyoming | collected...
CCAGCACGCCCAGCCAGAACACACTTCGCTGTCGCGCAGCGCGCATGGCCCCTCTCGAACCGCGCCGTGTGGGCGCGCATTCGAGCCGCCTATTCCACGCTGCGAGGGGGGCGATGTTGCGGTTTGGCACAATGGCCGCCCGCGAGGCGGCGAAATTTCCTCACCAGGGGGAGAGGCCGAGAAGGACGCGGCGCTAGTAGGGGATCCCGAACGCCCTGACCAGCGCAACGGCCATGGTGGCGCGGGTGGCCGCATCGTCGGGGCAGAAACGCACGGGGTCGATCGCGCACCCGCGCGTGGGGGGATCGTTGTTCCAGGAGGTGGGGTCGGCGAGCCGCTCGATGAAGCCGTAGCAGGGCGAGGAGGGTGCGACATCGGCGAAGGTGGGCGTGGGGTTGTTCCACGGGCACTTCCCGCGGGCGCGGCACAGATACACCGCGAGCATGGCGCGGGTCACGGTGGCGTCGGGGCAATATCGCAGCGGCTCGATATCGCAGCCCTTGGTGGGCGTGGTGAGGCAGGGGTTGGATTTATCGTACCAGGAAGCCGAGTCGGCCAGGCGCTCCACGTGGCCGTAGTACGGCACGCTGGCCGGGACATCGGCGAAGGTGGGCCTGGACTTGATCAGGGGCGTCTTGCCCGCGGCGCGCACCAGGAAGACAGCCGCCTCCTTGCGGGTGAGGGTGGCGCTGGCGCAGAAGAGGGGCCGGCCCTCGTCGTCGCTGGCACAGCCGCCCGTGATGCCGGCGCGATAGAGGGCCTCCACATACCGCCAGTGGGGCACCGTGGTGGGCACGTCGGCGAAGGTGCTCACGCCGACGGTCTGGCTGGAGATCGCTCCGAAGCGCCCGATCCCCTGGTGAATCATCTGCCAGTCGCAGGAGACCCCCGCGCTCACCGTGTCGGGCGCCGTGATCGTGAAGATGAAGGTCTTGTCCTGGCCGGGGGCGATGCTGTCGGTCCAGTTGAGCGCCACCCGGTTGACGCCCCAGGTCGTGTTGTCGGTCGGGTCCACCGAAGAGAGGCCATAGCCGTCGGCGGCGGTCCAGGTCGTCATGCCCGTATTGCGCAGGGTCACCCGCACGGTCTGCCAGTCGCCGCGGACCATGGAGGCCGGCATGATGGTGGAGAGCACCGCGGCGTTGTTCACGCCGATGGTCACCGTCACGCGGTCGGTGGCCTTCAGGCCGGCGGTGTCGGTGACGGTCAGGGTGTAGGTGGTGGTCGCGGTGGGCGAGGCTGTGGGCTGGGCGGCGGTGGGGCTGCTCAGCCCGGTGGTGGGCGTCCAGGAGTACTTGTACGGCGTCGTCCCGTTCCAGGCCGAACCCTGCAAAACGGTGGAGCCGCCCAGGGCGATGGTCTTGTCGGGGCCGGCCGAGGCCACAAGCCCGGTGCTGCCGGTGCCGGCCTGGCAGCGGAAGGTACAGACGGCGACGTCACCTGGGGCGAAGTCGCCGCAGCGGACGATGAAGATGCCTCCCGCGGGCATGATGGTGGCGGTGCGGCCCGCCACCCGCGAGCCCACCAGGCGGGTCTGAGCCCACCCCGCCGACCAGGCCAGCCCGGCGCCGTTCTGGACCACCACGGACGCGGTGCCGTCGAGCGGCGTGAACATGGGATCGGGCCGGTAGGCCACGGTGACGCCGCCGACGGAGCGGCTCACGGCGCCGGAGAGGCTGACCGTCGCCGTGAAGGTGACGTAGCCGCCGTTCTCCACCTGCTGCTTGTCGGCCTGGAATGAGAGCGAAGGCCCGGGGCCGTCCTCGCTGGTCACGCTCACCAGCCCCATGAGCACGGGCAGCCCGGTGACGGTGGGGCCGGATTGGTAACTACCCGCCGGCTCGGGCGCGCTGAGGAGGACTTGGCTAACCTGGGCGACGAAGCGGAAAGCATGCGGCGCGGGGTCGAGGCCCGTGATCGAGTAAGCATACCAGGCGCCGTCGGTGTAGTTGGTGTCCGAGGGTGTGGCTTGCGCCATCTCGTACCAGTAGGTGGCGCCGCGGCTGCCCCACCAGATGCCCACCCAGACGTAGTCCGGCCGCACGTTGGAGGAATTGGAGTACTTGACCGAATAGGTGAACGTGGTGGTCGCCTGGCCGGAGGCGGGCGAGACGAATCCGGAAGACAAGTCTGCCTGCGCGGCGGAGGCCGCCGGGCCAAGCGCCGCCGGCGCCAGGAACGCCAGGAGGCGGCCGATCGTCCGTGGGTTGCCGCGGGCGGCTCGAGGCGGCGCAGGGCCACGAGTTGCCGGGTCCGCGGCGCCCGCGCGGCCAATCTCGCGGTGCAGAGATCCCTGTGCGTTTGCGCTCAACATCGGAGTGCGCCGCGCCATTGACACTGCTACTGCGAGGAAGGCGGTCCCGGCGCGAAACCTGGCGCCGATGCGGGCGTCGCGCCTGGGGCGGGCAATGAGGGCAAAAAATGATATGCCCGATCGCAGCCAGGCGCGGTCACCCTGGACCGCTGGATCAGTCTGCCACCAACAACAATACCTATTGCATCGTTTCGCTAAACACCTGCAAACCTTCTGCGAAATTCGAAGAAGACGGACCGGCCGGGCCACGGGCGGCTTGCAGGCCGGCAGGAGGCTTCCGGCTGCAAGCCCGGCGCCCGGGCGGCCAGCCCCAGGCGCACCCTAGTTCGCGCGGCAGAGAAAGGTGCAGATGGCGCTCTCGCCGGGGGCGAGGTCGCCGCACTGGGCGATGAAGATCGCGCCCGCGGGGAAAATGGGCACACTGCTGCCATTGAGTCGGACCTCGGAGACCGGGGTGGGAAGTCGCCCGGTGGACCAGGCCAGCAGAGCCGAGTTCTCGATTAGCCAAGGCGCGGCGCCCTCCACGGCGGTAAACATGGCGTTCGGGGTGTAGGCAACGGTCACCCCCTGCGCGACCTGCGTTTCGGTGGCGTGCAGCGTGACGATGGCGGTGAAGGTGACATAGCCTCCGCTGAAGACCCCCGTCACGTCGGACTGGAGCGCGACCGTGGGCTGAGGCCCGCTGGCGCTGCTGGCGCTGACGGCGCCCATGGCCACAGGCGGCCCGCTCACCTGGGGGCCGCTCAGGTAGTTTCCTTCCGACTCGGGGCAGTAGGCCAACGTGGTGCCCACCTCGGCCACGAAGCGGTAGAAGTGAGGGCTGCAGTCCAGGCCCCAGATGCCGAAGGCGTACCAGGCGCCATTCGCGTAGTTGGTATTCCAGGGCTCAACCGGGGACATCTCGTACCAGTAGCGGGTTCCCCGGCTGCCCCACCACATGGCGACCCAGACGTGGTCGGGGGGCACGTTGGCCGGGTTGGTGTACTTGACCGAATAGACGAACCGCGTCGGGGTCTCTCCAGAGGCGGGCGCTACGTACGGCCAGGACAGCGTCGGCGAGCCGACGTCGGCGTGGGCCCGTGCGACCGGCAGGATGAGCGCGACGAGCAGGCCAAGTGCGAGACGGGTCTTCATGGGCGGCTCCTCTGTCAGCCCGACGCGGCAAGAACGCACGGCCTGAGGCAGGGGAAGCGCCTGGACAGTCGCGGCGGCGCGCAAGCCTTGCTGCGTTTGGGCTGAGCATTGTTCTACGACTAGTTGTGTTGCTCTAGCTGCTAGGAGGCGAACGACTCCGGCGAAGCGGTCGCGCGGCGCGCGCAGGGATCGCGGCCTGGGAGGCGGAATGAGGGGATCAATATGTCCACCTGCGACCAGGTGCGGCCGCCGGAAGCCGCGTGACCGGGACTCGCTGTCACCCACACCACCGCTAGAGAGGTTCGCCGTTCTCCTGCCGCCTCCCTTCGACAACCCCACAAGAAATTCAAGCGGTTCCCTGGCCTGAAATAAGCAAGCCAGGCCGCCGATAGGCTATCTAGCGGGCATGCGGAGCGGTGGATATGGCTTGCGCCGGCGGCGCGAAAGTGATCGCCTGAGGACGTCATGCGCGACCTGAGTCTCCTCGTGGCCTGCGCGGTGCTGCTGGTGGCGGGCCGCTCGGCGCGTGGCGCGGCCCGGATCTATGCAGGGGGCGTGCTGGTGGAGGGAGAGGGAAACACGCTCGCCGGCATGGCGCGCGACGTCGCCAACCCGGGCCTCTTCTCTCTCGAAAACGGCCGGGCCGTCTGCGCCGGCGGCCTGACGCTGACCGGCGAACTGCGCATCGGGCCGGGCGAATCGCTGGTTTTCGAGAACCCCCAGCGCGAATGGGGCCGCCGGCTGGTCTACCTGCTGGGGCGGATGGATTTCCGCGACTGCGAGATCGCGGGGGCCTACTGGATCGCGGTAGGGCCGCAGGCCTCGGGGACCTGGCGCAACGTGCGCATTATCTCCGGCCCCAACGCGGGGAGCGGCTACCCGCTGATTTACTACAACTCGTCGCAATTGGAATGGGACGGCGGCCTGCTCGACGCGCACCCGGCCCCCGATGTCTTCACCGACGCGGCGCTGTCCTGCCGGCAGGGCTACCACCCGGGAAGCGTGGGCAACACCATCCGCAACGTCACCATCCGGTCGCGCGATCACGCCTTCTATGACCCGTCGTCGCCCGGCGTGGACGTGGACCTGACGTTCGAGAACTGCACCTTCGAGACCTCCCGCGCGGATCACGCGAAGATCGCGTCTTGGGTCAATGCGTCGGACCTGGGTCGTACCCGCGTGGCGCTGAAGGACTGCCGCCGCCTGAAGGACGGCCAGCCCGCCCCGTTCGACGAGATCGCGGTATTCGGTTCAGCCGCCGAGATTATCGAGTCGAACGGCGGCCGCGAGCAAGTGCACGCGGCCAGCGACCTGACGGCGCTGGATGACGACCCGCCGCACGGCATCTGGCACCGGCTGCGGCAACTCCCCGCGCTGCGCCGGCGCGCCGACGACCTCGCCGGGCAGGCGCGGCTGCGCGGCTCGCTCTACATGCCGCGCTGCGACCTCGAGCAACTGCGTCCCATGCGCACCGCCATCGGCCTCAACGGCCGCTACGGACCGGGCGACGCGGCCACGGTCACGCGGTTGATGGATCTCACTGAAGACACGCTCGATAAGGCGCCGCTCGCCGTTCGGCCCGGCGGCCCCTACCGGCCCAGGCCGGCGCGCCTGGAGTGGCCGCCGCCCGGGCGCGCGCACATCGAGGTGCTGCCCGACGGGCGGGTGCGCGTGGACTCTCATCGCAACACGCTCTACTACTGGCCCGGCGGACCGGGAACGTTCGCGCGGCTGACCGAGCAGAGCGCGATCCGCGGCCGGCGAGTGTTCGACGCCTTCCCCAACCTGGGCGGGCCATCGCTGCGGCACATCGCGCCATCGGACAGTTCGCTCATGACCTGGGAACTGCCGTGGGCCGTGCAGGTGGTGCAGAACGACGCCGCGGCGGTGGGTTTCAAAGCGACGGTGAAGAATGCGCCGGCCCACGGCGTCGAGGTGACGCACGTGTTCTTCCACGACCTGGCCGATGTCATTCTCTACGACGTCGCCTCGGTGCAGCGCGACACGCCCGAGCAGGCGTCGGTGCGATTCGCCGCTTACGCGAATCCCGCGGACCGGTCGTACAACGGGATGCGCTTCTGGAGCGACGATCCGCGGGGCGTGGATGCGCTGGACAACACCGTGAAGGAGACCATCGCGCCCGGCGAACCCGAGCACGGGCTGTTCGTGGGGCGGGCGGGCAACTTCTGGATGCACCCGCATCTGGTGCGCGGCGCGCTGGTGGCGCAGTGGAACGGCTACAACGACTGGCGGCGCTTCCCGCCCGCCGGCTACATCATCCACAAGGACGAATGCGCCGCGATCTACGTGAACGCCACCGGCTACTACGCGCACGTGGTCGAACTCAGCAGGCCGGGGCAGACGCGCTACCAGTTGCTCTGGTTCGAGGGCGGCGGGCTGCGGTGCTGGGAGAACATCTTCAACCTGGACGCCGCGTTCAATCATCCGTGCCAGATCGCGCCGCAACTGGAGGAGGGGAGGCCGCTCGCCGTGGAGGCGGTTGAGACGGCAGGCCTGAGCCGGAATGTCGAGATCGCGATCATGCCCAAGGTGTTCAACGCGCTCGACACCAACCTGCCGGTTTTCCGCGGCGATTCAACCATCGCGCTGCTGCGCGACGTCAAGGCCGGCTCGCGGCGGCTGCTCGGCACGCTGCCGGTGGCGCTGAAGCGGCTGGCGCCGGGCCGGTTCGAGATTCGCAGCGAACTCGGCGGCCCGCTCGCGGATGTCGAGATCCGGCTGCGCGGGGTGGCGGAGGGCGCGCGCATTCGCCATGGGGCGCAGGTGATCGCGGCGGAACAGGCCGCCGACGGCGCCCGCTATCGCGCGGAGATCGCGCCCGGCGCGACCGAGATCAGCGTCGAGTAGGGCTACTTCTTGCCGTGGCCCTCGATGACCTTGGCGCGATAGGCCGCGAAGTCAAACTCCGGGCTGTTCTTGGGATCGTGGCAGGTGCGGCAGAGCCGGAGCCAGTCGTCGTCCGAGGGCTTGTACTGCGCCTTGATGTAGCGCTGCTCGTGCAGCGAGAACGGCCCGTGGCAGGCCTCGCACTGCACGCCCTTGAGTTGCGTTGAGGCGGCCGCCCCCGGCAGGCTGGTGGTGTGGCACCACTGGCACTCGCGGTTGGACTGCTGGCCGGCGGGCATCTTCTCCGAGGGTTTGGTCAGCGACTCCCAGGCCTTGGCGTGCGGCGTCTGCTTCCAGGCGGTGTAGATGGCGCCGTGGCAGGCCGCGCAGCGGTCGGCGCCGGTGTAGCCGCTTTGCAGCGGGCCGGGGGCGGGGGGCGCGCCGTAGCCGCCAGGCAAGGTGAGCCCCTTCTGGATGAGAGCGGCGATCTGCGGGTCCTCGGGCGCCGCGCGCGGCACCACCTTCGATATCCATTTCGCGGCGCGATAGCGGCCCGCGGCCGGCGCCATCGTGACCAGCACCACCGCATAGCGATTGGGCTGGACCACCAGCGTCGGGCCCACGAGTTCGCCCGGCCTCGACTTGTCGGGGTGCACGCTGCCGCCGACGGCGATGTCAATGCCGGGGATCTCGGCGGCCAGGCGCTTGACCTCGTCGAGCGGCACGTGCGCGAGCACCACCAGAATGTCGCAGCGAGGGCGCAGCCTCGGCACGAGATCGCGCAGGGTCTGCTGCACCTCCGCGAGCCGGTAGTGCGGGGGAAGCCCGAAGCCGGTGGCGGAGGCCTCCGGCCCGATCACCCCGATCGCGCCGATGCGCACGCCCTTCACCGTCACGATCATCTCCCCGGGCAGAACGCGCTGGCCGGTCTGGGCGTCGAGCAGGTTCGCGGAGATGAGCGGCAGGCCGCGCTGTTTGGCCGCGGCCAACAGCGGCTGGCCGAAGGCGGCCTCGGAGTCGCCCACGTTGGCCGCCGCGTAGCCCAGGTGCTTCATGGCGATGGCCATGGTGACGTTGTTCGAGAAGCGCGCGCCGAACTCGCTCCAGTCGCCGGCGTCCAGCGCGGTGAAGTCGCCGCCCGCGGCCTTGCGCCACGCCTTGAAGAGGGTGGCCTTCTGGGCCATGCCGCCCACGGTCACGTAGGAGCAAGACTTGCAGGTGGTGAGCAGGTCCTTGACGTTGGAGGTGAGGGCGATGGTGATCGCCGGCCGGCCGGCGCGCGCCGACGCCGAGCCGATGACGAGCGCCGCGGCCAGCGGCAGCGCGGCCAGCGCGGACCAGTAACTCACACGCCGCAGATACATGGAAGCGAGTGTCTCCCCGGCGCAGTGTGCGCGGCGATTATTTTCGGCGCCGGCGTGTCGGGCACCTTCTTGGCCGATGCCTTGACCCCGCGCGCGGCTCTATGATACACTCCGGCCGGGGTCCCCCACTTCGGGTGAGCCGTTAGCTCAGCCTGGCAGAGCACCGGACTTTTAATCCGGGTGTCGAAGGTTCGAATCCTTCACGGCTCACCAACTTGGGTTGGGCGCCGCCCCCTCATCCATCCCCGGACGGACCGGCCGTCGCCCCCGCTCTGGTGACTGCTGGCCAGCGGGCCAGTAGGCCGATCCTGGGCCCCCGGTCGCCGCGAGCAATCCCCTTAGGTGTTGACCGCGCCATGCGCCGTCTCAGAGGCCCGCCCAGATCATGGAATGATTGCATAGGGTTCATAGGGGCCAACCCGAGGGCGATATGGCTCGGGCTGGGACGAAAAAGGTGCTGTGGGCGCTCCTGGCCGCCCTGCTCGTATGCAGTGCGCCAGCGGCGGCGCACGCGCGGACGGCGGTCGTGGTGGTCGGGCCCGTGGATCCCCCGGCCAATGAACTCACGCGCGCCTACATAGACGAGGCCGACAGCGTCGCGCGCATCATCGAACGGGCGGGATACCAGGTGGAGCGGCTCTACCACCCGCGCGCCACCTGGGACAGGCTGCGCCGCGCCGCCCGCGGAGCCGACCTGCTGGTCTATTACGGCCACGGCAACGGCCAGGGCTGGCTGGGACGCACGGACCCCGCCTGGATCAACGGCCTGTGCCTGACGGACCCGCGCAGTCCCGATGTTACAGTGGCCGGCATGGGGGTGCCCGGCGGAAACGCCGAGGATCTGGCCAGCCTGGGGTTGGCGCCGGACTGCACGGTCGCCCTCGTTCACACCTGCTATGCGGCCGGGTCCAGCCAGGAGGACCAGCGGCCGGTGGATTACCAGACGGCTTGCGCGCGCGTGATCGGCTACGCCCAGGCATTCTTCCGCGCAGGAGCCGGCTGCTACCTGGCGACCAGTTTCGAGGGGGTCGCTCCCGATTACTTCCGCCGCTGGGCGAGCGGGCAAGCGCCTGCCGACGCCTTCATGGAGGTGATGGCAGGCACGCAGATCCACTCGGGCGCGGGGCTGCTCCTCGCCGAGGATCACAGCGGGCCGCGCGATCCCTACCCCTGGGTCTCGGCCTGGGTCACCAGGCCCGGGCAGTCGCAGTTCGGGGGGTGGCAACCCCGTGAGGGGTGGGTTCCCGCAGGGCAGTCTCAGCGCCGCAGCGCCATCGGGCAGGCCGCGGGCCTTGGCCGTCGCCAACATAGCGCCGGACTGCGAAAGGTGGCGCGTCGTCACGGCGGAACTCTCACCCACGCACACCGGGCCTCGCTAAGACACCCCCATGCCAAGCACAGGGTTCATCGCGCTGCTCGTTTTAGCCGCCATCCTTCTACCCACCGGGGAAGCGCGCGCACTCACCAAGCACGACATTCTCGCGGCGTCGCACGCTCGCATCGAGCAATACCGTAAGGCCGACGCAACGGTCCGGGTCATAGATCCCCGCGGCCGGCCGGTCGCCGGGGCCCAGGTCCAGGTCAGGCAAGTCCGCCACGCTTTTCTCTTCGGCTGCAACGCCTTCCACGTGCTCAGCTACAAGGACCCGGCGCAGGAGGCCGCCTACGAGCGCGAATTCGCCGCGCTCTTCAACTACGCCACCCTTCCGTTCTACTGGAGCACCTATCCCTCTCCCTTGAAGGGAGAGGGGCGATTGTGTCGCCGTGCCAAGCCCTGGGGGCACAAGCAAGCCTGCTTCGCCAAGGCGCCTACGCCAAGGCTCCGGAGCCAGAGGGCTACGCAGCCCAGGGCGTGTGCCCCACGCGCCAGCTCCCCTCCCCGCGTGGGGCAGGAGCTTGCTCCTGCCCACTTGGCCTGCTGTATGCTGTCATGGAGCAGCGCTTCCCTCCTGATCATCCGGGCACAAGCAAGCTGGTGCCCCACGCGCGCGCGCCTCATCGCGGCGGTAGCGCCAACGCGCGGCGGGTGTGCTTCGCCTGGCGCTAGTGCGGCTTCGCCGCGAGCGCCTCGCGCAGCGCGATCGTGGTGTCGGCGATCAACCGGCGATTCCGCTGCAAGACGTCCCACTGCGTGTCCGCGTCCGGATCGGCGTTGATGGTCACCTCGGCGATGGCGGTCGCGCGGACCTGCTTGGCCCTGGCGCAGAGCGCGGGGTCCACGCCCGCCTTCTCCGCGTCGGCGATGGCCTCGTCGAGCATGAGCACCGCGGTCGCGTCCTGCACGCCATCGTGCGCCGCCTGCCAGCGCCGCGAATCCACCACCTCGTCGCGATCTATCCACACGGTGCCGTAGTCGGGCTCCTTGGTCTTGCCGACCGACCAGAGATTCGAGTAGTAATAGACCCAGAACCCCGATCCCCGCACCCCGTCGCGGAGCGCCAGCCAGGGCTGGCGGCGGTAGAAGCCCAGTGGAGAGAGCACCCGCACGTTGCCGGGCGCTTCGTACATCCACACCTGGCGATGGCGCGTGTCCATGATCTCGACCAGATCCTTCCGCGCCGCCACGCTGGTCGCAGGCTGCCAGACGTCTATCCACGGATCCAGTTCGCGCATCCAGTCGGTGGTGTAGGCCGCGCCGGCGGGGTCGGCGTAGATCGGCGCCTGCGGGTCCGCCTCGCGCAGGACCTTCGCGGCGGCGATGAGTTGGTCAATGCTGGTGTGCCCCGAGTTGCCAGGCTCGTCCACGGGATAGAAGGCATAGTGGCGCCGGTCAATGCCGATCGAGGCGAGATGTTCGACGAACTCGCGCATCCACTCCTGGAACGCCTTCTTCCAGATGGGCGAGTCCTGGCCCATGCCCTCCGGCGCGCGCATCGGCAGGCCGGTGAAGAAGAAGAACGGATCGCCCGGCTTGGCCTTGGCGGCCAGGTGGTCGAGAGCGGACCAGTCCACTTCGCCCACGAGCCTGCCCTCGGCATCGCAACTGCGCGACGGCGCGGGCGCGTACATCACGTTCGAGCCGTGGGAGATGAGGTCCTCGATGACGCGGTCTTGCAGCGGCTCGGGGTACGAGGTCGGCCAGGACCAGTTGCACATCTTCCAGGGGTAAGGATAGGGGAGGGCAACGGACAGCACCTCCACGTTGAGGCTGGCGTCCACGGCGGCAGCCGCCATGGTGAGCGACTGGAAGCGCAGGTTCACCGTCCAGTTGCCGGGCGCCAGGTCCTTGGTGTCGAGGACCAGCCACACCTGGGCAAAGCCGCCGGGGGCCAACTGCACGGTGCGGCCGCTGTTCATCTTGGGAAGCATGTCGGGCACCTCATCTGGGCTGTGGATGGTGGGCATCCAGACCACCTGGCAGAGGGTGAGGTGCTTTTCCCACGGGGCCTTGGCGCCTTCGGGGCCGAGCAAGTCCTCCGGCTCGACGCGCACGCTGAACGGCTCGGGGTTGAAGCCGACCAGGTTGAAGCAGAAGTCCTCGCGCTGGTTGCCGTAACACCAGGCGGAGGAAGCGGCCTTTTCCGACACGGCCGGCGGAAGTTCGTCGCGCGGGTCAACGTAGTCCCAGGGGTCGGGGTCCTGCCAGGCGGCGAAAAGCATGCCCGGTGAAGCCGCGGCGGTCTTGCCCGCGAGCGCCGCATAACGGGTATCGCGGGCAACTTGCGCCCGGAGCGCGGCCGCGGCGGCGATCACCTCCGGCGGAAATTCGGCCGTGGGCGGCACCGCCGCCCTTCGGCGACCCTGAAGGGACGCCTCAGGGTGTCCCTGAAGGGCCGCAACGCGCGCCTTGAGCGTCTCAAACGTGGCCGAGAGGACCGCAGCGCGCCGCCTGAGTTCGCCGGCGATCTGCGGCGACGCGGATACGGTCGAGGGGGAGGGAGTCAGCCGCTTCTCCGCGGCCTCCACCATGGCCTGCTCCGCGCCGAGCGGCGCGTAGTTGACCTGGCGCACCTCCGCCAGCAGCGCGCGCTGGTTCTCCGGGTCATAGAGCCGTGCTTCGATGGTGTAGCGCCCGCCGTGGTTGAACGGGAACACGACCTCAACCGACTTCGTCTGCGGCGGAGTTCGGAAATACCGGGTGCTCTGCATGCCGAGCGGGTTCGTCACCACGGCCTCGACGTAACTCACCTTCGGCGTGGCGACGGTCCAGGTGGCGTTGACCTTGGTCTCGCCGAGGATGGTCTCGAAGGTCTTGGGGAGCAGCAGCCCCTTGGGAGCAGCCTCCTGCGCCGCCGCCGCCTTTCCCTTCGGGGCCCTTCGGGGCAGTTGGCAGCCGGTGAGTTCCGCGTTGCCGCGGTAGCACGGCCAGGGCGCGCGCCCCAACTTGGTGGGGTTTCCGAAGCGACAGCACCACACGGTGTCGGAGGAGCAACTGACGACCTCGAGCAGTCCATCGCGATCGAGGTCCGCTATCACCGGGGCCGAGTTCCCCTCGTTGTCTTGAGGGTAGCCGCCGCGCAGGTTGCCCTGGGTGTCGAGAACGTAGAGGGATTTCCCGTCCGCGGAGGCGGCGCGCACGCCGTAAACGATCTCGAGGTTGCCGTCGCCGTCTAGATCCGCGACGATGGGGTTCGTGAAGATTCCATTTCCACCCACGGTGGTCTTCCACAGGCTGCGGCCCGTGTGGTCGAGCGCGACGATGTCGCTGTACTTCGTGCCGTAAAGAATCTCGTCGTAGCCGTCGCCGTTGATGTCGGCGACGGTGAGGGCGCAGTAGCACTTCGCGGGGATGGGCACCGTCCACAGTTGTTTGCCGGTGGCCCCATCGAGGCAGAAGACGGCGCTGGTGGCGCCATTCATCAGGATGTACACCTCGGGCTTGCCGTCGCGATCGGCGTCGGCGATCACCGCCACCTGGCGGGCGAATTCGTTCTCATTCGCGTACTGCCACAGCAGCCGGCCTTCACTGCTGAGGGCGATGATGCCGCCCTCGATGCCGCACACATATTCGGGATCGCCGTCGCCATCCAGGTCGCCCACTGCCGGCGCGGAGATCTGGCCGGGGCCCACGATCTTGAGGTTCCAGCGATAGCGGCCCTTGCCATCCAGGCAAGTGAGCCAGCCGTCCTGCCCCTTGATGAGGATGTCGGCGACCGCGTGGCCCTGGCGATGCGCGATCACGACGTTCGCGTAGTCCACGAACGGGTGGCGCACCTCGTAAGTCCATTTCGCCTTGCCCTCGCCGGTGAGGCAGACGATGCGGCCGCGCACCGTGCCGGCGACGATCTCGGTCGCGCCGTCGCCGTCCACGTCGCCGCAGGCCGCCATGGCGCCCACCAGGTCGCCCATATCATACTCAAAAACGACCTGGCCCTTTCCGTTGATCCGCGCCACCCCGCTGGCTGTTGGCACGACGACGCTATCGGCGGCTGTGACCGACGGGTAGGGTGTCGGAGACCCGACGCTGGGTTTGAACGTGGCCTTCCAGACGATGGTCCTGGGGAGTTCGCCGGCCGGTGCGGCTAGGCCCCCTTCGGGGGCCGCCGTGGCGGCCGTAGGCCTAGCCACTCCAAAGGCCGAGGCGAACAGCACGGCGGCAAGTGCGCCCGCGTACAACACGAGCGAGGTGACGCTGGAGATCAAGGTTGGCTCCTCCTCGTAACAGGCTCTCTCTTGCTTGATTACACTGGCCGGGCAAAGTGTCCTTCACGGCAGCGTCGGCGGAAGGCCTACAGTGGACCTCATCGCCTCCGGCGGAGGCAGGGAGGCAGCCTAGAACCCGCGAAAACGTGCCTCGGCTGGCTGTGCGGAGCGGCTGCTTGCGCATCATGACGAGGCGGTGGGTCGGACCATGAAAGATCTCGGTTTGCTGGCGCTGGCGCTGCTGCTCATTGGAGGCCCGTGGACCTGCTCTGCGATAGGCGCGCAGCAGCCGAAGGCGCACACTCCCAAGGGGGACTGGCCGATGACGCGCGGCGGGGCCTGGCGCGCCAACCGGGCCACCGTCGCGGGCAACATCCGGTCCGAACCCCAGGTCGCCTGGCGCTATGCGATCGACAGCAATCCCGGGGCTGCCTTCAGCGCCGACCTCGACGAGGACGGGGTGAAGGAAACGTACTCGGCCGAAAACTTCCGGCTCGTGCGGCGCGATGCGCAGGGCAAGGAAGTCTGGGAGAGCGCGCCCATCACGCGTGGCTCCACGCTCATCGCCTTCGATGATCTCGATGGCGACGGCAAGCGCGAACCCCTGATGCTCGGGACCGGCTTGAACCGCTTCGCCCCGCTCTACTTCGTCTTCGATCCGAAGACCGGCGCCATCCGCTGGAAGGCCGAACTCGCGCCCACCAACGGCGGCGACACGCGCTTCGGCAAGATTGACCCCTCGCGCAAGGGCCTGCAACTGCTGCGCGCGCTCTTCCCGAACCCCGGCGGCGGCGAGGCGCACCTGTTCTGCTGGGACCAGGGCATCGAGCAGGGCTACTCGCCCTGGTCGTGGCAGCGGCACAGCGATTTCATCTACTTCCCGCAGTTGGCGGTCGGCGACGTGAACCACGACGGCCAGAACGAGATCCTGATGCTCTCGCAGATGTGCATCTGGCTCTTCGACACCCAACTCGGCAGCGAGATCACGCGCCTCTCCTGGGGGCGGCGGTCGCGCAGTTACGGCGGACAGTTCGGCCTCTGGCAGATGAAGCCGGGCGACGCGCCCAGCATCGTCGTGGCGAGCGCCTACAACAAGGTCACCGTGGTGGACGTCGAGGTCGGGCCACCGGAGGGCGGTCCCACTTCCAGCCTGGGAACGAATGCGTACCGGCCGCCGCGCAACGTGCGGCTGACGCTGCGCTGGGATCACGAGTTCGAGCCCGGCGTGGCCGACGAAAACCTGAAGGGCGGCTACGGAACCGGCAACCCCGGCTTCCTTCCCGACAGCGTGTGCGATCTCGACGGCGATGGCTGGGCCGAGATCGTGGTGAGCGAGTCCGCCGCTTATGCCGACGAGCGCTGGCGCGTGGTGGTGCTCGCGGCGCGCGACGGCCAGGCGATCTCCGAGATCCCGGGCAAGATCATCGTTGGCGCGGCGGATGTGGATGGCGACGGGAGCGCCGAGGTTTTTCTGCGAAACCGCGTGGAGAAGCACGATCCGATCACCGGGCCGGTGCAGGTCGCGCGCTGGAGGGATGGCAAGGGGCTGGAGATCGTCTGGTCCGCGCCGGAGGCGGGCGAGTTGGTGCGCGAGCCCAATGACCCCAGCCTGCACCTCAGCCGCCACCCCGATGAAGGGACGCGCATCAAACTGGCCCCAGGCTCCCGCGCAGGCTCGAGAACGTTCTTCATCAGGACCGCGGACGGGAAGACGCAGGCCTACGAAGCGGACGGGCCGGGGTTCCGGAGGGTCGCGGTGGAGCCTCCGGCCGACCGCGTCTTGCCTCTGGCCGGGCTGGGCGCCACCCAGGGCCAGCCCATGGAGCCCGCGCTGGCCGTGGACTTCGATGGCGATGGCGTCAACGAGGTGGTGCAGCGAAACAACGAGGGCGATTACGTGGTCTTGAAGCCGCCCGCGCGTGGTGCGACGGAGGCCAAAGTCATCGGCAGGATCAAGGGGGCGCTTGCGCCTCCCACCTTCGCCGACCTGGACGGGGACGGCAAAGTGGAAGTGATCGCCGTGCGCCTGGGCGACTCGGAAGGCCCCGAGGTGAAACGACAGCCCTTGCTGGAGGTGACGCGAAGCGACGGCTCGCTGGTCTGGCGCAGGGCGTGGCCGGCGGATTTCGTCAACAAGTACACGCTCGACCGGGGCGGCTTCGCCATCACGTACGCCACCGTGGGCCACTTCACGGGGAAGAATCCGCTGGACGTCGCGGTGAGTTTCACAGGCGAGAAGATCAAGGGCAACACCGCGGTGCTCGACGGCGCAACCGGCAAGACGGTCTGGAGCATCACTTCGCTCTACCCGGGAATGTACGGCGAATGCTGGGATGCCAACCCGCCCGTGGTGCTCGACTACGATGGTGACGGCCTCGATGATCTGGTGACCACCTGCCAGACCGTTCACTACGCGATCCTGCGCGGCAAGGACGGCAAGCAACTGCTCGACAAACCCAGGGACGCCAGCAGTCAAGACTTCGGCGGCGAGAAGCCGCTCTTCCCCGCCGCCTGGGCGGTGGCACCTCTGCTGGGCGCGGGCCGCGCCGGCGGCCCTTCGACAGGTCCCTGCGCCCCGACTTTGTCGGGGCCGGGATGGCGGCCCGAAGGGCGCAGCCACTCAGGGTCGCCCCACGACGCAAGGGAAGGGCCGCCCCGAGCGGGGTCGAGGGGCGATGGCCAGCCGGAGATCGCCGTGTTCGCGAGTCAGGCGGCGGTGGGGGTGACGCGGCTGAACGGCGAGGCGCTCTGGTTTCTCAACCTGCTGGTGGTCAACCGCGTTCCCTCGCCCGGTTGCTGGGCGGATGTGGACGGGGACGGGAAAGTCGAAGCGGCCTTCATCTTCACCGACGGCTGGCTGCGCGTCTATGACGGCATGACCGGGGCCGTGCGCTGGGAGGAGAACCTCGGGGCGACGGGTTCGCTGGTCGCCGCCGACGTGGACGGCGACGGCGCCGACGAGATCCTCTTCAGCAGCGAGAAGGGCGCGCTCGTCTGCCTCGGGGACAAGGCGAGGGCGAACGGCTCGCACATTCAATGGGCCAAGGAGTTTCCCGGCGTGCCGGCGCAGGCGATCTTCGCCGACATCAACGGCGACCCTTCAGGATCCCGAGGGGACCCCTCAGGGTCCCAGAGGGACGGCCTGGGCGAGATCCTCGTCCCCACCTCCGACGGCTACCTGAACTGCCTCTCAGCCGCGGGTGGGTGAGGGTTGGGCGCGCTGGAGCGCCTCGCGGCGGAGCCGGCGCGAGCGCTCGAAGTAATCCGCCCGCTTCTCCAGGCCAAACTCGCGGATGATGTCCTCGACGGAGAACTCGTCGCTCTCCGAGCCGATCGCCCAGACCGCCTCGGGCGTGAAGAAATCCATGGACACCTGCGGGCCGTACCGGGCCAGGATGTCGTCCATCTTGTTCCAGTTGTAGTCCATGTGCAGGAGCGTGCGGTCGAGGTTGATGCGCCGGGTGATGAGCGCCTCGTAAGTGGACTCCACCAGCGGCCGGCCCGAGAGATCCACGATCTGCCCGCCCTGGCCCAGGATGGCGCTGACGATGTAGGCGCCGGTGAGGAAGGCCCAGATGCACGCTTGCCGTCCGCCCCGGTAGGCCGAAGAGAAGAAGATCACCTCGGCCCCCGCGTCGGCGGTGCCCTGCATGATCTCGGGGAAATTCATGTCGAAGCAGATGGTCATCCCGAAGCGGCCCAGCGGCGTCTCGAACACGCGCGGCCCATCGCCGGGTGTGATCCCCGACTCGATCTCGCCGTCGGTCGGAAACATCTTGTGATAGACGCCGATGCGCTCGCCGCCGGGCCCCAGGAGCACCGAGGAGTTATAGATCCTGCCTTCCTCGCGCGTGTACAGCGGCCACACCAGGTGCACGCCGTGGCGCCTGGCTTCCCCGGCCATGCGGGTGAGCGAGGCGCCGTCCAGGGGCTGCGCCTGCTCCTCGCAGATTCCGGGCAGGCCGGTGTGGTGATAGGTCTCGGGAAAAGCGACCACCTGCGCGCCCAGCCGCGCCGCGCGCTGCAGCATCGCTGCGGCGTGATCGTGGCGGGACTCGAAGTCCGCGCCCACGGGCAACTCGGACACGCTGCCGACGGTGACGTAACGCGACACGCTTCACCTCCGTGAACTCCCGACCAGAGCCGGTTGAAGGTAGTTTTTCACGCCGGGGCCCGGCTCTCCTTTAGAGGAGGGTTCTCGCGGGCTGGCGGCCTGGGTCATCCCGGCCCTGGCGCCGGCCTGTTCGGCGGCTTCTTCGGGCGGTTGCCTTGGCGAAACAGGGAAATCCGGGAACGGGTGTAACTACGTGCGGGTCGGCCTGGTAGGCCAGGCCGGATGAAAACACATCGCGGCACGGGGGATCACATGGAGAGCGGTCATCAGAATCAGGCCGGCGCGGCGGCGCCGAGGTCGGTCGGGCGAAGGCTGATCGCCATACCGATCATCGTCGTGGTCGCGCTGGGCGTCTTCGCCTACCGGCTGACCACCCGCGGCTGGGAGGCCACCGAGGACGCGCAGGTGGAGGGCGACCTGGTGCCCATCAGCGCGCGGGTGAGCGGGTACGTTGATCAGATCCACGTGAAGGAGAACCAGCACGTGTCGCCGGGCCAGGTGCTCGTTCAACTCGACTCCCGCGACCTCAGGGCCAGGCTGCGCAGTTCCGAGGCGACCCTCGCCTTGCAGCGGGCGCAGCGAGCGGCGGCGTCAACGCAGGTGTCGCTCGTCGCGCGCACCTCGGCGGCGGGCGAAGCGCAGGCCGGCGCATCGGTGGTGGCGGCCAATGCCGGGGTGGCCGCGTCGCTGAGCCAGATCGCCTCCGCCGAAGCCCAGGCCGTATCTGTGGAGGCGAACGCGCAGGCGGCTCGCGAGGCCATCTCCAGCGCCCGAAGCGACGTCGCGACGGGAGAGGCCCAGGTCGAGGCGGCGCGCGCCGGCCTGCAGGCGGCGGAGGCCAATGTCTCCTCGGCGGAGGCGCAGGCGCGCAGGATCGGCGCCGATTTCATGCGGATGCGGCAGTTGTACTCGCAGGGGGCGGTCTCGAAGCAGCAACTCGACGCCGCCCAGGCAGCCGACACCAGCGCGCAGGCGGCGCTCGAGGCGGCGCGGCAGGGGGTCCGATCCGCGGAAGCCGCCCTCCGACAGGCAAGAGCGCGCAAGGCCGCCGCCGACGCCGGGCTGAAGCAGGCCGCTTCACGGGCGGCTTCGGCGCAGGCGGCGGCGCAGCAGGCGCGCGCGGCGGCGAAGACCGCCCGCACCGTGTTGGGCGAGGCCGAAGCCCGCTTGTCCGGCGCACGCGCCGCCGAATCCGGCGCCCGCACCGTGCCCCAGCAGATTTCCATCAGCAAGGCCCAGAACCAGGCCGCCGGGGCGCGGATCCGCCAGGCCGAAGCTGATATCCGGACCGCGCAACTGCTGCTGTCCTACACGCGGATCGCGGCGCCGGTAGCGGGCGTGGTGAGCCAGAAGTCGGTCCAGCCGGGGCAGTACCTGCAGCCCGGCCAACTGCTGATGGCCCTGGTTCCGCTGCGCAACGTGTGGGTGGTGGCCAACTTCAAGGAGACGCAAATCGGCGCGATACGCGTGGGCCAGCCCGCCGAGATCGAGGTGGATACCTACCCGGGGCGGACCTTCCGCGCGCACGTGGACAGCCTGGGCGCCGCCACCGGGGTGAAATTCAGCCTGCTGCCTCCCCAGAACGCCACCGGCAACTTCGTGAAAGTGGTGCAGCGGGTGCCGGTCAAGATCGTCTTCGAGGGGCCTCTCCCCGAGGGGGTGGTGTTGAGGCCGGGGCTCAACGTGGTAGCCCGTGTGCGCGTCGCCGGCCGAGGGTAGCGCCTTGGCCGCCCCGAGCCAGGCGCTCGCCGAGGAGGGCTGGAGCCCGCTGGCGCCGGCGGGCGTGGTGGCGATCTCGGTGATGCTCGCCACCTTCATGGAGGTGCTCGACACCACGGTGGTCAACGTGTCGCTGCCCCACATCGCGGGCGACCTCTCGGCGAGCATTGACGAAACCACCTGGGTGCTCACCTCCTACCTGGTCTCGAATGCGATCGTGCTGCCGGCGACGGGCTGGCTGAGCCGGGCCTTCGGGCGCAAGCGCTTCTACATGTCGTGCGTGGCGCTGTTCACGGTGGCGTCCTTGCTGTGCGGCTTGTCCCACTCGCTGATGGGGCTGGTCTTCTTTCGCGTGATCCAGGGGCTGGGCGGGGGCGCCATGCAGCCCATCTCCCAGGCCATCTTGCTGGAGACCTTTCCGGTCCGGCGCCGCGGGATCGGCATGGCGATCTTTGGCATCGGGGTTGTCTTCGCGCCGGTGATCGGGCCCACCCTGGGCGGCTGGATCACGGACGTTTACTCCTGGCACTGGGTGTTCTTCATCAACGTGCCGGTGGGCATGCTGTCGCTGCTGCTGGTGCAGATGAACGTGGCCGATCCCCCCTATCTGAAGCGAGGCGTGGGCCAAATTGACTACTTCGGCCTGGGCCTGCTGGCGGTGGGCATCGGCTCGCTGCAGGTGGTTCTGGACAAAGGGCAGCGCGCGGACTGGTTCCAGACCGCGTGGATCTTTCAGCTCAGCCTGGTCTGCGGGGCCTGCCTGATCGCGCTCATCCTCTGGGAACTCCGGGCGAGGCAGCCGATCATTGACCTGAGCGTGTTCCGGGTGCGCAACTACGCGCCGGGCGTCGTGCTCATGTTCACCCTGGGGATCGCTCTTTACGGGAGCCTGGTGCTGCTGCCCATCTTCCTGCAAAACCTGGTCGGCTATTCGGCGATGCAGAGCGGACTGGCGATCTCGCCGGGAGGCATCGCCACGCTCCTGTGCATGCCCCTGGTGGGTTACCTGGTGAGCCGGCGCGACGTGAGGCTGATGGTCCTCTTCGGGCTGAGCATGCTGGCGGTCTCCATGTTCATGGCGGCGGGCTACAACCTCAACATCAGTTTCTGGGACGCGGCTTACCCGCGCATGGTCATGGGCGTGGGACTCGCCTTCCTCTTCGTGCCCCTGGCGACGATCATGGCCTCGTTCATGCCGCGCGAGAAGATCGGCACCGCCACCGGCATTTTCAACCTGATGCGCAACATCGGCGGCAGTTTCGGGATCGCCATCGTCACCACCGCCCTGGCGCGGCGCGAGCAGTTCCACCAGGCCCGGCTGGTGGAGAGCCTCTCGCCCTACACCGTGCAGTTTCAGCAGGCCTCGCGGGCGATCGCCGCCAAGTTGGTGGCGGCCGGCCAGCCGGCGTGGGCGGCCCAGAAACAGGCCCTGGGGCTGGCCTATGGCGAGGTGCAGCGCCAGGCGGCGACCATGTCCTTTGTTGACTGCTTCTGGGGCCTGGGCGTGGCGATGATCGTGATCATGCCGTTGATCCTCATCATGCGCCGGCCGCCAACGGCGCAGTAGGCTTCGCCAACCTCACTCCCGAAGGGAGCCGCTGGGCTCGGGGTTGCCGGTGGCGCGGGGGACCGGCCGGCCTTTGGCTTGGGCGGTTTGTGGAAGGTTGGCGAGAGGTTGGGGGTGGCTTACCTTGCAGGAGGTTAGGTTGGGCAGCAGGGGGGCTGATGGGACCAGGGGAGGGCCGCGGCGAACCGCACCACGATCACGGGCGGGGCCGCATGCGCAGGGGCAGATGCCACGGCCAGCGGGGGCGAGGCGGGAGGCGCCGCAGCCCCCCGCGCGCGTCGAATCGAACCGGATGGACGACCTGGTTGACGAAGGTGCGGATGTTGTCATCCATCTGTTCGAGTTGCTCGATGAGCCGTTCGGGCTCGGAATCGAGGTGGCGCTCGCAGAAGCCGATGCCGAGTTTGAGGGCGGCGCAGAGATCGAAGAGGCTGCGGCGAAACTCGGCGGCTTCGCTCTGCGGCTTGGCTCG
>Ga0315288_10003132_pt1 | contig 21104 bp, 16 predicted proteins | sample YL17G11_20_MG_FD_203454 | JGI IMG/M metagenome (GOLD analysis project Ga0315288, IMG submission 203454) | Sediment microbial communities from Yellowstone Lake, YNP, Wyoming, USA - YL17G11_20 | ecosystem: Environmental > Aquatic > Freshwater > Lake > Sediment | place: USA: Wyoming | collected...
CGCCCCCCCCCCCCCCCCCCCTCTATTTTTACATTCAATGCACCCCCACGACCCCTCCCGCCGCCTATCTGCCTCGGAACGCCTGGACCAGGGCCTGGACGCGGAGGCGCCGGCCCGGGCCCTGCAGGAGCACCATGGCGGTGGCGGGCGGTCGGGCCCCAGCGGGCGACAACACGGCCACGGCCACGGCCACGCCCACCCACGCAGCCCGGTGGCGCACCTGCCCACCCTGGCCGCGCCCGGGGAGGGGGTGGCGGAGGAGGAGGTGGGCGCGTCGGAGGAGGAGGAGGAGGAGGAGGACGAGGAAGTCATCACCCTCCACCCCTCACCGCTGCCCGCGGCCGCGCGCCGCCGCCCGCCCGCCCTGGCGGGTGGACTGGGAGGCAGTGGAGGCGGCCCCGCCACCACCGCCACCGACGCAGCGGTCCGGGGAATGGACCCGCCGCTGTCCTTGACCGACGCCGAGCTGGAGCGCAGCATCGCCGTGATGGCCGGCCTCCTGGGGTCGCGGGGGGTCACCATGGCGGACGGCGGTGCCAAGCTGAGGCGCCGGGTGGGCGCCCTCCAGGCCGAGGTCGCCGCCCGGCGGGATGCCAGGCTCGGGGGGGCGGGGTCCCTGGTCGGGCGGGCCGCCCCGCCTGCTGGCGCTGCTGGCGCTGCCGCGCCTCCCGTCGACCAGGGCTGGCTGGCCCAGGCGCTGGGCAACTCGGAGGAGGCCTGGCAGGCAAGGGCGGCGGCCGAGCCCGCGCGCCGCACCGCCAGCCACGCGGCGTGCGTGTTTTGCGGCGACCTCTGTCCCGTCTCGGCCATGGCCCCGCTGCCGCCGGCCCTACGCGCCCAGCTGGGCCCCACCGTCGCCGGGTCCGGCGCCGCCCCACTCATCTGCGAATCTTGTCGGGCGCAATATGACTCTGCGGGTGGGCCGGGCGGTCGGCGGCGCCGGGGTGGGACGGGTGGTGGTGCTTGTGGTGGCGGCGGTGCGGGCCCCGCCACCGCTGCCGTGCCCGGCACCCGCTTCTACGGCGGCGACGCGGGGGGTGGTGGGGGTGTCAGTGGATCTCCTCTCCCTGCTTCCGCCGCCGCCGCCGCTGCCGCCGTCGGCCAGAAGCGGCGCCGCCGCCCCGAGGCGGACGCGGCGGCCCGGCCAGCTGCCGGCAGAGGGGCGACCCCCATGCGCCGGCGATGCAGCACGGGCGCGGCCCCGCCCTTGCCCGTCGCCGCGCCCGTCGTCTCCCTGTCGTCGGGGGACGACGACGACGATGATGATGATGGTGGTGGTGATAATGCAGGTGAGGCTGGTGCCGCGACGGCGACGGGCCCACTGCCCCCCGCCCTCGCCCGCGCCCCACAACCTGCTCGCCCCCGGCCTGGCCGCGGGCGGGGCGGCCCCGCCGCGGCCGCTGCCGCCGCCCGAGCGGTCACCCTGGCCGCCCTGGCCGGCCTGCGCGCGGTCTACCCCGCACCCGGCACCCGGTCTCCCGACCCGACCCGCCCCGTCGCGGGGCCGGGCGGGCGGGTGACACTGACGCCGGCCGACGTGGCCACGCTGGACCCGGGCGAAATGCTGGGCGACGCGGCCATGGAGTTTCAACTGCGCCGCATCGTGGACGGCCTCCCGCCCCACATCGCGTCCCGTTTCTACGTTTTCTCCCCCTTTTTCTGGGGTAAGCTGACGGGGGAGAACGGGACGGGCGCGGCGGGGCGGCGGGGCGGGGGTGGCGGGGCGGGCGAGGAGGAGGTGGGCGCGGCTACGCTCGCGCACGCCCGGGTTGCTGCCTGGACAAAGGGGGTGGACCTTTTTGCGAAGGATTTCCTGATCATCCCCATCCACGGCGACCTGCACTGGTCCCTGCTGGTCATCGCCCACCCGGCGGGCGTGGCCCACGGCGGCGGGCCCGCCGCCCTGGACGCGGCCCGGGCCGCCATCGCGGCCAACCGGGACGTGCACCGGCCGCCCGGGGCGCGGCCCATCCACCCTGAGGACATTCCCGCCCCGCCCCGCCCGACTATCCTGCACCTGGACTCCATGGGCGGAGCGGGCGGGCATGCGACGCCGGGGCTGGCCAAAGCGGGGCGGGGCTATCTGCTTGCCGAGTGGCGGGCCAAGGGCGGGTGCGGGCGGGGTGGAGTGGGTGGGAGTGCATCCAGCGGCGCTCCTGCCCTCCCACCCCCGCCACCCGGCACCCCGATGAGCGTCGCCGCCGCCGTCGCTGCGGTCTCCCCGCCCTCCACCGACTGGGCCGCCCAGTTTGCGCACCGCCGCGTCACGCCCGCCCCGCCGCCCGGCCCCCCCGCGCCCGGCGCCTCGCCCCCCACGCCCGGCATCGCGCACCGCCGCGTGTCCCCCCTCCCCTGCCAGGACAACGGGTCCGACTGCGGCGCGTTCGTCCTCGCCTACGCCGACTTCTTCACGCACTGTGCCCCGGACGTCCTGCCCAGCGGCTCCCATACCGACCTGGCCGCCATCGCTGCCCGCCCGGACAGCCCGGGCTTCCTGCAGGGCGACTGGTTCCCCGCCCGCCCGACGACGGGCGCGCTGCGCGCCTCCATGCGGGCGGCCGTCCTCCACGCCCTCCACGCTCAGGCGCCGCACGCGGGCCTGGGACCGGAGGCGGCGCCCGTACTGACGGCGCTGAGCGAGGCGGCTGAGGTGCTGGGCCCGGGCGGCCCCGTCGGCGCGGGCGGCGGGCCCTACCACGGCCCGCGCTGCCACGAATGGCTGGGCCGGGGCCAGTGCGCCCAGGCGCGCAAGGCGGCCACGCTCAGCCTGGCCGGGGACGGTACCCTCCAGACCCTGCGCACGCGGCCCACCGCCCGCCTGCCGCCTCCCTCGGCCGCGGCGGCTGCAGCGGCGGAGCTGCGGGCGGACCGGGCCGCCCAGGCGCGGCGGCGGAGCAGGGGCGGCGACGGTGGCGGGCAGTGCGGGGTCCGCGTCGCCGCCCTCGACCCGCCGGCGCCAGCGCCGCAGCCGCTGCGCCCCCTGACTCGGGGCGGGGCCGCGGTGTCGGGCGCCCGGGCGACGGCGGCGGGGCCGGTCGCGGTCAGCCCCCCACCCTCCCCGTCCCCTCCCCGGGGTGGTGGCCGCGGCGGCGGCGGCGGCGGCGGCGAGACGGGCGCCGTGAGGGAGGCGCCGCCTTCTTCTTCGCCCTCGTACGAAGATGGCACCCCTCCCCTGCTGCGGGCGGCGGTGGTGCCTCCCGCGCGCCGGCCGCACGACGCCGCCGGCGGGCCCAGCCTGCTGCCCCGCTCCGCCCCGCGGGCGCCCGACTTTCAGAGGCTTGTGCAGAGCAACGAATGGGTGGTGCGGCCGGATCTGGGCGAGGGAAGGGGTGGCGGTGGCGGGCAGGCGGGCGGCGGTCCGCAGGAGGAGGGGCCGCCGCCGCTGCAGCGGCCGCGGACGTTTGCGGACCGGCCGCCAAAGGCATGGCAATGGCGGCAGTAGAAGAGGAAGCTAAGAAGATCTGTAGAGAGAAATATATGTGTTCACCCAAAGGGACGCACGCCCGCCGGCGGAGAGAGGCCAACAACCCACGGAGCGTTGGGAAAAGGGGAGGTTGAAAAAAAAAAAAGTGAGGAGCGCAGCGCAGGCATAGACACCCCATCGGCGCGCTCCCCGCCTCCTCCTCCCCTCCGCACCCATGCCCATCCAATACCTCCTGGTCGCCCGCCACGCGGCGGGCAGCCCCCCCGTCATCCTGGCCGAACACGCAGCGCAGGCGAGCACGAGCACCGCGTCCACCAGCGCGGCGGGCTTCCGCGCGGCCGCATCGGCGGGGCTCGAGCGGTGCCCACCGGCCAACGCCAAGTGAGACGATGGAGGAGGGTGTGCGCCCACACGCCAGATGTGTGTCGCTCAGAGGCATGGTGCTGAGCATGCGCCGGGAAAGGCGTGCGTGGCTGCACGCTGGCGAGAGGCGTTGGCCCGCGCCTGCGCCCGCGCGCGCCGCGCGCCCCTTCCTCTCTGTCCCTCCCCAGGCGCGCGCTCTTTGTTTGATCGCCTCCTCCTCCTCCCCCCACATACAGGTTCACCTTCTCCGGCGACGGCCACACCTACAGCGTCCTGGTCGACTCTGGCTTCGCCTACGTCGCCGTCGCGGAGGACGGGTGAGTAAAGAGAATGCGGGGAGAGGCACAAGGCGGCCTCCTTTTTTTCCTGAACCCCTCCACCTCTCAACCTCTCGTCACTTTTCTCTCCCTCTCCCTTTTCACGCAGCTACGGCCGCCAGATCCCTTTCGCCGCCTTAGAAGCCGCCCGCACCGAGTTTGTGGCCAACCATGCCGCCAAGGCGTCCACCGTGCCACCCAACTCGCTGGACCGGACGTTCGGGCCCCGCCTGGCCGCGGCTGCCGCGCATGCTGCCGCCAACCCAGAGGCTTCCTCCCGCGTCGCCGGCTTGCAGCGCCAGGTGGACGAGGTGAAAAATGTCATGGTGGACAACATCGAGCAGGTCCTCGCCCGGGGCGAACGTCTGGAGGCCCTGGTCGACAAGACGGACGACCTGCGCTCCCAGGCCGACCGCTTCCAGCGGACGGGCGCGGCCCTCCGCCGGCGCATGTGGTGGAACAACATCAAGGTGTGGGCGCTCATCATCGCCCTGGTCCTGGGCCTCATCCTGGTCATCGCCCTGACGGCCTGCTTCTCCAGCGGCAAAAACTGTTTCAAGAAGAAGCAGTGAGGAGGGGGCGGATGGGGTGGGGTGGATGGGTGGATGGATGGGTGAGAGAAGCGACAGTGGTTGGTGAGGGCGGTCTTTCTTTTTCTTTTTCATTCTTGTAGTGTTTGTGTGTGTGTGTCTATTTCCGACAGCGTTGCCGAACGACAGGCTAGCGAGGGTGGGCATGCGTCACAGAGGAATAGGAAGATTGCACACGCGCGCACGGCGAGACTCTCTCCTCCTCTCTACACAACTCTCCACCATTGCCGCCTCATTATGTTTTCATTTTCCTGCTCCCTCCTTCTCCAGGCTGGCCAGCGCCGCCGCCCGCATCACCCCGGCCGGCGCGTCCACGCCCGTGAACAGCTTGAACTGCACCGCCGCCTGCCCACAAAACATGTCCAGGCCGTCCACGGGCACGCAACCCGCGGCGGCGGCCTCCGCCAGCAGGCGTGTCCGGAGCGGCGTGTAGACCGCGTCAAAGACGACCCGGAACCCGCCCAACGCGCGCGCCGGCACGGGCGAGGCGTCCGCGTGCGGGGCCATGCCGACGGAGGTCGTGTTGGCGAGGACGTCGGCGGGCGCCCGGCCGGCCGCGACGTCCTCGAGCGGGACGGCAGAGGCGGGGCCGCCGGGGAGGGCAGCCGCACTCACGTCCGCAGCCAGCGCCTGGGCGCGCGCCAGGCCCCGGTTGGCGACCGTCACGCGCGCGCCCCGGGCGGCCGCACCGAAGGCGACGGCCCGCCCCGCCCCGCCCGCGCCCAAGACCAGGACGGTCGCGCCGTGGAGGGGGTCGGCCGGCGACGACGACGACGCCCCGCCCCCGCTCGCCGTGCGCAACCCGTCGGCAATCGAGTCGACCGCCGCGTCTGCGTCCGTGTTGTAGGCCTTGTACCCGCCGCCCGGCAGCCGCACCAGCGTGTTGGCCGCCCCGATCAACGCCGCCGTCGGGTCGGCCTCACTGGCCGCCGCCAGGGCGGCCGCCTTGTGCGGGATGGTCACGGAAAAGCCGGCGTAGGAGGGGTCGTCGAACGCCGCAAGGAAGGCCGGCAGGTCGTCCACGAGGAAGGGCAGGTACACGCCGTCGACGCCCGCCGCCTCCAGGGCGGCATTGTGGATGGCGGGCGAGCGGGAATGCGAGACCGGGTTGCCCAGCACGCCGAACACGGCCGTCGCCGCGGTCTGGGCGCCCAGGCGGTAGAGGGCGACCAGGTCGGCCAGGGAGGGCTGGCCGGGGGCGGACGCGCGGCCCGCGCTCAGGGCGCCAAACGTCAGGGCCGCCCCGTACTTGGGGGCCAGCACCCGGGACGCCAGGCCGGCCTCGCCCATGGCCAAGGCAATGGTGGGCCCGGGCGCCGCCGCGGCGGCGGACAGGACGCGCGCCGCGTCGGGCGGGCCGCCGGCCGCGGTCGTCGCGATCTTTGCCACGTCCGCGCCCGCCTCGAAAAAGGCGGCCGCCATGGCGACCAGCTCCTGGGGCGGGGGCGTTTTTACGTAGTCATGGTGCGACAGGATGACGCGCGTGCTGGGCGGCACCTCCCCCGCCCCCGCGAAGAAGGCGCCCGCCGCGGCGGCCTCCACATCCACGAACGCCGCGCCAAGCAAGGCCGCCAGTTTCAGGGTGGCCAGGCGACGGGGCTCCGGGCCGGCGTACTGGCCGCCCTCCCAGGCCGGCCGGAAGGTGACGATGGCGGGCAGGCCCGCCCTGGACGCGGCGGCTAGGAGCGTGCGCAGGGCGGGGGCCGGGTCGCCGCCGCTGTCGCCTCCGTCCATGAGGTCGGTCAGAAAGTCGAGGCGGAGTTCAACGGCCGTCGCGCCGGCGCCGCCCGCCTCGGCGATTTCAGCGACCGCGCCGCGCACGGTGGTCGCCGTCACAGACGTGCATATCAGGGTCGGCCCGGCCGCCTTCTTGGCGGCCCTGACGGCGGAGGGGACGACGGTGGCGGTCGGCAAAGGGCCGGAGGGAGCAGCGCCGGCAGCGGCGGCGGGCGCCGGCCGGCCCGTCACCTGCATTGCGGTGCGAGGGCGAGCGTGGAGGCGGGACACACCAAGCGCCCGCTTCGGCGTGGGACTGATCCGCGTGCCTGCACTCGTGGATGGGCAGGTGGTGGAGGCGAGGGGTGGGGCCATCGCAACAAAACAAAACAAGGGCGGGGTTTTGATGGAAGCGAGAGACAAAGGAGTGACCGGCCCCCCTATCCAAGCCTAAATGCTTTTTTTTTCGGTTCTGCTCTTGTGGCCCACCAAGCCCACACACGCGCGCCCACCTCATTGCCTGGCTCCAGCTTAAGCCCGTCCGACTCTGCTGTCACCCCTCCCTGCCGCACAGCTCAGGCGCAAACAGGCGGCGCGTGTTCGAAGCGCAGCCTCAAATGTCGGCCGCGCTCGGCGGCCTCCGCCGCCCGGCCAGCCTGTGTGCTCGGCCGCAGCAGCCTTCGGGCCTGCCGCCCGGTATCCACCCGCTCAACCCGTCGGCCTTGCCACCCCGGGGCGCGGGCCGGGCTGAGTCTTCTGGGTGCCGGGATGGGTGAGTTGAGAATGTGTGGCCGAGGACGCGGGGTGGGACGCAGAGCGACCCCGCGCCGGCGATGGGAAAAAAAAAAAAAAAAAAAAGAGGCCGTGGTGGCGCTCCCCCTCTTCTCAACCCTCTCATCACCCTCTCATCCCCTTGCACACAACAGCCCCGCCTCCCCGTCCGGCCGGCCCGCCCTGGCGGCGCCCGCCGGCACCAGGTGGACTGCCACCCCCCGCCGGCCCTCCTCTCGCATTGCCTCCATGCCGCCTCCGCCCTCGGACGCTGAGTCTGCGGCCGCCGCGGCTGCCGCGTCTGCCCTGCCCGCCCTGCCCCTCATTGCCTCCTCCGGCGTCGCCCGCCGCCTGTGGGTGGTCGGCGCCTGCTTTGTGGCGTTCATGCTATGCAACATGGACCGGGTCAACATGTCGATTGGTGAGCACGGGAGTGTGTGAGAGAGGGAGAGAGGCGGGGCGTGTGTCCGTGAGGAGAGAGAGAGGGTGGTCATGAAGAGAGGGCGTGCCGTTTTGTTCCTCATCGCTCTCCCTCCCCTCCCTCCCACCTCCTTTTTTATCCTAGCCATCCTCCCCATGGCCACCCAGTACGGGTGGGACACCCAGACCATTGGCCTGGTTCAGTCCTCCTTCTTCTGGGGCTACCTCCTCACCCAGGTCCTGGGCGGCGTGTGGGCGGACCGGTACGGCGGGGCCCGCGTGCTCGGGGCGGGCGTCCTCTGGTGGTCCGTCGCCACCGCCCTCACCCCGCTCGCCGCGTCCGCGGGCTTGCCCGCCCTGCTCGCCGCCCGGGCGGCCATGGGCGTGGGCGAGGGCGTGGCCATGCCGGCCATGAACACGCTGCTTTCCCGGTGGGTCCCCGTCCAGGAGCGGTCGCGCGCGCTGGCGCTCGTCTACTCGGGCATGTACGCGGGCTCCGTCGCCGGCCTGGGCGCCTCCCCGCACATCATCCACGCCGCGGGCTGGCCCTCCGTGTTCTACATTTTCGGGGCCCTTGGCATCGTCTGGTACCTGGCCTGGATCTCCGGCGCGGCCGCCTCGCCGGGGGAAGACCCAAAATGTTCCGAGGAGGAGCGCCGCTACATCACGGCGTCTGCCGTCGCCGCCCGCCCGGCCTCCTCCATCCCGTGGAAGGAGATCCTGTCCAAGCCGGCGGTGTGGGCGCTGATTGGTGAGTGGAGGGGAGGAGAGAGAGCGGGGCGGTGGGCCGGGGTTCTTTTCCTTTCCATTTCCACCCCATCCTCATTTTTTTTTTCTATCCTCTCTTCATTCTCATGCAGTCGCCCACTTCTGCCACAATTGGGGCACCTTCATCCTGCTGACCTGGATGCCGACGTACTACAACCAGGCGCTGGGTCTGGACATCGTCAAGTCGGGTGAGTTGATGGATAGCTGAGAATGGGTTTCTCTTTCTTCTCCCCCATTTTTTGTTTTTTTCTCATTTTCTTCACCTCTCTCTATTTTTTCCAGGCGTGCTGTCTATCCTGCCCTGGCTGACCATGGCATTCGCCGCCAACATCGGCGGCTACATCGCCGACTCCGCCGTCGCGCGCGGCGTGTCCGTCACCCTGGTGCGCAAGGTTGCCCAGTCCATCGGCTTCCTGGGGCCCGCCTTTTTCCTGACCCGCCTGGGCGACGCGACCACGCCGGTCGCGGCCGTGGCGTGCATGATGGCCTCCCAAGGCCTGGACGCCCTGGGCTCCAATTCCGGGCTGTACAGCAACCACCAGGACATCGCGCCGCGCTACGCGGGCGTCCTGCTGGGCCTGAGCAACAGCGCGGGCGTGCTGGCGGGGGTGCTGGGGACGGCGGCCACGGGCTTCATTCTGACAAACGGCGGGTGGAACGATGTGTGGGCGGTCGCGGTCGGGCTCTACATTTTTGGCACGGTCGTCTTCAACCTATTTGCCACGGGGGAGCGCATCATTGATTGATTGATCCATGTCCAAGAAGATACGAGTGATGGGGCTGGCAGCGGCGGTGAAAGAGGATTTGATGGGGGATGGGATGTGATGGGACGGAGAGAGAGTGGGGGGGTCACTTTTTCGCGTGCGCCATTTTTCGTTCCTTCCTTTCATTTTGTTTTTACTTGACCAGCGTGGGAAAGATCAGGTTGCGAGGAGGTGTGTGCGTGCGGGGTGGGGCGTGGAGAGAGCGAGAGAAGCGGTGTCATCTTGTGGTCAAGCTACGCCACAAACACACTTTCGCGTCTCTCTTGCGGGGTCCGCCACGCACTGTCCGCCCTCACGTCACGCATTTCCAGGGCTTACCAAGAGCCGTCGGCTACTCTCGCTCTCCTCTCTCACAGCCGGCTGGACTGAGCTAGCTCGCCAGCTCCTGTACCCATTCAGATGCGTGGAGCGACGACGCCCATTTTGGTGGCCAGCGCCGGCCGCGCCGGCGCCTCGTGCTCCTCTCCCTGCCCGCCGCTGACGCGCCCGGGCCGCCACGCACGGCCGGCGCCAAGCAGTGTCACCATTCATCCTGCTCGTCACGCGCTCATCTCGCGCCGCGGTGCCGCCTCCACCGCCGCTGCCGCTGCCTCGCCCGCGTCGATTGCCCGCCCGCCACCGCCCGTGCCCTCCTTCACGGGCGGGCCGCTGCCGGCGTACGATCCGTCCTCTGGCGCGGTGGACCTGGTCGTCGCGGGTGGAGGACCGTCCGGGCTGTCCGTTGCTGCCCGGGTGGCGCGTGCAGGTAAACGAGGAGGTGACGGAGAGAGAGAGAGAGGGAGGGGGGGGCCCACGCCTGGCTTGGCTCTCGCTCTTGCTTTCTTTTCAACCTCTCACTTTTTCTCTACCTTGTCTGTCAGGCTTCCGCGTCGCCATCGTCGACCCGGCCCCGCTCGCGCCCTGGCCCAACAATTACGGTGTCTGGGTGGATGAGTTCGAGGCCATGGGCTTAGAAGGGTACCTGGACACGGTGTGGCCGCGTGCGGCGGTGCGGCTGACGGACGGGCCCGCCGGCGAGCGGTCCCTGGACCGGCCATACGGCCGGGTCAACCGGGCGGCGCTGAAAGCCCGCCTCCTGTCGGACTGCGTGGAGGCGGGGGTGACCTTTGTGCGGGGTGCCGCTGCGGGGGTGGACCACGACAGCACGGGCTCCACCCTGCGGGTCGACCCGCCCAGGGAACGGGCACCGGAGGGGGCGGCGGCGGCCGCGGCCACGCCCGCCGCCGACCCGGGCCTCCCCTCCCCACCTCCCCCTTCCATCCGGGCCGCCCTCGTCCTGGACGCGACCGGCCACGCCCGCCGCCTCGTCACGTACGACGCGCCCTTTGACCCGGGCTACCAGGGCGCGTACGGGGTGGTCATCGAGGTGGAGCCGGGCGACGGCCACCCCTTCCCCGTCGAGGAAATGCTCTTCATGGACTGGCGGGCGGGCCACCTCGTCCCCTTCCCCGCCCTGGCCGCCTCCAACGCGGCCACGCCCACCTTCCTGTACGCCATGCCCTTCTCGCCGACCCTGGTGTTTGTGGAGGAGACCTCCCTGGTCGCCCGCCCCGCGCTGCCCTTCCCCGAGCTCAAGGCCCGCCTGGAGGCCCGGCTGGCCTGGCTGGGCATCCGCGTGAAGGCGGTCCACGAGGAGGAGTACTGTCTGATCCCCATGGGCGGCGTCCTGCCGGCGCTGCCCCAGCGCACCCTGGGCCTGGGCGGCACGGCCGGCCAGGTCCACCCGTCGACGGGCTACATGGTTGCCCGCATGCTGGGCGCGGCGCCCGTGCTGGCGGACGCGGTCGTGGACGCGCTGGCGGCCGGGCTGGCAGGGCGGGGGGCGGCGGGGGCGGCCGCGGCCGCGGCTGCCAGTGGCGCCCCACCCCCACCCCCACCCCCCGGGCTGGACGTGGATGAGGCGTCAGCCCGGGCGTGGGCGGCCCTGTGGCCGGCGGAACGCAAGCGCCAGCGCGCCTTCTTCTGCTTCGGGATGGACGTGCTGCTCCGCCTCAACCTGGCTGAAACGCGCCAGTTCTTTGCGGCCTTCTTCGCGCTGCCGGCCCCGCTGTGGCAGGGCTTCCTGTCCGCCCGCCTCGGCTTCGGCCAGCTCATCGCGTTCGGGCTGTCCCTGTTTGCCCGGTCCTCCAACGCGGCCCGGGCGGACCTGTTGGTGAAAGGGTTGCCTGGGCTGGTGCGCATGCTAGGGGAGCTGGCGGCCGGGTTGAGGGAGGGGGAGCCCGTGAGGAAGGCTTGATGTGGGATGGTGGGTGGGTGGGGTCGTGCGTCTGCAGGGGAGAGGGAGAGAGCTGGAGAGCGGCGCGCATGTGGGCTTCTCGGCTAGCTTCACATCAAGTTTCATTTCCTCCGCCTACGGAGGGTTTTTTACTCGCCTCTCCCCGAAAAACCCTACGCTATGGGCGCCGCCGCCTCCTCCGCCACCGCCACTAAGGCCTCCCGGTTCTGGGAATCCCGCTCACAACAGCTCCTGACGGCGGGTTTCGTTGCGGCGGGAGCGACCATGCTGTTCCTCAAATCCGGCGATGCCCCTGCGCGGCGCGACCCGCTGGCAGAGCTGCACGCGCCACCCCCAGCCGATCCCCAGTCTCACCCTACCGCCCGAATTGCCGCCATGGTCGGGGCCGACCCGACCGACCCGGAAAAGGACACAGTTTTCGACAACAAGCGCAACGCGGCCGGCCCGGTCGGCGATCTGCTGCCCGCCGGGCGGCGGGCGCGGGCGCGGGAGGCCGCCGAGAGCGCGGGTGTGGACATTGGAAAGGACGAGGAGAGCTCCGTCAAGGAGCGCGGGTGAACAATGGACCGGGGCCCCGCGCAGGCCCGGGGCGACAGAGGACGAGGAGAGCCCCATCAAGAAGCTAGCTGTTTTTTTGTTTTTTTGTGTTTTGATTTTCCAACGACACGCACGCCCCGTCTCTCTCTCTCTCTCTCCCGCGAGCGCGCACGCACATTTAGGCACATACAGAAAAATGATATAGAGAGGTACCAGCACGCACATTTTTCAACGTTCTTCCATCATTATCAAAAAATTGCCATCCATCCCTCAAAGAAGGGGGGCAGCATCAAAAGAAGGGGGGCAGCATCAAAAGAAGGGGGGCAGCATGACCCACCGCTTCGGGTACGCCTCCGCCCCGTCCCGGCCGTTGAAGATGCGGCGCAGGCGGGCGTGCTTGGCTTTCGCCCACACCGCCATCTGCAGGGCGCCCGCCGTGATGAAGACGCCGGCCGCGAGGGAGCGGACGGCCGCCGTGAAGAGGACCCACCCCCAGATTTCGGCGGTGTAGTTTGCGCACGTGACGCGCAGCCCGTCAAAGGGGAAGCCCCGGGGGATGGCGTACCCGCCCGCCGCCCCGCCCGCCGGTCGCAAGCCCGCCAGGATGACGTGCGCCCGCGCGTTGGCGGCCTGGCAGAGGAGGGCCGCCGCCAGCAGGCCCGCGGCCAGGGCGGTCGGCGGCGGCGTGTACGCCGGGTGGTTGACGAAGTAGGAGACGTACGCCGCAAACCCCCAGTAGTAGGCGCAATTCTTGAACAGGTTGGTCAGGGGCATGGTCCCGTGCGAGAACTTGTGGACGAAGAACGTCTCGGCCAGGCGCTTGGCGTAGTGGAAGGTCCAGTAAGCCAGCGCCATGGCCTGGACGGGGTGCTTGGCCGGGGTGGTGGAGTGCGAGCCCCACTTGCCCGCCGACGCGGCCCAGGGGTAGACAGCGCCCGGGAAAAAGTAGACCAGCGCGTACGCGACCATGGGCCCGAAGTACTCCCAGAAGAAGACGGTGGAGTACCCGATCTGGGGGCCGAGGTCCTTGAAGACGAGGGGCGTCCCGTCGACGACCCCGTAGTCGGCCAGCTTCTTGTTGGTGGCCAGGGAGGGCGGCCGCTTCTCGCCGGCAGGGGTGGTCGTCAGGGTGAAGCGCTGGCGAGAGGGGTAGAACTTGGGCTTGGCCGACGCGAAGGCGGCCTGGAGGTCGGCGACGGTGGCCTGGATGGAGAGCGCGGATGGAGGGTGATGGTGGTCTTGAGAGCGCGCAGTGTCGATCGGCCACGCCTTCGCTTGCGCGCGGAGACGCGCAACCCGGGTAGCCTCCCAATTTCCAGCCCGCTGGATGATGCGTCTATTTCGCTTGCCCTACGGCAGGCCATGCAGCATCCGGCTGGGCCGGCGCAAGGCGTGGCCCTGTGGCGAGAAGCCGGCCAAAAGCATCCCGCTGCATCCCGCTCTCTTGTGCCGCGTCTTTCCCCGCGGGCGTCCGCAATGACTGCGCGTCCGAGGACTCTGCCCGTGGATGCACGCCATTGAGGGCTCACTGCAGCCCCCGGCAGCGCGCGCCAATACCACGGCCAACGACCGCGCCAGAGGCCTGCTCTGAATTTTGACTCAGAGCGTCTCGTGCGCGCATTTGTCTCCTCCTCTCTCATCATTCAAACTCACCCCCTCCACCCGCAGCTTGTCCACGATGGTCGCGCCCGACCGGGACTGGATGGTGACGGTGGTGACCATGGTTCTGGCGTGTGCAGCGTGTGTGTGGCGTGTGTGTGTGGTGCTCCAAGTGTGTGTGGGCGCAGGAGGGCAGCCCGGTGAATGAACTGAGCACTTTCTCGTTTCATACTCCCGATGGCAGCTCTCGTGCATGCCCACCCGCGGCCCGCCCGGTGCCTCGCAGGCAGGCGGCGGATGTCCGTCCGCCCCTCTGTCCGAGTCGCAGCAGCCCCAGCCCCCCTCGACGTGCCCGCCCTCAAGGCTGCAGTCCTACGGGCGGCCGCGGGCACCGACCGAGGCAAGACCGCCGACCCCAACGCCCGGGTCGCCATCCTGCGTGCCGTCGCTGCCTTGGAGGCTGCCGCCCCTGCGACCGACGCGGCCCTGAACGCGGGCGGCCTGTCCGGCGAGTGGGGATTGATCTACAGCGGCCCGGGCGAGGAGGGCGAGGCGGCCGCGGCCGACAGGTCGGCCTATGAGAAGCGGACGGGCGGGCTGGAAGGCCCCATCATTCAGGCTTTGCGCCCGGTGGGCAAGTGGTTTGTCACCTCCACCGGCACGGCCCAGCGCATCGACGCGGCCGCGGGCACCGTCAGCAACGTCGCGGCCTTCCGCCTGGTCGGCGGCCTGGATGGCGAGCTGGATGTGGAGGGCACGGCTTGCCCCGCGCCACCCGGGGCAGTGACGCCGGCCGTCGGCCGGGCGTGCGGCCGGGCGCGGACGGACGTCAAGTTCACGCGCCTGGCGTTGAGGTTGGGGAGCGGCGGCGGCGGCGGCGGCGGCGGCGGTGGCGGCGGCGGCGGGCGGACCCTGCTGTCGTTGCCCCTGACCGCCTTCAACCCGAACGGCTGGATTGAGACCACGTACCTCGACGGCGATTTGAGGGTGAGCCGAGGGGACAAAGGCTCCGTGTTTGTGGCGGCGAAGAGGAAGAAGAAGTGAGGCGAGGCGCGAACGAGGAGGGAGGGAGGCGCTAATGAGGGCGAGAGAGACGTGTGTTTCGTTATCGTTGCCCGTGTTTTGTTTTCGTTAGCCCATCTTCCTTCTTCTTCCTGATCTCTACTCTCTCTCTGCCTCGATCAACCAAAGCTCCCACCTCTACCACAACCGCTTGCGCATGAGCGACCGCCGGTCCTGCGCCAGCACCAGCGCCAGCAGCGCCGGGTCCCGCCCGCTCGCCCGGTACCCGGCCCGCGCGTACAGCCGCCCCCCCGGGCCGTCCCCATCCCGGTCGCGCAGGTGGAGGTAGACCTCGCGCGCGCCGCCCACGACGGCCGCGTCCTCGGCCGCCGCGAGCAGGCCCGCGCCCACGCCGCACCCCCGGGCGGCGGGCGCGACGGCCATGTTGCAGAGGTAGGCGCCATCGGTGGGCGGGTTCAGGGTGAGGCCCCGCACGCGGGTGGTCTCGGAAAAGGACAGCTCGCCCACCCCGATGAGGGGAAACGCGGCCTCGGCAGGGGAGAGCGCAGCCGCGAGGGGGTCGGCCTTGGCGGCGGCCGCGGCCTCCTCCTCAAAGTCACCCTCCTCAAAGTCACCCGCCTCTCCATTCTCTCCTCCGACCACCGCCACCGGCACCAGCCGCGCCCCCAGCAACAGGGCCCGGGGCACCATGCGCACGTGGTCGCCCACGTAAGCCTCGATGTGCGCGGCCAGCGACCCCCGCGCCCAGGCGGGCGTGCGCATGGCGTCGGCAAAGGAGTCCACCAGGATGGCCGCGGCGGTGGGCGCGTCGTCCAGGGACAGCGACGTGACGAGGACGCACAGGTCTGGCGAGTTGTTGGAGGTGGGGAAGACGCGGCGCACGCCCCGCAGGCGGGCGGAGACGGCGTCCGCGGGGGAAAAGGCAGTGAAACGGCGTGGGGGCGGTGGTGGGGCGGCGAGGGCCGGGGTGGTCGGAGGGTCCTCGGAGACTGCTGCTCCCTCGTCGCCGCCCCCTCCCCCCGCCACCACGTCCAACGCAGCGTCCCGCCCCGTGACGGGCAGGGCCTGGCATCGTGTGGTGGCAGCACACGCGCGTCCCGAGGTGGAGGCGGGCGCGGCGAGGCGCGACCACGGCCCGGCTGCAACCAGCGCCGGCGCGGGCTCGCGGTGCACCGCAAGCGTGCCCGCCGGCGGCCCGCGGGCGCCAGCGGGCCGGGGCGGGCGGGCCCGGCTGGCGGCGCCTGTCGGCCGGCCAGGCGACGGGCCTGGGCGGCGCATGGATGTGCGTGCCGTGGGAGAGAGAGAGACGCCGATTTGAGACAGCAGATGAGTGTGTGTGTGAAAGCAGCGTGGCGCGCTCCTCTTAGCTCTCATCTTCCAATCTTACCACTCCATCTCCACGTCCTCCACCCCGCCCTCCACATACTTGGCCCCATGCTTGGCATCGTACGCCTCGTACCGGGCCACCTCCTCCGGCGCGACGGAGGGGCGCTGCACGCGGGCGGCGGCCGCAAAGTCGCGCAGGGTGACAGGGCGCAGGTCGGCCGGGGTGAGGCCGGCGAGGGCAGGGGGGGGCGGGCGCGCGCCGGGCGCGCCGCCGCCGCCGCTGCCGCCGCCCTCTCCAGCCGTCGTCGCCGGCCGGCGCAGGGCGTCCCGGACCGGCCCCTGGCAGGCCTCCTGGATGAGGGCCCGCATGTCGGAGCCCGAGTAGCCGGCGGTCCTGGCGACCACCACCCCCACGTCCGCCGGGCTGAGCGCGTGGGTCACCCCCGCCCCCCCACCCCCACCCCCACCCCCGCCCGCGTCCGCGCGCGGTTGCAGGGCCCGGTCCAGCATGGCCGCCCGGGCGGCCCCGCACGGCAGCGGCACGTACAGCTGTTTGGGCATGCGGCGGCGGGCGGCCTCGTCCAGCTCCTCCGGGCGGTTGGTCGCGCCGATGACGAGCACGCCGCCGCCGCCGGTGCCCCCCCCCCCCCCCGGCGCCCCGCCTGCCGCGGCACCTGCCGTCGGCGCCGCGGGCGCGGGTGCGGACGCGCACCCCTCCATCTGCACCAGCATCTCCGTCTTCAGGCGGCGGGACGCCTCGTGCTCCCCGCCATCCCCGCGGCGGGCGGACAGCAGCGAGTCGATCTCATCGATGAAGACGACAGAGGGCGCCAGCGCGGCCGCGCACGCAAAGAGCGCCCTGACCAGCTTCTCGCCCTCCCCAATCCACTTGGAGGTGAGGGAGGAGGCGGAAATGGAGAAGAAGGTGGCCTTCACGTTGGAGGCGACGGCCCGGCCCAGGAGCGTCTTGCCCGTGCCTGGCGGCCCGAACAGCAGCAGCCCCCGGGGCGGGGCGCGCGGGCCCTGGAACAGGGACGGGTTGAGCATCGGCCACACGACGAGCTCCTGGACGAGCGCCTTGGCGGCCGCCTGGCCCGCGATGTCCTCCCACGCCACGTCAGCCCCGCCGTCCATGACCTCATTGCATATGGTCTCCAGGGTGGAGGGTTCCAGGCGGGCCAGGGCGTCGGGCAGGGTGCCGTCCGGGCGGGCGAGCAGGCGGAGCGTGCGCTCGGAGAGGGGGCCATCTGATGGAGCGGCGGCGGGCGGGGCGGCGGCGGCGGCGCCGCCCCCCCCGCCGCCTGGGGCTGGCGGCCCGCCCAGGGCTTTGGCCACAAAGGGCGGCACGAAGCCCGGGCGGGGGCCCCCACCGCCGCCGCCCCCACCACCGCCGCGCCCGCCGTGGTGGAAGGCGCCCGCCCCGCCGGGGAACATGTCTCCCGAGGAATAGGCGGCCGGGTCAAAGCCCGCACTGCCCGCGCGCCCGCCGCCCCGGCCCCCGCCCCGCCCGCCCCCGGCTTTGGTCAGGGCGTCCATTTGCAGCTTGGCCCGGGCCGAGGTGAAGGAGGGCGGCTGCTGTGGAGGCCCGCCGCCGCCGCCGCCGGCGTTGGTGCGGTGCGCGTTGGGCCCCAGGGGCAGGCGGGCGGCGGCGGGTTGGGCAGCACCCCGCCACGCGTCGCCGCCACCGCCGCCCTCGGCGCCCGGGAAGGCGCGCTTGCGGGCGTGGGTGGGCTCAGCCGCCGCCCACGCGGGCGCCGGCGCAGCAGCAGGGGCGGCGGCCCCCTCGCCAGAGGGGGTCGCATGATGCGGGAACCCGTCCGCCGGTACCGCCCCAGACCCGCCGCCACCCTCCACCGCCCTGGCCGCCGCGAACAGGGACCCATACCCGGCCGACCGCAGGGACAGGCGGCCCGCCAGGTCGGTGGCCTGGGCGGCCGCCGCGTCGGCCGAGGCAGCGGTGGCGGCGGCGACGGCGGGCGGCTGCGGACACCCCGAACCACCACAAGAAATCTGCTGGACTGCGATCGCGTGCAGGCGGGCCGTGCACAGGCGCCCAAGGCGGCCCGTGTGGGCGGCGGTCGTCACGTCGGCCAGGCCGTCCGCCTGCAGGAACTGGAGCAGCTGGAGCCAGTGCGACTGGGGGAGACAGGGAGAGAGAGAAGGAGTTGAGTGGTCGCGTGCTCGCTTTTTTTTCCGCGCGGGCGGTGTTTCGACGACAGCTGCTTCGCCCTCCCTCACCTGCGCCCCCACCAGGTCGCCCCGCTTGTCCGCGGCCTCCGCCGCAAACAACAGGCCGCGCAGGCGGTCGCCCTTGGCGGCGGAGGCGGGCGCGGCGGTGGCCATGGTGGGCGTGTGTGTGGGGATGACAAGAAAAGAGCGATGCGGGCGCGCGAGAAAGCCAGCAGGAGAGCAGCAGCGTGCCTCTCCGTGTGTGTGCGCGCTCGCTCGCTTGGCCCGAGGGTGGGTGAGGAGTGTGTGTGTGTGTGTGTGGTCTCGGGACGCAGCCGTGAGTGTGTGTGGGGGGGGACGACGCGAGGAGAAAGGTGTGGAGAAGCGCGTGGGCGTTTCAAGACTGTGTGGGTCTTCTCTTTTTCGCCCGTCCTCCCCCTCTCTTCATTTTTCTCAATGTGGCTTGCGCACACACACACGCACGCGCCCGCTCTCCGACGCACACACGGCCCGGACATGCTGGCCAGGCGAGGCGACAGGGCGTGCATGCCTCACGCCGCGGGCCCCAGCGGACGAGGCTCCGCGCCGCCTGCGCTGCCGCTGCCACCTCCTCCTCCTCAACCTTCGGCACCCTCCACCACCCGCGTCCTCGCCCTGGACGTCGAGTTCGACCATTACCGGGCGGCGGCGGCGGGGACAGCATCAGCCCCACCACCAGCTCCCCATCCCGCCATTGCCCGCCAGGGCCGGGCCGCCCGGAAAGCCGCGGCCCGGCGCAACCCGCCCCAGCGGTCCGGGCCGCCCCTGGTGTGCGTCCCCGCCGCGCTCGCGCTCGTCGACGCGGACGGGGTCGCCGTCCTGTGGGCGACCATCGACCCGCCGGATGGCATGCTGGGTGGCGGGTGGGAGCGCGTGAGCGGGAGGCGTGGCCAGCGCCCCGCCCCACCGCAGGGCACACGCCTGGGGGCGGGCCAGGCGGGCGCCGCTGTGGTTGCCGCCCTGGCCGGCCCGCCGCCCGCCACCACGCTCGTCGGCCATGGGCTCCGAGGCGACCTGGCCGCCCTGGGCCTCGGCGCAGACGCCCTGCCGTGTGCCCTGGCCGACACTCACCACCTGGCGCGCATGCGCCTGGTGAGAGCCGCGTCCGCCGCGGGCCTGCCGCCCATCCAGGCTGGGGGGCGCGGCACGCACTGCCCGGCCGAGGACGCGGCCGCCGCGATGGGCGTGTGGCTGAGGGTGAGGGGTGAGGATCCTGGCGCCCTGGAGGCAGCCGAAACGGCGGCGCTGCTCGCAGAGGTGGAGCGGAGGCGGCGGCGGGAATAGAGAAATGCAATAGGGCGGTTAGTTTTTGTTCACACACACACTCACACGCTGGAGAGTTGAATAAAGAAAGAGGCAGCTGAGGGGATACGCGACCCACACGCGCGTGCTACGTGCGCCCATGCACAGGGCTAGAAATTCCAGGGAAAGAGTGGAAAGTAAGAGAAAAATGCCGCCCCCCCTCTCTAAAACGGTTGCTGCTGCCTGGTGCTGCTCAGGCGCCCCCGGGAAAGAATGGATAGAAAGAGAAAGCACGACCCCACCCTCTACTCTAGACGGCGGCACTGCTGCTGCTGGCGAGGCGCCCCTTGAGCCGCTGGGCCAGGTCCGTCGCGCCCGCGGCCACCTCCCCGGGCGTCCCATCGCGCGCGCCCGCAAAAAAGATGGGCGCCAGGGCCTCCCGGGCCGGCCCCGCCCGGGCGCGCAGGGCGCCAACCACGGGCGCCAGGGTCGCCCGCATCGCGGTGGGGAGGTCCTCCAGCGTGCGGGCGCCCAGGGACCGGCCCGCCGCGACGGCCGCGCCCGCCGTGCACCAGGCCGCCAGGATGGACCCCCACAGCAGCGCCCGCCCGGGCGTGAAGCGGGGGAGCAGCTGCAGGCCGGCGAGCGTGCGCGCGTCCACGGCCGCCTCCGACACCCGAGCCGCCCGGGCGGCCTCGAAGGCGGTCAGGTGGCGGACGGGCTCCTGGGCCAGGCGCCGGCCGTCGGCGACCGAGAAGATGGACGCGCGCGTGCTGCCCGGGGCGGCCGCCTCGGCGGCCGCGGCCGCCGCCTCCCCGCCCGCCACGGCCGGGGCCTCCCACTTGGCCCGGCCCATGGAGACCCGGGAGCCTAGGAGCCAGGCGTCGACGGCGGACGTGTGCGGGCGAGGGACTGCGATGCGCGCGCGTAAGGGTGTGTGTGGGGGGGGATGTGAGGGGGGACAGTGGTGAGGGACGGGTTGGAAGAAAATCTTTGGAGCGGCGGCGGGCAGCGCCGGCCGCGCCTGCGCGCTCTCTCTTCTCGCCTCCCTCTCTCCGCTTCCGCAAGCCCGCCCACCCCTTTGCCCTCCCTGCCCCCGCCCCAAAACTCACCCGGCACTGCCGATTTGACGTGCTTGTACGCCCACTCCGGGCGGCGAGTCGTAAAGGTGGTGGGCACGCCGGCGGACCAGGCGTTTGTGGAGGCGGGCGCCGCAACCGCGAGCGCGGTGAGGGCAGTTTTAGAGAGCACGCCCGCCTCGACGAACGCCTCCAAGCGGGACTTGAGGAAGGCGGCCGTGTTGGCGCGGACCAGGCGCTGCTCCTGGGCGGCTCCCAGGGAGGCAAAGGAGGCCATGGCTGAGGTTGGAGGGGCGTGTCGGGGGTGGGGGACGGCGGAGAATAGAAGAAGAGAGACTGAGATGCGCGTGGGGACTGTGCTCTCTCACTCCTGCATTTTCAAGGTAAGAAATCCGCGACAGACGTGCGGCCAGTGGGGGCCTTCCGGGTGCCCCACCTCCCTCGCTTCCCCACCATCAGCCCCGCACGTTGTCTGACAAAACAACCCCGCCGGCCGGGCGGGCGGGGCGGGGTGGGCGGGGGTGTGGGTATCGGAGGAAGCGGAGGCAGCGGAGGGGGGGGGGGCGCGACGGACGGACGAGAGGGCAGCCCCAGCGCGCGCCCGCCGCCCCCGTGTTTGTGTTTGGGCGCGCGTTTGGCCCCCTACGGGCACCCCCCCCCGCTCACCCCTCTACAGCGTGCCCCAGCCATCGCTGAGCACAGTGGTGTGTGTGGACGGGGG
>Ga0315288_10003134_pt1 | contig 21102 bp, 17 predicted proteins | sample YL17G11_20_MG_FD_203454 | JGI IMG/M metagenome (GOLD analysis project Ga0315288, IMG submission 203454) | Sediment microbial communities from Yellowstone Lake, YNP, Wyoming, USA - YL17G11_20 | ecosystem: Environmental > Aquatic > Freshwater > Lake > Sediment | place: USA: Wyoming | collected...
TGCCGCCTGCTCGGCAAGGCTGTCGGCTCTCCCCCGCGCCATCCCGCCCGGCACGCCGAACCAGCCTCCCCTCTCCCTGTCGCCAGAACACTCACCAGATCATGGGCTTTCCGGCCGGGTTTCTAGGCGCCGTGCCCTCGCCGGCCTCTCGCGGCTAGATTGTGAAGCTCATCACAACGATTATTTCCAAGCGACCTCCAACCCAAACCGCGTCGCGTGTCGACCGCTGTCCACGGGCGGTTCTGAGGTGCCATCGCCAGGAGCGATGGCACCGCCTCTAGGGGCCGCAGGGCGAGGGATGCCTGCAGCGCGGCCTGGCTGTGAAAAGTTTCACAAGGCCAGTCTAGCACGTGGAAACAGGAAGGTCAATACTGTGTGACATATTTCTCAAAGGGCGGGAAGTCAGCCAGAGGTGGTCAGGCGAGGCTGTGGAGGCGCTGGCGGCCCGCAGCGACCTTGGCCGCGATGCGGCGGGCGGTGGCCGCGGGACCCCGGGAGCGGTCGAGGGGCCCGGTATGGATGCGGTAGTAGCGCGCAGCAACCCGGTGACGGAAGCGCAGATCCACCTCGGGGTGGAGCACCGCGGCCGTGGCGAGGGTTTGGTCGATCCTCCCAAGGGGCGCACGATCGATGTGGGAGAGCTGGAACTCAGCCGCCACCCGGGTCCCGCGCCCCGGCTTGCTCCAGAGGGAGAACCTGCCTCCCGCCTGTTCGGCGGCCGCGGCGAGGAGTGGGATGCCCATTCCCACCTTGCGGGTCGAGCGGGTTGTCGTGAAGGGATCGGTCGCTGCTTTCGCCAGGCCCGGAGGCATACCCCGTCCGTCATCGCGGACGACAAGTCGCAGCCGATCGGCCGTATGATCCTCTGCGATGACGATATCGATGCGTCGCGCGCCGGCGGCGACGGAGTTCTCGATCAGGTCCAGGATGTGAAGCGATACCTCCTTCACACTACGACCCCGGCCCGAAAGTCGTGCGCGGCGATGCACCGTCGCAGTTCATCGACAGAGGACCCCCCGGTGTCGAACAGCGTGTACCGGCTGCCGAGGTCAGCGAGTCTGTGAGCGTCACTGCTCGCGACCCTTCCGGCGAGGAGGCCGCCAGGGCCGGCCTCCAGACCGTCGAGCTGGATATCGGGCGGGACGAACCCGAGCACACCAAGCAGCCCGTGCGCGCGGCGCTCGACGTGGGATGCGATAACGAGCGCTCCGCGGCTGTGGGCGGCCCCGATCGCCTCCGCCAATGGCAGATCGGTCGCGGCGAACAGCGGCCGCTCCTCCTGAGCAAGCGCGTGGCCTCCGGCGTCGACCAGGATCCGCGGCCCGAAGGGGTCCTTTGCGTCAGGCGGCCGGGGCGGTAGGTGCTGGTAGACAAACGCCTGGAATGCCAGCGCCTGATCGGCGGTATCGAACAGGCACACGAGGTGGACCGTCTCCTTTGTCTCCAACTCTATCCCTGGCTTGACCACCAGCTCGCCCGCGGCGGCCGCGATGACAGCCCACGCGTTCCCCGCGGAGTTGTGATCGGCAATCCCGATCATTGTCAGCCCCTGCTCGCGCGCGCGCGCGACGATCAGCGGAGGGATCATCTCGGTCTCCGCGCACCCGCTCAAGACGGTGTGCACATGCAGATCGGCGCGCCAGAGAGGCACCTATCTGACTCCCAGAGCGTAGAGCCTGCCGGCGAGCGCGAAGGCCGTCTCCTTGCTAGTGAGGAGCAGAATGCCCTGCTCCCGCGCCTTGTCGATAGTGGGCTCCTCGGGTGTTTGCCCGTGGGCCACCACCACACCGGCGAGGTCGAGCAGCTCCACGACGCCGATGATGTTCGGGTGCACCTGGATGGTTATCCAGAGGTTGCCTGCCTGGGCAGTCCCCATGACGTACGATAGCAGGTCGGACACACACCCACCCGTGACCTCTCGCGAGACAGTGCGGTGGCCGGTGAGCACATCGAGCCCGAGTGTTTGTGCTACCTCGGCAACGGTCATAGCTTCTCCTTTGCGCCGGGCGAGCGAGGGCGGAAGTGCATCTCAACCCGCGTCCCCCGCTCGAGCTCGCTGCTGATGCGGAACTCGTCGGCGCATCGCCGCATGTTGGTCAGCCCCATGCCCGCGCCGAAGCCGAGCGATCGCGCCTTGTCAGACGCGGTAGAGTACCCCGGCACCAGCGCCTGCTCGATATTCGGAATGCCGGGCCCGCGGTCTGCTGCGATCACCGTCACGCATGCATCCCTGGCGGAGACCGATATCTCGCCCGAGATCGCGTGGATGACGATGTTCATCTCAGCCTCGTAGGTGGCGATGACCACCCGCCGTAGGAGCTCCGGCGGCAACGGCAACTCGCCGAGACCTCGCTTGACTTCCCCCGACGCGCGCCCGGCCAGGAAGAACCCTCCCCCGAGAATGGGATAGGTCCGCGCGAAGCTTGCCTCCGGATCAGGTGTCACCTCGCCTCACGAAACGTCGCCGGCGCCGGCCCCGCCCGCCGGGATCACCCCTGGCAGACCGCGCGCGTAGAGCCTGCCACACGAATCATACATGGAGTGTGCGCTCGCCATCAGTGGCAGGCCGATCTCCTGGGCCAGCTCGACCGCGTCCCGGTCAGGCCGTTTCCCGCGCACGAAGACGATCGCAGCCACATCCGCCACCTGCGCGGCGCGGACCACCGATGACTTCGTCAGCCCAGTGAGCAGCAGCATCCCCGGGTGCCCGAAGAAGAGCAGATCGCTCACCATGTCCGAGGCGCCCACCGCTGGAATCTCGACGTTCAGCCGGTCGCCCCCGGTGAGCACCTGCGCTTCTAGGATCTCCGCTATCTCGGCCAGATGCACTCTCCGCCCCCGTCACAGCTCAGTCGGCAGCATCGTCATCCCTCGAGGTTGAGCCACCTCAGCTCCTCGGGGCTCAACTCGACCTGGGGCGCCTGCATCGAGACACGCATCTCGTGGAGGAGGCGCGGCCCGATGAGCGCGAACGTTGGGAATGGCTGGCAGAGCACATAGGAGAGCGCGATGACGATCGGAGGGACGTCGCGCTTCGCCGCCAGCTCCTTGGCCCGCGCCTGCCGCTGGAAGTTATCCTCAGAGTACCAGCTCCGCACCAGGCTTTCATCAGACAGATCATCCGGCCGCGCCCTCTCCGTGAAAAAGCCCCTCGCCTGGCTTGACCAGGCAAGGATGGGCAGTTTCGTCTTCGTCAGCCACGCGCGCGACTCAGCATCCGACGCGGCGATACAGCCGGCCCACACGGGCTTGACCATATGCGCGAGGCTGAGGTTGTTGCTGACACAGGCCATCCCGACGAGGCCCTTGGATCGCGCGCGCTCATTCAGCGCCTCCACCCTTTCGAGCGCCCAGTTGGAGCCACCGTAAGCACGGATGCGGCCTTCGCGGATCAGCTCGTTCCACGCCTCCGCCCACTCGTCCACCGGAATGTCGGGGTTGTCGCGGTGGGCGAGGTGGATGTCGGCGTAGTCCGTCTGCATTCGCTCGAGGCTCTCCATGAGCTGCGGGCGGAGCATCTCGGGCCGGTTGTGAGGCGCGTGGGCGCCCTTCGCGATGATCGCCACCTGCTCCCGTACGCCGCGGGTCTTCACCCAGTGCCCGAGCAATCGCTCCGGCGTTCCCCCTCCGTAGATGTAGGCCGTATCGAAGCAGTTGCCCCCGTGCTCGAAGTAGTCGTCGAACATGACCGAGACGTGGGGCATCGTCCCCTGGTTGTCGGCCCCCATCACCAGACGCGAGACCGGCATGCTCACCCCGGCGATCTGTCCGTACTCCATCTTGTTGCCGGACCGCCGTGCCAGGGGCCGTCCCGCCACCGTCACCTTCTGCGCCCCCGGCTTCTCCATGTCATAGACGAGGCCGATCTGCGCTCGCCATGCATCGAGAGTGCGCATGTTGCCCAGGGTGTCGTCCCAGGTCATCGCAGGCGGCGCCGCCTGCCGCTGATCGATGTACGTCGCCACTGTATCGGCCTCGATCGTGTAGACCGGCCGGCCATCCTCGATGGCGATCTCCTCAGGTTCCGTTCCTCGCCGGTGGACCACGATCGTGGTTCTCTCCCCGCGCCGGCCGGGAACCCACGGGGATGGGACCACGATCCAGCCCTGGGCGCCGAAGATCCTGACCACATTATCCTGGGCGAGGCCCACCCCAGTGGCAAGCTCCGCGAGAACGCCGCTCGGGAACCTGAGCGATGCAATAGCGTAGTTGTCAACACGGCTCTCGCCGAGATGGCCCGCGCCCTTGACCTCGACCGGGTCCTCGAAGTCCTTCCCGGTGGCGGCGCCTGCGATCAGTCGCGCCATGGACGCGCAGTAGCACCCGACGTCCAGTATCCCGCCACCTCCGAGCGCCTGAGCCCAGAGCCTCGCCTCAGGGTCGTAGCCCGACTGGAAGCTGAAGGTTGCCTGGATAACCCCCACCTGCCCGATGGCCCCCGACCGGACCAGCTCGACGAGCTTCGCGGTCTGCGGGTGACAGCGGTACATAAACGCTTCCATCAGGAAGACATCGCTGTCCCGCGCCGCCTCAACAACCGCCATCGCCTCCGCATAGTTCAGCGCCAGGGGCTTCTCGCAGAGGATGTGCTTGCCGGCCTCGGCCGCTCTGATCGCCCACTGTGCATGCATGGGATGCGGAGTCGAGATGTAGACCGCTTCGACCGCGCCGTCGGCCAGCAGCGCCTCATAACTGCCATGCCGCGTCGCCACGCCGAACTCATCGCCGAACCTCTCCGCCGACTCCTGTGTGCGGCTGCCAACCGCAATGAGCTTGCCGGTCTTGGACTCGGCCAGCCCCTCGGCAAAGGCATGGGCGATGCTGCCCGTGCCGATCATTCCCCACTGAAGCTTGGCTGCCATCACTCGCTCCACAGCGTTGGGCAGGAGCGGTTCACCCCGAGGGAGCTGGCTAGGTCAGCGAAGCCGACCGCCATGCCGGTCCGTAGGAGCCAGGGACCCAGGGCGAGCTCCTGCCGTTGTCGTCGACTGGTTCTGTGCACGGCCTCGATTGCCTTCCGACGGCTGGGCCTTCGGTGGCTAGTACCTAACGTCAGAAGTCCGAGCATGTGAGCGCTAGGCACATAGCGCCTGTAGCGTCGTTCTCAGGCGATCCGGGCGTTCTCAACATGCCATGGAACTTTTGTCACGTGGTACTAGGCCCGCCGGCGGCGGGCCGCCATCCCGGCCTTGGGGCCTAGGGACCGCCGTGACGGTCCGCCCAGCGGCGGACCTAGCCACTCCGGTGCAGCTGACGTTGACCGCGCAGACGCAGAGGGCATGGAGCCGACGGCGGAGAAATCCTGTGAACGCCGTCGACACCTCTGAAGATGCCATCTCTGCGGTCCCTTCGCCTCCTCGGCGTCTTTGCGGGTGCGACTTAGGGAGGAGGCCGAGCTGCCCGTTGATAGCCATCCTTTCTGGGGCGGAATGCGCGCTCACCCAGACCCGGGGCCACTCGCCCTGGACCTGCACCAGAGCTTCGAGATCGGCATCGTCCTGCGCGGGCAGATCGAACGTCATCACGAGGACTACGCCATGACGGTCGGCCCCGGCGAGGTCTGGCTCAATGCGGCCTGGGAGCCGCACGCCTGGCGCGCGACCCGCCCGAACACGGCCGAGCTCGTCTGCCACTTCGCGCCTGAATTCCTTGGCCATGAAACCATCGCGGGGATGTCCTGGCTGGCGCCCTTTGTGGCGCCTCCCCGCTTACGACCACGCGCCAAGACCCCGGAGCTGCGCGAGCTCGCCATCGGCACGGCCTACGAGGTGCTCAGGGAGATCGAGCGCCGGCGCAATGCCTGGCTGGACGCTTCCCGCCTGGCCATGCTCAGGTTCTTGGTGGGGCTGATGCGGGACTGGAAGCCACCTCTCGTCAGCCGTGGGCGCGCCCATGCCCGCACTCGCGACCTCCCGCGACTGCTTCCCGCGATTCAGTTTGTGCAGGCCCGGCCGACACGGCACATCGGCCGCGATGGGGCGGCCGCGGCCTGCGGCCTCAGCGTCTCGCAGTTCGGCTGGCTGTTTCAGCACACCATGGGGATGAGCTTCGGGGCGTTCTGCATGCGAGCCCGCCTGGCGAGCGTGGCGAAGCGGCTCCTCGACACCCGACTCTCGCTGGAGGCAGTCGCGTCGGAGTCTGGGTTCAGCCACGGGAGCCACCTGCACCGGCTCTTCACCAAGTACTATGGGTGGCTCGCCCGGCAGGTACCGCGAGTTGGGCCGCGAGCGAAGCACCGGGCTGTCCTAAGCGATAGTGGCGCAAGTCTCCAACTCGCGGCCGGCCCTACAGCGGCTCTGGCTGCGGATCGAGAAGGGCGCCGCCCGCCCGGAGCCGCCGCTGAAGGTCCTCGACATCCACCTCCCTCGCGCCGACGTCGCCCCTCGACGCAAGCGCGGCAGCCGTCCCTGCGGCCTCTCCGCAGACCAGGCAGCAGGCGGTGTTCCGGGTGCTGTTATGCGCGACATACTCGACCGACATCATCCGGCCGGCGATGAGCACATTGTCGAGCCCCTTCGGGATCAGCGCGCGATAGGGGAGGTCGTACCAGCTTGCATCCTTCACCAGATACCGGTTGTTGTCGATGAAGGCGAAGCAGCCGACCTTGTCGTCGAACCTCCGGCCCTCGGTGCAGTCATCTTGGGCGATGTCGCGCTCGCACTTGATCGCGCGAGCGCGCCGCTGGCCGGCCGACGGCGCTGGTCCGGCGACATAACACTGCTCACATCCCGCGACGTTTCTGCGGAAGAGGTCGGCGATGGTGAACATCCTGCCGCGCAGGTCGACCTCGGCCCGAGTCAGCGCATCGGGATCGAGGCCGTCGTTCGGCCCGTAGTTGATGCAGTTGACATAGGTGAACTCCCGCGGCCGCACCGAGGTGGCGAAGAAGTACCAGACGACCGGCTCGCCGAAGAGCTTGCCCATCCGCTCGGAGTCGATGCCGATCCGGACCAGCTCGGGCTGGTGCATCCCCGGCTTCACCGCGTGGGCGACGTGCCAGACGAGGCCCTTGCGCTCAAGGTCCGACTCGAGCGCGTGCAGGTCGATGTTGCAGAGGCGAAAGGTGAAGCCGGCGTGGTAAGCGCCGGGGTCGTCGGCATTGAAGTGAACGACATCGGCTCCGGCATACGCGGCGAGGTCGCCGTCACCGGTGCAGTCGATGTACTGGTTGGCCCGTATGAGGCTGCGCCCAGCCTTGCTCCAAGCCACGACTCCGTCGACGTGCCCGCCGGTCGACTGCACCTCGTCGACGACCGTATGCAGGAGCAGCCGTGCGCCCGCTTCCTGACAGAGCTGGAACGCCGCCAGCTTGAATGCCTCGGGCTCGACGATTGTCGCCATGCTGACGAACTCGCCTCCGCGCTCGAGCCTCACGTGCCCGAGCCCACCGTCGAGCTGCTGGCAGCGATCCACCAGTTCCTGGGCGATGCCGCCAACCACTCGCACGCGCTCCGCGCCCGGATGCGCACCGAAGATGTTGAAGAAGTTGTGCAGGGAGGTGGCGCCGGTGATGCCCATCCCTCCCAGCCACCCGGCCTTCTCTATGAGGAGCGTCTTCGCTCCCTGCCGCGCGGCCGCAACTGCTGCCCCGACCCCGGCCATCCCTCCGCCAACCACCAGCACGTCGAACCGCTCGTATCTCTTCGTGTCCACGACGGGCAACTGCATCTCCGTCCCTCCCGCGATCGCCGATATGCAGGCAACCTTCCGCGTGACGCGGCGATCCCCTCTGAGTGCTCTCGTGTAAAGCGACGAACGGGTCCGGGCCGGCGTGGACTATCCTCTACCTGCTGATGGCGACGGCTGCGTGGCTCGTCTGGCGGAAGGGCGGCTTTGCCGCCGCCGCGCTGCCCCTCGCGGAAGCGCCCCCGTACCGAGTCTCGGGGGCGCTTCGCTGAGGTGTGGTCCGCCGCGGCGGAGTCAGGCCTTGACCCAGTGAACCTTGGTGTCGTCGCAGGTCTTGCAGGAGGGCATGCTATCGCCCTTCTTGACGGTGGCCTTCTCCGCCTTGCCGGCCTCCTCACACTCAACGCACTTGTAGCTGCCTGCTTCCGGGGCCGGCTGACCCGTTGTTAGGCATCCGCATACCGCGCACATAGCTGTCTCACCTCCGTGCCTGCAAGTCTACAGCCCCTGTGCCAGCTGATCGCGCCCGCCTGCCATCACTCCTGTACTCCGAAGCCCCGCTTGTGTCGCAAGGGTGACATTTGCCCGTCTCGGCGTCCAGCGACGCTGCCCTGCGGAGCCTGTGCAAACGCCCGTCGCGCCACCTCTGCTGGTTCGGCCACAATAGCAGCCAGGGGGTTGACACCTAGGGTAGGCCGTGCTATATTCCGCGCCGCGCGAGGCGGTCTGGTGCTCGCTGGGGTGCTTCGCCCGGGTCGTAGCCCCCATGAGCGTGCCCGACTGGCTTGCGAGCATAGGGTTCGGTGGCTAGGTCAGTGGAACCGACCGCCGTGGCGGCCGAAGACCTAGCCGTTGGCGTGAGCGGCGAGGGGCCCTGTCAGGGGGCGCGGTTGCCCGTCTGGAGCAGGAATCCGGCCCGCCATGCCAAAGGAAGACGAGAGCGCTCGCGGAGCGGCAGCGCTAACGTTGCCGCTTGGTCCAAGGAGGTGACATCGCGTGAAGAAGACAGTTAGCCCCGCTGTGGCGATAGCCCTGATCGTCGTGGTGGCGATTATCGCCGTGTTCCTGTTCGCAAAGGCGGCCACCACGAAGAGGACGCAGTTCGTTCCGGGCGTGGGAGTGATCGACCCGAAGACCGGTAAGCCGATGGCGGGGAAGCAGGGTCGTGGACGCCGCGGCGGCGGAGGCGGTGGCGCTCGCGGCGGTGCTCGCGGCGGCGGTCGCCGCGGTGGCGGCGGCGCAGGTGCCGGCGGCGGTGGCATGTAGGCTTGTACTCTGTGGCGAAGGCTCCTTCGCCCTGCGCAGCCGGGCTTCGAAGCCCGCGGTGCAGGGAGCTTCGCTATTTCGCAGAGCAGCAGCGGCCATACGCCTCAACGCATACTGTCAGCAGTGCGGGCGGAACCCGCACTGGCTGGGATGTGATGGGGTGTAAGCGGACGCTCCGCTTTCGCCCCAGCAGAAGCTACCGGTCGCACCGCACCGTTGCGACCACGGCAGATCTGGATGTCCCTCAGGCCGACGGGCCTGAGCCATCAGGACGCAGTGACGAGGAGCGGCTGGCTGCAGGAGCCGCTCCTCGCCGCGTCCTGAGCTGGTGAAACGTGGCCGGGCTGTCGCCCTCGGCAATGGCCGCCACTGCGGTCCGCCCTGCGGCGGACCGAGGCGCTGGTAGGAGGGTTGCCATGAATGGTTTGCGAAGAGCAGTGCTAGTCCTCAATCCATCTGAGTCCAAGCGACTCATCGCGCGCGCGGTGGCGCAGATGCCAGAAGTGCAGGACGCGCTCGCGCGAGGTCGGATCATCATTGGGAACGGCACCACGAACGCGTACGTCGCGGAGGAGCTTCTCGGCAAGACCGTTCCGAAGTGGCGCTATGCGGCCGGCGTCATCGCCCGGAGTCGCCTCGAGGTCACCGAAGGCGCGACCCGCCTGCCGCCGTACGCCCTGAAGCACGGCAAGCCCTTCGATGCCGGCTGGGTCGAGCTCCTCAAGGAGTTCCAGCATGGCGATGTGTTCATCAAGGGCGCGAACGCGATCGACCCTGAGGGCAATGTCGGTGTTCTGCTCGCGAGCGAAGTCGGCGGCACCGTGGGTCAGATGTTCGGCATCGTCGCCGCCCGGGGTGCGCATCTGGTCGTCCCCGTCGGCCTCGAGAAGCTTATCCCAGACGTGATCGAGGCCGCCTGCCACTGCGGCATTGGCCGGACCGATCTGACTGATGGCCTCCCTGTAGGCATGGCGGTGCTGACAGGTGCTCAACTGGTGACGGAGATCGAGGCCTTGGAGATGCTCTTCGGCGTCGACGCTTGGCAGATCGCCTCCGGCGGGATCGATGGATCAGAGGGAGCCGTCACGATTGCCGTTGAGGGCAGCCAGGACGCGGTGAAGGCCGCAATGGAGTCGGCCGTCTCACTCGCCACGGAGCCACCGATCGGCCGGGACTGAGCAGACAGGGCCTCACAGATCGGCGACGTGTGCCTACCCATGCTGCGGGCTGGGCTGGGAGAGCATCTCCTCGGCGCGCACCCTGCCCTCCACGGTCGGGAGGGTGAACCAGAACGTGCTCCCGCGCCCGAGATCGCTCTCGATGCCGATCTTCCCCCCGTGGGCCTCGACGATCCCCTTGGTGATGTAGAGGCCGAGCCCCGCGCCGGGCGTGTCGGGGCTGTGGGCGTTGGCGGCGCGATGGAACCTCAGGAAAAGCTGCCCCTGCTCGCCCCGCGGGATGCCGATCCCGTGATCGGTCACGTAGAACTCGACGTGGTCGTTCTTCCGCCGCGCCCCGACGACGACTTCGCTCCCCTCCGGCGAGAACTTGACCGCGTTGCTGAGCAGATTGGAGACGGCCTGATGGATGCGATTCGGGTCGGCCAGCACCTCGGGCAGGCCCGGCTCCACTGCGACCTTCAGAGCGTGCTTCATGTCGGGGTGGCTTGCCGTGCGCACCGGTTCCTCGCAGAGCCGCTCCGGCGTCACGGCCCGCCGCTCGATCCGCAACCGGCCCTCGTCGATCTGCGTGCTGTCGAGCAGATCCGACACGAGGTGACTCAGTCGTTCGGCCTCCGATGCGATGCCTTCCAGGAATTCCTTCTGTGTCGCATCCCCGAGGCGCCCATACTCGCGAACCAACGTGTTGGCGTAGCCGCGGATCGAGGTGAGCGGCGCGCGCAGTTCGTGCGACGCAAGCGACAGCAGCTCCGCCCTGAACTGCTCCGCCGCCCTTCGGCGCTGCTGCTCCTCCTCCAGGTTGTGGAACCAGCTTCGCACGATCACCAGGATGATGATCAGCGCGGCGATGAGGTTGATGCTCTTCGGGATGGCGACGTAGTAGGGCTGGTCGAGAAGCGCGTAGAGCGAGGAGGGGAAGAGGCCGGTGCGAGCCGTGTAGCGCGTGCCGAAGTAGATGCTCTCTATCAGCGTTCGCGTGCCGTCGATGAACAGCACGATCAGCAGCGTAGTCACAAGGGGGTAGATGCGCTTGAACCGGACGTACTGCCTGAGGTAGAAGATGATGATCGAGAGCCAGCACACCGCCAGCGACCAGTAGATGATCGCCGTCAGGAACGTCATATAACGATCGAAATCGAAACCGCCCACTTAGAGAATCTCGCCGAACGAACTGAGGACGAGATGCACTACGCTGCGCCGCCATCGTCCTGGTGTGCGGACATCAGTGACTCGCCCTTGGCTGATCACGAACTAGCACTTGTATTGTTCCCTGTACCGGCCAAGCGCCAAACTCAGACATGCACCGATCACGTTGAGTTCCGCAGCTTCGCCAGATCGGCGAGCTGGACCTCCAGCGCCGCAATCCGCTCCAGCGCCGCCTGTCGCCGCTCCGTGGCCTTCCGCTTCACCTCGGCCGGCGCCTTCTTCTGGAACTCGGCGCTCTCCAGCTTGCTCGCCAACCGGGCATCCTCCTGCCGCAGGCGTTCGAGATCGCGCTGCACTCGCTTCGCTTGTGCGAGTATCTCCTCGCGAGAGACCTGCCGCTCGATCCAGACGGCGCACGGCTCGCCGAAGCAGTGCACGAGCTCCGCGACCGCCGGCCGGGCGCCGAGATTGCCGGACACCGCGATGTCGCTGCCGCGCGCGAGCAGCAGCACCGCCTCCCGGCCGTCTTCCGCGAGCTGCTGAAGGCGGCTGTCGGCAGTCGCCACCCTGACGCTCACTCGCTGGCCCGGCGGCACATGCTGATCCGCCCGCAGCTTCCGCGCGGCCACTACGACCTCCATCAGCGCGTCGAACTCCTCCTCGGCGTTCGCGTCCGCCCACGAGGGGTCGGTCTTCGGCCACTGCGCGACCATCAGCGCCTCGCCTGTCCCGGGGAACTGCTGCCAGATCTCCTCCGAGATGAAGGGCATGAACGGGTGCAGCACCCGAAGGGTGGCCTCGAGGATGAACCAGAGCGTCTGCTTCGCGCGCTCGGCGGCCGCGCCGCCCTGTTGGATTGCCGGCTTCGACACCTCCACGAACCAGTCGCAGAACTCCGACCAGAAGAAGGTGTGGAGCGCCCTCGCGGCCTCGGCCATCTCGTAGCTCTTCAGTGCCTCGTCCACCGTCGCCAGCATAGCGCGGTACCGGCTCAACACCCATCTCTCGGCCAGCGACCCCTGTGCCTTTACCATCGCGGCTACCTCGGGGCCAGGCGCGAACTCGTCACCGAGGTTCATCAGCACGAACCGGCTCGCGTTCCAGATCTTGTTGCAGAAGTTCCGCGCCATCTCGGTGCGATCTTCGCCGAACCGGATGTCCTGATCGGCCGCGCACTGATACAGTAGGCTGAAGCGGGTCGCGTCCGATCCGTAGTTCGCGATCAGCTCCAGTGGATCGACACCCGTGCCCAGCGACTTGCTCATCCGCCGCCCCTCGATATCGAGCACCGTGGCGTGGACGAGCACCTCGCGGAACGGGATCACATTCGTGAACTCCAGGCTCGCCATAATCATGCGGACGATCCACAGGTAGAGGATGTCCCGCGCTGTGATCATGAGCGATGTCGGGTAAACGCCCTCCTCGACGGACGTACGCAGCTCGGGATCGTCCGGCCATCCGAGCACGGCGAACGGCCATAGGGCCGACGAGAACCAGGTGTCGAGTGTATCCTCATCCTGCTTCACCGGCCCGCCGCACTTCTCGCATGCCATTGGCGGTTCGAGCTGCACCGTGATGTGCCCGCACTGCTGGCAGAAGTGGGCCGGAATCCGATGCCCCCACCAGATCTGCCGCGAGACATTCCAGTCGCGCAGGTTCTTCAGCCACTCGATCGTGTAGCCCCGGAACCGGTCCGGCACATACATCACCTGGACATTGCGGTTCTCGATCACATCGAGCGCCATGCGGGCCAGCTCCGCCATCCCCAGGAACCACTGCTCCGACAGCAGCGGCTCCAACACCGTGCGGCAGGCGGCGTGCCGTCCGACCGTGTAGCTGTAGTCCTCGACCTTCACCAGCAGACCCTGCGCCTGCAGGTCGGCCACGATCCGCTCCCGCGCCTCATAGCGATCCAGGCCCGCGTACGGCCCGGCCTCCGCTGTCATGCGGGCATCGGTGCCGATCACGACGATGGACGGCAGCTCGTTCCGCTCGCCGGCATCGAAGTCGTTCATGTCGTGTGCGGGAGTGACCTTGACCGCGCCCGTGCCGAACGCTGGGTCGACGAGCAGATCGTCGCAGATGACCGGAATCCGCCGGTTCATGAGTGGCAGCACCACCTGCTTGCCGTGGAACCGCGTGTAGCGCGGATCCTCGGAGTTCACCGCCAGCGCGGTATCTCCAAGCATCGTCTCCGGTCGCGTCGTCGCCACCACGATGCCGCCCTCACCATCCGCGAGCGGGTACATGATGTGCCAGAGCTTGCCCTCATAGTCCCGGTGCTCGACCTCGAGATCCGACACCGTCGAGCCACACGTCGGGCACCAGTTCACCACCCGGTGACCGCGGTAGAGCCAGCCGCGCTTGTGGAAGTGGATGAACGCCTGCTGCACGCCCTGGTAGTAGGCATCGTCGAGCGTGAACCTCGTCCGGTCCCAGTCATACGAGCACCCGAGGGCCTTAAGCTGCCCGATGATCTGCCCGCCATATTTGCGGGTCCATTCCCAGCAGCGCTCGACAAACTCCTCCCGACCGAGGTCGTGGCGCGAGGTGCCCTCATCCGCGAGCATCTGCTCGACCTTCATGTTGGTCGAGATCGCGGCGTGATCGGTGCCCGGCACCACGAGCACGCGATCGCCACAGAGCCGCCGCCAGCGCGCGATGCAGTCGTGGATGCTGTGCTGGAGGGCATGCCCCATGTGCAGCGCTCCGGTGACATTCGGCGGCGGAATGGTGATGCAGTACGCAGGCGCGTCGGGCCGCTCTGACTTCGGCGTCAGGTGGAAGTACCCGCGCGACTGCCAGAACTCATACCACTTCGCCTCGACCTTCTTCGGGTCGTACTGCTTGTCCAGCTCAGCCTTCGCCATGCTTCCTCCCGTTGGGCAGGGGCTTGCCCCTGCCACTCCGAGCCCTCCCAAAAACGCAGACGCCCTCCCGTCCAAGGACGAGAGGGCTTCCCGTGGTGCCACCTTGATTCTTCTGCATAGCTCGCCGGAGGTGAGCGACGCAGAACTCACCGCTGTAACGGGCTTACCCGGGCACGCTTACTATTGAGTCTCGCATATAAGAGTTACAATGCACAGGCGCATTCTTGCCAGGTTCCGGGCGGCTTTTTCCGCTCTTGGCAATGTCACTATATTTTGCGAGCCTCAATAAGCACACGCCGTTCGGTGGCTAGGCCCGAAGGGCCGCCATCCCGGTCCGTCGTGACGGACCTAGGGACATGCCGGCTCCGGGGCGACCTTCCCTGCGCCTGCGCCAGTGGACCTCTCAGCCTCCGAGCCCACCTCTCTGACGGCCGGCCCCAGGTACTCCTCCCCATCAACGCCTTTGCGTCTTATGTTCGCGTGGGGATTGTACCACACTCGGCTACTGGGCTGCAACCTCAGCGCCTCTGGTCAACCGCAGCGGCGCCAGTGCTGCTGCCGCGATGATCATCAGCACTCCGCTCGCGATGAACGGCGCGTTGACACCGACCCGCTGGTAGAGGAAGCCCGAGAGCAGCGGCCCTACGATCGTGCCGATGCTCCCGAAGGCGAGCACCTTCCCCATCTCCAGCGCGCGCGTCTCCGGGCGGGTGTGCTCCTGGATGATGAGGCTCTGGATCGGCGTCCACACACCTGCTCCAATCAGGTCGTGCAGAAGCCATACCCCGGCCGCGCCATAGAAGCTGGGGATGCAGGCCGAGAGAGAGATCACCGCCCCCTCCGCGGCCAGGGTCCAGATGTAGACCGCCTTCAGGTTCCTCGTGACCAGCGTGCCTGCCAGCAACAGGGGCGGTGCGATGGTGAGTCGATGCCCCACCATCACCGCGCTCACGATCTGCTTGGAGACACCGAACTTGTCGGGGAAGTACAGCATCATGACGAAGGAATGACTGGTCGTCAGCCCGATGTTGAAGATCAGGATCGAGACCGCGATCACCTTCAGATTCCGGTGGAGATCGAAGGACAGCAGTTCCGCCAGCCCCCGCGACCCGACCCGCTGGTGAGGGACCCAGCTCTCGCGGAAGACCAGCCAGAAGATCAGGAAACCCACTCCGGTCAGCACCGCCGCGAGCCGGAGGTTGCCACCAGTGCCGAGCGCCGGGAGCACCAGTCCGAGCACGATCGCGCCGCTCAGCGTCAGTCCGCAGATGATCGTCCCAAAGGCCTGAAAGAGGAACTCGAAGCCCCGCGTTTTTCCGAGGAAGCTCATGAACTTCCCCCGGCTCTCCTCGTACAGCACGACGGGATGCAGCGTGTCGCGGGTGAGGAGCATCGCCTCGCGAAGCGTCTTCAACAGCCCCTGCTGAAGCCCGGAGCTGGCGACCGAAGTCAGCCACATCGCCACCGAGCTGCCGCCGAGCGCCAGCCCGTAGAAGGGCTTGCGTCCCCAGAGGTCGGCCAGCCTGCCCATCACGATGCGCAGCCCGAGCATCCCCGCCGCGGCGATGGCGAAGATCACCCCCATCGCCTCATACGACAGCCCGCGCTCCTTCAGGTAGAAGGGGAGGACGAACTCGTAGATGCCTGTCGACATCCCGAACAGGATCGACACGGCGAGGACAGTCTTGACATTCCGGTTCACTAACAATCTCCGGGCAGGAGACACGCTCCCGCCCCACACGCGCATCGCGCCCGCAGCTCCTCTTGCCCTGAGCAAAGCCGAAGGGGCGGACGCGCTGGGTGTAGGTTCGGCAGAGCGACCGCCTATCCTCCCTGTTGGGTGGATGCTTGCCCCTGCCCGGATAGGCGCGGTCAGGCAGACAAAGGACTCCTCACGATTGCCCTGCTTCGTCTCTGTGTTGGCGGAGCCATTCGATACGAGGGTCGTAGTACTGCGCCCTCCATCCTGGTCCGGGATCGGCGCCGTTGCTGCGCGCCCTGAGGTAGTGGCACACCCAGCGAATGCAGTCGTACGCTCGCCCGAGACGCGCCCACTCTCGTGCAACAGGAAACGACAGTTCACTGGTCAGTCCCCATCCTCGAACGTAGTTCTCCAGTTCGCGCTCGTCGTCAACGTACTCCATCAGCGGTCCGAGGTCGACGCTCGCCGGACCATAGGTCGCCTTCTCCCAGTCGATCAGAGCCACACCATCGGCCGTTGCCAGCATGTTGCTGAACTCCACGTCGCCGTGCACGAGCGAGCAAGTGGCCTCCAACATGTTCTTCAATATCGCTCCGGCGAACGGGGCCATCCAGTCTGGGACGCCCGACGACGGGTCCGCCACGGCGAGGACGGCGGGATAACCCGCATCTATCTCCGCCGCGCCGAACCTTGGCAGCGGGGCGAGTAGCCGCGCTGTAGGCTGGGACTCAGTCGTCGCGCCGTGAAGCACACCGAGCGCGTACAGGACGGCCTCTCGGTCTTGTCGGCTGCTCGGCTGAAGCACTTCGGTTCCCAGATCCTCGAGCACCATCCAGCCGGGCTCGGAGTGTTCTAGCTGGAAGACGCCGAGGAGAGTTGGGGTTCTCACGTGGACGAAGGCCAGCACGGAACGGTACAGGTAGACCTCGGCCTCGTGGCCCTGGGCAGACCAACTCTGCCGGATGATGACCGACCTGCAATCTCCGCCGGATACCTCGACTCGGAGATGTCGGTCCGGAGCCCAGCCGAACGGCTGGGGCGCGCCAGCAAGCGTCATGCCGGGCAGGACGCTCCGTGCCGCTGAGGCGACCCTGTCGATTCGTTCGAGGGATGGAGATGCCAGGCTGAAACCTCCTCGATCGTCACAAGGCAGTGCAGCGGCCGCTGCTCCTAGTACCTACTGACGAAAGTCGAAGCATATGCGCTTCGGGCGTCTGGGGCCTGCAACGCGCCTCTGACGCCGTTTCGGCACCTGCATTGCACGCCGGAACTTCTGTCACTTGGTACTAGCGCGGCCTCCGCTCCCCCACAAGGTTCCGCCTCAGTCCTTACGCGGGCTGCGGCTGCTCGCCGGCCAGCGGCGGTTTCTTGCCCGCCTCTGCGTTGGGGGTTGCAGGCCGGGGCTTCCACTCGGGCTCGCGCTCGACAAACGGCGGAAGCTGCTCGCCTCTCATGATCGCCCGTATCTCGTCCCCACTCAGCGTCTCCCGCTCGAGCAGCACGCTCACCACTGCCCGCACCTTCTCGTTGCTCTCAGTGAGCAGGGACTTCGCCCGTTCGTAGCAGTCCTGGATGATCGTCGAGACTTCCCTGTCGATCGCCGAGGCCACCTGCTCCGAGTAGTTGCGGTCCTCCATGATGTCGCGGCCAAGGAAGGGCTGCTCGTACTTGCGCCCCAGGCTGACCGGCCCCAGCGTCTCGCTCATGCCGAAGTCGGTGACCATATGCCGGGCGATCTCGGTCGCTTTCTTCAGGTCATCGGCGGCGCCGGTGCTGATCTCCTGGAATGCCACCTCCTCCGACACTCGCCCGCCGAGGAACACCGTGATCCGGTCGAGCAGCTCGCTCCGGCTCATGATGTAGCGGTCCTCGGTCGGGAGCTGAAGCGTGTAGCCGAGCGCCATGCCGCGCTGGAGGATCGACACCTTGTGCACCGGGTCTGCGTGCGGGAGCAGTTGGGCCAGCACCGCATGCCCGACCTCGTGCTGGGCCAGCACCTTCTTCTCGCGCTCGGAGACAATGCGGCTCTTCTTCTCCGGCCCCGCGACGACGCGCTCGACAGAGTCCTCGAGGTCGGCCATCGAGATCTTGTCTCGGTCCCTCCGAGCGGCGAGCAGCGCGGCCTCGTTCGCCAGGTTGGAGAGATCGGCCCCCGAGAAGCCGGGCGTGCGCCGCGCCAGCAGCTCGAGGTCCACATCGTCAGCGAGCGGCTTCCCCTTCACATGCACCTTGAGAATCGCGACCCGCCCCTTCAGGTCCGGGTTGTCGACCTGAATCCGCCGGTCAAACCGCCCGGGCCGCAGCAGTGCCGGGTCCAGCACATCAGGCCGGTTCGTCGCGGCGATCAGCACCACCCGCGAATTCGGCTCGAAACCATCCATCTCCACAAGCAACTGGTTCAGCGTCTGCTCGCGTTCGTCGTGTCCGCCGCCCAGGCCCGCGAAGCGCTGTCGCCCGACCGCATCGATCTCGTCGATGAACACGATGCACGGCCGGTTCGCCTTCGCCTGCTCGAAGAGATCGCGCACCCGCGACGCGCCCACGCCGACGAACATCTCCACGAACTCGGAACCACTCATGTGGAAGAACGGCACGCCTGCCTCGCCCGCAATCGCCCGCGCCAGCAGGGTCTTCCCGCAGCCTGGCGGCCCCAGCAGCAGCACGCCCTTGGGAATGCGCGCGCCAAGAGCCTGGAACTTGCGCGGATTCTTCAGGAACTCGACGACCTCCATCAGCTCGGCCTTGGCCTCGTCGACGCCGGCGACGTCGTCAAACGTCACCTTGGGAGCGGTCTCGGGGAGCCGCCGCGCCCGGCTTCTGCCGAACGAGAGCGCCTGGCTGCCGGTGTTCTGGCTCTGCCTGACCACGAAGACCCAGAACCCGAGGATGAGCAGGCCTCCGATGAGCAGAGTGAGGATCCCGCTCATCCAGACATCCGAGATCGACGGCTGCTTCACCTCGACGTTGGGAACCTTCGCGATCACCTTCGCCATGTAGGTCTGCTCGTCCGCAGGCATGGTGACTACGTAGGTCGTGCGGGTAGTGTCGTTCTTCAGCCTCGCTTCGGCGATGCCCTTGGGGTAGACAGTCAATGACTCGACCGCGCCCTGGTCGACCTGCTGCATTAGCCAGCCGATGTTCTCCGGCCGCTTATGCTCCTGCCGCTGCATCGACTGCTGGAGGAAGATCACCGCCACCGCCACCAGTGCGAACCAGCTTGCTATCCTGAAAAAACGCGCCAACTGCGATTCTCCTTATGGACGACCCGGCTCGTCACCCCACCCACCGCGATGGTTCCCCTCCTGGGTGCGTTGGAACCATTGTACCAGACCTCAAGGTCGCCCACAAAGGCCTATGGTCTCTCTGCGCGCCAAGGCGGGGCGCGAGAGCCTACGGCGCGGGCTCTTCCTCGAGCTCGGCAGGCATTGCAGCCGGCGCGCCTGGGGTGATCTCCCGCTGCTGCCGCTCCAGCTTGATGGAGGCGAGCACGGCGCCGCCGATGATCCCCGCGTCATCACCCAGCTCAGCCCGGACGATCCGACAGGTCGAGGCGGGGACCATATGCGCCCGGGCCCTGACGGTTCGCGTGATGGGCTCAAACAGCCACCGGCCAGCCGCGGCGATGCCCCCGCCGATCGCCAGCACCTGCGGATTGTACAGTTGGATGAGGTTGACGATCCCGATGCCCAGATAGTAGCCCGTCTCCGCCAGCACCTCAGTCGCGACCTCGTCGCCTTGGTCGGCGCATCGGCCGATCAGCGCCGGGGTGATGGAACCGAGGCGGTACTCGACCATGTCGGCGATCGCCGTCTGCCGGCCATGCTGGATCTTCGTGATCGCCCGTTTGACGATGGCATCCCGGGCCGCCAGCGCCTCCCAGCACCCGCGGTTGCCGCACCCGCAGAAGGGCCCTTCCGGGTCGATGATCATGTGGCCGACTTCGGCAAACCCCTCAGTGTGGCCGACGCGCAGTTCGCCGTCGATGATGGCCCCGCCGCCGATGCCGGTGCCCAACGTGATCATGACCATCTGGGAATGGCCACGACCGGCCCCGAATCGGTGCTCTCCGAGCGTGGTCACCGAGACGTCGTTGAGCATGAACGCGGGGAGCCCTGTTGCCTCCTTGATCGGCGGCAGCACGGGCACGTTGCGGGAGTCGGCGAAGTTAGGGGAGAAGACGCAGATGCCCTCGTCCGACCGATGCGCGCCGGGGACACCCGCTCCGATCGCGAGCACGTCGCGCGCCGTCAGCCCCGCGTTCTCCAGCGCATCCTGGATCGCCTCGATCGAGCGCGCAACCGCCGTCCTCAGCCCCGCCTCTGCGAGGGCCGGCCGCCTCGCCTCGCCCAGGATGCGCCCCCTGTCGTCGACGACCCCGGCCCGGATGTTCGTCCCGCCGATGTCGACGCCGACGTAGCGCCGTGTCCCCTCGGCTCTCTCTTCTTCTCCCACACGTGCCTCCCGGGGCCAGACTCAGCAGTCGCAGTTGGGAGTGAGGATCTCAGATATCTGCGCGGCCAGCGTCACCGCGTTGAAGGGCTTGACGATGTACCCGTCGCCCCCCAGCGCCAGACCTCTCTGAACATCCTTCTCCTCGCCCAGCGCTGTCAAGAATACTATCGGAATATCTCGCGTTTCGGGCGACTCCTTCAGCCGGCGGCACACCTCGAATCCGTCGACCTCGGGCATGAGGATGTCGAGCAGGATCAGGTCGGGCCGGTCCGTCTCGACGGCCGCGAAGGCCTCGTCGCCGTCCGCCGCCTCGAACACTTCGTAGTCATCGCCGAGGCCGTGCTGGATGCACGCGATGCAGAGGCTGCGCACCGCCTCCTCATCATCGACAACCAGGATCTTCCTCGTCCGCGCTTCCTCGACCATAGCACCTCTCCCGCCTACCACATGTAGCGCCAGTTCGCCGGATGCGGCGCACCGCCTGCCCCGCCACGTGGGCAGGCTCATGGTTATAATGCCATAAGCTTGGCAACTGGACCTCATACTGGCCGGGCCGACCTGATTCGTCAAGACCGCGCGGGGCCCGGCCGTCGCAGGGTGTGACTTGTCTTCGTTGGTCAAGAGGTAGGCGCGACCCGGTGGGTCGCCCCGGGGCTTGCCCGCATCCGGTGGGCGAGTCACCGACTCGCCCCCACGAGACTGCGTCTTCTCCGACCAACCTTCCGAAGTCACACCCCCCTCACCCAGGGTCATTGCGTTATCTTGATATGGGGTCAGGAGGAGGTATTTGGGAGCAGATCAGTTGCGGAAGAGGTGACAGCTCCGATGACAGCAGCGAAGCGAAAGGAAAGTCTGTTGG
>Ga0315288_10003136_pt1 | contig 21101 bp, 16 predicted proteins | sample YL17G11_20_MG_FD_203454 | JGI IMG/M metagenome (GOLD analysis project Ga0315288, IMG submission 203454) | Sediment microbial communities from Yellowstone Lake, YNP, Wyoming, USA - YL17G11_20 | ecosystem: Environmental > Aquatic > Freshwater > Lake > Sediment | place: USA: Wyoming | collected...
CGCCCTGGCCTCCATGAAGCACGTCGGCTTGAACGTCGCCGCCGACCCGCTGATGACCATCTCCTACACCGGCGTCAACGGCGGCCTGGTGATCGTCTCGGCCGACGACCCCGGCATGCACTCCTCCCAGAACGAGCAGGACAACCGCCACTACGCGCGCTTCGCCAAGGTCCCGCTCCTGGAGCCGTCCGACAGCCAGGAGTGCAAGGACTTCCTGATCGAGGCCTTCGCGATCAGCGAGGAGTACGACACCCCCGTCTTGCTGCGCACCACCACCCGCATCTCCCACGGCAAGTCGCTGGTGGTTCTGGGCGACCCGCTCCCGCTCGCGCCGCGCGGCTTCGTGCGCGATCAGGCCAAGTACGTGATGATCCCGGCCCACGCGCGCCGCCGCCATGCCGTGGTGGAGGAGCGGCTGGTGCGCCTGCGCGACCTGGCCAACGTGACCCGGCTCAACCGCGTCGAACTCGGCGACAACAAGATCGGGATCATCGCCTCCGGCGTCGCCTACCAGTACGTCAAGGAGGCTTGCCCCCAGGCCTCGGTGCTCAAGCTCGGCATGCCCTATCCCTTCCCCGACCACCTGGTGCGCGACTTCGCCGCCACCGTCGAGCGGCTCTTCGTGGTCGAGGAACTCGATCCGTTCCTCGAGGACCAGGTGCGCGCGCTGGGCATCGAGTGCACCGGCAAGGAGCGCTTCAGCCTCCTGGGCGAACTCGACCCGCTGGCGGTCGCGGCCGGCGTGAGTGGCGCCCAGCCCGCGCTTCCGCCCGAGCCCGAGGGGCTGCCCATGCGCCCGCCGGTGATGTGCCCGGGCTGCCCGCATCGCGGCGTCTTCGAGGTGCTGCGCAAACTCAAGGTCATCGCCACCGGCGACATCGGCTGCTATACGCTCTCGGTGCTGCCGCCGCTGCGCGTGATGGACACCTGTGTCTGCATGGGCGCTTCCATCGGCGCGGCCCACGGCCTGGAGATGGCGCTCGGCGACGCTTGCAACGTCGTTGGCGTGATCGGCGACTCGACCTTCGTCCATGGCGGCATCGCGCCGCTGCTCGACATCGTCTACAACCAGGGCACCTCGACCATCATCATCCTCGATAACCGCACCACCGCCATGACCGGCCGCCAGGATCACCCCGCCACCGGGCGCACCGCCCGCGGCGACGAGACCTTCCGCCTCAACCTGCAAGCGGTCTGCCGCGCCGTCGGCGTCGAGGACGTGCGGGTGGTGGACCCGTACGACCTGGAGGCCGTCGAGAAGCACGTCAAGGCGGCCCTGGCCCACCGCGCCCCCTCGGTGATCATCGCCGACCGGCCCTGCGTGCTGCTCGACCGCAACGCCCTGGGCGAGCCGCTCACCGTGGACGAGGAACTGTGCACCGCGTGCCAGACCTGCCTCCAACTGGGCTGCCCCGCGCTCTCCCTGGGGGCCGAAGGCCCGAAGGGCCGGCGCAAGGCGCGCATCGTCTCGGAACTCTGCGCGGGCTGTCACTTGTGCGCCCGCGTGTGCCCGAAAGAAGCCATCCAGCACGCAGCCGGGGGAGCGTCGTGAGCAAGCCCACCAACATCATGCTGGTCGGCGTCGGTGGGCAGGGGATCGTGCTGGCGGGCGAGGTGCTGGCGCAGGTGCTCATGCTCGCCGGCCACGATGTGAAGAAGAGCGAGATCCACGGCATGGCCCAGCGCGGCGGCACCGTGCGCAGCGACGTGCGCTTTGGCGAGACGGTGTTCTCTCCCACCATCCCTCCCGGCCAGGCCGACATCTTACTTGCCTTCGAGCAACTGGAGGCCCTGCGCCATCTGCCGCAAGTCGTGACGGGAGGGCTGGTGATCGCCAGCGCCGAGCGCATCGTGCCCACCACCGCGCACCTGGGGCCGAACCCCTACCCCGATGACGCGATGGCCCGCATCCGCGGCGCCGGTTATCGCCTCCAGGAAGTGGACGCCCCCGCCCTGGCGGCCCAGGCCGGCAACCCCAGGACCGCCGGGACGTGTTTGCTGGCGGCGCTTGCGTGGCATCTCGATCTGCCCGAAGAGGTGTGGGATCGCGCGCTCCACGACGCCTACCCCAAGAAGATCCTCGAGGTCAACCTGCGCGCCTTCGCCCTGGCCCGCGAGGCGACGCAGCCCGCGTCATCGTAGGGGCGAACCTCGTGTTCACCCCCGGGAGCGAACCCCTGGCCAGGCAGGCCCTGGCCGGGCAGGCATGAAACGCACCTTGATCCCGGCCGTCATCTGCGCCGCGCTCCTCATCGCATGCGCGTGGGCGGTGGCCTCCGCGGCCCTCGACGCGCGCTCGGCGAACGGCCCCTGGAAAGTCGAAATCACGCTCTACGACAACCCCGACGCCGCGCGCATGTACGTCGCCGACGCGATGCTCCTGCCCCATGACGTGCTGGTCATCCCCGTCACCTGGTGGCCGCGCTCCGACGTCCCGCGCTACGAGTGGTACGAGGAGGGCGACGCCGTCTCGTTCAACGTCATCTCCCGCGACCGCGGCCTCTCCTGGCGCCTCTACGACGGCCCGCCCATCCCCGAGCGCGCCTTGAAGTTGAAGGACGGCTCGCTCGTTCTTGGTGGCGCAGGCTTCGCGCGCGGGAATGTAGGGGCGCACGGCGTGCGCCCTTACGGCCCCAATGCCGCGCCGCTCGCACAGGATGCTCGTGCTGGGGCCGGAACTCCAACTCACGGCGCGTGACGCCGATACGTGGCGCCAGGAGTGCGGCATGAAGAGCAAGACCCGCGAATACCCCAGCGAAGTCATCCGCTTCTCCGTCGGCGCGGCGCCGCTGGAGGGGAACCTCGCGCTGCCGGCTGGGGCGCGTGGGATCGTCGTCTTCGCCCACGGTAGCGGGAGCGGCCGCCACAGCCCGCGCAACCGCTATGTCGCCGGCGTGCTCAATGACGCGGGAATCGCCACGCTCCTCATTGATCTCCTCACCGAGCGCGAGGAAGCGCGCGACATGCTCACCGCCAAACTGCGCTTCGACATCCCGCTGCTGGCCGAGCGCGTCACCGGCGCCACCGAGTGGGTCACCCATGATGACCGCACGCGCGCGCTTCGCATCGGCTATTTCGGCGCGAGCACCGGGGCGGCGGCGGCGCTGGTCGCGGCGGCGAAGCGCGACGACATCGCCGCCATCGTCTCTCGCGGCGGCCGCCCGGACCTCGCCGGCGCCGAACTGCCCAAAGTGAAGGCGCCCACGCTCCTGATCGTGGGCGGAGACGACACCCAGGTCATCGAGTTGAACCAGGCCGCGCTGAGGCGCCTGCGCGTCGAGAGCAAACTCCAGATCGTGCCCGGCGCCGGGCACCTGTTCGAGGAACCCGGCGCCCTGGAGAAGGTCGCCCAACTCGCCGCGGACTGGTTCCGCCGCCACGTGAAGTAACGCCGACCGCGTGGTGCGGCCGGACTACGGCCAGAACCTGGGCGTCACCCCCTAGCGCTCCGCTCCTGTCATTCTGAAGGGAGCGCAGCGAAGTGAAGAATCCCGGCTTGCGCTCATGCGAGATTCTTCGCCTTCGGCTCAGAATGACAGGACGCGTAGAAGGCGCATTCAGGCCGAAGGCTGGCTCGGCCCGGGCGGCGGCTCGCCCGCGGGTTTCTGCGCGGCTCGGTCGCGGGCGGTGGCCTCCTCGATCTGCGCCACGGCGCGCTTGTAGCCGTCGCTGCCCGCGTAGGCGGCAAATTGCCGCAGCCGCTCGTGCAGGTCCTTGTGGTCGCGCAGGAGTTGGCCCAACTTGTAGTGGGTGGTCACTTCGGTCCCCTCGGCCTGAAGCCCGCCCGGCCGCTGCAGATACTCCACGATCTCCGCGCCCGAGATCTCCATCTCCGGCTCCTGGAACGCCACCTGCTTCAGCAGCGCCTGGCCCAGCATCTTCTGGTCGCGCGTGAGGATCAGCGCCAGCCGGTCCGCCGATAGATCGGCGAACGGCTCCCAGAGGGCCAGCCCGCGCGCCACCACTTGCGCGGGCAGCGCCGGCACCAGCAACAGCCCCGAGGCCTGGCGCGACCGCCGCATCAGGTTCAGCCAGAACGTGTGGCCGCAGCGCATGTGCGCCAACTCGTGGGCCAGCACCGCCCACTGCTCCGCGTCGCTCAACTCGCGCACCAGGTCCGCGGGCATCGCGATCCGCTGCCCCACCACCAGCACCCGCGGCGCCAGCGCCGAGACCGTGACCTGCGGAGCCGACATGCCGAGCGCGCGCGCCTGCACCTCGGCCATGCGCTGCAGGCGGGTGTTGTCTCCTGCCTCGCCGGCGATCAGCAGGTTGCGCTCGGTGATCTCCGGGTAGATCACGGTGAAGATCACCGCAATCAGAATCCAGCCTCCCACGAGCACCAGTGCCGCCTGCCGCCACCCCGGGATCCCCGCCACCAGCAGCGCGATCACCAGCGGCCCCAGGCCCCAAGCCAGGCCCTCGCCCAGCATAGCGCGCTCGCGCGGGTGCATCACCTCGGCCAGTTGAAACCCGGTCTTGGCGGCCGGGCCGCGCCGGCCTTTGCGCTTCTTCAGTCTGACTCTTTGGGCCACGCCTTTTCTCCCGCGCCGAATGGGCTGGGCAGCAGGTCGCTCAATGGCGCCATGCGCCGGGCGTCGCGCGTCGCCATCACGATCGGCAGGTCGGGCGCGAACTCGACGATCACCTGGCGGCACGCCCCGCAGGGCGGGGTGGGCGCCTCGCTTTCGGCGCAGATCGCCAGGGCCGCGAACTCGCGCTCGCCTTCCGCGACCGCGCGGAAGACGGCGCTCCGCTCCGCGCAGACGGTGAGCCCCAGTGAGGCGTTCTCGACGTTGCACCCCGGGTACACGCGCCCGCTCTTGCCCAGCAGCGCCGCGCCGACCGCAAAACCCGAGTACGGCGCGTAAGCCGCTTCACGGGCCCGCCACGCCTCCTCGACCAGCCGGTCCCAGTTGATCGGCACCTGCTACCCCGCCTCGAGGTCCCGCCGCACCACCCGAATCTTCTCGATGCGGTGCTGCCTCACCTGCTCGATGGTGATCTCCAGGCCGTTCACGCGCACCCGCTCGCCGGGCTCGGGCATGTGCCCCAGCCGGTCCAGCACCAGCCCGCCGATGGAATCGAAATCCCCCTCCGGCAGCGTCAGCGCGAAGGCCTCGCCCACCTCCTCGACCGCGGCGCGCGCGTCCACGATCGCGGTGCGCTCGTCGAGCATCTGGATCTCGCGCTCTTCCACGTCATACTCGTCGTAGATCTCGCCCACGATCTGCTCCAGCAGGTCCTCGATGGTGAGCAGCCCCGCCGTGCCGCCGTACTCGTCAATCACGATCGCCAGGTGCACGCGCCGCCGCTGCATCTCGCGCAGCAACTCGTCCACCTTCTTGCTCTCCGGCACGAAATAGGCCGGGCGCGCGATCTCGCGCAGCGGCGCCTCGGGGCCCTTGCCGTGGAGGTGGGCGAGCAGGTCGCGCACGTGCACCACGCCCACGATGTGGTCCAGGGTGTCCTCGTAGATCGGCAGCCGCGAGTACCCGGTCTCCCGCGCCCGCAGCACCCCCTCGTGCACCGTCGCCGAGGCCTCCAGGCAGACCATGTCCAGCCGCGGCATCATCACCTCGCGCGCCACCTTGTCGGCGAACTCGATGACCCCGTGGATCATCTCCTTCTCCTCTTCCTCCAGTTCGCCGCTCTCCTCCCCGGCCACCACCAGCGCCTTGATCTCCTCGTCGGTGAACGCCTGCGCCGACGGCTCCAGCCGGCCCCCGAGCACCCGCACCAGCACCGCGCGCATCAGGCCCCGGGCGATGGCGTTGAGCAGCGCCACCGCGGGCCGCAGCAGCGCGGTGAGCGCCGCCACCGGCGGGGCCGCCAGCAGCGCCACCCGCTCTGCATGGTGCACCGCGTAGGTCTTGGGCGTGATCTCGCAGGCGACCAGGATGAAGAGGATCATGCCCGCCGCCGTCACCGGGAGCCAGCGCTGGCCGACGGTCGCCACGGTGAGGTCGGCCACCAGCACCGAGACCACGATCACCGACAGGTTGAGCACGATGATCAGCGCCCCCAACGCCTGCTGGCGCTGCTCGCTGAGCCGCTGCACCAGCCGCGCCGAGCGGGATCCCTGGTCCGCCCACTGCCGGATCCGCACCAGGTCCACGCGCACCAGCGCGGCCTCGAACAGCGAGGTGAGCCCCAGCGCCACCAGCGCCGCCGCGACGATCGCCAGCTCGATCCACTGCCTCGATCCCATGGCCGTCGCGCCCCCGGGCCCGATCGCGGCGAGTTGCTGGAGGCTGCGCAGGAGGTCAGCCATGGAGATCCTCCCCCGGCGTCTCCTCCGGCAGCACCGTGATCCGCACCTTGGCGATGCGGTGCCGGTCCAGCGCCTCCACCGCGAGCGCCACCCCGTCGCACTCCACCCGGTCGCCCACCCGCGGCACGAACCCCAGCCGGTCGTACACCAGGCCGCCCACCGTGTCGTAATCCCCCTCCGGCAGCGCGCGGCCGACCAACTCCGCGGCGTCGGCGATGCTCATCTTGCCGTCCACGATCCAGGTGTGTTCGTCCACCTGCTCGAAGGCCGGGCGGGCGACGTCGTACTCGTCGTAGATCTCCCCCACGATCTGCTCCAGCAGGTCCTCCACCGTGAGCAGCCCCGCGGTGCTGCCGTACTCGTCCAGCACGATCGCGATCGAACGCTTGCGGCGCCTGAACTCGGTCATCAGGTCGCTCACCTTCTTCGTCTCCGGCACGAAGAACGGCGTGCGCATCGCCTCCGACACCGGCACCTCCAGCCGCCCCGCCTCGACGTAGGAGAGCAGGTCCTTGGCGTGCACGATCCCCACCACGTGGTCCAGGTTCCCCTCGTACACCGGCACCCGCGAGACCCGGTGCGCCGCGGTCAGGTTCAGCACGTCGCCCACGGTGGCGGTGCCCTCGAGGCAGATCATGTCGGGCCGCGGCACCATCACCTCGTGCGCCACCGTGTCGCCGAACTCGAAGATGGAGTGGATCATCTCCTTCTCCTCCTCCTCGAGCACCCCGTGCTCCGCCTGCATCGAGACGATGGTCTTGATCTCCTCCTCGGTCACCGCCGCCGAGCCGGGCGGCAGCGGGCCCCCCGCCAGGCGCACCAGGCCGCGCGCCAGCGCCACGATGCCGATGGAGAAAGGCTTCAGCAGCCAGATGGTGATGGCCACCGGACGCGCCGCCAGCAGGGCCACGCGCTCCGGGTTGGCGGCGGCGTACCAGATGGGGGTCACCTCGGCGAACACCAGCACCACCACCGCCATCGCCGCGATGGCGACGAGGGGCCCCAGGGTCGGGCCCAGGGTCAGGATCGCCCACCGCGCCGCCAGCGTCTCGGCCGCGTAGTTGAGGGCCGTGATGCTGATGAGCACCCCGGTGAGCAGCGACGCCGGCCGCTCCAGCAAGCCCTTCAGCGCGCGCGCCGGGCGCGAGCCGGTCTCCATCGGGTGGCGCAGGCGCAGGCGGGCGACGGCAAACATGCCGATCTCCGCGGCCGAGTAGAACCCCGACAGCGAGATCAGCACGGCGATGGTGAGGACCGTCGTCCAGTTAGCGCCTAGCATAGCGGCCCGGCTCCCCGCGGAGGGCCAGGCACACCGCCTCCTTCCCGTCGCCCCGTGTCATCGAATGATCGCCACCGCCTGGAACAGCACCACCGCCACCACCACCGCCAGCGCCCCGCCGGCGAGCACCTCCCAGAGCGAGTGGATGCCCGCGTCAATGCGGCTCTGCGCCACCAGCAGCCACAGCCCCACCGCCAGCACCATCACCCCGCCGCTGGCGCCGAGATACCAGGCCGCCGTGGCGAGAAAAGCGGCCAGCGCGCTGTGCCCGCTGAGGGCCCCGCCCCGGGTGATCGTGCCCCGGCGCGCGCGCAGTTTGCCCAGCACCACCAGCACCGCCACGATGGGGATCCCCACGTAGATCACGTGCAGCATCGCACGCAGCGGGTCGGCCTCGCGGTGCAGCGGTTCGTGCAGCCACTGCCGCAGCCGCATCCGGTCCAGGAAGATGAGCGCCCCCACCAGCAGCGCGGTGGTGGTGCTCACCAGCACCATCGCCCCGGCGACATCCTTGGCGGCCTTGGCCAGCGGGTGGTAGGACTCGGTGGTGAGGTTGACCAGCATCTCCACCGCCGTGTTCGCCAGTTCCGCCACCAGCACCAGGGCGATGGTGAAGGTGAGCAGGATGAGTTCGGTCTTGTTGACCCGCAGCACCACGCTCAACGCCAGCACCGCCACGATGAACACGAAGTAGTACCGCACGTGGTGCTCGGTCTCCAGCATCCGCACCAGGCCGTCCATGGCGAACCGGTAGGACTCCAGCACGGTCCGGGCGCGCATGGGGTGCGGCGGCGTCGGGGGCTGGGGTGGGGGAGGGGATTCCGAAACTAGGTCTGGCTCGTTAGCTGGCTCCATATCTCATCCTGCCGGCGCAGCATCCGCCGGCGCTGCGCCGTTGTCTCGTCGCGGTAGCCCAGGAGGTGGAGCACGCCGTGGATCGCCAACAGGCACAGTTCGGCCTCCAGGTGGTGCCCGGCCTCGCGCGCCTGGCGCGCGGCGGTCTCGGCGGAGATGGCGATCTCGCCCAGCCAGGGACCGCCCTCCACCGCCGGGCCGGCCTGGGCAGGCGCACTGGGGAAGGCGAGCACGTCGGTGGGCCGGTCTTCTCCACGGTAGCGGCGATTGAGTTCGCGCACTCGGGCGTCGTCGGTGAGCCACAGGCCGACCTCGGCCCGTGGACGCGCGCCCTCAAGGCGCAGGGCCGCGGTCACGGCCCGCCTGAGTAACCTTCGGTCCACCTTCACCGGTGGATCGCTCCTCAGATGGACGGCCATCCTCATCCTCGCCGGCGCGCACCTCAGGGTATTCGATTCTCATGTGGAACAGGATTCCCTTGAGCATATGCAGGAAACTATCGGTGATCCGCGTGACATCGTCCAAAGTCAGCGGGCTGGCGTTCAACTGCCCGTCGGCGACCCGCGAACGGATCACCTGGCGCACCGTCGCCTCCACGCGCTCCGGCGTCTTCTCGGCGAGCGCCCAGACCGCGGCGAAGGCCGAGTCCGCCAGCATCACGATCGCCGCCTCCTTGGTCCGGGGCTTGGGCCCGGGGTACCGGAAGCGCTCCTCCGAGACGTCCTCGCCCCCCGGCGCCGCGCTCGCCTGGTAGTAGAAGAACTGCACCAGCGACGTCCCGTGGTGCTGGGCGATGATGTCGCGCACCACCGAGGGCACGCCGTGCTCGCGCGCCAGTTCCACCCCGTCCTTGGCGTGGGAGGTGATGATCACGCTGGAGAGCGAGGGCGAGATCTGCTCGTGCACGTTGCCGGTGCCCAGCAGCGCCTGGTTCTCGTAGAAGAAGTAGGGCCGGCGCAACTTGCCGATATCATGGTAGAAGGCGCCGACGCGCGCCAGCAGCGGGTCGGCGCCGATCGCCTCGGCGGCGGCGCCCGCCAGGTTCGCCACCAGCGCGCTGTCGCTGTAGGTGCCGGGCGCCTCGGCCAGCAAGCGCTTCAGCAGCGGCTCGTTGGGGTTGGCCAACTCCAGCAGCCGGAGGTGCGTCGCGATGTCGAACGGCCGCTGCAGCGCCGCGATCGCGCCCACCGCCAGCACCGGCGCCCCGTAGCCGAAGATCAGCGCCTGGAGGATGTCGCTGGCGCCGCGCGGGCCCACTTCGGGGTCCACCCAGCCGCTCGCCACCATGAGCGCGGTGTTTACGGCCGCCATCGCCGTCCCCGCCCCCAGCAACTCCGAGGCCGGCCAGATATGGGCCGCCACCGCCAGGCCGGCCAGGCTGGCCCCCAGGGTGAGCAGCGCCATCGAAGCCGGGCTGGGGCTCACCACCGCCGCCAGCACGCTCAGCACCACCGCCGCGGGCATCGCCACCGGCGCCCCCAGGAGCGCGGTGAGCATGATGGCGCTCGCCCCCACCGTGAGCATGCTCAGGTACTCGATTCGCGTTTCGCCGATGTTGATCAGGTACACGCTCGCCAGCGCGGCCACCGCCACCAGCGCGAAGAGCAGGACGCGTTTCTCCTCGGCGTACACCTCGGGCGCGTAACGCCGCATCACCACGGCCACCAGCAGGATCCCCAGGCCGGCCAGCAGCGCCACCGCCGCCATCCGCCGCGCATCGGGATGCACCGCCGTCAGCCCCAGGGCTCGCAGCGCCGCCAGGTCCGCCGCGGTCACCGACTGATCCTTCGCCACCACCACCTCGCCCACCATGATGGTGCGTTCCACGGGCCGCACCGCCTCCATCGCCTCGCGGCGGTCGGCCTCCGTGACCGCCCGGTTGAACGACAGGGTCGGCCGGATCGCGCTCGCCCCCACCCCGGCGACCAGCCGCGAGGCGGGTTCCTCGAGGCCCAGGAGCGCGGCCTTCTCTCGCACCCGTTGTCGCGCGCGAACCAGGTCCGACTCGTCGTCGCGGATGTCCCGGCTCATCACCGCCGTCGCCAGGCGCTTGGTCTCCTCCCGCAGCGCCTCCAGCGTCGCCGGGTTCTGCCTGCGCCCCCAGGCGATCACCTCCCCGGGCATCTCGCTCAGGGGGCCGGTGGTCTTGGGGCTGGCCGCGGGATTGCGTGGGGCGCTGGCGCGGGCCTTCAGCAGCGCGTCGAAGGACAGGTCCACCACGGCTTCCGCCCCGCCGTTCGCATTGGGCAGGGGGTCATAACGCGGCGCCACCGCGTCGGCGGCGTGCCGGCGCAGGCGCTCGGTCGCCTCGCGGTCCACGAAGCGCACCGTGCTCGGGGCCCGGATCGTCTTGGGGGCGGCTTCGCCGACCTCGACCCGCAGCGCGCCGCGCCGCAGGTCGTAGCCGATGGCGATCAGCGCCAGCAGCGCCGCGGTGGCGACGAACAGGCCCGCCTTGCACACCGCGATGCGCTTCCACAGCCGGTAAGCGCAGGCGGTGCTGACGGCCTCGGAAACCACCCTCCGCCAGGCCATCTCACGACTCCTGCGGCTCGGGCGGCGGCGCCTCGGCCCGCTGGCCCGGGCGCTCGTCCCGCGCGGCCTTCTCGTAAGCCTGGATGATCCGCTGCACCAGTTCGTGCCGCACCACGTCGCGGTCGGAGAAGTAGACGAACTTCAGCCCCTCCACGCCGGCCATGACCTCCCGCGCGTGGTTCAGCCCCGAGCCCTGGCCCCGCGGCAGGTCTGTCTGCGTGATGTCGCCGGTGACCACCGAGCGCGAGCCGAACCCCATGCGCGTGAGGAACATCTTCATCTGCTCGGGCGTGGTGTTCTGCGCCTCGTCCAGGACGATGAACGAGTCGTTCAGGGTCCGGCCGCGCATGAAGGCCAGGGGCGCCACCTCGATCACGTTGCGCTCCATGAGCCGGGTCACGTGCTCGTTGTCCATCATGTCGTAGAGGGCGTCGAAGAGGGGGCGCAGGTAGGGGTCCACCTTGGCCGCGATATCCCCCGGCAGGAAGCCCAACTTCTCGCCGGCCTCCACCGCCGGCCGGGTCAGGATCAGCCGGTTGACCTGCTTCTTCTTGAGGGCGGTGATGGCCATCGCCATCGCCAGGTAGGTCTTGCCGGTGCCGGCGGGGCCGATGGCGAACACCAGGTCGTAATCGCGGATGGCCTGGCAATAGGCCGCCTGGTTCGCGGTGCGGGGCCGGATCTGCTTCCCCCGGTCGCTCACCAGCACCACGTCGGAAAAGACGGCCTCGCGGGGCGCCCGCTCCCCCTCGTGCACCGAGCGCGCCGCGTACTTCACCTCCGCCAGCGAGAGCGGGTGGCCGCGCCGCACCAGCCGGGTCAGTTCCTCCAGGAGCGCGCTCACCTGCTGCACCCGCGACGCATCGCCTCGGATCACCAGCAGGTTGCCGCGCGCCAGGATGCGGGTGCCGAATTCCTGTTCGATGGCCCGCAGATTCTCATCGCGACTGCCGAGCAGGCTCGCCGCCTCCTCGTTGTCTGCGAGCACCACCGTGACTTCAGATTGCTGCCCTTCGTCCAAATCCATGGGGCCTAGTCCAGATGACGCGCGCCTGCCTGGAACGGCCTCTTCACCCTCACTCCTCAGTTCGCCCTTCAAGCCCCGCTGTTGTCATTCCGAGCCCTTCGCCCGTCATTCTGAGCGAAGCGAAGAATCTCGACACGCAGAGCCTCGTGGCACTCAGGGTCAACTCCGCGAGGAATCTCGTGCCCAGCCGGCAACCAACGAACAACCGATGACTCTTCACTCTCAATCATGCAGAAAGTGAGAGCACGCTCCGGCACGCTCTCACTTTCCGCGGTGAGTCTGGCTGCGGCCTAACTCGAAGCCTTCCTGGCGCGCCGGACCGACTGCGCCGCCTGGCGCCGCCGCCGATCGCTGGGCTTTTCATATCGCTCATGCCGCCGGGCTTCTTCCAGAACGCCCGATTGCTGAAGATCCCGCTTGAACCGCCGGAGCGCGCTGTCCAGCGATTCATTCTGCCGAATCTCGATCGCCACGCGCTATCGCCTCCTTCCCTCTCCTGCGCGCCGAATCTGTCGCTTCTGCGACGAGCCGACTCCGCCCTGCGAAGCCGACTCCACCTGCCCCGCAGCCCGGCCGTTTCGCCGCTGCCGCGACGGCAAACTTCCGTATGCATCAGCGCTTTGGTCGCCGTATTATAGCGGGGCCGTTGGGCCTTGTCAAACCGGCCCCCAGAGGCGTCCCTGAGGCCCTCTGCGGCCAGGCAATCGGGCCGTCCGGCTCCGGTTTCGGCTCGCCCGCCATAGCCCGCCGAAGCCGGGGGCGCAGGCGAGGCGACGGCGGGTGGCACAGGCGGCTCTGCCTCCTCCGGTGGCACAGGTTATTAACCTGTGCGAGCCCTGCAGCCCACCTTGCCGAAGGCCAGGTGGGATTCTGTAAGGGCGCACGGCGTGCGCCCATGCGCCAATGTCATTGCGAACGAAGCCTGTCGCCCACCCCTGGCCGGGCAGGCTTGCCGAAGGCTAGTGGGGCTGCTCCCCAGCAGGGCTTCCCCCTCTCAAAGGCGGCAGCATGAGAACCACCATGCTGATTCTGGCCGCCATGCAGGAGCCCTACGGCCGCAGCAGCCTGACCTCCAGATCGTGGATCGGCTTGTAGTGCTTCCGGTTGGCCGTGCACAGGACGAGCCGATTCTCTACCGCGCTCGCGGCGATCAGCGCATCGGCCATACACAGCCCGCCCTTCAGGCTGTACTCCTCCACGTAGATTGCGGCGCGGTGGCCGATGTTCTCGGTCAGCGGCAGCATCTGGAACCCGAAGTCAACCAGAAAGTCCTTGATGCTCCTCGCTTCCTGTTTGCTGCGCACCCCCTGCAACAACTCCATGTAACCCACCACCGAGATGACGCGCTCCTCCGCGCCCTCCACCAGCCTCGCCGCCGCCTGGCTGCCTCTGAACACCCAGATCACCACATCGGTGTCAAAGAGCATGCGAGCGCCCCTGGCGCAGGTTGCGGACTACCTTCTCGACATCCTGCAAGTCGGCGCGATCCCTCCACATGCCGAAGGCCGGGTGCTGCGAGACTCGGCCGGCGGCGCGCCGGCGGCCGTCCGCAGGGTAGAGGATGCCTTTCTGCTTGCCGCGGTAGAGAATGGTCACGGGCTCATTCCGGTCGAGCGCTCGCAGCACCTCCCTCATCCGCCGTCTCAGGTCCAAGATGGACGCCTTCATCGGCCGGCCCTCCTCTCTTGTGTACACATGGAGTGTACACCAAGCCACGTGCCCCGTCAACCCGTCAGATCTCGGAAACCAGGGACCCCCCCCTCTAGCCCACCTCGCCGAAGGCCAGGTGGGAGTCTGTAGGGGCGCACGGCGTGCGCCCCCGCGCGATGCCATTCCGAACGAAGTCTCGTAGGCAGGACTTGCCTCCTGCCATCGCTTACGCTCACCCCGATGTCGGCGCAGGCAGAACACGAGGTTCTGCCCTACGTGCTCTATTTCTATGCTTCTCCGTTTCCACGCCTCACTACCCCGGCGGCCAGCGCATGGGCCGCCCGCCCAGCAGGTGCAGGTGCAGGTGCGGCACCGACTGGCCCGCTTCCGGGCCCGCATTCGCCACCAGCCGGAAGCCCTTTTCGGCTACCCCTTGCTCTCTCGCCAGGCGACCGGCCACCTGGAAGAGCGCCAGCACGAGGCCGGCGTCGCCGGGCCCCAGGTCCGTGACGCTCTCCAGGTGTTTTCGTGGAATGATGAGGATGTGCACCGGGGCCTGGGGGTTGGCGTCGTGAAAGGCCACCACTTCCCCGGACTCGTACGCGATTCGGCTCTCGATCTCATGGTTCGCGATCTTGCAGAAAATACAGTCCGCCATCATGGGCGCCCTCCCGCGGTCGGCTTCAACGTCGCCGCCCAGCCTCCTGCCGCCCGCGCGCAACGCGACCGCTCGCACGCCCGCCCAGCGGCCCCCTCGCCCGCAAAAGCGAGGTCTTTGCCATGGGTAGATGAGGCCGAATTCGGGTACAATAAGATGGCACCTTGCGAAACGCCATTCGCCTGCCGCTTCCGAGGTGAAATGCCATGATGAGCGGCAGGCGATTCCTGGTTCTGGGGGCGGCGGCGTGCGCCCTGGCGGCGGGCTCCGCGTGCCAGGCGGCCTCGCGGTCGGTGGCCTACGAGACCCGCTGGGCCGGCGGCGTGCGCCTGCACGTCGTCACCGTCAACCTCAACGATCCCGAGACCCACATCACCTTCATCCTCGCCCGGCGCGGGATCGGCTCCAGCGAGCCCTTTGCTTCCATGCTCCACCGCGCCCACCCCGCGGCGGCCATCACCGGCACCTTCTTCTGCCTGCGCACGCTCCTGCCCACCGGCGACCTGGTGATCGAAGGAGAGCGCGTTTACCGCGGCGTGGTCGGCCCGGCCATCGCCATCACCCCCTACAACAAGGCCGCCTACATCCCATCGCCCCGCGGCGGCTACGAGCGCGACTACGCGTCGGTGATCTGCGGCGGGCCCACGCTGGTGCGCGACGGCAAGATCGCGCTCAACCCCAGGGGCGAGGGATTCACCGAGGCCTCGCTGCTGCGGGCCGCCCCGCGCACCGCGGTCGGCATCACCCGCTACAATAAACTGCTGCTGGTGGCGGTGTCGCGGCCGGTGCGGCTGGGCCAGTTGGCGCGCGCCATGCGGGCCCTGGGGGCGCGGCACGCGGTCTCCATGGACGGCGGCACCTCGGCCGCGCTGGCCTACCGTGGGCAGATCCTGGTCCGCCCCCACCGCGCGCTCACCAACGTTCTGGCCGTGTACGCCACCCAGAAGGCCTGGCAGCAGGCCAAGGCGCGGCCCCCGGTGGGCTAGCGCAGTTCCGGCGCAACCGACCCTCCCCACTCCGTGGGGGAGGGGTAGGGTGCGGGGCACGCTGGGCGCTGTGCGCCCACCTTCACCCCCTCCTCAATCCTCCCCCATCAGAAGGGGGAGGCAATTGGCCGCCCTCGCAGTTGCAGGTGGAAGAAGCGAGTTGCGGGACAGCCTTTAGACTTCGAGGAGCGTGAGTTTCTGCTGGTGGGCGCGCTTGTCCACGTACATGGCGCGGTCGGCGGCGGCGATCAGCCCGTGGATATCCTCGGCATCGTCGGGGAACATCGCCACCCCCACGCTCACCCGCAGCCGCACCGTGCGCTTGGGGTGCAGCCGCGGATGATAATCGTCCACCGCATGCTGGATGCGCTCCACGATCACCTGCGCCTGCTCGCGGTCGGTGGAGGGGAGCATCGCGAAGAACTCGTCGCCCGCCTGGCGCACCACCACGTCGTAGTCGCGCACCTCCTGCTGCAAGATGTGCGCGATCCCCCGCAGCACGTCGTCCCCCGCCGGGTGCCCGAAGGTGTCGTTGATGGACTTGAAGTCATCCACGTCCAGCGCCAGCAGCGCCAGCGGCTGGCTGTGGCGATGGGCGCGGTTCAACTCCTGCTCCAGCACGAGATAGAGATAGCGCGCATTGGGCAGGTCGGTGACGCCGTCGGTCATCGCGGTGCGCTCGGTCTGCTCGAACTTGCGCGCGTTCTCCACGGCGATCGCCGCCTGGCGCGCCACCAGTGAGAGCAGGCGCTGATGGTCGTCGCTGAAGGCCCTGGGCTCGGTGTGGTAGAGGCTGATCGTGCCCAGGATGCGCTCGTGAGTGGGCAGCGGCACCACCAGGCAGGACTTGAACACCATGGGGTCCACCTCGCCCTGCGCCCAGCGCAGGTCGTCGCTCGCGAACCCCGCCAGCCGCGGCGTGCCCGACACCGCCACCGACCCGCTCAGCCCCGAGCCCAGCGGCATCCGCATCCCCGCCAACTGGTCCTCCAGCACCCCCTGCGCGATCTGGGCGCACAGTTCCTTGGTCTCCGGCTCGATCAACGAGATCACGCAGGCCGAGTAGTCCACGATCTTCTTCGTCTTCGAGATCAGCAACTGCAGCGTCTCCTGCAGGTTCAGCGACGCGCCCATCGTCTGCACCACGTCGTACAGCGCGAACAACTCCTGGTTGGCCGCCGCGATGTCCTCCAGCACCGGCCGCGGCGCCTTGGACCGGCCCAACTGCTGGCGGCGCACCCGCTCGAGGTCGCCCAGGTCGGGGACGCGGTTGATGTCGTGCTTGCGCGTCACCCGCAGGAACGCCGCCACCACGTTCGGGTCGAACTGGCTGCCGCCCCGGTCGCGGATGAAAGCCAGCGTCTCCTCGTAACTCAACGGCGGCCGGTAGGCCCGCGGCGAGAGCAGCGCGTCGGCGACGTCGGCGACCGCCAGGATGCGCGCCCCCGGCGGGATGCGCTCGCCCTGCAGGTGCTCGGGGTAGCCGCCGCCGTCCCAGCGCTCGTGGTGATACATGATCGTGGGGAGCACGTCGTCCCAGGGGAATTTCACCGGCGCCAGGATCTTCGCCCCCACCTCGGCGTGCAGCTCCACCTTGCGCCGCTCCTCCTGGGTGAGCATCCCCGGCTTGGAGAGGATGTGCTCCGGCACCGCCAACTTCCCCACATCGTGCAGCAGCGCCGCCGTCTCCATCGCCTCGGTCTGCTCCGACGACAGCCCCATCTCCCGGCAGATCAGGCAGGCGATCGCCCGCACCCGCGGCAGGTGGCCGTGGCTGTGGCGATCCTTCGAGTTGATCGCCATCGCCAGCGTCGCGATCACCGAGGTGCTCAGGTCCTTCATGCGCTGCGCCTTCTTCACTTCCTCGCGCAGCCGCCCCACGTGGCTCTGTTGGGCGTAGAAAAGCGTGACGAAGATCAGCAGCAGCGCCAGCCCCGCCACCTGCAGCAACTCATAGACGTCGAGGCCCGGGTCTATCACCCAGGCCCACGCCTGCAGCACGATCACGAACGCGCACAGCCCCAGCACGACCAGCCGCGCGACAACGCCGGCCCTCTCCAGAGCGTTCATTCTCGTTATGGCGTCCTTTTGCGCGCCCTGCCAGCCCCCATTGCTAGGAACATTATTCCACAACCGCGCTCCTGGCCGGGCGGGGCTTTTTGCTCGCTCTTGGGGCGCCTGGGCGCCATTCCGGCCCCGCAGAGGCCTTGTGCGAGGCTGTTTCTGAGCGCAGCGAAGGATCTGCTTTCCCCGGCATTGGCGGGGGCGGCCCACCACCTGCCCTGAGCGGAGTCGAAGCATGTAGGGGCCGATTCTCAATCGGCCCGCGACGGGCCCAATGAGATTGGGCCCCTACAGAAGGCGCGCAGGTTGAAGAACCTGGGCCACCAGAAAACCGGGGATGCCTGCCCGGCCAGGGAATCCCGTTGCCCTGCCTCACATGGCATGCCCATCCTGGGCATGACCACCACGGGCGAGACGCCCGTGCCACGAAAGTGCTATACTCACCCCACGGAGGGGCCCGGCATGCCGCCCAACATCCTCTACTACGGGGGGAATTCGGGGACACACGACCTAATTCTTGACGCCGCCCCCTCGCGGCCGCGCAGATTGGGGACCTGTGCACGTCTCCAACCAATGACCACTAACAACTCCCCGTATTTCCATCGTCCCCCACTGCGTCCCAAAGCAGCCGACCTACCACCTGCTTGGCCGCCTGGCAAATCCTGCAAGAAGCGCCCAATGCTTAGAATTTCTAACAAAACCATCCCCATGTGGCACAGCCGCCTCGGCTGTGCGGACAGGCGAGGGCGCCTGTCCCACATTTCCTGCCCGGAAGGTAGTTTTGTTAGAATCTCTTAGGGTGCTAAGGGGTTGCCAGGGGGGGTAAGGCCACCCCGCTATGCACCGGACCCCCGCGCCAACCCCACGCTGGGCGCACACTTCGCCCTGCATCGAAAGGTGCGCGCAACCCCCACCCAACCCCCTCCTCACCCTGGACTCACCCCCACAATCGGCGCACCCTCGCAGCAGGCAAGCAAGCAAAGGCGCCTCGATCCGCCTCCAACCCCTCCCGCACCCCACGCCGACCCTCCACTTACCCCAGGGTTAGGTGCACCCCGCGTGCACCCTGCATGCACAATCCGACGCCTAGAGAGTCTCTTGTGTTACGGGAATGCCAGATGTGGGGACAGGCGCCCTCGCCTGTACACTCCCAGCGCCGCCCTCGCGGCGCTGACACAGCCGAGGGCGGCTGTGCCACATGTCACGGCTTTCGTGACTCTGATGCGAGAGCCTCTCTAATCGCCGCTTGCACAGGTTAGCGGCCTCTGCCACCGAAACCACCGCCCCCGTAGGGGCCCAATCTCATTGGGCCCGGTCGCCCGCCGCCCGGCGGCCCGCGCCCGGACCCAACGGCCGGAAGGGATTGCTTTGTCGCGGCGCGTATGATAGAATACAGCGCGCTGGGGGCACCGCCGCGAGAACGGGTACGATCGCGGCCTGTTGCAGAATATGGCTAGGCCCTACGGGCCGCCACGGCGGTTCGACGAGTCGGACCTAGCCGAGTCACAGTCCAGGTTCGGGGAGATCGGCCCGTGTACCTCAAGCACGTCGAACTGCACGGCTTCAAGACCTTCGCCGAGCGCTGCCACCTCGAGTTCGGCCCCGGCGTCTCGGCCGTCGTGGGCCCCAACGGCTCGGGCAAGTCCAACATCGCCGACGCCATCCAGTGGGTGCTCGGCGAGCAGAGCCTCAAGTCGCTGCGCTCCGGCAAGGGCAGCGACGTCATCTTCGCCGGCACCGACGGCAAGCGCCCGGTGGGCATGGCCGAGGTCACCGCGGTCTTCGACAACTCCGACCGCGTGCTGCCGCTGGACTTCTCCGAGGTGAGCGTCACCCGCCGCGTCCACCGTTCCGGCGACGGCGACTTTTTCATCAACGGCGTGGCCTGCCGGCTGCGCGACATCCAGGAGCTCTTCCTGGACACCGGGATCGGCAAGGAGGCCTACTCGGTCATCAACCAGACCGAGATTGACGCCATCCTCTCCATCCGCCCCGAGGACCGCCGCGAACTCTTCGAGGAAGTCGCCGGCATCAAGAAGTATCGCGTGCGCAAGCGCGAGGCCGAGCGCCGCCTCGAGCACACGCGCACCAACCTCATCCGCATCACCGACATTATCAACGAGTTGGAGCAGCAGATCGGCCCGCTGGCCGAGCAGTCCGAGCAGGCCCGCCGCTACCAGGAACTCGCCAACGAGTTGAACGGCCTCAAGCGCGGGCTTCTGGTGGACCGCTACCGCAGCCTGCTCCAGGCGCGCGACCGCGTGGCCGCGCGGCAGGAGGAACTGGCCCGGGAAGTGGAGCAAGTGCGCGCCCAGGGCGCGGAGATCGAGACCTCCGAGGACAAGTATCGCGCGGAACTGACCGAGGCCGAGGATCGCCTGGAGCGCGCCCGCGCGCACGCCGCGAGCCTCGCGGCCCAGGCCACGGCGGCGGACGGCGAGGCGGCCCTGCGCCGCGAGCGGCTCACCGCCCTGGCGGCGCGCCGCACTCAGATCGAGGCCGACATCGAGCAACTCCAGGCGCGCGAGGCGGAGGCCGAGGGCGAGATCGCGCGCGCTCGCGCCGACGCCGAGCGCCTGGCCACGGAGACGCAAACCCTGGAGGAGGCGCTGGCTGCGCAGCAAGAGCGCCTTTCGCAGGCCGAAGCCGGCCTCGAATCGCGGCGGCAAGAGGTCGAGGAGGCGCGCCGCGACTACGTCGCCTGCCTGGAGGAGATGGCGACGCGGCGCAACGCGCTTTCCCAGGCCGAATCGCTGCTGCAATCCGCGCAGCGCACCCAGGCGCGTCTGGGCGAGCGGCGCGCCGAGGCCGAGCGCCAGGCTCAAGGCGCTCGCGCCGAAGCCGAGGCCACCCGCGCCGAAATCGGGCGCCTGCAAGCCGAGCACGAGCGGTTGCGCCAGTCGCTGGGCTCGGGCAAGCGCGACTTGGAGGCGGCGACCGAGGCCCGCGATCAACACCTCGCCCACGCATCCGATCTCCGCGAGCAACTGTCCAGCGCCGCCGCCCGGCGCCAGGCCCTGGCCGAGACCGCCGCTTCCGCCGAGGGGCACGCCCCCGCGGTGCGCGCGGTGATCGCCGCGGCGGCGGAGGGCGCGCTGCGCGGCGAGTTCCGCCTCATCCCCGAGGTGATCACCGTCTCCTCCGAGCACGAGCGCGCGGTCGAGGCGGCCATCGGCCCTGCCGTGGACTTCATCATCACGGCCCGCCGCGGGGAGGTGGTCGAGGCGGTGGCTTATCTCAACGCGAACCAGTTGGGGCGCGCGGCGTTCCTGCCGCTGGCCGACTTGCAGCCGATCGCGACACTGGAGCCGCCGGCGGGCGCGCGCCTGGCGCTGGAGTTGATCGCCTGCGAGGCGCGCTATCTCCCGGCCCTCGCGCAACTGCTGGGCCAGGTGCTGGTGGCGCCGGACCTCGAGGCCGCCTCGGCCATGGCCGCGCGCGTGGCCGGCTGGCGCAAGATCGTCACCCTGGGCGGCGAAGTGCTCTACCCATCGGGCGCGATCAGCGGCGGCTCGCCCGGCCGCGAGGCGCGGCTCATCGGAAGAAGGCGCGAGATCGAGGAACTCGCCGCCGCGATCGTGTCACTCCAGCGCGAACTCGACGCCGCCTGGCGCCAGGCCGAAGAGGCGGCCGAGGCGATGCTTCGGCTACGGCAAGAAGCCGATGCCGCGGCCGCCGAATCCGAGGCCTGCGGCCAGCGGCTTCAGGGCCGCCAGTCGGCCTTGCACGCCAGCGAGGCCGAGGCCCAGCAGGCGCAAGCCCAGGTTGACGGG
>Ga0315288_10003137_pt1 | contig 21095 bp, 18 predicted proteins | sample YL17G11_20_MG_FD_203454 | JGI IMG/M metagenome (GOLD analysis project Ga0315288, IMG submission 203454) | Sediment microbial communities from Yellowstone Lake, YNP, Wyoming, USA - YL17G11_20 | ecosystem: Environmental > Aquatic > Freshwater > Lake > Sediment | place: USA: Wyoming | collected...
CGCACACCGAGAGGTGAGTTCTCTGGCTGATCGGGTCGCCGCCCGCGTCGCATTGACGCTGGGCCGGCCCGCCGGTATACTCTCACCAGTCGGGGCGTAGCGCAGCTTGGTAGCGCGCCTGCCTTGGGCGCAGGAGGTCGTGGGTTCAAATCCCGCCGCCCCGACCACGGCTTCGGTCCTCTCCATTGATGTCCACGCGGCCAAGGGGCACGCGCCCGCCCGTGCTACCTTCCAGACCCTTTGACCTGGCTGACACGGACAAACAGGCACACCGTCCCACACTCGTAGCAGACGTCCGAGTACACGGGCACGGTGACCGCCGGGCCCTCTTCGGTGGTCGGGGTGAGGCCGATGGACATGCCCTCAACCGCCTGTCCTCGCACGAGCGTGCTGCCGCCACAGCTGGGGCACGCGCGGGGCCGTCTGCGCTCTTCCGTCATCGCCCCAACCTCCTGTGTGAGCGTTGCTCGATGTCGGGCAGCTCTGGAGCCCCCGTGTGGTTTGCACATCGAAGCAGATCCGCCCGGGGCCCCCAACAGCTACCAGGGCGCAGGCGCAGCGTGGCGAATCTCGCCCTGCTGCGTGAGGCGAGATTCCTCTCGGGCAGCGACACGGTCGCCCAGCTCCGCCGAATCCCCTCCCTGGCCGCAGCCCATTCGCCGGGGGCGGCCCGCTCCCCTCGCGACGTCGCGAAGCGCGGCCGGTTGGTGGCATTTGCAGCACGGCATGCTCTCTCAGCGAACTGATAGGAGGTTGCTCCCATGACGCTCTCGTGGATTGCGGGGATAGTGGTCGGCATTGTCGTCGGGGCGGTCGTGCACACGATCGCCGGCGTCGGGAGCAAGGCCCCCATATGGGGCACAGTGATCGCCGGCCTGATCGGCGCCATTGCGGGGCGGTTCGTGCTGGCAAGCGCGCTGAGCTGGCATCCACATGCCCTGGGCGCGATCCTGGGAGCGGTTGTTCTCTCAGCAATCTGGGCGGTCGCGATGCGCGCCCGCGGCCCGGCGAAGTAGCCCGGTTCCCAGCCGGCGGGAAGCGCGCAACCCCTCGCTGCTTCGGCCGATCGTCGAGAACGCCCCACACGCGGTCCCGCGGCCCCGCCGTGCCGGCTCTCTCTTGCCTGCTCGGGGAGACAGGTTGATCCCCGGACCCCCAGAATAGGGCCCCATCAGCGGGGATAGGCCGGTGGGGCGTACAGGGATCAACACGGCAGCGAAACGAAGCGCGACCGGCACGCGGCCGCGGCCATACGCGATCCAGGCAATAAGCAGGGCGTGCCGCCTGTTTCACGCGCTGGCGCGCTCCAGGGACCCCAAGCAGCTTGGCGAGCTCAGCGCGGAGGTAGGCCTCCACAAGACCAGCGCGCTGCGGCTGCTGCGCACCTTCATCGCCGAGGGCCTGCTGACCCAGGACCCGGCGACGGGCCGTTATCTGCTGAACCCCGCGTTCTGGATACGTGTGGCAACCTTGGCGTACCCCGCCGTCTCCCTGGTGCTGGCGATCCAGGATATCCTGGATCAGCTCGCCCGCGAGGCGGGAGGAACCGCGCTCGTGGTCCTGCCCGATGAGGTGGGCCGCAGCGGCATACTCGCCATGTACGCGTTCCCGCCCGTCGGCATCTACATTGACCCGCCGGTGCATCTCAGCACGCCCCTGCACGCCACCGCGGCCGGGAAGTGTTACCTGGCGCATCTGGACGACGCCCGGCTGACCGAATACCTGAGGGGCCACCTGCTCAAGCTGACGGACAAGACCATCACCTCCCCCCGCCGCCTGAGAGACGAACTCGCGAAGGTGCGGCAGCAGGGCTATGCGACCAACCTCGAAGAGATGGAGCGCGCAGCCTTCAGCTTCTCGGTCCCTCTGCGCGACTCGGCCGGCGCGGTTGTCGGAGGCCTTTCGTTAGGCTTTTCAGCGCGTCCGCTGACAGAACCCGACGTGAATGCCGCTCTGCCCCTGGCGCGCAGGGCCGCCGACGACTTCCACGAGGTGCTCGGGCCGGGATGGTGGGCGGCCGAGCGCTGGCGCCTGGAGAAGGACGGGCTGCCTCCTCCCGCGCAAGTGGACACCGAGGACCCGGGCTTCGGTGACGGGGCTCTGCCGATCGTGCGTTCGCTCGCCCGTGCGGTCCGGGTCATCGGCCTGCTGATTCGCCTCCCGGAGGGCGCTCTTCTCTCGGAGATCACCCGCAGGCGCGGGCTCACCAGGGGGACCGCGTTCCGGGTGCTGACGACGCTGGAAGCGGCCGGCATGGTCTCCCGTGACGCGGGAGAGGGGCGCTACCGGATCAATCCCCTGCTCTGGGTCCGCATCGCGCCCGTCCTGCTCTCGACGTCCTCGCTTGTCAAAGGCGCGGGCCGCATCCTGGAATGGCTCGCCGATGCGACGGGGGCGACGGCGATCTTCGCCTGCCCGGATGTCACCGAGAGGGAATCCGTGGCCTTCCACTACGCGCTGCCGCAGCGGGCCGTCGCTTTCCACCCGAGCAGGGACATCCCGCCCCCTCTGCACGCGGTGGCCAGCGGCAAGTGCTATATGGCCGCGCAGTCGAAACGCTGGATCATCGAGTACATCGAGGGCGGACTGAGGGCGGTCACCGAACACACGATCGCCTCCTCCGATGCGCTGATGGAGGAACTCGAGACCGTGCGCCGCCAGGGCTACGCGGTGAACAGGGAGGAATCCATCATCGGGGCAGGCGGCCTCGCGGTCGCGGTCGTGGACGGGATGGGAAGAGCGGTTGGCGCGCTGTCGCTGGCGCCGCTCGCGAGCGAAGTGCAGGAGCCGAACATCAGGCGCTGGCTGCCCCTGCTTCGGTCCGGCTCTGAGGCCCTCTCCCGGCTGCTCGCCGTCCACTGGCGGGAGTTCTCCGTGTCGGCGGCCAAGAGCGAAGCCTGGTAGTCCGGGTGTTCGCATAGCGAAACGGGGTTGCCGTAACGTGGGGGGGTGGTAGAATCTATGCGGCTCAGTTGCCACAGTTGAGACTCCCTGCTGAAAGTTGAGTTCGCCGCGAGAGCCAATCGGGCCGGCCCAGGTAGCCCCGACGAACGTCTCCCCCTCACGCTCGTCGAGCGCCCGGGCCGGCCTCCTTCTTCCAGCCCCCCGTGACTGCGTCGGGGGCGCCTCCCAATCGCACCGGCGGGCACGAGCAGGTGCTGCGAGGACGCCTGAGAATAGGGCCCGGGAGCAGGGCGATGGTCTTGAGGCGATGAGCCGCCTGACATCGAGATATGGCCGCGCAGTCGAAACGCTGGATCCTCGAGTACATCGAACACGGACTACTGTCATGTACCGGGAGGACCGTCACTTCGCCGGACGACCTGATGCGAGCACTGGAGGCCGTGCGGAAGCAGGGGTTAGCGTGCAGCAAAGAGGAGCTTGTGCCGGGCACGGGCGGACTTGCGGTGGAGGTAAGGGACGCCAGCGGCCGCGTGGTCGGCAGCTTGGTGCTCATCTCGCCAGTCCTTGATCTCACCGACCTCAGTGTCCAGCGGTGGCTGCCGCTGCTGCGATCGGCGGTGGCCGCTGTCTCCCGCCTGCTCGCCTCGGGCTGGCGCGAACGATTCGCGCAGTCTCAGCAGTACGAGTGAGTGCACCCCTTTCCTGCGCGCGTTCACATGGTGAAACGCCGTTGCTCTAGATGAACCCGAAGTGGTATTATCCCGCCGAAGTGTCCTCTGGGGCTTTCGCCGCTGGCAGTGCAGCCGCGCGTCGGCCTCCCCATGGATGGACCCGGCCTTGGGAACCCCACTACATTTCGGCAAGCGTTCACCGTTGAGCACCGGGGCCGGATCCATCTGTGGCCGGCCGCCCGCAGCAGCACGGCATCAAGCACGCCGCCGCGGGTGCGCGCCTACTCGTATCTCCCCTCCTTGACCTCAGCCTTCAGCGGGAACTGGCGACCCCCGATCTTCAGGCTGCCACCGGCCGCCCCGGTGAACTCGACCTCGGCATCGCCCACGCGCACGCCGATCGCGCCATTCCGCTTGACCAGGGTCGCCGGGCGCAACTCGCCGGTGGTCATTACGTGGAGGAACACGTCTTCCTTCTGCTGGTCGGACGGCGACAGCTCGATCCGCCACTTGTTCGCCGTGGCGGAGAGCCGATCGGAGCTGGGCGGGAAGGGGTGCCCCCCGTAGCTGTAGCCTTCAACGGTCTGCACCTGCGGCTCCTGGGGCAGAAGGCTCTGCACGATCAGACGCCCGTCGCCATTGGCGATGGTGAACGTGCTCCCCTCGATCTGGGGCTCGAACCGGCTGTGCAGCAGCCACGTCTTCTTGTAGTCGGGCCGCGTGCTGACCACGCGGTCGAAGATCACGAATGTGTCCGGCCGGAGGAAAACGACTTGCCGGACCCAGGACTCGAGCTTCGTCGCCGCGTAGGCCTGCGTGCAGTCCCCGGCCACGTACATGTACTCGGGCCGATTCTCGTACCCGACGATGCTGCCGCGGGTGAAGCTCTCACGCCGGGCCTTCCAGGTGTCGAGGTCCGAGACCGTCCATTCCCACTTCTTCGCCTGGCCGCCGTCATTGTGGTACGCGTTCCGCCCGCCGTCCCGCATCTGCGACCACTGCTCGTCGGGCTGGTAGACCAGCATGGAATTGTGCGCGATGGTGCGAATCAGCCAGTTCACGTCGTGGTTGGATAGGTAGTCGTAGTACTCGCCGCTCTCCGTCGCCAGGGTCTCGTGGCGGAAGATCTCGAAGTTCCCTACCTCATAGTGCTGGTGGTTGTTCCAGTAGTCTCCGCACTCGAAGCGGAACCAGGTTGCGTCGGGCGACCAGTCGCTGCGCGCGTAGACCTTCCCGACGCCGGACGCCAGATGCGCCAGCGGGAAACTGTCCATGGGCAGCGGGTCCTGGTCATGCGGCGGCCCCCAGAGGAACTCGTTGATCAAGGCGGATGGATGCTCGGCGACTCGCGGTCTGTTCGCGACGTGCTTGGCCAACTCCGAGCCCCGGAAGTACTCGGCGAGCAGATCGCGCAGCAGGTGCGGCGCTTCGTCACCTGCCCAGTAGCGATCAGAGCCGTCGCCCTCGACGGCGAAGCGCTCTGTGCCGTCCGACCGGTTCTCCGGGTAGGGCTGAAGCATCTCGTAGGCGAGCCGCTGGTAGAAGAATCGCGGCGCCTTCGCGAAGCCGTCGTAACCTTCGATGCGCCGCGCCAGCTCGAGCGCGTGCGCGAGGTCCCAGAGCGAGTGCCGCTGGTACCAGCCGCATTCGGTCCACCCCCCGCCGTCGCCGGACTCCAGCAAAACTGGCAGCACACGTGCCTCGTACAACTTGTGGATGGCGTAGTCCCGGAACTCCTTCGCCTTCGGGTTCTCGCCCCAGGTGGCGTAGGCGATTCGCAGGTAGCAGAGCATCTTGGACGGCGTGGAGTTGTGGAAGGCGCTCTCGTCGTCGGTGTAAGTCTCGAGATGAGGGTTCATCCACTCGATCATCCGCTGGCGATCGGCAGGCGGGATGAAATCGTAGAACAGGTCGTAGGTCAGCGCGACGTTAGTAAGCCAGATCCACGTGTCCTGATGGGAGTTCGTCACACCGCGCTCCAGCTCGGCGAGCGCCTCCTTGACCACCTCGCCCATCTGCTCGCGTGGCAGCCCCTCAACCGCCTGCCGTATCCCGCGCGCCAGCAGGATGTTGCTCGAACGAAGTTGCTGGTACTGCTCCGGCTTGACCTTGGCCATCTCCTGCACAGACCCGGGCGGACCCAGGAGCCGCGGGTGCTGCTTCAGGGCGCCGGCCCACGAGCCGGCCGGAACCCGCGGATTGGGCCTCGGGATCTCACTGGCTGACGACGTCGTATTCACGTTCAACCTCCTGGCTCCATCGGATGCGGCCTTGGCCCGCGCAGTGCCGGCGAACAGGGAGACGCACCACAGCGCGGCCGCGACGGCGAGTATCAAGCGTAGCACTTGGTTAGTCCTCTCGGTGTAGCTGACCCCATCTTCGCCGCGGCGGGGCAGCGTCCTTGGCGGCGGCGCGCGGCCCGCAGAGGAGAACGACGGACATCGGACAAGAGAGATGGGCTGTCGCGAGGTCGCATCTGCCGGAGGGTGGCATGCCGAGAAAGAGCAGGGCCGCTGGAACCAGGATGAAGAAGGTCCACGTGGCGATGGTGGGCGCGGGGTCCATGGCGAACTACGTGCACTATCCGTCCCTGGCGTCGTTCCCCGACGTTGAGATCGCGGCCATTTGTGACCTGAACCAGGAGCGGCTGAACCAGACCGCGGACACCTATGGCGTCGAGAAGCGCTACACGAACTATCAGCAGATGATTGAGGATGCCGCCCCGGACGCGGTGTACGTCATCGGCCACCCGGACCAGATGTACCCGCTCTGGGTGTGGTGCCTCCAGCACGGCTTGAACCTCTACATCGAGAAGCCGATGGGACTCACCGTCCACCAAGCGCGCACGCTCGCCCACCTCGCCGAGAAGCACGGCTGCATCACCCAGGTCAGCTTTCAACGGCGCACCTGCCCCATGGTGGTGAAGCTGAGAGAGGAGTGCCTGAAGCGCGGGCCGATCGTCCACGCGGTCTGCCAGTTCTACAAGTGCGACATCAAGCCGTACTTCGAGGCGCGGGATCGCATGACCGATGATGGGATCCACGCCATAGACACCATACGCTGGATGTGCGGCGGCGATGTGCTTCACGTCCACAGCTTGGCCAAGCGAGTGCAGGTGCCCGATCTCAATTTCTTCGCCGCGCTGATGGAGTTCGACAACGGCGCAACCGGCATCATGGTGACCAGTTGGTCGAGCGGCAGCCGCGTCTTCCGGGTGGAGATGCACGCGCCCGGCATTCGCGTGGATGCCGAGCACGAGGGCAAGGGTTACCTCTACGCCGACGGCGACACCAAGGGCGTGGTGTACGACTCCAAGGAGGTGGCCGGGAGCGACCAGATCTGGGCCTACGGCGGCTTCCAGGCGAAGAACCGCGAGTTCATAGAGGCGGTGAGAACGGGGAAGCAACCGGGCTCGAACTTCTCCGATGCGCTGAAAACGATGGAGATCGCGCAGGAGATCCTCGCCATGTCTTTCCTGGAGGGCAGATGAGGTGGCGCGGGCAAAGCAGCTCACCCTGAATCTCCGTACCCAACAGCCCGACCGCGACGCGGCGAACCGCGTCCACTGGGATGTGCTCGTCGCGCCAACACCTGCGGCGGCCGATCGCGCGGCGATCCTGATCTGCGACATGTGGGACAATCACTGGGCGCGGGGCGCGGCGGAACGGTGCGGGGAGATGGCCGTGCGGATGGACCGGGTGGTGCGCGCCGCGCGCGATATCGGCGTCGCCATCATCCACGCGCCCTCCGACACCATGGACTTCTACGCCGACCACCCGGCCCGGAAGAAGCTGATCGCGCTTCCCCAGGTCGCGCCGCCCGAGGCGGCCGACCACGCCGACCCGCCGCTTCCGATAGACGATTCTGACGGCGGGTCCGACACCGGAGAGACGCCGTGGCACAAGGCCTGGACCAGGCAGCACCCGGCGATCGAGATGCGTGATGACGACGCGATATCTGACAACGGCGCCGAGGTCTACAGCTTCCTCCGACACACGGGCGTCGAGCAGGTTGTCATCATGGGCGTGCACACGAATATGTGCGTCCTCCATCGCTCGTTCGGGATCAAGCAGATGGTGCGGTGGGGAGTGAGCATCGCCCTCGCCCGCGATCTCACGGACACCATGTACAACCCGGAGATGCGGCCCTATGTCAGCCACGACGAGGGCACGCGGCTGGTGGTTGAGTTCATCGAGAAGCTCTGGTGCCCGACGGTGCTGAGCGAGGACCTGACGAGAGCCGTCTGATCGGGCGAGTCTGCGGCCGGCGGCGAGGCGCCGCAGTCCGCCCGCAAGGACAACAACCCTTCCCGGGCAGAAACAAGAGGGCGAATCCCCAATGCCGGAGCACAGCCTGTCTTGAGGTCCTCACGCCAGCGCACAACCGGCGCACAGCGGAGGCGCGCGCCCTCGCCGGCGGCAGTCGGCCCGCCGACTGCGATTGACCCGCGCCAGGCCTATCTCATCCACGCGCTCTTCACCCTCTCCGGCTTCGCCGGCCTCGCGTATGAGCTGATCTGGACGAAGAAGCTCTCCCTGATCTTCGGCGTCACCTCGGGCGCGATCACGACGGTGCTCGCCGCGTTCATGGGCGGGTTGGCCCTGGGCAGCGCGCTGCTCGGCGCGCGGGCGGACCGCTGCCGCCGGCCGCTGGCGCTCTACGGGGCGCTCGAGGTCGGCATCGGCATCAGCGCCTTTGCGCTCCCGTTCGTGTTCGACGGGCTCAACGGCGCCTACGTCTCGCTGGCGAGATCCCTTCCCCATCAGACCGCCTCCTTCGTCTTCGCGCGCTACCTGCTCTGCTTTGCAGTTCTGCTCGTGCCAACCGTCCTCATGGGTGGGACGCTCCCTGTCATGAGCCGCTTCTGGGTGCGGGAGAGAGCGCGCATCGGCGCCGGAGTCGGCGTGCTCTACGGTGCCAACACCCTCGGGGGCGTCCTCGGCACCATCACGGCCGGATTCGTGCTCCTGCGCGTACTTGGCCTGGCCGACACCACGCGCCTCGCTGTCTCCCTCAACCTGCTGATCGGCTTCCTCTGCATCTGGATCGCACGCAGTATGCCGCCATTGGCCGAGCCGGCCGAGCCCGCAAAGCAAGCACAGCGGCGATCCGATGGCGAACAGCAGGCCCCGGGATGGCTGCTTCTATTTGGCTTCGGGGTCGCGGGGGCCACCTCGCTCGCCTACGAGGTGCTGTGGACCCGCATGCTCATCTACTTCACCGGCCAGACCATCTACGCGTTCTCAACCATCCTCGCGGCATTCCTCATCGGCCTCGCCCTCGGCAGCTTCGCCCTGGCTCGGCCCGCCGACCGGATGCGCGACAGGCTCGCGTTCTTCGGTCTCCTGGAGCTGGGCATCGGGGTCTCCGCGGCCTACCTGCTCCTGCTGATCGGCCGGCTGCTGCCTCTGGCGGCAAAGGCCCGCGACCTCCTCGGGGGCGGCGAGATGCTCCCGCGGTTCGCAGTGGCCTTCGCCATCATGCTCGTGCCGACGGTGCTGATGGGCGCGGTGACCCCGCTTATCATCAGGGCCTACACGCGCGAGGTCTCGCGGCTGGGCGGCCGCCTCGGCATCCTGTACGCAGCCAACACCGTCGGGTGCGTGATCGGCTCAGTGGTGGCGGGATTCGGGATCCTGACCTGGCTGGGCGCGCAGAAAGGCGTCCTGGCGGTGGCGGTGGTGAACGTCGCGCTGGGCATAGTGGCGCTCGCATGGGGTCGGTGGCGAGCGTCGGCGAAAGCCGCGCTGGGGGTGGTCTCCGTCGCGGCGCTGGTCGGAGGGATGGCGCTCTCGTGGCATCCGCGTCCGCCGATCCTGTACTGGTCGGACTTCCTGAACATGCACCTCGGTGTGCTCTACTACGACGAAGGGCCCGAGGCGTCGCTCACCGTGGTGACCAATCCGGCCGGCCGGCGGGAGTTGAACCTGAACGGCGACACCACCGCGGCCGCCGATTACGACGACGTGGTCGTCCACAAGATGCTTGGCCACGTGCCCATGCTGCTCGCGGAGAACCCGCGCAAGGCGCTTGTGATCGGCTTCGGCCTGGGGTCCACAGCCTGGTCAATCGCCCAGTACCCCGTGGACCGCGTGGATTGCGTGGAGCTGGTCCCGGCGGAGCGGCGGGCGGCCCAGTATTTCGAGTCCGAGAACAAGGGCATTCTCTCGGACCCGAAGTTCCGCTTCATCACGCAGGACGGACGCAACTTCCTACTGACGACCAACGACCGCTACGATGTCATCTCCTTCAACGCAATCAACCCGAGCTTCAGCCCATATCTCTACACCCGCGAGTTCTACCAGCTCTGCCGCAGCCGCTTGAACGAGAACGGTGTCGTGTGCGCCTGGGTGCCGACCAACATGGGCAGGTTCACCACTCTGGCGGCGACGTTCCGTTCCGTGTTCCCGCACGTCACGCTGTGGTACTGCAACACCTTCCACGCGGTGCTGATCGCGACGCCGGAGGCGCTCAAGGTTGACGTGCGCGAGCTGGCCGAGAGGATGGCCCTGCCTGCCGTGAAGGCCGACCTGGCCGAAGTCCAGCTTCAGGACCCGATCAGGCTGCTGAGCACGCTGCTGTTGGACGAGGCGGCCCTCGCGGAGTACACGAAGAACGCCCAGGTCAACAGCGACGACCTCCCCTACGTCGAGTTCGACACCGAGATCGCCACCCCGATCGGGATCCGCATCGTGGGGGAGATGCTGCAGCGCCGATCGAAGCCGTGGGAGGATGCCGTCGGCATGACGTCTGAGCAGCGCGCCAGGCTCGAGCGGTACTGGCAGGCGTTCCCCAGGGTCGCCGAGGGATGGGGGCGGGCCTTTGTCCCGGGCAACTACGCACAGTCAGTGGAAGCATACGGCAAGGCCATCGCGACGGATCCGGCCGACCCGCGGCCGCGCTATCTTCGCGCCATGGCGATGGCCAGGGCTTACCTGGCTCAACCTGAGCAGTTTGCCACTCCCGATGCCCGTCGCAGGGCGATCACCGCGATCCAGGCCGGCCTGCAGCCGAACGAGATGCCGGCAGAGCGGTTCGCCGCCCGCGCCCGGGCAGCGCTGGGTCTGCTCTACATCGAAGAGGGCAACCCGGCCAAGGCGCGGGAGCAGGCCGGGCTGATGTACCGCATCACGCCCCAGCCGGAGGAGCAGCGGATGCTGCTGGAGGCGGTGGGGGAGGTTCCGGCCAGCAGTCCGTGAACGCCTTGCCGCGGCTGAGCGGGGCCTGTCCTCCAGACGCTGCCGCGGCCGATCTGCTTGGTGAGTCCCTAAGTTCGCCGATGGCGGACCGGGATGGCGGCCGGCCGGCAGGCGGGCTCAGCCACGCGTTCGGGCCGAGCCATTGACAACGATATCGTATATGGTATCATGTCACTGGGGGCATGGCAATGCAGGCCAGAGAGAAGAGACGGCAGCAGGTCGAGCAGAGCCCAAGACAGGTCCGCTTTGAAGACCTGGACGCGCTGCTACGGGCCTACGGCTTCCAGGTGCGGAACCCAAAGCGAGGAGGGAGCCACTACTTCTACTACCGCGGCCCGCACTTGTTGAGCGTCCCCAGAAAGCGCCCGCATCTGAAAGAGTACGTGGTCCGGCGGGCGCTTGCCATGCTCCAGGAGATCGATGCAGAGGAGGCCAGCGCCGATGAAGACCGCGGCTAAGACAGTCGAGGAATACCTTCGCTTGCCTTACACGATACAACTGCGCCAGTACGAGGACGGGACGTTCTTCGCTGATGTAGCAGAACTGCCGGGGTGCATGACGGAGGCGGACACGGCAGAAGAAGCCGTGGAGACGATCAGGGAGGCGATGGCCGGGTGGATCGAGGTGGCTCTGTCCGAGGGCCTCCCGATCCCTGAGCCTGCTGGCGAGCCGGAGTATAGCGGTCGCTTCCTGGTACGGACCCCCAGGAGTCTGCACCGCGATCTTGTTCGGCGGGCGCGGGCCGAAGGCGCGAGCCTGAATCAGTTCGTCGTGACCACGCTCAGTCGTGCGCTCGGCGGACGAGGGGAGAGCAGCAGAAGCCGACTGGTTGCCGGCCGCCGAAAGAGACTCTAAGCATCCGCTTGGGTGCGCACACTAGTCGCCACCCCGTCGGGTAGATCGATGCCCAATTGGGGAAGGTCTGACATGCGAAGGATTGTGGCGTCCTGCGGGCTCATCTGCAGCGAGTGCGAGGCGTATAGGGCGACCCAGGCCAACGACGCCGACGCGATCGCGGCGATAGCGGTGGAGTGGAGTGAGCGCTTCGGCACTGCGTTCAGCCCCGACGACATCTGGTGCGACGCCTGCACCAGCGCAGGCGAGCGCACCGCGCGTCATACCCGTGAGTGCCCGGTCCGGCCCTGCGCGCTAGGGCGTGGCCTGGCGACCTGCGCTGAGTGCGGCGACTACCGCTGCGAACAGCTCTCCCGCGTCCATCGGCTCGTCCCGGAGGCGCAGGAGACCCTCGAAGCGATCCGCCGCGGATGCTCATGCGGCTAGTCCCTAAGTCCGCCGATGGCGGACCGGGATGGCGGCCCGCCGACAGGCGGGCTTAGCCACGCGTCCAGCCCCCACAGCAAACAGGGCAGGGCGTCTGAGACGCCCTGCCCATCCATCAAGTGATCGTGCACCCGCCGTCGAACGTGCCACCCAGGCGGAATGAGCGCAGCCAGCTCGGGCCGGACGATCCACGGCACCCGGGGTCCGGTGCTTACCGCTGCTTCCTTCCGGACCTGACGGGGTTCGCAAAGACCCCGCTGCGCAGGGCCCGACCGTCAACACCGCTTACGCCCCCGCAGACCCCAAACGACACGCCCTCGGACGGGAGTTCGACCCCGCTATAGCGGATTGCGGGTGCAGGGCACCGCTAGCTCCCCGTCTAGCACGATCACATATCTGCTCTGCACCGGGATTATAGCACACCGCGAGAGGTCAGTGTGGACTTCCGCGCTGTTCGTGCCCATGCTCGTGCAGGTGCGCGTGCGGGTGCAGGTGCACGCCGCTGTCGTGGGGGTGGGCGTGCGCGTGGATCAGGTTCACTGAGAGCAGCAGGTCGAGATCGCTCAGCACCTCCGACGGCGCGCCGAGGGCTGCGATGCGATGGTCCTCACCGAGGACGATCACGCGATCGCCGATCTCGGGCACGATGTGCAGGTCGTGGGTGGCGGTGACGAGCGTCTTCCCGATCCGGCGCAGCTCGACGGCGATCTCCACGAACCACCGCTGAAAGCGCGGGTCGAGGCCGGCGGTCGGCTCGTCGAACAGCAGCGCCTCCGGCGAAGTCGCCAGCAGCGCGGCGAGCGCGACCTTCTTCTTCTCGCCCCCGCTCAACGCGTGAGGAGGCTGCTGCGCGATGGGCTGGAGGCCGAACAGGTCGAGCATGTCGTCCACCCGGCGGCGCACCTGGTCGCTCGCAAGGTCGAGCTGGAGCGGCCCGAACGCAATCTCGTCGTACACGGTCGCGTTGAAGAGCATCGCGTCGGCGTCCTGGAACAGCAGGGCCACTCGCTGACGGAAGCTCTGGGCGAACGGCCCGTTGCGCAGCACCGTCTCACTCAACGTGGTGTCGTACGCGATCACCTCCCCCCCGCTCGGGAACACGAGCCCGGCGAGCAGGCGCAGCAGGGTGGATTTCCCCGACGCGTTGGCGCCCACGATCACCAGGCTTTCGCCGGCGCCGACGGAGACAGTCGCGTCGGCCAGCCCCAGACGGCCGTCCGGATAGGTGTAGCTGACCGAGTTCAGCCTGAGAACTTCGCCTACCACGGCACGTTCGCAACCAGGCCGCGATCCACAGCGAACACGATGGCGAGGGCGAGCGCGCAGCACGCCACCCAGGCCAGCTCGCGCGCCCCTGCTCGAGTCCCGGCCAGTGCCTTCGGCCGGCCGCGGTATCCCCGCGCCAGCATCGCCTGGTAGACCTCCTCACTCAGCCGCCGCGAGCTCACAAAGAGCGCGGCGACCCTCCCGCCGACCCACCGGTGCTGCTCCCCTATCGAGCCTGGTGCGATGGTGCGCGCCTTCCGCGCGAGGTGCATGCCCTCGAAGGTCCTCAGCAGCACGAACAGGTAGCGATGGGTCATCGCCAGGATCAGCACGAACGGCGCGGTGACGGCCGTGTAGCCGGCCCGCAGCAACTCCTGCCAGCGCGTCGTCAATGCCAGCGTGATCGCCAGCAGGACGCCCAGAAACACTCGCGTGATCACCAGCCCGGCCGCCGCCAAGCCCTGGCGCGTGATGGCGAGCTCTGTGGGGAGGGACACGGGGCCGATTCGGCCGGCAGAGAAGCGGTGCAGCGTGACCAACGTGTCGCCGGGCGTGACGATGTTGAGCGCGGCGGGCAGGGCGATGATCACGAACGTCGCCGGCAGGAACCACCACACGCGGTTGAACAACACGCGCGCCGGGATCCTGGAGAGCGTGGCCGCCGAGACGACGAAACCGCCGAACAGCCAGAGCGAGGCCAGGTGGTGCAGGAACGTCGCCGCCACCAGGAGGCCGACCAGCGACAGCAGCTTCACCCGCGCATCGAGGGCCTGCAGGAACCCCGGCAGACCAGCGATCCGCTCGGCGAACACCGAGTCCTCTAGCAGCCGCGCAGTGTCGCGCAGGCTGCGGTCAATGAAGCGCGACGTCCCTCTGCCCCGAGCAGGCCGCGGCGAGACCGACTGAGACAGCCAGTCGGGCAGAATGCCGGCCTCTCCCTTCTCGTCCGCGGTCCGCCCCGGCCCCGGAGGCGGAGCGCCGTCGTCTCGCCCGGGTTGCGATGTCCTCGCCAGCCACCGGGCCAGCGCCACTATCAGCGCCGCACAGATGACGATGCCAACGAGTGCCGATGCGATGTACGCGAACCCCAGATGCGAGAGCGATGCGTTCTCCCAGCCGCGCGGCGCGTAGTCCGGGATCGGCGCCCTCCACAGGTCGGACAGGCGGCCCAACTGTCGCGGCACGAACCCGATCTTCCTCGCCAGCTCCGCCGGCCCCCACTCACCCCAGGCGTCGCTGGCGCCGAATCGCTCGGGCAGCCAGATGCCCAGCGGCGTCAGCAGCGCCAGGACTGCCAGGACCCACGCCAAGCGCCGGTACCTCGGTCGGCCGGTCGGGGCGGCGGCGACGACGAGGTCTGGCTGGGCGGCAGCAAGATAAGAGAACGCGAGGGCGGTGATTACACCCTCCACGAATCCGAAGACGAGCAGGTGCTCGGCAGCCATCACCGGCACCGCGATGCCCAGGCCGTATGGGCAGTAGAGCGGTCGCCCATCGGGGGCATGAGCGATCAGCGGCTGTAGGCCGAACATGACGGCGGCGCTGAGTGCGGCCGCATTGAGTCCCACGTAGCCCGCAATGCCAGCCGCGACGACACGACGCACGGAACGCGCGCCCGACCTGATGGACAGGAGGCGGTAGACCGCGTAGCTCGTGAACGGCAGGATGAACGCCATATTAAAGCAGTTGGCGCCAAGCGCGGTGATCCCGCCATCTTGGAACACCAGCGCCTGCACTGTCAGCACCACGGACAGCGCGATCACCGCCGGCCATGGTCCGAGGAATACCGCGAGCAGCGCGCCGCCGGTTGCGTGACCGGTGGAGCCGCCCGGGATGGGGATGTTGAACATCATCACGACGAAGCTGAACGCCGCCCCGATGGCGAGCAGCGGCACCTTCCTCGCGCTCAACTGCCGCTGCACCACGCGGCCGGCCACCGCCCAGATGGGCAGCATCGCTGCATAGGCGGCGCCGTATGTCTGCGGTCCCAGATAGCCTTCGGGGATATGCATTAGGTCCTCAGCGACAAGTGCGCCTTACGAGGCACCTTCGGATATCGTAGCATGATTCTGCAATACGTGCTACTCCCCCCAGGTCAGGCAGGAGATCGGTTTTCCTGGTCGTACAAGCGATGTGACACAACCATTCCGGCGACGGAGGTAAGGATGCGGTACAGCGCGACCAGTGTCATGTTGCCTGAGCTGACTCTCGAAGAGCAATCGGCGCTCTTGCAGAAGCTGGGCTACGACGGCGTCGAGTGGCGGGTGAGGAGGGTCTCGGAGGAGACGCGCAAGCGGCCATTCAGCGAGTGGGGCGCTCACAAGAACGATCTGACCCCCGACAATTTCACCGCCCTTGCCGAGCGGATGAAGAAGGTCGCGGCCGATCACGGCATCGCGATCGCCGGGATCGCCAGCAACGCGGACACCTCCGATATCGAGCAGGCGAAGCTCTTGGCGGAGGGGGCCCAGGCGTGCGGCGCGCCGTTTATCCGTATCGGCTGCCCGCGGCGGTATGACGGGTCGGTTGCCTACCCGGTGCTGTACGATGAGGCAGTGGACGCCTTCGGCAAAGTGCTCGACGCCATCGCGGGCTACCAGGTGAAGGTGGCTCTGGAGATCCATGGAGGAACCATCCACACCAGCGCGGCGCTGGCGCATCGCATCGTTTCCCACTGGTCACCCGATCGCATCTGCGTGATCTACGACCCTCAAAACATGGTCGCGGATGGGTACGAGACCACGGAACTCGCGCTCGAGCTGCTCGATAAGTACGTCGGTCACATTCACGTCGGAGGCCATGTCCCGGAGGCGAAGGGCAGAGACGAGACCGGCACTACCCAGTGGGAATGGCCCGGCGTCCCGATGCAAGACGGCCTCTACAACTATCCGCGGATGCTGCGAAAGCTGAAGGCGATGGGCTTTGCCGGTTTCATCAGCGTTGAGGATTTCCGTTCAGCCCCAGTCGAGCACAAGCTGAAGGAGGCGATGGACTACCTGCGCGCGGTGGAGGCGAAGCTGTAGCTCCCTGGATACCACAGCTTGCCAGTACAAAGCCTGATCGACGCGAGCCGGCGTTCGCTGTTTCCGTCGGATCACGCCGGTCTCCGCGCGGTGACCTGGTACCATTCGCCATCCCCGTATGCGACCGCGATCTGCTCGAATCCAGCGGCCGTGAGGCGCCGCCTGAGATCCGCCACACGGAATGGGTAGTAGGTGACCGGGAAGCAGTCCGTGGAGGCGCTGTTGTCTTCATGGATGGTCAGGGCAACCACCTCGATCAGATGGGGATCGCTGAGCGTCTTGGTATGGTGGCGCACGTTCAGAAGCACGAGGCGCTCGCCGTCGACGACTCGTGAGCGGAAAGCATCGACTCGACGCCTTGCCTTCCGGTATCTCTCCCACCATCGCGTGCTCAGGTAGAGCGTTGCGCCCGGCCTCAGCACCGTATGCATGGCACGAAGCGCTCTCACCATCTCCCGCTCATTCCGGCAGTGGCCTATGGCGTTCCCAACACACAGCACAAGGTCGAAGCGCCGTCTCATCTTCTCGGGCAGGTCCACCCATGCGCAGACCTGGAACCTGGCTCGCGAACCGAACTCGCGAGCGTGCCGCCTGGCAATGCGGATCATCGCCCGGCTGATGTCTGTGCCGACGACACGATACCCGCGATGCGCAAGCTCTAGGGCCAAGTGCCCTGGGCCGCATGCGCAGTCTGATATATCCGTAGCGCTCAACCGCTCAAGCAGCGCATCCAGGCTCGCAGATCGCGTATACTCGCCTCGGCGTGGGGCGGTCAGGCGTTCGGAGAAGTAGCGGTCATAGAAGCCGGCAAGCGCGTCGTACTGCGCTGCGGTTGTGCGCTCCGCACGTGTCATATTAGACATCTCACACCCTCCGCGCCACGAAGATCAGTCTCCGCCGTCCGCGTCTGCGGGCGAATCCGCGTTCATCTGCGGCTCCAAAACGAAGAGACCGCAGGCTTCCTGAGGATGCCTGCGGTCTCGCCCTTGGCGGGGATGGTTTCTGGTGAAGCTACATCGGCGGACCAGCAGGCAGGAGGCGCGGGTTGAGGCAGCCGAACCCGTTCACGGGTCGGGCGGCAATCGCGGTCTCGGAATAGTGCCTGCTGGCAGCGCTCATCGTGGGGCAGACGATAGCACTAGGGCTCCGGCCTGTCAAGCGCCAGCGCGGAATGCTTCAGGCCGCCGCCCTGGCGCACAGCTCCCTCACATACCCCGCGTTCTCCGCGACCTGGTTGCGGTACTTGGGGAACATGCCAACGACCACGCCGTCGGTGGGCTTGATGTGCGTAAACGCGTACTCGAACGCGCGCTTCGTGTCCTCGGGCGACTTGGCGTTGCGCGTGGCGGCGAGGATTTTGAAGCCGAAGCACGGCTTCTTCACCTGTCGCATCACCGCGGTCATCGCGTCCGGATCGCCTGCCTGGTACTGCTCCTGCGCGTACGAGCTCTGCTGCACCGCCGGCGCCGACTTGTAGCCGCGGGCGAGGTTGTAGAAGCAGCACATGTAGAAGTCCGTCTCCCAGCCCTTCTCCTCGGCGTACTCGACGACGTGCGGGATGTGCGTGCCGACGCCGGCCGGCAGGCCATGATCGTGGATCGCCTTCAGGAGATCGCACACTTGGTCTATCGTGCCCTCGTGCCACGAGTTGTCGGTGTGCGTGCCATGATTGTAGATGGCGATCGGCTGGTAGGAAGCAATCTGGGAGATGTTGCCACGGATGTCGCGGAACTCGGAGGCGGTCTGCGCGATCCACTGCATCTGCCCCCCGTTCTCCCGGTGCTCCAGGTACATTCGCATCTGGTGGCGATCCCCGCGAGACTGCACAGTGTTGATCCCGTGCTTCCAACACTCGTCGAGCAATTGCTGGAGGCGGGGCATGGTGTAGTACCTCAACATGTCCTGGTCCATCTCGGAGCTCCAGTGGGAAATCCCGCTCAACGGGTTCCCACCCACCACCAGGCGGGTCACATCGGCGCTTCCGATCTTGATCGTTGGCAGCATGTCTTCTCTCACACAGGCGGGACTCACAATCCATATTACCCGGACTCCGCAGGCTTCTCCTGCCTGCCCAGACGCCGCTGCGCCCCACACAGGCCGTCGTGTGGTCCTTGACACTCCGTTCGGTTGTTTGCTATCATTCTGGCCAGAGCGCCGAGGGCCAGGCGCACTCTTCACGTTCAGCTGCGATGACGCCCGTCGCCCCCTGCGGGTCGCATCGGCCCAGTGTCTGGCAGACCGCCAGGCCATCGCGGCTGAGGGGAGGGCTTGGCCACATGGCCGACCTGCAGAACCGGGCTACTGTCGTAGATGCCGAGACCACCATATCACGGCTTCGCGGGGTCGTGTCTGCGCGCGTCGTGACCGACGAGCGCGGGTTCATCACCGAGGTCCACGTCACCGCCGACCAGAGCCGCCACCCCAAGCAGTTGAGCCGCGATATCGAATCGACCCTGTTCTCGGAGCTCGGAATCCGGATAGACCACCGTAAGATCAGCATCGCGCAGGTGCGCGGCGGAGACGAGCCGGCGCTGGACAGTCGGCTCAAATTCCTGAGCATCGACTACTCGCTCGACCGCACCACCGCGCGAGCGCGGGTCTCGCTCGGGCGCGGCGACGATAGCTACACCGGCGCGGCATCCATGCCCGTCGGCGCCGAACTTGACCAGGAGCACCTGGTGGCGCGGGCCGGCCTCGGCGCGATCGAGGAGTTCCTGCGCTCCAACAGCCTGAACGGCGTGCCCGGGCTCGAGCTGCGCGATTTCACGCGCTCGCAGGCCAACGGTCAGCAGTGCATCATGGTGACAGTTCGAATCCTCGGCGAAAGGCAGAGTGAGGACCTGCTTGGGTCGGCGCTCGTGCGCGACGATCCCTGGAAGGCGGCCGCGCTGGCGGTGCTCGACGCGCTCAACCGCCGCCTGCCAGCTCTTTGTTCGTGACCAGTCGTACTTGACAATTGAGCGGACGCGAGCCGGGGCCCACTGAGGGTAGAACCACCGAGCGGAGCGGCTGCCTGTCTGCTTCTAGCGGACTGCGGACAGAGCTTTAGCTCTTGGAGGTTTCCTGTGGGCAAGTGGATGTCGGTTCTGTTGGCGGTGTTGTCGCTAGTCCTGGCCGGTGGCGCCAGGCTAACCTGGCCGTAAACGTCGATGTGACGGACCCAGTTGTCCCTCAACGTACCCCGGCTCGCCTTTTCTTTCCCAACTGTCGCAGCCCTGGTCGAGGGAGCGGTCTTGCCGTCAAGAGCATACTCCGCGTATATGCTGCTGGTGGCAGCAGCAGGACACGCGCTGCTGCTCTGGTTGAGCATGAAGCTTGGCCTCAGCCCAGCTTGGCAACGCGTTGCGGCGTCTCCTACTTCCCTCGCCGTGGACGCCGGCTTCTTCCTAGCTCTCTCAGTCGTCGTTGGAGTGCAGCCGGTCCGGCTGCCCGGCCGGGCCGGAGCCGACACCACGGTGGGCTTCGCCGTGGACTATGCGTGCCTTGTGATCTTCGGTCCGGCTGTGGGCGCCTGGATCGTCGTGATCTCAGATACGGTGCTCCTCTGGCGCAGCAACGGGCTGCGCCGCATATTCAACAACGGTATGCTCATCCTGTCGTTCGTGGGTGCATGTGGGGTATATCGTGCCCTGGGCGGCAACTACGTGTTCTGGGAGCGGCTACTTCTGGACCGGCCTGTGGCATTCAAGAGCCTGGGGCTGGCGCTGATCGGATCGGCCGTTGCCTACTTCACACTCTCGAGCCTCCTCATATCCATTGCCATGGCGCTGTGGGAGCGCAGCTCGACGCTGGGGTTGTGGGTGGTAAGCTTCCGTTGGGTCATGCCCAGGTCGCTCGCCCTCGCTCCATTCGGCCTCTTGATGGCCATGGCATACCAGGTGCCAGGGCTTGGCATCTTCGCCGTCTTCCTCTTCTTGGTGCCGCTGATCGGCGCCCGGTTCGCTTTCAAGAGCGCGATGGAAATGCTGGATGTGCACCGGCAGACGGTGTACGCGCTTTCAAACGCGCTGGAGGCCTACGACGTCTACACTCGTAACCACTCCGAGCTCGTTACCCGCTACGCGCTGCTGATCGGCCGTGAGCTGGGCCTCTCTGCGCCACGCCTCGAGGTGCTGGAGTGGGCGGGGCGGCTCCACGATATCGGCAAGGTGCGCCAGGACTGGGAGCCGATCATCCGCAAGCCTGGCAGGCCCAGCGAGCAGGAGTGGCGGGTGATCCGGCAGCACCCGGTGGAGGGGAGCCGACTGGCGGAGAAGATGGAGTTTCTGCCCCACACCGCGGGGAAAGTGGCCAGCATCGTGCGAGCCCACCACGAGCGGCTGGACGGCTCGGGGTACCCGGATGGCAGTGAGGGGCAGGCGATCCCACTGGAGGCGCGCATCCTGGGGGTGGCCGACGCCTTCGAGGCGATGACAGCAAAGCGGGCCTATCACAGGCAGCGGCCCCTGGAGGAAGCGATCGCGGAATTGCGCCGCTGTGCCGGGAGCCAGTTCGACCCCCAGGTCGTCGAGACGCTTGCGGCGCTGTGGGAGCGGGGCGAGCTCAGGATGGAAGAGCCCTCGGAGCAGTCTCCTCTCCTTCCCACGCCCATCGGCGGTAGCGAAGAGGCACCGTGAACCGGGACCGACGGAGCCGCGCGCTGAGTGCCTACCTTGGCGCGGTGATCGGGGCGGGGGTTCTGGGCCTGGTGTGGTCCCTGCAGCAGTGGCGGGGGGTGGAGCTGGGGGTGTGGCAACTGGCTCTGTTCATCG
>Ga0315288_10003138_pt1 | contig 21092 bp, 17 predicted proteins | sample YL17G11_20_MG_FD_203454 | JGI IMG/M metagenome (GOLD analysis project Ga0315288, IMG submission 203454) | Sediment microbial communities from Yellowstone Lake, YNP, Wyoming, USA - YL17G11_20 | ecosystem: Environmental > Aquatic > Freshwater > Lake > Sediment | place: USA: Wyoming | collected...
GGCGTTGGCCTAACATCTCCCGCTCCCGTGCATCAGGTGCGCCTTACCTCTTGTATACCAATAAAGCGTTACCTTGTTAGACGGGACTTTTCGGCCGGGTTTCTAGGCCTTCGGCCGCCATGGCGGTCGGCGTCGCCGACCTAGCCATCGAAGAGCCGAGCCGTCTGCTGTTTGGGACGACGGCGGGGCAGGGGAGGAGCTGAGGGTGCTGCGCGCGGGCGGCGTATAGCGAGGCCGTGGAGGCAGGGATGTCCTGATCCCGGTCTTCGGGTGCAGTCCGGACGAGCGCGGAGGTGATCTGCAGGCGGGCCATCTCACCAACCAGATCCCCAGCAGTCACCACCACCGGATCGCCCGGCGTCATGCCGCCGAAGCCGCACTGAACATCGAACAGCTCGATAGAGGGCATTTCATAGCCTACCTGGTGGCTGGCTGCACCACGCGCTCGCCTGAAATGCGCCTGCCACTGCCCAATGTTGCCCGGCGCCGTTTCATAGCCTCGCTCTGAGGAGGTTATGAAACAGCTTCCAGCCATCAGCGAACGTGCCCTTCCGCCCCACTCGTTCGACCACTTCTATGCCGCTTCTGCCGACCCCTCTCCTCGGGTAGCCCAGGCTTCAGCCTGCCCTCGCTCTCTGAGTCCGGGGCGCGGGGTTCGTGCACCCCGCGCTCGCTCCGCAGGCCCCATGAAGCCTGCGCCCATGCCCGGCCCCCGTAGGGTGGGAGCTTAAGCTTCTGCCCTACCTTACTCGTCCTCGCGCGAGTCAGCCACCACCACGATGTCTATGCTTCTTGTACCCCGCATGATGCGATTGATGATGGAGCCGCGGATGATCTCTTCCAGACGGCTGCGGGCTGACTGGCCCATGACGATGTAGGTGGTCCCCGCCTCGTTGACATGCTTGATGATTTCCTCGGGGACGGAATCGCCGAAGAGTTCGACCACCTGACCGCCGAGGTTCCGCGTCAGCTCAGGATGCTCGCACGCGGGCGCCGAGGAGCTGGCCGGCGAGGCCGGCAAGGACGAGGAGCGGAACAGCGGCGAAGCGGATGTCGGAGAGGAGGCGGCAGGTGGCGATGAGCGGGATCGAGAGGTGAATATAGGCAAACCACGGCCAGGAGAGCTTCCGGCAGCCGCTTCGCAGGTAGCCCAGCGGGAGGTTGACGCAGAGAGATAGGAGCATGAGCAGGCTGAGTGGCATGGAATCGCCTCGCTTCACTTGCCGGATGCAATCGATATGGCGAGCTGGCGCATCCTCGCCGCGGCCGACTCCGGGCCGGTCAGGTAGAGACCGAAACGGCCCAATATCACGTTGAGCTTGACCACTCCGGCCGCATGAGTCGGCGCCGGCCCTGACATGCCGTCGAAAGAGCCGACCTTCTCATCAGCCAACCCCTGGGATTCCTGGCGCACCGCCTTGGCCGCGACATCTGTCTTCTGGTAGTCGACCAGCCGGGCGTCGATCGCTCCCCCGTCGCTCGTGCTTCGTAGCGAAGGAGCTCTCTGCTCCGCACTGGGTAGCTTCAGCAGAGCAGTGTCGCTACTTCGCAGAGTAGCAGTGCTGTAAAGGCAGGAGACGGTATCGTGGAAATGGCGGGAGTGGCTAACCTCGCCGCGACCGAAGCCAGTGACCTCAGGCAGGAGCGCCTTCAGGTCCGCGACTCCGTACGTCCGGCTCTCATCCTGGAAGGCGGAGGAGGCGGCAGGCGCGGGGCTCTCGGGCTGCACGATGACGGCCGGTTGCGCGACCGGCGCGGCGGAGGCGAAGCTCGGGGCGCTGCGGCTGAGGGAAGCGGCCATTTCCGCGACCGCGGACTTGGTGAGCTTACCCAGCGAAGAGACCCGGCCGATATCGAAGACCTTGACACGGTCGGCGCCGGTGCGCGAGATGCTGGCCGCCCAGATGATGGCGTCGTCCGAGGCGCGGATGAGACGAGCCGAGAACGAGACCGACGGGTAGCTGTCCGGACCGACGCGCACTTCGCCATACTCTTCAACGCTGCCGACCATATACGCGTCAACCCGCAGCTGCTGCTGGAGCGTGCCGAGCATCTCCGGGTCGAGGCCGGCGGCGGTTTCGGGCGCATAGCGGGCGGCGCGCATCGCCTTCTCCACCTGACCTGGTTCGACGACGTCAACCTTGCCGGTGGACAGCAGATAGGTGATGACCGTAGAGGTGACGACCTGGCCGGCCTCCGGCGCGTTCGCGGGCGACGAGAAGGGCAGTACCGCCAGCCGGAGCGGCGCGCCGCCACCCTCGTGTTTCGTATAGACCGCAGCGCCAGGGCCGCCCTCTTTGCAGCCAGCGGCGAGGGCGGCCAGCGCCAGGCCCAGCGCGAGGAACCAATATCGCGCGCGGCCTCCGCGGCGTTGCGGAGTGCGAAGAATGCGGCTTCTGTCCATCACGGTATCATCTCTCCGGCGGACGTTGACGGTCCGCCTACCTTCCAGCTCTCGTCTCGATGCTGATCCGGAATACCCGTTCGTGGGCGAGCGGACCTTCGCTGAACTTTACCACACTGTAGTCGATGTTCAGGGTCGAGCCCCGGCTCAACTTACGGCGGAAGTGGCTCGAGAAGGTCGTGAAGTCGAACCGGTTGAGGTCATCGAACTCCCGTTGGGCGGTGCTCTGCAGACGCCAGTTGAGCGCGAAGTCACTCAGCATGTCAGGCTGCCAGCGAAGATCGAGAGCAGGCACGCTCATACGGACATTGGAGGACCCGCTCAGGCGAGTGAGACTGAACCGGTAGCCGAGGCTTACCTTTTGGGTCGGGAGCCAGGAGATATCGGTAGCGAGCACGCGCTCGGCCTGGGTGGTCGTGCTGGCGCTCCCCTGGAGATTGGCGTTGTTCCAGAGCAGACCGACGCCGACGGTCGTCTGCAGATCCGGGCGATACCGCACCGCCAGGTACTTGCTGGTAGTGCGGGTGAGGCCAAGAGTGGGGTCGTTATCGGTAAAGCGATCCCAGTTCACAGTGAGATCGGTTCGAGCATCGAGCTGGCTGGCCCAACTCACGTGGGCGGCGTTCTGCTCGATGTCGCCGACGCCCTCCAGGCTGACGCGGCGCGGGGAGAGGGAGACCAGCGCGCTGTTGCGCGCGTCGAGGCGCGCGAGGAGGTCGAGATAGGTCGACGATGTGTCGGTAGCGAGGCCGGCGCGATTGGCGTTATCGACATCCCTGGCCACGTTGAGCTGTATGCCGGGCAGCACCTCAGAGCGCATCGCGATGGACGAGCCGTTCACGGAGAGATTGCTCGGCGCGGCGTCGGCGAGGCTGTCGGTCAACTGGGAGCGGAGTTCCGCGTCGATCGCTACCTTCGGTGTTGGCACGGCGGAAAGCCGGAGGATGCCCGTGCGATCGGTGCTGCCCGTGCCGCCGCCTGACCCGAAGCGAGTGTCCCAGCGGGAAAGCTGGAGATCGGCGAAGAGGCTGAGCTTCGGGATCAGAGCGCTGTCGAGACTGGCGCCGAAGCGACGGGAGTCCGACCCGGAGGTTCCGCCGCCCAGCACCTCAGAGCTGCGGCGGTTCTCGTCGAACCGGAGCCGCACGGGCGCCAGGTCGTAGATGGCCGCGACACGGCTGGCGGTGGTTTCGGTGTTGGAGCTGACGCCGGCGAGCGCGCTGTCGGCGGCGAAACGAGAGTACTGAAGGTTGAGCACGGGATAGGCCGGCTCGCGCAGGATCAGTGTCAGATCCGTCTCCTTCGTGTCAGCAGTCAGCCGCGAGACGCTCGGGCCGAGGCCATCGGTGGCACTGGCGAAATGGGACTGGCCATGTCGCAGGGCGAGGCGGTAGCGCGGGTCCTCGCCTCGCACCACCAGTCGCATGTCGTTGTCGGACTGCCGGGCGGTCCCGAACGTGTTCTCGGCGATGCCTCCTGTCAGGTCGAGGTAGAGATGCGAGCCGGGGCGGACCGGGCCGGTGAGCGAAAGATCGACGCGCGGGAAGAAGCCTGAAGTCGACACACGCTGATCCGGGTCCCGGAGCCGCCGGTCGACGAACAGGTAGTCCACGTCCGTTGATAAGGCGAGCTGCTGCGCGCACGCGGGGAGCGCGTAGAGCAGGACCAAGGCTGCGATCACGAGCAGGCGCAGGTGCACTCAGTACTCCTGCCGGTCGTGCCTCTGGCCGTGGCAGACGAGGGTGCACTGGCCGACGCCGGCGCCGGCCTCCTTGGAGGTCCAGGAGGTGAACGACGTCAGATGCTGCTCCTGGGAGAAGTCGACCAGGCGCTCTTTCTGGGAGCCATGGACGTTGCCGTGGCAGGAGTCGCAGGTCGGCAGGAGGGAGGCGGTGCCACTGGCGCCGCGCAAGTGCATCTTGTGGCGAGGGAAGTTTGTATGCTGGTTGTTCGTCTCTTCTTCATCCATCAGCGCGGTTTCGCTGTGGCACGCGAAGCAGAGCGCGGCGTCCGACGAGGTGTACTCCGTGCGCTGCTCGGTCGTGACGTAGGGCCGTTTGAGCAGGTAGCGGTTGGTGGATCCGTGCGGGCCGGCCGGAGCAGCGCCGGAGTCGGAGCTGTGGCAGTCGGAGCAGTAGATCACACTGGAGGACGCATATGGAGGCAGCAGGCCGTTATCCATGACCGTGCTCACCTGCTTTCCGGGGGCCTCCACCGGGTGGTAGGAGAGATTGTTGGGGTTGAACTCCTGTGCCTTGTCCGTGGGCGGCCGGCCGGAGGGAGAGGTCAGCGGGAGTGTTGTCCACGACGAATGGCACCTGAAGCACAGTTGGTATTCGCCGCTGACCGGAGTCGGATCGTCGGCCGGATGGAAGACATAGGCGGGCCTGGTCCAGGCGGTGCCGTTCACCACCTCAATGTAGGAGACGCCTCGCAGGCGATCGGACGCGTTCGGCGCCGTCGGCGGGGCGGTGGGGTGACGCAGATCGTGGATATTATGGCAGTCCTCGCACTCCGCATGGCGGTTCCCATCCCCAAACCTGGTGAAGTCGTTCCCCTCGGAGACACTGTGCCGGCCCGATACCGTGAGCGCGGGATGCGCGTACGTCTTCAGCATCTCGGCCCGGACATTGGTGTGCGCGGGTGAGCCGTCGTGGCAGGTGAGGCACAGCGCCTGCTCGCGCGCGATGCCAAGAGTCGGGATCAGACCCGACGTGTCCGCATGGCCGTGCGGGTCATGGCAGTTGATGCACTTGCCCTCATCTGAGATACGCCGCGCCCATGGCGTGGGACCGGGCCAGACGACACTGGCGCCGGTGGCATGGGCGCTTTGACTGTACGCAGCGAGGCCGAGGTAGATGTGGCTAGCGCCTGCATCCGCGTGGCAGCCAGGGGATCCGCAGAGGTTGTTGTCGTTGGCCGCGAAGAGCGCGTACGGGTTGGCGGCTCCGGTCGGCGAGCCCTCTGCTGAGGCGTGCTGGTAATGGCATTGGATGCACGAACCGCGGGGGTAGTCTGGCCCCGTGAGGCGCTCGATGCCGGTAGCTGGGATGCCATGCTTGGTGGCTGCGAAGACTCCTCCGTCGGCGTAGAGCAAGCCTGCCAGGCCGAGGATGAGCAAGCCGGTCAAGCCGAGCGCCCCGCGCAGGGGAGGAGCTACTTGTAGTGACATTGCTGGCAGCTCTCCATCTGCGCGGCCCCGTCCTCGGGCGCGGCGGTGGTGGCGTCATCCCAGATCAGCCCATAGCGGTGGGATGACCCGTGGGCCTTATGACAGGTCCCGCAGAACACCTGGTTGTCAGAGCCGGCGGTGGAGCCGGGGATCATGCCTGTTGCCGAGACCACCGGCAGGCGGGAGGCAAGAGACGAGAACCATCGAGAGGCATCGGCGTGCTGGTTCGCGGCGGCCTGCGCCATGGTCACATCCCGGGTTGGGTGGCGCAGCCAGGGCGACACCGCCCCCTGGTTCGTATCACCCATCGTCGATCCGCCCATACCGGCGGAGCCGCCACCATGGAAGTCGCCATGGCACCCGCCGCACCAGGCCGAGAGCCCCCCATCGGAGGCGGTGTAGCGGACATTGCCGGTCGAGAAGTGCGTGGACGTCGGCGTGGCCGGGGCCTCCGAGAAGGAGGTAACGCCGAGCCCGGCAGCCCCACCAGGGTTCGGCACGAGGTTGCGGTAGTAGCTGTTGCCGTGCGGATCGTGGCAGGACAGGCAGTCGATGGTCATGGCGACCGATCCGCCTGGGGGCACGGCCGAAACGTCAAGGCTGTGGGCGTTCTGGGTCCGGACGCCCCCGAGCTCCTGGAAGGCGCCGGCAGACCGATAGGTCGGCTGCCCGGAGCCGGCATCCTTCATGACATCGGGGGCGATATCGCCCGAGCCGACCTGACCGTCGTGGCAGGAGAGGCAGAGCTCGGTGGCGGTGTTCTTGAGTAGCTTCGCGTACGGCCCTCCCGCTCCCACGGCGGGCGCGGCGCCACCGGAATAGCCATGCTCAGCGCTATAGTGCATGACATGGCAATCGGAGCACGCGATGCCTGTGCCGCTGTGGTAGTCGCCCGCCCGGGCCGAGAGGCAACTCGAGGCAATCAGCAGGCCGACCCCGCACATTGTCGCCAGATGACGCGCTGCTCTCATGGGCGGAAGGGGAGGAACGGGTTGCTCAAAGCGAATACCTGCACCTGACTGGCGCCCTTCTCGGCGATGTAGATGCTCCCCGAATCGTCGGTGGCCACCGCCGAGGGGAAGAGAAAGCCCGCGACGGACCCGGGCGCGTCGCCGCCGAAGCGGCGGAGGGCGAACCCGCGACCATCGAAGACCCGCACCGCGTGATCCGCCTGATCGACGACCCAGAGCTGGTCGTGCCGGTCGATGGCAAGGGAAGCCGGGGATCGGAGGTCATCTTGGTCGGCGGAGATGCGGCCGAACCGGAAGATGAACCTCCCCTGCGGGTCGAAGACGTTGACGGCCGTGCCGACTGAGTCCACAACATAGATGCGCCCCACCCGATCGAGGGCCACATCCTCGATCATCTTGAGCTGGCCCTCACGATCGCCGGGAGAGCCGATGCGGGAAAGCACGTGGCCCTCGGTGTCGCAGACCAGCACCTGCGCGCCGGCCTGGTCGCCCACGTACAGCCGCCCCTGGCGATCCACCGCAAGGCCGCGAATGCGCGGCGAGCCCACCATGGAGGCGCCTGTGAGGTCCATCTTCAGGACAGTCTTGCCCTGGGCATCGACGGCGCGAACGATGGGGGCATCCTTGTCCGCAACGAACAGGCGGCCCTTCTCGTCCACAACCAGATCTCTCGGAGCAGAGATGCCTGCGACCTCGAGCACAAACTTGGGAAGACCCTGGAAGCTGAAGGCGACAACCCGGCCCTTGCCTGTATCGGCGACATAGACGATGCGATTGCGCTCATCGACGGCGATGCCCTCCGGACTGGAGAAATGGTCGGCAGGCGTGTAGCCGCGAAGCGTATAGGTAGGCCGGAGATCGAAGCCACTCGGCCGGGCCTCGGCCGGGCCCCGCGAAGGGATGATGGGATAGCGCGGTCTCACCTCCCGCGCGAGAGCGGGGGCGAGCATGCTCAGTGCAAGCAGCGTGAAGCTAGTGCTTCCAAGCCAGCGGGACCAGATTCGTCCCATCGGCAGAGACCTTCCACAGAGGCGTTTCGGAGTCGAGCCGAACGAAATGAAGCCCATCGGGCCCCAGCGCGCACCAGATCGCGCCGGGCGGGGTGATCGCCCGCAGGTCGGAGCCGTCGGGCCGAATCGACCAGGCCTGAGGTGTGCCACCTCGATCGGAGCTGAAGAGCACGCGGCCGTCTGCGGTCCAAGCGGGCAAGGCGCTCCAGCGCTGCGGAGAGAGGGCGAATTCGGTTGCTGCCTCTTCGCGGTAGATCCTCACGGGCGAGTCACCCCGGAGAAGCCACAGCTCCTGCTGCCAGCTCGCCTGCTGGCGGGACCGAGTGACTGCGAAGGCGACCGCTTCGCCCTTGAGATCCCAGGCAGGGCGCTGCACCACCGCCTCCTCACCGCCCGCAACCGGGATGGTGGCGAGCGCTGTTGGGTTCCCGCCATCGGCATCGGCGCGCCAGACAAGGTTCGCGCGCACGAATGCCAACGCGCCGCCGTCAGGTCGCCACGAGGGATTGGAGCCGGGGAGCGATCCGGTTTCCGAGAGCGTGCCGTCGGCGGCGGCAGCCAGTAGCCGGATCGTGTCTTCACTGGGTCCGCTTTTCAGACCCAGCGCGATCCGATCTCCCCGAGGAGACCAGGCGGCCTCGACCGCGCCGCGGAGCGGCAGAGAGCCCAGTCTCTTCCCATCCGCCGAGAGGATCATCACGTCCTCAGTCCTGATGACGAGAATCCGGTCCCCTCGAGGCGAAGCGACCACGTGGGCAGCGCCGTCGGTATCCGGCAGGGCCACAGGCGGAGTGGCCGGAGAGTCCGCGCCGAGGGTCCACGCCTTTGTCACACCCGCGACGTCGGACAGGAAGAACAGGCGGCCGCCGGCGGGGCTGAGTTCCCAGTAGGAGGGTTGAGAGGGAGTGAGGCACGCCCATTCCTTGCCACCGGCATCGGCCACCCAGACCTCGCTGAAGCTGGAGACGCCGGTCTGCACACCCTCAAACGCGATGTGCGTGCCGTCGGGAGACCAGACAGGAAGGCGGAACCGCATGCCGGCCCTGGAGAGCCTGGCGCCCACCTTGCCGTCGGCGCCTACGAGCCAGACTTGTTGCTCTTCGGCGTCGCGCACCACCACCGCGAGCACGTCCGCAACCGGCGACCAGGCAAGGCCATCTCCCTGGTAGAGCAGATCCTCAATGAGCTGGCCGTGCGCTCCGTCGGCGGTGACCACGGCGACTCGGTCGGCGCCCTCGGAGTACATGACTCTATAGGCGAGGCAGCTGCCGTCGGCCGACCAGGCCGGTCCGAAGGACCCTGCCGTCCCCAGGTGCGCGATCTTCCTGGTGGCAAGATCATATATCCAGACCTGCGGGAGGTTGTGGCTGAGCCGGTTGACGGCGTCGAAGGCGATCTTGTCGCCCGTTGGCGACCAGCAGAAGCTATCGACAGTGAAGTCTGTCGTGAGCCGGCGAGGTGTCTGTTGGCCCGCAGCGATGAGATAGAGGTCGCGACTCTTGTCGGCCGAGACGAGGTAAGCCAGGGTGTTTCCGTCCGGTGAGAGAGCCTGTGGGGATCCAGGCGGGGCGTGAAGGGCTGTTTCCACCGGCGTCTCACTGCCGGAGTCGAGGTCAGCCTGCCAGCGCTCGGGCCGGCCGCGCCGGCGAGTGGCGAAGGTGAGCGAGCGCCCATCAGCCGACCAGCCAAGGTCATCGGCGCCGCCGTGAGTGAGTCGGCGAAAGCTTGCCCCCTGAGGATCGCAGACCCAGGCCTCGGCCGGGAGACCGTCGGCGGAAGACAGGAAGGCGATCCGGTCTCCCTGAGGTGACCAGACGGCCCCCCACCCGCCATTGGGGTGAGGCCCGACAGGAACGGAGGCGAAGCCCCAGTTGGCGCTGCCGAGCAGGACGGACAGCAACGCCCCCAGCAGAACGAACTCCCTTCGGGGATAGAGGCGCCTACCCGCCGTGCGACAAGTCAGCATTGATCAGTTCCGAGTTGTCGTTGTCCATCTCTGGCGATCACCGCCTGACCAGCAGGGGGGATGGCCCTTGTCGGTCCATCCCCCCGTGCCCTTTCAGTCTGTCGATGTGAAGTCAGGCAGGTCGTGCTATGGCCAGGTCTAGTACGGGGTTCCCTGGCTGTGGCACTGCCTGCAGAGGTCGCGGATCGTCGTGCCGTCGTCGCCCTCCTCGGTGGTCACGGTCCCCGTGCCGGCCATGTAGATCAGGCCGAACGCGTTCTTGTTCCCGTGTCCTTTGTGGCACGACATGCAGCTCGGGGTTCCAGTGGTCCCGGATCCCATGATCTTGACCTTGTTGGCATGACCGCTGTACTGGGTTGACATGGTGGAGCCGAGGTCAGCATCGGCAGTCGGGTGGCGAAGCCAGTGCGAGCTATCGCGCATGTTGGCGTCAGTGTGGCTGCCGTGAAAGTTTGTGTGGCATTTCTTGCAGAACTCGCCCATGCCAGACATCGTGGTGACCGGTTCGTTGAACCGGACGTTGTCGATCGAGTAGTGAGTCGGGATCTGGCCCAGTGTGGCGTCGGTCTCGTTGACGTCGTAGTTCGGATCATTCGTCCCGACCACGTAGCTGACGGTGATGTTATTGGAGCTCCCGCCGGCCCGCCTGCTCAGGTTACGATATGGGTTCACCGTGGTGTGGCCGAAGACGTCAATGGTGCTGGCGTTGGGGGAGTTGTGCGCCGAGTGGCAGTCAGTACACGTCAGCCCATTGGTGTCCGTCCAGGTGCCGCCAGGGGCCGGGTCCGTCGAGCCCAGCGTGTGCCCCATGTAGATGTCATAGCCCCCGGTGTTGCCGGAGAGCGTGGTCAGAGCACCGGCCTCACGGACGTGAGTTCCGGTGTTCGCGTTGAGAACGTCCGGGGCCGAGGTCGAGCCGTCGTGGCATGTCAGGCAGAGATCGGCCACGGGAGCCTTGAGCAAGCGCTCATTCGGCCCCGTGCCCAGCGTGGGCGCGGTGCCGCCGTCATAGCCATGCGACACGCTGTAGTGCATGGTGTGGCAGTCGGAACAGATCAGGTTCAGCCCCGCATGGTAGTCGCCCGCCATCGCGGGAGCTGCCGCCAGCACTGCTGCCACTGTCACCACAGCAGCGATGGAGAGGCACTTCCTCGCAGTCAATGTCGTACTCTCCTCAAGTAGCAATCACGTCGATACAACCCGATGCAACGGCAACTACACGCCAGGCATCACCTCCTCGCCGCCCGTCTCCCTGGCCGCCCACCGGCGCCGCACAACCCGACCGGGGTGACTCGCCCTAACCGGCGCTCACGAGGTCACTTGGAAGACCTGGAAGCGGGCCCCGTTTCTCTCCAACACCACAATCATCCGGCCGCCGTCGCCGGCAAGCGCCGTCGGGTAGTACATGTCCCCCGGAGCGCTGCCGAGGCCGCCGATCACGCCAAGGAAATGGCCGCTCTCATCGAAACGCTTCACGACCTGGCGAATGGAATCCACAACCCACAGGTCGCCATCGCCATCGCGCACGACCCCGCTGGGCAGCGAGAAGTTCTCCCAGCCGACCTCGTGCGCGCCGAAGGCGAGCAGCAACTCACCCTCAGGAGAGAACACCTGCACCGGCACCGACTGCGCATCGGTCACCAGGACCCTGCCCTGCTTGTCCACGGAAAGCCCGGTGACTGCGTAGAAGGCGCCGCGCTCGCGCCCCCGCCGGCCGATGCGACGGATCACCTGGTAGTTCTCGTCGAGTACGATGATCTGGCAGTGACCCCCACTCGTGGCGACGTAGACATGGTCCTGCTCATCGACCGCCACCTCCACCGGGACGGGTTGGTCGGAGGATTTCCCTTCCTTGCCATCCGTGGTGGGCCCGCCGACCGGGATCCGCTGCATGCTTCGGCCCCTGTAGTCCAGCACGTCAACCGCATTGTCGAACCCGTCCACCACGAAGATGTCGCCGCGGCTGTTGACGGCGACGCTGCTCGGCTCGCCTGGCTGAGGGACCACCTTCCCCCGCGGGCCCGTACGGGGCACCCAGTGGATGAAGCTGCGCAACAGTTGGCCGTCCTTGTCGAAGACAGCAATCTTGTGGTTGCCGCGGTCGGCTACGTAGATCTCGGCGCGACGCGCGTCGAGCCAAATGCCATCCGGCACACTGAAGCGCGCGCCCCGCCCATAGCCATCGGCCACGGTGATGACCCTCGCAGGGGGCTCACCCGGTCGCCCGGGCGACTGCTGCGCACCAGCCACGTGTGTGCTCACCCAGAAGATGACCAGGCACGCAAGCGGCCCGGATACCCGGAGGAACCGCCCGACGCACGCGCGCCTAGCCGCCGTGAGCAGGCCGCGCTCAGTCACCGAGGTGCTCCATGCGATGGCAGGTCAGACACATGGCGGTCTCGTCCTGCCGGAGGATGGAAGAGTACTCAGAACCGTGGACGGCGTGGCAACTCGTGCACACCACCGGGTCGCCGGTGTTCGGATCCTTCACCTCCGGCCCGATGGGGTGGGCATGCGCGGTCTGGTCGCTGTGGCAGGTCTTGCAGAGATCGCTCTGGTCTTTGCGCAGCAGGGCCCTCTGGACGGAGGCGTGTGGCGCGTGGCAGGACAGGCACTCGCCCTTCGCCGCCGGCGGATGCTGGTGAGCAGTGGAACGGGCAGTTGTCCCCACATTCCGGTGACACGCGGAGCAGACGGCCTCTGGCGTGTCTGCAAGGCCGTCTGGGGCATCCGAAACGTGTGGTTCATGACACTTCGTGCAGAGGCCCGCGGCGGCTGGCGCATGGGCATGCAGGCCGCTCAGTGCCGGATCGCCGCCCGAGACGATCTTCTCCTGGCTGTGACAGGCGGAGCACGTCTCCGCTACGGACGCGTTCCGCAACTGCGTGGACGGCGGATCGGTGTGGCAGAGCTTGCAGTTCCCTTGCGCGAAAGGCGGGTGAGCAACCTTACGCAGATAGGCGCGGTCCCCGTCAAACGAGTGCGGATCGTGGCAGCGCACGCAGTTTGACCCCGAGACTTGGTAGCCCTCGTGGGCAGCCGGGTCGGGTTTGTGACATTGCTCACACGATCTAGAGACGTCCTTGCGAAGGCCGTGGGCCCCGGGGGTGCCATGAGGGTCGTGGCAAAGCAGGCATTGCCCTGCCGCGACCGGCGCGTGCGCCTGCCCGTGGTCGGACTTCGTGAGGTCGCTGTGGCAAGTCAGGCAGAGCTTCTCGGCAGGGGCAACGAGAGTCGTGGACCTGTTGCCGTGGATGCTGTGACAGGCCGTGCAGGCGACCTTGCCGGCCCGATGGCCCGAGCGCCGCCACGCGGAGGTATCTAGGGAAGGGGAGGAGCTTGTCGGAGCCGCGGACTCGCTCGGCAGATGGCACTTCCCACACATCGCCTCGACCTCGGCCGGGGAGAGCTTGGCCGGGTCGGGGAGCTTCTGCTTGCCAGTGGAGCCAGCGTGGACGGAGCCCGGGCCGTGACAGGCCTCACAGCCCAGGGAATCGGCAGGTAAAGACGGGTTCGAGAGAGCGGCCCCATGCGCCGAGCCAGACCAGGATGCAGCCAGGTCTCGGTGGCAGAGCCCGCAGGCCTGCGCGCCGATGTAGCTGCCCGCTGCGGCGGACGGCTCTGTGGTCTGCGCCTCGCCCAGGGCCCAGCAGGCGAGAACCGTGGGGATCACGATCACGCAGGGAAGTATTACTATCCGAAAAGTACTCCAAAGCCACGCGCGCGGACCAGGGGCCATGGGTCTGCCATAGTCTGTGATATACTTCACTAATCATCTGTATATCATACCCTAGCTCTCCTGTCAATCCTAGCTGCATTGTAGGAAAGGGGCGTGAGGGAGTGCCGTCCTGGCGCCGCGCGGAGCGCTCTGAGGCTCGTTGGACCAGATAGACGAGAGTCGTCTTTATGTCAGGGAGGACGCACTCTCAACTGCCGTGAATACCCAGTTCGAAGTGGCACTTGGCGCAGACCTTGGCGGCAGGGCTACCGTTGATCTTGGACTTGTCGCCGTTGTGGTCACCACCCGGGCCGTGGCAGGCCTCGCATTGGACGCCCTTCAGGTTCGACGTGGAGTTCTCGTCCACGTAGCCGCCCTGACCATAGCCGGTCGTGTGGCATTGGAGGCAGCTCGAATCCTTGCTCTTGCCGACGTTCTCCAGCGCCGCGAATGCCCGCGCGTGGGCAGTCTTCTGCCAGCCCGCGTAGATATCCGAGTGGCACATACGGCAGTTCTGCTCGGCGCCCACGTACTTGGTCTTAGCGGCTGCCTCGGCCGCATAGCCAGCGACCAACGGCAAGTTGGCGAGACCCGCTCCGATCAGAGCGGCGAACAGCGCCGCCTTCGCCACGCGAAGGGTCCAGTGCATCTCGAGCATCCTCCTTGGCGCCCCCGTCCGGGCAAGCGGATGTTGCCAGCCATTCCTTGCAGATTACTAGGGATGAGTTCCGTCAGCTCCCGCGCAAGTCCTCTTGCGATGACTACGTCCACAGCATGGGCTGCCGGCCCATAGAGACACCATCGCCCGCGGTCGCCTCCCGCGAGCCTGGACCAGCAGGGGGACACACTATTGTCGGCCGCAGCCAGCCGGACAAGCGCGGCATGGCCGAACGGTAGGCGGCGGGATAGTGCGGAGCATCCTCTCAGGCGCCGAGTCGGACACGCGGCGGCCCGCGGAAAGCGGGAGAAACGGCCTGCGCGTGACGGTACGCCTCCCTGGACAGAAGGACCCCCCAGGTCATATGATAACGAGACCGACGCACACGACGGAACAGCAACGATGAACACAGGCCCAGCAGCATCGTCGGGTGCTGCCGGCGGCACGGCGAGGTCCAGCCCAGGCTACGTCCACCAGGCGCCGGTGGTGGCGCAGCCCACGGGCTCGGCGGAGCACCCGGCCACGTGCTTCTACCTGCCCAGGGCCGGGCCCCGGATCCGGCGGATGAATCCTCGCCAGGACGTCCGGCATTCCGCCGTCGTTCAGGGCGCAGAGAAAGGCCCGGCATGGGAACCTTCGTCACACGCCATCTGACGGAGCAGGAGCCACTGTGGACATCTGCGGAGCATCCCGTCGTTTGCTGGCCCCTTCACCGCACCGATCCCGCTCGCCACGACTTAGAGTTTCATTCTCATCCTGACATGGAGGCGACAGTGGTCCTCGAAGGCGTGCAGGAGCTGCGCTATGCAGATGCTGTGCTGGAGTGCGGAGCAGGCGATGTATGGTTCGCCGCGCCGGGGGAGGTCCATGGCTACCGGACGAAAGCTGGGGTAGCCTGCATCTGTCTCGCCTTCGGCCCTTACTTCCTCGCCGACAGCATGCTGGCGGACCGTCACTGGCTCTCTATCTTCGCTCAACCGCCGGAGCTGCGACCCCGCGTGAAGCTGGCGCAGCAGCGGTCGAACGTGCTTGCGACCGGGTGGCAGATATACCGGGAGGCGGCTGCTCAGAGGCCGGGTTGGGAGGCCGCGATCCGCATTCACCTACTCCAAGTCCTGGTCACTCTGACACGAGATTGGTTGCCCGACCAGCAGCCGGCGAGCGCCTCCGGACACCTGGCCGCGCTTCTCCCTGCTCTCGAGGTTGTCTGCTCCCGTGCGAAGCTCGGGGAAAGGGTCGGCACTCTCGAGGCCGCCAGGGCATGCGCAATGAGCCGCTCTCACTTCTGCCGGACGTTCCGGAAATCGATGGGCAGGTCTTTCGGGCAGTTCGAGGTCCAGTCACGGCTCGCGGTTGCCGCCCGTCTCCTCACGGACACCCAACTCTCCATCAGGGACGTCGCCATTCACAGCGGCTTCTGGGACGCCAGTCACCTTGATCACCACTTCGTCGCGCATTACGGGACCAGACCGCGTGCTTTCCGTGCAGCGAGCGGGCGATCCCTTCAGACGAGGTGAGCGCGATCGGCCTCGTGCCTCTTGCTGTCTGCCCCCGTAGGCTTGACGCACTTCCGTTCGCACGAAGGAGGCGCCCTTCACACCGACGGCGCCATCCCGTTTCCCGTCGTGGTCTGTTGATGCCTCGGGCCCGTGGAACGGCTGGGTGAGAGACAGACGCGTGCGCGGCGAACGATCCCACTCCGCCAGACACGGGCCGCCGGCCCAGACCGCGATCAACAGGCATACGACCTGATGAGTTCCGCCCAAAGAAGCAAGGGCGAAACTCGTCGGAAACACAGGTAGGAACTGGACGGAAACTGTTCGCCCATGTTGCTTCTATGGGCGAACAGCCGTAGATCGGCGCGAACGCCCGACCAGAAAGGCCGGCTGTGCGACGCGCTGCGTATCCGTCGCGGGTCCGCTCATCGCCTGACTATCAGCCTGCTGAGCGCTCGCAGCCGCTCTTCCGCGTGACCCACGAGGAGAGCACAATCCTACAATTTCTATCCTCCCGTGTACAACCCGTTTTCCGCGTTTCGCCTTACCATGAAGGTGGAGGCACACGCAGGCGGGGCAAGCGCCTAAGCCTTCCGCCGGCGCGTTGCACTGCATTCTGCAGGAGGACGGGAGGTGATGCAGGCGACCAGCCAACTCGATGTGGCCGACGGGCGCCGCGCTGTCGGCGGCGGTCTAAGCTGCTGTGATCTCTCGGTCGTACGACCCGACCAAGGAGGAAAGGATGAGCCGTTCGAGACGAGGCTTTACGTTGATCGAGCTGCTAGTAGTCATTGCCATCATTGGCATCCTGGCAGCCATGGTGTTCCCTGTGTTCGCGCGCGCTCGTGAATCGGCGCGCAAGGCGGTGTGTCTGAGCAATGTGAAGAACATCGCCCTCGCGATCCAGATGTACCTGTCGGACAACAACGACACTCTTCCTCCGAACGAGCATAGGGCGGAGGTCCTTGACTACTTCGACCCGATGCCGTTCGGCGGCAACCCCGCTGGCACGTGGTTCGGGACTACGAACGATAGCCACTGCCTCGTGTCACGGCGGGCGAATCCGTATCTGCGGTGGCCGGTGATCCTTGATGAGTACACCAAGAACCGCGACGTCTACCGTTGTCCAAGCGCGAAACTCCAGATCGGAGCGGGGTTCATCATCCCGGTGCCGAACTGGTTCCAGTTCATCCAGGCGAACGAGGGCAACTGGGACCAGGCCTTCGACATCAGGGCCTGCATGAACGCGTTCCCTGTGGGTTGGGGCGGTGCGATCACGGACAGTATCACCCAGCAGTCGTATGGCGTCGACCAGGCCGGGACGCAGGCTGCGAACAAGGCGTTCGTCCAGACCATCGGCTCCGACGAGAAGTGGATGGCAGCGAAGAAGATGCCGGAGATCGAGAACGCGGCAAGCACCATCATCGTGAACGAGATCGGCTCCGTCTATGATGGCGCCTGGGTCACGACCAAGGCGTACCCTGACCTCTGTGCGCTAGAGTGCAGCGGGTTCGTCGGCGGCCCCAACTGGATCGATTGGAGTATCTGCGCATCGGCAGCGAGCTGCGGCCTCTATAGCTACGCGCCGAACAACGGGAGCTTCGTGGACAGCCCCGATCTGCGCAGGCCGTATGCGCGACATCTGGGCGGCGTAAACCTGGGCTTCCTGGATGGGCATGCCACGTGGATCAGCTCGGAGAGGCTGATCCAGGCGGCCGCAGACGGCGACATACGCGGCACGGGCAAGAGCTTCTGCACCTGGACGCTAGACTGCGTCGACCCGGCCAGCAAGCTGTTCCCGTCATCGCCCGGCGAGTGGTAGACTCCCGTGAAGCGGTAGCCGTCGCGTGCTACCGAACATCGTAGGACAGTTCTGACGTAGGAGACGGTGCCCCCGGGGGACACGTCCCCCGGGGGCTGTTTTCCCCCGGACTCGGCGCAGGGCCCAGATTCCCCCAGAGCCGGCGGCCGAGGCAATAGTACCTGTCAGCGAGGAAGCGCTATGAACAAGCAGACGATATCGGTTGGTGCGCGGGAGGTGGAGCCGTTGTCGGATGCCAGGGGCCGCAAGGAGATAGTGAAGCGGGGCGGGCCGTCGGTGGCGTGGGAGGGGGAGCCGCGGCTGGGCTCGATTGTCGGGGAGGAAGAGGTGGGGGCGGCGGTGCAGGCGATCCGGGAGTCGATGGACCCCAACGTGGGGTTCGGCATGAGCGATGGCGAGGTGGATGGCTTCGAGCAGGCCTTCGCCCAGTACGTGGGCGCGAAGCACTGCGTCAGCTGCAACGGGGCGGGCACCGGCATCGATATGGCGATCATGGCGCTGGAGCTGGAGCCAGGGGATGAGGTGATCACCCAGTGCATCAACTTCCGGGCGGTGCCCATGGCGATCGCGGGCCAGGGCGGGAAGATCGTGTTCGCGGAGGTGGACGAGACGCTCCAGCTGGATCCCAATGATGTGGAGAGGAAGATCACGCCGCGCACCCGGGCGATCTTCCCCACTCACATGAATGGCATGTCGGCTCCGATGGCCGATTTGCTGGAGCTGGCCGCGCGCCACCCTCATGCCAAGCACGGGCCCTTGAAGGTGCTGGGGGATGCGGCGCGCGCCTGTGGGGGTGGCTACCAGGGAGCCAAGATCGGCAAGCTGGGGTGGATGACGGTGTTCAGCTTCCACACGATGAAGAACATGACGACGCTGGGGGAGGGCGGGGCGATCACCACCGATGACTCCAGCATCATCAACCGGCTGCACGGGTTCCGGCAGTTCGGGGGAGAGGGGTGGGGCTCGAACTACAAGATGGGCAAGGTGCAGGCGGCGGTGGGGCTGGTGCAGTTGGGGAAGCTGGAGGCGATGGTGGGGGCGAGGCGGCGGCTGGCCCATGCCCGGCACCGGCTGCTGGAGGGCTGCCCGGAGCTGACGCTGCCGGTGGAGCCGGAGGGACGCGAGCACTGCTACTACCTCTACTCGATCCTGGTGAGCCGGGAATGGGCTGGGGAGAAGCGCAACCGGCTGACCAAGATGCTGCGGGAGGAGTACGGAGTGGACACGGTGGTGGCGAACCCGCCGGTGCAGCAGTCTTTCCCGTACATTGCGCGGCTGACCGAGGGACAGCAGTTGCCGATGTCGGCGGAGGTGGGCAAGCGGCTGTTCTGCGCGCCGATGCACCCGACCATGACGGATGCGGACAACGAGTTCATCGCCGCCGCCATCTGGGAGGCGGTCGAGCGGGTCAGGGGAGAGGGGTAGGCGGCCGCGCGAGTGGGTCGAGGATGGGTGTTGCGAGAGAATACACCCATTTTCTCTTTCCACACCATCAGGTTACTGCTCCACCATGCCAGAGGAACGAGAAGGAATCGCTCCACGCCCCGGCGGCCCTTCGGCAAGCTCAGTGCCGCCCCCGCCAGCCGCGCCATCGCCACCTCGAGTGGAGTGGACGGGCGGCGTAACGCCGCGGTCGATCCTCATCGCGTTCGTGCTGCTGCTGGGGCTGATCGTCGTCGGGTTCTACTCCAGCATCGTCTACAAGCCCGAGGCCGATTACCTTGCGTCCGTGCCACCCAACGCGCAGTTGGACGTGCTGGTGCTGCTGGCCGCGGTGATGATGATCCCGGCCTTCCGCCGGATCGGCCTGACCAGGCGCGAGCTGCTGACGATCTACTCGATTCTGCTGGTCGCCGCCCCGGTCATGGGCCGGGGCATGCTCTACTGGATGATCCCGAAGAGCATCGTCTACTACTACCTCGCCCGCGCCAATCCGGCCTGGGAGATGACGTTCCTGCCGCTCATCCCGCAGTGGTTCGCGCCGAGCGACCCGGCGGCGGTGGAGGGGTTTTTCGTGGGGAAGGCGAGTGTGCCGTGGTCGCTCTGGCTGACGCCGATGGCGGCCTGGCTGTCGTTCGCGGTGGCGCTGTACGTGTCGGCATCGGGGCTGATTGCCATTCTCCAGAAGCAGTGGATCCGCAATGAGCGGCTCTCCTACCCGCTCGCGCAGATACCCCTCGAAGTGATCAACGAAGCGAGCCCTTGGGAGACGGCCGGGCTCGCCGCGGGCAGGATGCTGTGGGTGGGTGTCGGCATATCCTTCGGTCTGAACTTCTTGAGCCAGCTCTCCATGCGGCTTCCGTCTCTGCCCCAGATCCCGCTGGGGCCGGTGCAGATCATCCCGTGGCAGAAGGTTGGGCCACTTGCCGGGCTTGGGGCCTATGAGCTGGTACTGTGGCCGTGGTTGATCGCGCTTGCCTACCTCATCCCAAAGGAGCTGTCGTTTTCGTGCTGGTTCTTCTGGCTGATTCGCCTGGCGCTGACGGTGGGCGCCATCTCGGCCGGCGCCACGCCGCAGTTGCCTGAGGAGTGGTGGGACCCGTCGTTTCCTGCACCCTATTACCAGGGCGCTGGCGCGGTGTTCGCGCTGGGCGTATGGATGCTGTGGACAGCGCGCAAGCATCTTGCGCGGGTGATGCGGATCGCGTTCGGCCGGGGCGCGCCGGGAGCGGATGATGAAGAACCCGTGCCGTATCGGATGGCGCTCATCGGGATCACGGCCTCGATCGCCTGGATGGTCTGGTTCTTCCACCTGGCCGGGTGCCGCTGGGGCTTCGGGGTCCTGTTCGTGGTCTTCCTTCTTGGCTATTACGTCATGTGGGCGCGCCTACGGGCAGAGACGGGGCTGGGCTTCCTCGCTTTCCCGCTGGAGATTGGTAGTCTCATGCAGGGCCCGCTCGGTACTGCGGTCCTTCAGCCGCGGGAGCTGGTCGCGGTGTCGTCGGCGAGGTGGGCTGGGTCGTCGGGGGAGGGGATGTCTTTCGACACATCGACCGCGAACCTGTCAGACGCGTTCAAGATCGCGGATGCAGCGGGGGTTAGCAAGCGACGGCTGATGTGGACCTCGTTCGCCGCGCTGATCGTGGCGCTTCTCTTCGGCACGTACGTGACACTCAGGGGCACCTACCACTTCGGCTACTTCGGCACGGCGGTCGGCGCCGCGCCCTTCTACCCATCCCTGCAGACGCGCTCCGATCCCACGCTGGTGTTCACAAACCTTCAGACGCCGACGCCGATGAACCCGGACGGCATCATCGCGATGGGCGCCGGCGCGGTGATGGCGGTTATCCTCGGAGCCATGCGGCTGCGGTTCTACTGGTGGCCGTTTCACCCCATTGGCTATCTTGCCGCCAACTGCTGGGGCTGGAACTGGTACCTGACGCCATTCGTGTTGGGATGGCTGGGCAAGGTGCTGGTGGTGCGCTACGGCGGACTGCGGCTCTACCGGCAGACCGTGCCACTTGCCGTCGGGCTGATCGTGGGCGATATGCTCAATCGGGGGCTCTGGGTGATGGTCGCGCTGGTGACGCGCGGAACTGTGCGGTGAACCCGTAGAAGCGGGAGAGTAGAAGGATGATCGACATGCTCACCGAGTCCGAGGTCTACCGGCTCGGGGAGGCGGCGCGGAAGGTCTTCGAGACCACCGGCGCGAGCATTCTCAGGAGGAGTCACGTGTCCGTGAAAACCTTGGCATGTCTTACCGTCTTGACTGCGGTGCTGCTGGCCGGTCAGTTGGCGGCAGCATCCGCGTCGTGGCTGAAGACAGCACATGAGGAGTTGCCGATGCACGTCACAGTCGGAACCGCCCAAGGCGACTTCGTTGGCAGCACCGAGGCCGTCATCCAGCAGGCAATCGACGCGGTGGCCGCTTACGG
>Ga0315288_10003139_pt1 | contig 21088 bp, 24 predicted proteins | sample YL17G11_20_MG_FD_203454 | JGI IMG/M metagenome (GOLD analysis project Ga0315288, IMG submission 203454) | Sediment microbial communities from Yellowstone Lake, YNP, Wyoming, USA - YL17G11_20 | ecosystem: Environmental > Aquatic > Freshwater > Lake > Sediment | place: USA: Wyoming | collected...
AAATTATCCGGTTATAAGGTATCCGCAAGATTACTTAATGCGATGTATTTCAATGTTCCTCAATCCAGACAACGATTGATATTTATTGGAGTAAGGGATGATTTAGGAATTGAACCAAGTCATCCGGGTGGAGAAAATAAACCAATACCACCATTATTGGCACTTAAAAATGTAAGGGAATTAGACCGTCGTTATTTATCTGATTGGCTCAGGCAAACAACAAAATATATTGATGCTGGAAATTATAACCATCAATCGGTATTAAATGCTTTTATGAAGGTGAAAGGAAAATCATCTGGTAGTCAAAATACAAAAATGCTTTCATGGAATAGATGTTCATGCACATTGATGAAATCAGAAATAGCGGAAACCGGAATTATCCATCCAGATGGTGAAAGATATTTAGATATATCAGAAATGATGCGGATAAATAGTTTTCCAGATGAATTTATATTAATGGGTATTAGAAAAGAAAAGGTTGCCAGAATTGGAAATAGTGTTCCCCCTCTTTTTATGCGTTCAATCGCCAATCATATCAAGAATGAAATATTAAATAGGGTTAACGCAACTGGCGGAGTGCCGGAGTTGGTAGAAAATGTTTGACATTTTAGACGGTGGTCATGGCTAAAAGACGCTTTACTATAAAGCGGATGGTTGAAGAACTTGCCCGAACAAAGGGCATGGTTTATATCACCGCAGAAAATCTTGGTTGTGTTCCGCAGACTGTCTACAATTATGTAAATGATTATCCTGCCGTTGCTGCCGCTAAAGAATTGGCAGAGGGCAAGGTTATAGATTTAGCTGAATTGGGATTGTATAAAGCGATTCTCAATAACGAACCGTGGGCATTGCAATTTATATTAAAAACAAAGGGCAAGAAACGCGGATATGTAGAGCGGACTGAGTTGACTGGCGCTGATGGGGCTGAACTTATAAAGACCATCGGTTTTGATACAAACAAAGTATAAATGTATGTCATTAAATCAGACCTTTCTAATTCAGAATATACACCCAGGGGCGCGGATAGTGAGATTATCTATTCGCACGATCCGGAGGTTATCATTGTTGGCCCAAGCGAAACCGGCAAAACGCTTGCCGCCTGTTGGAAGTTGCATACTATGATGACTAAATACGCGGGCGCACAAGCGGCTATAGTCCGCAAGACCTATAAATCGATGCCGGGATCGGTATTACAGACGTTCGGAAAAGTCATCCAAGATGCACCCATAGAAATATATGGCGGGGAAAGGCCAGAAAAGTATTTATATCCCAATGGCTCAATCATCTGGGTAGGTGGCATGGATAATCCCGATAAGGTTTTATCATCTGAGCGCGATGTAATTTATGTTAATCAGGTGGAAGAGTTATTAGAAGCAGAATGGGAAACGCTGACAACCCGTGTTACCGGACGTGCTGGCAATATGCCGTACTCGCAACTATTCGGGGATTGCAATCCCGCTGGATCACAGCACTGGATCAGACGGCGCACGAAAGAAGGCAAATTAAAACTTCTTTATTCGCGGCATCAGGATAACCCGACATTATATACAGACGACGGTGTATTAACGGTACGGGGTGAACGTACTATGCAGACACTGCAGGCATTGAGCGGCGTTAGATATAAACGGTTATTCTTGGGCGAATGGGCAACCGCCGAAGGTGCGGTTTATGACATGTTCAATCATAACGATCATGTCAAAGTCCGCAACCCACGCGAATTTAAATCTTTCGGCATGGCGATTGACGAAGGTTATACCAATCCGGCGGTCATCCTATTTATTGGCACTGATACAGATGGACGTTTGCATGTATTCAGGGAATGGTATAAGCGCGGACAATTGCAATCGGCCGTAATTACTCAGGTGCGCCGCTGGTATGTGCGCAAGTGGGTTAATAAAATAGTGGTGGACGAAGCCGCCGCCGGATTAATAGCCGACCTCAGAAATAATAATTTGCCAGCCATTGGTCAGAAGGGGCGTGTGCTGGATGGTATCGCGCGCGTGCAGAACCTGTTGAAAATACAAGGGGATGGATTACCGCGTCTGACCGTTGACCCGTCCTGCATAAATACTATTAATGAATTTGAATCGTATGTCTGGAAACCTGAAAAAGACGAACCAATCAAAGAGAATGACCATGCTATGGATGGTGTCAGATATTACACGTTCAGGATGAATCTTCCAACCGGCGTTGATTTAGTGGGATGGTGAAATTATGAGCATAATTGATAATCTATTAAAGCGGATGGGGTATGAGAAGTACATGGGCAATATGCGCGTGCCTGCTATCTACGGGCGAACGGCGGAGGCGAGTCAGTTTAATATCCCATCCGGTAAGTTATCCCAAACGCAGGCCGAACTCTATCAACGCATATCATGGGTGAACATTGCCGTATCGAATGTGGCCAAGCTGGCATCCACTGTTAAATTCGAAGTGAAATCTGTTGAGGGCGAAAAACTGACACAGATTGAAAATCATCCATTCGAGCAGTTGTTACGCAAGCCAAACCCGCTCCAATCGCGTTTTGAATTTTTGGAGACGACTTATGCATTCAGGAAACTGACCGGCAATGCTTACTGGTGGCTGAATAAGACCAGTGAAAAGGTAGCACCTGCCGAGATGTGGACTATATCCCCGCATAGAATAAAACCAGTCCCGGATAAGAATCTGTTTATCAAAGGCTATTTATATGACCCGGGCGATGGGACTGAAATGCCACTTGAGCCGTGGGAGATTTTACACTTCAAGGAATTCCACCCCAACAATCCATTTGTCGGGTTGTCTCCTATTGAATCAATAGCAGGGCAAGCGGTGGGAGATATGAAAGCTGTCGAACACAATGCTAAGTTTTTTGATAGTGGTGGACGCCTGCCTGGTATCCTGGCATTTGCCGATTCGATAGAAGACGGTGAATGGGAAAAATTAAGAAAGGAGGCAAAGGAAAAGTCTAATACACGCGATCTGATGTTCCTAAGAAATACAGGAGCAGGTGCTGTTAATTATGTCTCGACTGGTATCACACAGAAGGATATGGAATTTTTAGCAGGGCGCGCGTTTACGAAAGAGGAGATTTTTGCACTATTTGCGCCCGGACTGGCCTCTATTTTGGCCATCAATGCGACCGAGGCCAATGCCAAAACCGGGGAGAATACACTAATCTCGAAAGCTGTGTACCCAATGCAGGTATCAATGGCTGAAAAGATAACCTCTGAAATCCTGCCTTTATATGGGGATAATCTGGTAGGAGAATTTGAGGATACAAGGCAACAAGACCGTGAGTTGCAATTACGTGAGGAAGAGGTATTCTCAAAAACCCACACGGTCAACGAAATTCGCATGAAATATTACGGGGATGATCCGATAGCAGATGAACGTGGAAATCTTCTACTGGTTGAATTGAAACCAGCGGCAGTTGAAATACAGGAACCACTTAATGAAGAGCCGATTGATGATAACTTCCAGAAGGACATGAAAGCCTACAAGCGCAAGGCGGTTAATTGTCTTAATAAGAAACAGCCACTCGACTTCACTTTTGAGAGTGAGACGATAGACAAAATTCAGTTAGGGCGCATCAAGAATAAATTAATTGCTTGCAAGAGTAAAGAGGATATCGCCGCCATATTTGAGAGCGAGAAGAACCAGCACGTACCCAGCGGAATGGATGATTTGATAGCCGAACTGAAAAATGTATCCAAGAAATTGACAACCGTATGAATGAACTTGTAGCAACCAAAGCAAATGAATTGATTATCTCTATTCTGGATGGGATAGATAATGACCTGCTACCGGATGAACTAAAGACACGTGATAAAAGCGAACCCGGACGCGTGCGTAAAATGCTGTATGAGAAAAAACTGGCACGGATTATCTATAAACGCTTCAAGAAACAAAAAGATAAAATCACATTTTGGCTATCCATGCGCTATCCCGAACGCAGCAAGGTTATAACTAAAACGCCACCGCCCCCATTACCGGATGATTTATTTGAGGATGATGAATCAGAAGCGGAGATCCAAAAGTTGTTCACTACTGCATATCTGCATGGAATAAATTTATTTGAGGACACTACATTTTTTGGACTTGATTATTCCATATTCAATGAAAAGGCGCTTGTTTGGGCGCATAAGAATACACTGAATTTAGTCAAGGATATTGATGAAACGACACGCAAAACAATTCGCGCAGCTATTGGCAGTTTTGTAGAAACGCCAGGTATGACAATCGGAGATGTAGTAGGTCAACTGCCGATGGATTATAGCCGTGGGTTTACGGTGGCAGTAACAGAAATCACGCGCACTTATGGTCAAGCCAATCTTGAAGCTGGGCTGGAACTGAAAAAAGAATTTCCAGATATAAGAATAGTGAAACAATGGTTCACGGATAATGATGATAGGGTATGTCCTGAATGCGGCCCGTTACACGGGGTAGAAGTTGAGGTTGGCGAAGACTTCCCGGGCGGATATGACGCGCCACCCGTACACCCAAATTGCCGATGCGCGATATTTACAAGGACGCGGATATGAGCGATCCCCTTGAAATAAAAATCGAAGGCGCGGATAAAATCATGGCCGGATTGACCAAATTTCCAGACGAGATTCAAAAGAATTTCAAACAGGCCGGACAAGAAGCCGCTGAAGAAATTTATACATCTAAAGGATTAGCCAGTTATCCCGCAAAGACAGCAGCCAATGCACCCCCCACGCCTTATTATATTCGCGGAACTGGCACACAATATAAAAGTCGCAATGCTGGCAATTCAGAAGATTATAAAAACCAGTTCTATGCGAAATCAGTTACAGGTGGAACTTTGATAGGTAACCGCGCCTCCTATGCCAAATACCTTGCGGATGAAAAACTACAGGCACGCGTGATGGAACGAATCGGCTGGCGCAAATTGATTGAAGTTGCTAAAGAGAAATTAGATATTATCACCGGAATATTTAACCGCTGGGCTGAATATACGATTAAGAAGTTGGGGTTGTGATAAACTCGGAATTGCGTTCCTTTTTATCACTCCTATATAGCCTATGCAAACAGTTTATTTCATGGTATGAGCGAGAGATAAAAAAAGCGGTATAATTTAATTATGAATAGCGTAGAAATGTTACACCCAAAAATATTTGCGGAATTATTAATACCCGAATATAAAAAGGCGGTCGTTAACAGTATGTGGATTAGTGTAAAAGATAGATTGCCGGAAGACGGGCAGAATTGCATTTTGTATCATCCCGACTATCCGCTAAAATTTTTTAGTGGCATATATGATCCTAATATGAAAACGTGGTATTACGCGGATGAAGGATATAACTTTGCTGCCGAACCAGCAAGTGGAAATGAACACGGCATTACCCACTGGATGCCAATGCCGGAACCGCCAAAGGAATAATGGGAAACAACAACTTTGGAATTCCTGAAATTATTGGTCATATATTAGGATTCTTAACATTGGTTATCGTTCTTATTATTGAATGGGCTTTTTTAGATTCTATATGCAGATTAATTTTTATAAGGTATCCATGTCTATAAAAAAAATTATTGACGGTCGAGAGTTTGAATATTTTGACAATATTGAATTTTATAAAGGGCTTCCCATTAGGGAGGTTAATTTTACAATGAGTAAAACTGATGTAATTGCCGAGGTCATAACTGAAAAACCAATGGAATTCGGGGTTATAGAAATAAAACATGTCCTTACATTAGAGGAATATAATAATTCCGGCATTAAATTTCCTATTGGAGATAAAAAATAAATGTGTGAAATTTTTAGCCCCGATATTTTTATTAAGATGGGATTTGATTATATAGAAAGAACTGGCAAGTTACCTAAAAAAGCGATATTAGCAAAACATCACATTGAGGAACTTGAAATGTTTGTTAATGAAAAAACATCCAGATTTAAGAATAAAGTATCTCCCTTAGAAATTATTTCTTTTATTGGTATTCCGATAGAAATTGGAAATGATTTTACAATCGCACACATGGAATAAAAAAAGTGTTATAATGTAATCACATCGCGTCACGTTTTTGGACGGGGCGCAACTAATCAAGTGGGACTAATGCCACACTTTCGGAGAAATCCGGCGGTGTGGCTTTTTGTTTAACGAGGTGAACATGCCATATATGATAGAAAAATCAGAAGATAAGGGATTCTGTGTCTATAAGAAAGACACGGACGATAAACCAGTAGGGGATACGCTGGGCTGCCATGATACGAAAGATGAAGCTGAAAAACAGATCGCCGCGTTGTATGCCAATGAAGATGTCAAGTCGGTAAAAGCATTAGGCGATTGCGAACTTGAAATATTGGGCGTTCCTTATGGCAATCTAACCCACAAGGATTCAGATGATGAATTTTTTACGTCCAACACGAGGCTATGGCAGGAGAAATTTCCTACCCCATTAATTGTTTATCAGCACGGATACCAGAAGGATGAAGTAACTGGCAAACCGCAGCCCATCAAAGACCCGCCAGTCGTTGGCGAAGTTAAAAGTTACAGGACTGATGACAAAGGCGTATGGTGGCGAGTTGTTCTGGATAAGACCAGTGAATATTTTAGTCAGTTATGGGAATCCGCCAAGTCTGGATTATTAAGAGCATCCAGCCAGGCAATTACTTCACTGGTGCGCACTAAACCGGACGGAGAAATTACTAATTGGCCAGTAGTTGAGATTAGTTTACTTGATCGGCTGATGCCCGCGAATAAAGACGCCGTGGCACTACCGGTTATGAAATTACGTTATGAACAGGCTGGCAAGGAATGGCCTGTTGAAATCGAAAATGCGAATGAAGACCCAATAGTTGACGAGGCCGGTGAGGATAAGTCAAAGGGCGGAATAAGCATTACACAAGAAAAGGAAAAAATAAAAATGGAACCAAAAGAAGTTACTGATATTGTTCAAAGTGCCCTTAAAGCACATGATGAACAGTTGGCTGATGAAGCCAAAAAGAAAGCTGATGCCGAAGCTGCGATTAAAGCTGCTTCTGATAAGGCTATTGAAGTTGCCAAAGCCGAATGGGAAAAAGAAGCCGCGAAATCTCGCAGGTTGCCAGTCAGTGCGCCGGAAGTTATGAAATTTAACAAGATCGGCAAGTACGATCACATCCCGCCCGAAGATTTGGCACTGGGCATTGCGGTCCTGAAATCACAGGGTAAACATGTGGCAAATGAAGCCCTGCAATCTTGCGCCGTGCGTTTTACGGATGCCGATAAACCCAAAAATTTCGAAGAAGCTAAAACTATCAACGATATTAAAATGGCGATGGGCGAAGCTGGTATTGCCATGAAGACTGATGAGATCATGCAACAGGATCTCGGCTCATATGGCGATGACTGGGTGGCTGCCGGATACTCTCCCGCGTTATGGGAAAAAATCCGCGCTGAAACACCGGTACTGAGCATGATCCCCCAGGAAGAAATTCCACGAGGTTATGAGAGCATGAGATACCTGCTCGAATCAACCGATCCCGTCTTCTACAAGGTGGCAGAAGTAACCGATGAGGATACAACCTATAAAATCCCCATCCCGACTGTAACAAGCTCGAAAGTTGGCACAACCAGCCAGAGTTTGACACTGGCAAAAATGGGTGCGCGCGTCAGTTATACGGGCGAACTGAATGAGGATTCCCTCATTCCGATTGCCTCGCAAATCCCCGCGCAAATTGTCGCGGCTGGAAAAGAATACTTGGAACATGTGATTGTTGACGGCGATACCACAGACGGAAGCACAACCAACATTAATGACGTTGGCGGCGATCCTGCTGGAACTGAAGCTTTCCTGCTCATTGACGGCTTGCGCCACTTGGCACTATATACCAATAGCGCTAATCGACGCGCTGGCGGAGCATTGTCTGATGAAGACTTCCTCGAAACAGCCAAAATGTTAGGGGTGGCTGGCATCAATGCGGATATTACTAAATGCGCTTTTGTCATTGACAAAAATGTGTACTGGAAGGCGCTGGCATTGGCTCAATTAAAGACCAAAGATGTCTCGTCTGCCGCAACCATCGAAGGCGGCGTATTCAACCGCATCTATGGCTTCCCGGTGATCGTGTCAAACCAGATGTGCTTTATGTCAGCAGCCAGATTGTCTAATTCAAGTGGCTGGGTCAACCAGGATACTACAACTGATAACTTGTACGGCTCAATTCTGGCCGTGCGCTGGGATCAGTGGAAGTTCGGTTGGAAGCGGCGCATGACCCTCGAAACAACCCGTGTTCCGCGCGCTGACTATACCGAAATCGTTGCTCTGATGCGCTTTGGTCTGGTCTATCGAGACACCGAAGCTGCTGCGCTGTCCTATGGAATCACGGTCTAAGAGGTGATGATATGTATAACCTTAAAAAAGGCGTGGCAAAGTTGACAGACCTGAGAGATGGTATGTCAGCAGTCGGTTTGGGCGTGGGTAATGTTTACTACGTCATCAAAACAACGGAAGCGTTTTATCCAACATTCGTTGAAGACCACGAAGTGCAATATCGGGATGGAAGTTCATCCATCCACAATACGATACAGTCGGGATTGGATGCCTGTGTGGCAAACAGAAATGATTATGTGATAATCAATCCAAGTCAGACGGATTATGATATTACGGCCGCTCTTACCTTGTCTAAAAAGGCAGTTCATTTGATTTGCCCTGCTGGATTAGGTAATAGAGTTGGCTCAACCGCTGCTTGCCGAATCCACTGCCATTCATTCGATGGGGCTGTTTTAGAAATAAGCGATTCGAGCATTGAGGTTGCAGGTCTATATTTAAAAAGTTATGCAAAACAAACAATCCTGAAACTAAAAACCAATGCGTATGCCCCGAACATTCACAACAACAACTTTATATTTGCCCCTGCAAGCACAGACTCACTACCTGTTATTACTAATGTTTGTGCTGGCGACACACTGTATGATGGGGGTTCATGGGGTTCAATAGAAAGCAACTGGTTCGTTAATAGTGCAGGTGCCGCCACTATCCCCATTCTGATTAATATTCATGGGAATGCAAAAGACTGCCGATTTAAATACAATGAATTCACTATTAGTGATACCACCACTGTAACCGTCGGTATTTACAATAACGGTATTGCAGGTACGGCAGATTTCAATACATTCCGCTCTGGAGTGGGGTGTGATTGGACTCACTGTATTTCCCTTCATGCTTCAGGTTCAGCTATTGGCAATAGGGCAACCTGTGCCGATAGTCAAATTGTTACTGGAGGAACTGCAACTCTTAGTTTCTCAGATAATATGAATGGAGCAAGCGGGGGAGCAGTTGATGACGAGACTTAAATAAATTTAGACTTATGAGAGCGGGTAATTCAACCCGCTCTCAAAAGGTATCTATGAAAATAAAAGAATACCGTTTATATGGCGCTGTAAATGCTTCGGGGGATGGAACTTTCAAAAGCGAAACGTCGGTCTTTGGGATGCTCTATGCCGTCCAGTGGATTGACGGGACTTTAGCGGATAACAATACCGCCGTACTATCAAGTATCAATTCTGAGGGCGCTGAAACCCTGTTGACTTTGGGCGCGGGTGAAGGCGATGCGGACATTAAATATTATCCACGCGCTTTGGCTTGTGATAATGCCGCGACCGCCTTAACTGGCTTGGCTGGCGGAGATCGTGTTTGCCCGATTGTGTTTGGGAAACTGCAACTGGTAATAGCAGCTGGCGGAGTATCAACATCCGGCGGATGTATCTGCTACGTTTTGGAGTAAAGGAGTAATACATGGTTAAATTTTTAAGTGATGCGGCGATTGATGGTGGCTTGAACTATCTTGCCACTGCTACGGAAATAACGATATGTAACGCAGAACCAACCGACTATACCAAAGCTCACACAACCTATATGCTGGTTGCTCACGTTGTGGCTGGTGGCGACTTTGCGATTGCGAACGATTCGAATGGCAGGAAGGTAACTTCGGCTGAACATTTGGCAGTTGCAGTGACTAACCCGGGTACGGCTATATATGTAGCCCTGACCATTACCGGTACAACTACGTTGGTTGGTTACACAACCTGCACTTCCAAAATTTTAGGCGCTGGCGATTCGGTCAATATTCCCGCTTTCAAATTAAACGTTCAAGACCCAACCTAAATGACCCAATACGGCGTGCCTTCGGCTGATGCCTCTAATACAGGCTGGACTACTGCTGATTTATTCAGCAAGGTTGATGATATTCCGGTAGTTGATACGGATTATATTATCTCGACTGGCTCTGGTTCATCCTGTAAATTAGGGACGCTAAAAACAACTGCTGGTGGCGCTTTAGTAGACCCCGTGGCAAGCGGCAACCATGTTATTCATGTCAGGGCAAAACGGGTCAGCACTGCTGGAACATTAGTGGTAGCCCTTCTTGAAGGTGCAACGCAAAGATGTACTACTACTTTGACCCTTACGACCAGCCTTGCGGATTACACCTATACCTTGTCGGCTGGAGAGGCAAATGCCATTACTGATTACACTAATCTTTACATAACTTTAACTGGCGGTGTCAGCGGCACGAAATATGAGTATGTAACTGACATTTCGCTTTATATTCCCGAAACTGCCACTCTGGTCATTGCCGATTTGGCGCAAGCACAACCCCTGGACGTGATAAGCACCATGACCCAAATCCACGCTCTTGTGGTGCAGGACATGGCGCAGTCAAGCCCAATGGATGCCATTACCACAATGACCCAGCTTCACGCTCTTGCGGTGGCTGACTTTGTGCAGGCGCAAATCTTTGATGAACCAGTATTAACATATCTTGCACTACTGGAAATACAAGATATGGCGCAGGTTCAAGTTTTGGATGAACCAGTATTGACTTATCTAACAACTCTTGTAATTGACGATTTAACACAAGCACAAGTTCTTGATGAATTAATAATTGCGATCAGCATTACTTTGGTAATTGATGATTTGACACAGTTGCAGGCATTAGATGATGTGGGGATAACACAGATTCATGCTCTGTCAGTTCAGGATATAGCGCAAATTCAAGCGCTTGATGCACCTTCGCTCACGGGCATTATGGCGCTTGCCATAGATGATTTAACTCAGATTCAAACTATGGATGATGTGGCAATCACCAGACTTTTAACACTGGTCATTGAAGATTTACAGCAATCTCAGACGTTGGACGATATGTCGCTGACAGGTATTTTGGCTTTGACGATTGAGGACTTAGTACAGTCGCAAGCGTTAGACCATATTGTTTGGATAACGCCCTTAGACCTTATGGTACAGGATTTGACACAAGCCTCATTTATTGAGAATTTGACAATCACAACCGTTGAGGGAAATCTCTTTGATTTGGTTTTTGATGGAATAAATAACGGAATAAACGAATTGGGCTAATTAAGATGATATATAAATTCAAAGTGGTATATAAGAAACTTGGGATTGGCACTGCACCTTCATCCGCGCCGGTTTGTACGGTAGTGGATTCATCTGATAATGTGCTGATAAACGCACAAGCCGCAATTGCCTTAACAAATTTGACGGGGGTTTACCTTTATTCCTATACGGGCGCGGCGGGACTTGACCTTGTGGGTTTATTTCACACCACGGATGCCACAATGGACTACCAGGATTTATATTCTTATACCTCTGATTTGATCACCACAAATGTCGATGCAAAAATATCTACCCGAGCAACTCTTGGGGTGGGTGCGGTTGAATGGATTTATAACGTAAAAAATAATTTGGGTGCAAATTTAGCCGATGTAACGGTTTGGGTATCAGATGGGATTGGCGGAACGAATATTCTTGCCAGCGGCCTCACCGATGCTTATGGCAATATAACATTTTATTTGGATGCGGGTACGGTTTACGTCTGGTGTCATAAATCAGGTATTAATTTCTCCAATCCTGACACGGAGGTGGTGGCATGACGAGCGGATCGGGAATCGGAACAATAGCAAGTGGCATCACAAACGGATATGCAACACTGGCGGAAGTAAAGGCCTATGTCAATACGGATGCAATTGATGCGGGTGATGATGCCGTAATTGAGGACATGATCGAAATGGCCAGTCGATTAATTGACGCTGAAACCCACCGCACATTCTACGCGCGTTCCGAGACCCGCTATTTTGATTACACCTCCGAGCGCGGGTTAATGATGGATGATGACCTGTTGACCATTAGCGCTTCTGGATTGGTCAATGGGGATAGCGCGGTAATTACATCGGCTGACTATAAACTCTTTCCGCTCAATCGCGCACAAAAGAATGAGGTCAGACTAAAACAATCATCCTCAATATACTGGGACACGGACGGCTACAGTAATACTGAAGGTGTTATATCCGTGGCTGGCACGTGGGGCTATTCAGCAACCGCGCCGGATAACATCAAACACGCCTGCATTTCGATTGTCATATCTGCCTATCACCGGCGCTATGGCGAAGGCGTGGAAGGTGTTGCTACTATAACCGCTGCCGGGGTGGTTGTTACACCCAAAGATATACCGGCGGATGCCTGGGGAATTATCAAGAGTTACAGGAAACGATTATGACACTGGCAATTACAACGATAACTAATTCAATCGCGGCATTATCTGTATCTGGTCTGACCATTAAGGACATTGACGAAATCCCGCAGGGATTATCAGACCGGGATTGCCCGATATTGACACCCGATCCGGATAATTTCATCACTGGATTCAAGGCAGAGGCCAAAACATTAGATAAGACAAAGTGGACGGTCGTATATACACTGAGCTATTTATTGTTATATGCGGCGGTTGGCAGTGGACGCACAACGGTGATGGAAAAGTTTAGCGGCATGGTCAGTAAAGCATTCGCATTTATTGATGCGGTGGCGGCGGCATTGACCTTAACTGGATCAGTGGATTGGGAGCCTGGCGTTGTGGATAAATTTGACATTGTAATCATTAATGAAAATTCATTTCATTCTTGCCATGTGAGCATCGAGATAACAGAATTTATTAATTGAAAGAGGTCAGTACATGACAAATGAATTTTATATTGAAATTGATGATAAGCCATTTGAATTTACGGACTTATATCCAAAAGAAGATTGTATTGGTGGTTGTCGAATTGGAAATGTGTATGGATTAGATGAAAAAACATTGCCAAAAGATAGTATACGCAATTCTCGTGTAACTGGTAATTGCGTTGCTGTAATTAATGCCTACAACCGAAAATCAGATGGAAGTATAGATGGAATTCAAGGCATTTTTAAAAATGGGAAATGGGGTATCGCTCCAGATGGAAAACCGCTTTTTAGCGTTTGGGAAAGGATCACATAAATGACAACTGGAAGGACTTTGAAAAGATTTTCTCGTGTCTATGTCGATGGGTATGATATGAGCGGATATACCCGTGAGATTGGGCCGCTGGACTGGACTTATCCAGAAGTAGAACAAGTGGCATTGATGGATAGTGTAAAAGGCGCATTGACCGATACACCCGAAATATCCATTGGGACACTAAATGGGTTATTTGATAACACAGCCACAAGCGGTATTCATGCGGTACTGAGTGGCGCGGATGCTTCGAGGGATGTGCTTATCGCGCTTGGAATTCGAGCCGCACCCGCTCAAGGCGATCCGGCTTTTATGGGTATGTTCAATCAGGCTGGCTATGGCATCGCGCCTTCGGGTGGCGATATTGCACTAACTATCCCATTTGGGAAAATCAGTCCTGCAGAAGGATTGCTTTATGAGAAACCGTGGGGCGTGTTATTGCATGAGAACACAGAAGAAGATGATGCGAATTCAGCCGCTGGACTTGATGATGACAGGCGGGCGGCGCAAACAACTAAGGGCGGCTTCCTGATGTATCACATCCTGGCAGTTACAGGTACAGGAACGGTAACCATTTCGATTGATGATGCCTCAACCAATAGCGGCGGTTCATTCGGTGCATTATCCGGTGCAACAACCGCAGCGATAGCGCATACTGCCGTGCCATGTGCTGGCATTATCCAACTTGGGGTAACCGCTACGGTAAAACGTTATCTGCGTTGGCAAATGGCACTGTCAACTATAACCGCGTGTACTTTTGTACTCGGATTTGTTAGGGCATAAACGAAAGGAATAAAAAATGGGTGTTCAAACTGGTCGAACTGTAAGTAGATTTACAGAATTTTGGTTTTCAGACGGGACAATGCGCGAATTGCCCGTTGACACAATTAACGGGGTGGGTTTGACTTATGCGGAAGTCGAATTAACTGCCTTCATGGATGCGATTAAAGGCGCATTACTTGAAACGCCGGATTGTCAGATTGATATAACAGGTCCCTTTGATTCAACCGCAAATAGTGCACATGCCGTACTAAGTGCGGCATGCGGAGTGATGACCCCGCGCTCGCTGGATGTAAAAGTGGGCATTCGACAATCGTACTACGAGGGTGAACCACAATTTGGTATCACTGCATCGTCTACCAGCGGTTTTATTTGTTCGTCTTATATTGCGGATGTGGCTGCCGGTAAATACAGCGCGAAATTCCGCATGTATCCAGGTTCGTCTGCTCCCGCATGGGGAACAGGCAGTGAGGCCGCCTCGTGAGTAAATTAATTCATTCGCCAGTTGAGAAATTTCCGGGTGATGTAACCCTGTTTGATCCTGTACCTTATCCGACATTAATTGCATGGGAGAAGGCTATTGAGATTGAAGGCAGTGTTGAAGATTTAGAGAAACAACTGGCAATGTTCGGCGGTGTAAGAGCAATGGTTGAAAAATGGGATATTCCCGACTTTGATATTGAAAATCCAGTCTCTACCCCTCGAACATCCGTACTGAATTTATTAGCATGGCTTGTCACCGAAATTGGCAAAGTAATTAATGGAGAACCTGACCCAAACTGATAGCCGCCCGTGTTTTCGATTATTGCGAGAATGACGGGCGGAAGCCAATCGAATTACAAACTGGTCAGTATATTGACAGATTTGGAGTGCAGGCAGTATTTGGCAGGCCTTTATTCTTGCATGAGATGAAGGAAATAATTATAGCGGAAAATATCGAAGTGGCATACAAGACGCGGGCGGCGTCTGGTAATTGGGCTGAATGGTCGAAAAAAAATCCTGGAATGGCGGAGATATTGAGCAAGGCGGCACATGGCTAATATAGAAATCAAAATTAACACTATTGTTGACAAGGCCATAGCGGATATTAAAAAGGCCGCTGGCGCTGTTGACAATCTTGGTGACTCAGCAAAAAAATCCAGTCAGGGCGCTATTGATTTCTCCAGCGCGATGACTGGACTTAATCAGGCGCTGGAAGTTGCCGAAAAAGTCATGCGCGCGGTCAAAATGGTGCATGATGAAACTGTAGGCGTGTTTATCGAATATGCCGCGCAGGTCAGGGACATGTCGCGCGCGACGGGGGAGAGTGCCGAACAATCCAGCCGCATGATTCAAATGGCGGATGATGTCGGGATAGCGTATGACCAATTAAAGACCTCCCTACAAATGGCCGCGCGGCAAGGCATAGATGTTTCGGTCGAATCCCTGAAAGCATTATCTGAAGAATATCTAACCCTTGCTCCTGGTACAGAGCGGATGCAATTCCTGCTTGAAAGATTTGGTCGTTCCGGCGCTGATATGGGGCGTTTGATGGAGATGGGTGCGGCGGGGATTAATAAACTCAATGCTGGCATCGAAGGTGGACTTATTTTATCGGACGCCATTCTCAAACAAGCACGCGCAAATGAAATTCTTGTTGGTACTTATAAAGATTTAATTGAAGCAAGAAAAATAGCAGCAGGCGCGACTCTTTCAGAGGCTGAATCAACTGTAATGATGGAAGGCTTGATTCAGGCACAACTTGAGTTGATGCAAGCCGAACAAGAAGCTCTTGATGATTCTAACATGGGACACTGGGAAGCGGCAACATTTAAGGCCGCCCATCGTGCCGAAGCAGAGCAACTTGTCCAAACCATGATAAATGAGAAACAGGCAGCAGAAGAATCTGCCGGGGCTGTTGCCGGATTAGCCGCCGCAGAAGAGGCTGCCGCTGGTGCGTTGGACGAGGTCGCCACCGCTCAAAAAGGATTGGAGGCTGCACAAAAAGGTTGGCTTGCAACTACTGCTAATGAGGTAGCATCCGCACTGGGTACTCTTGGCGTTAAGGGACAGGCATACAAGGACGCACTGGTTGTAATTGATGAGGTTATGGGGACGCAGAAAGTAGCCGAGCAGGCACATAAAGACGCGATCAAAGAAATTACCGATCAGTATAAAAAGACCGGCGATATTGAGGGTTTCAGAACTGCATTGGCTGGATTAAAGGATACCGAACTTCCACAGACAACAGATGCGCTTGAAGCAGCCCGCAAAAAAGCAGCGGATTTAAACACACAATTGGAAAATTTGCGCGAACAGGCCGCAAAGCCGATTGTATTAAATGTCGTATGGAATGTTACCGGAAGTGCGCCCGCCGGAACAGGCGGCTCTACTCTTAATGAAATAAATCCAATGGGAAATCAGACGTAAATGAATCTGAAACTTTATACCTATAATACGCATGCCATAAATGATGTAACCAATTATGTTGGTTTTATTTCTGATGATATAAAACTTCAAGGGGATGCCCGCACCCTTTTAGTCAATCGCTCTGGCCGCCGTCCTGTTCATGCCGCAAAGGTTTTATCTGGTTATGAAATGAAAATAACCATCCAGATGAAGGGGACGGTATCTTCACAGATTGACACGCTAAAGACCTGGTTTGATGTAGAGGATGAAACCCCGCGCAAATTAATTTGCAAAGATACGGCTAACTCTGACAAGCAATGGTATGTCATGGCAACCACCGCTGATATGCCAAGATTCAAATCGAAAGATTCCATCGAAATCATTCTGTCAGTTGCCGATCCCGTCTGGCAATCCGAATCAGAAAATACTGATGCATGGACTATCACGGCTTCCGGTCAGACCAATCTCGTAGTAGTGGATGGTAATGTCTTCGCGCGCCCGCGTTTTGTGATCACTCCAACGGCGGCGGCTGGTTCACGTTATGCTTACCGGCAATTATGGACGTGGCGTAATCCAAACTCTGTTGCCATGCTCAATGAGGGGCTGAATATCGTTAATACCGTTTGGAATACCGCCGCGCTTGTGGCACTGGCCGCTATTCATGTAACGATCAATGATGGGGATGGGATTACCGCCGGAGATGCCACCATTACTTATGATGGTGAGGTGGGTACATTTCCAACTTCCGGCATGGCCTATATGGGTACAGAACAATTTAGTTATACCGGAAAATCATCCACTGAATTAACCGGATGCACAAGAGGTATCAATGGCACAACCGGCGCTACCCATGCTAATGACGTTGTTATTTATTCCAGCAAAATACAGGCGGACGGGGATGATATACGCGTTTTCATTGATGGGGTAGAAACTAATCGTTGGTTGCAGGACATGAATACTGCCAATACAAAAATATGGGTTGTGCTTGATATACAGGCTGGTATCAGCCTAACACTTAACACAGCATTAATTGATACCGGTGCGGTTGGCACAATCACAATTAAAAATACAAAATCAAACGAAACGGCAATAAAAAAATTACCTCCCTCCGGCGTGGTGGCAATTGAAAATGAATTATTTACCTATGCCGGGGTGAATATTAAGGATTTCAAACTGACCAACTGCACGCGTGCGGTTAAGGGAACTTCCGCAGCTGCACATGCTACGTTGACCGCAATTTACTGGATCGAACACGAGATTTGGGTCTATTACAGTAATCAAACAGCCGAAACGCCGGTTACAGATGATACGCATAAACCGATTTTTGACCTGACCAGTACCAATATAAGTCATGTTTACACTTCGTTTTGGGATACGACTGGATTACGCGCCGGGTCCTGGATGCCATCCCTGATTAAAACAGCCAATACCAAAGACCCCGATAATAAATCTGATTTCTACACTGGAAATAATTTAGCAATAGCCGACCCCGCTACTGAAATGGGCGCGGTTATATATGCATGGTTATCTGGTGCTACATGGAAACCCGAAAATGCCACTATTGAATGGAATTTATACAGTCCGGCCACATTTACGGAAATAACCGCCACTGGTGAAAAATACCGCGCTACTGCAAACTGGCCTGCGGCTGCCCGATTCCTTCGATCTATTAACGGCTTGACCTGGACGACCGTCTGGACTGAAGCCACACCTGCGTCCGCTGCAACCTGGACTGCATTAACTGCTCATTCGGCAGTCAGTCTTTCAACTAATTGCCCGTACGTAAAAATGTCTTTTAGTGGTGCAATAGGAGCAACAGCTGATAACTACGCCGCGATGGAATTTGAGGCGGTTACTCTGACGTTAGCCACCGCCAAAGTCCCCCAGTGTATTTTTACACCCGCCGAGGAAGCCTGTTATTTCATCGATGCAGTGATAACCAATAACACAAGCGGGGAATGGATACGGGTTGTAACCTCTATGATATTAAATACCGCCTTGACCATCGACTGCGAAAATAAAAAAGTTTATACCGCCGATAATACGCCCGTGGGAAAAATCGAATGGTCAAGCAACCGCAAGGACTGGCTTAATTTGTCGCCCTTAAATAATACCCTGCAATTTGACGACACTGGTTCGGTCGGATTGACCTGTCCGACTTATTGGCGTGACAGGAATAACTAATGGCATCACGCATCAGTTTATTTAATCATTTTGGTCAATGGTTGACGGAAATAAATGCGACATTCAACCGCAGTTATAAACTCAATGAATTTGGCGTTGGCACTTTTACCATGTCCACACAGGATCCAAAATGCAGGGAAGATTATCTCCAGTTCGGCAATTTCGTTTTGGTTGAACATGATAAATTACCAGCATGGGGCGGGATGATTGACACTCCCAGACAATGGGGGATTGGTTCGGTTACCTCAACTGCTTATAGTGGTGAATATATCCTGACAACCATGATAACCGATAGAACCAGCACGAATAAAGGCGCATGGGGCGTGATTTATCAAAACTTGGTTGAGGAAACATTTAATAATGATATTGGCGGGATAATAAAAATTGGTTCGATATTTGGCGGTGGAAAATCAATTCAACATATTTATCACTTTGCAAACATTTATGAGGAGATAGTCAAACTCTCAAAAGATAGTGGTAATGATTGGGAATTTGTACCCTCCATAGATGAAAATGGCAGACTTTATTTCACGGCCAACTGGTATGAGAAACGGGGAATGCTCAAACAATATACGCTTTATGAGGATTTTAATATAAAACTGTCCAGCCGATTATTGCAAGAGCAGGGGCGCATTGCAAATCAATTGAGAATCTATGGGGAGGGTGCAAATTGGCAAACCCGATCAGTCGCCAAACGACATGACAAAGAAAGTATTGGAAAATATGGAGCGCGCTTTTTGGCACAAGCCAAAGAAGGGGATGACCTTAATGCCAATGCTGACCAGTTAATTAAAGACCTTGCCTACCCACGCAAAACCTATGATATAGCCGCGATTGATATTGATGACACTTTTTATCAGTGCAGAATTGGGGATAAATTATCAATCTCCTGCCATAGTGTCGGATTCAGCGGATCTGGTTTTGGTTCAACCGCAACCGTAAGAATATTACAAATGGCTTATGACGAAGAAAATAACGGCTTGAAATTGGTAGCCGACGAGGTTAGATAATGTCGAATAATTTGGTAGAAGGAAACTATGAGCAAATTATTCTCAGCCTTCTGGCACGTGTAAAGCATCTGGAAGAGGCTGAAGTACACGGTTCTGAAGCCGCCGATTCATTTGACAGTCTGGGTGATATGCGGGCGGGTAGATTTCTGGCACTATCTTCCGGTCAAGAACCGGATGACAGCGATGCTTGCGGCGTTGTCATGGATGCTGACGGACATGTATTCGGCGATGATTCCTACAATCATTATGGGGTTAATCTCGGTATATTTCAATTTGGATTCAGTGCAACGACGGGTAAGGGCGTTCTGTGCAATGGAAATATTACCTTAGACGTTGACGGCATTACTGGCACTGATCTGCTGAAATGGATGATAAAACAAACTGCTACCAATGCGAGTAATGAACGTACTGGCAAACTGAGCATGGCACTGGCGGATGGCGGCTCAATCCCTCAATTGGAATTGTCGCTGGAATCTCCTACGGGCGATGCGGTAACTATTGTTAACGGCGACTTTGCTACGGGCGATTTCACGGGCTGGACTAAGACCACCGAGACCAATGGAGCGTGGGCGGCGGCGTTATTTTATGGGGAGTTTTCAGCATTTAATATCACGGGCTCCCCATTTAATTGCGTTGGGATTTTAACGGGCGATAGGATAACTGACATCACGGCAGGTCTGAATTATCTATTCGGGTTCAGAGTTAAATGCTATAAAACCCCCATCCCCGTTTCCCCCGCAGCATGGGCAACCGTCAAAATTGAACTCAAATGGTATGACCACGCCTCAGCAGGCAACTTACTCCGAACAGACATTGTCTATACTGGACAACCTGTATCTTGGACAACACAATCATTGGCAGTTATAGCTCCTACTGGCGCATTATCCTATACCATAGTTGCCACTTTGCCGAGTACTGCTCTCGCAAATAATTATGGTGGTTATTTCTCCATTGACGATTTCACCATGTCCGAAATCACAGTCAATCAGAAGATATGGCTGGAAGACGCGGGAGTCGGACTAAAGAACTCAATCGGAGAGGATGGACTTCTGGATTGGGGAACATATACACCGACACTTACAAACGGTACTAATGTAGCTGACAGTACGGCTTTTCTATGTCACTGGTTTCGAGTTGGCAATACGGTTACTGTAAGTGGGGCTGTAAACATTAATACCACCTCAACAGGAGCTTCAGTTATAAGCATGACAATACCAGTCGCTTCAGTATTTACGAATTCATACCAGGGGGGCGGAGCAGGAACAACACAAACTAAGGATTGCGGGAGGTTCGTGACCAACTCGGTTACTCACGGGATGACAATGAACTGGACGGCGATTGAGACAGCTAATAACTCCTGGTCTTTTATATTCTCATATCAGATTGTGTAATGACTGGCAGAAAAATGACTAACTTGTTAATCTGTAATAGAGGTGAATAAAATAAAAAAGTATATTTTGATTGGACTGGCGGTTTT
>Ga0315288_10003141_pt1 | contig 21087 bp, 8 predicted proteins | sample YL17G11_20_MG_FD_203454 | JGI IMG/M metagenome (GOLD analysis project Ga0315288, IMG submission 203454) | Sediment microbial communities from Yellowstone Lake, YNP, Wyoming, USA - YL17G11_20 | ecosystem: Environmental > Aquatic > Freshwater > Lake > Sediment | place: USA: Wyoming | collected...
CATGGCGCCCGGCTCGCGCGGCAGCGTCCCCCGCCACGCTTCCTGCCACTCCCGACCATCGCGGGTGACGTCCATGACACACTCGCCGGAAAGGTAGTCACCTGTGGGCCAGCTCGTCTGGGTCAGCTCGACACCAGTCAAGGCTCTCGGTGCCGGGAGTGTGACCACCAGGCTCACGGGGAATGTGACGTTGTTCTCCGCAAGCCACGGGTCCGGACCTTCCATTCGGGTGTCGAAGTGCAGGAAGTCATCGAGCACGAAGCCCTCGATGTTCGGGTACTTCCGCGCCAGCCGAAGCACCTCGTCTCGCATCTCTGCGCTCGTGCCCCCGCCCCCGGCCGTCAGGGACCACACGACGCGCTCAACCGCCTGGAGATCGGCGGCATAGCTCGCCAGCTCCTGCACCGGTGGGTTGTCGTCATACTGGACGAAGTAGACGTTCGGGAGTCCCAGGTACTCGGCGCCACCCACGGGCGTCATCTGCGACCGGAAGGTGCGTCCGTCGCCGGGGTCGATGTAGTCGTGGGACCCAACCGGGTGCGTCCATATCCAAAGCCGGTCTCGAACCATGGGCCATCCCTCCGCAGGCGCGTCCGCCTGCACGCCAGTGGCCACCGCGAGCAGGGCAAGCAACGTCAACTCCGACGCGCGAACGCGTGCGGATGGCCGGCGTGGCGTTCCCATGGGCGGTAGCCCTCTCTGGCCTCCGGCGTTGTTCGGCAAGCCCCGAAGGGCGTGGGTTCCTCCGAGTCGAACGTTCCGGCGCCCAGCCGGCACTTCCTGCCGCCGTCACGAAGGGGGTCTTCACGCTGCTCCGACTTAGCCTGCTCGCCCTCGTCTGCTCCAGGGCCTTCGGAGCGGAGCCGGCCAACCTGGCTCAGGAGGCGGACGCTTCCATCGCGGTGGATTCCGTGTTCCCAGGCTACACCACGGCTGTTCTGACCAACGGGCAGTGGGTGGAGCTCGGCCGCGAAGCCACACAGGATATCGGCCGTCCCGATTACCTCGGCAACGGGGGGAACACGTGGGTCTCGGAGGCGGATCCCTCCCGCGAGCACTGGGTGGAGGTGCGATGGCCGGAGTCTCGGGTGCTCAGCGAAGTGACCGTGCTCTGGAGCCGACCGGAGTGGTTCCCGCGCGCTTTCCGCGTGGAGCTGCTGCGCGCGGACGGTTGGGCGCCGGCGCCGGGCGACGCCTCCTGGTACGCTGCCACGGGCCAACGCACCGTCGTCCGGTTTCCGGCGATGTCGACTCGGGCGGTTCGCATCCTGCAGCCGCCCGGCGGCTGCCCTCCTCGCGGCCTGATGGCGGCCCAGGAGGTCCAAGTGCGCCTCATCGCCGGAGCGCTGTCAAGCATCGAGGGCGCCAGGCCGCTCACGGACGCGGAGGTCCGTCGTCTGGCGCCCGCACGCCTCGAGCCGAACATCGCGCGTCTGGCCGAGAGCCAGCCGGGCGCCGCTGAGACGGTGGTTCAGACTGCGCAGGGAGTCCGAGGGCCGTGCCCCCTACTGGCCGACGGCGACCGTGACATCGCAGCGGGCGTGCCCGACGGCGCGCGCTCGGTAGGCGTGGAGTGGCCGATCCCTCACGTGATCGACGGCGTGACCGTGTCCAGCGTGTCCGCTCGGCCGGAGCCAGTGCTCCCCCAATGGCCGGTCCAGGTGTGGGTCGGTGGTGAGTGGGTCACCGTCCGCGACGGGCTGGCGGTCGAACCATCAACCGGCTGCGCCCGACTGCACTTCGAGCCCATCGTCGCGCAAGCGGTACGCATCCGGCTGCGGGCAAACGCGAGCAGCATCTCCGAGCTGGAGGTCCACCGGTATCTGCCCGCCGCGCCAAATGTGTGGCCGAGAAGGCTCGTCGAGGGCAACGGGCTCGAGCGGCAGCTACTGGCTTCAGGCCGAGAGGTCAGCTACGCCGACCTCTGCCGGCACTCGCTGTCCATGCGCCCGGCGCGGGCGCTTCTTGGGCTGAAGGATGGGGCGGACGAGGTGGGTGTGGCATGGGATGGCCGGATCCTGGGCCGTGCGGCGGAGCTTGAGGTCTCCGTGGGGGACGGGGACCGGCTCTCGGACTATCCGGACACGGTGACCTGGCGTCTGCTGGACGGCTGGCGACCCGCCACGGTCGTCTCCGGCCGCGCGGGAAGCATCGCGGTGACCGAGACGGCCTTCGTCTACTATGCGGCCCGGCGCCCGGCGCTCTTCCTCCGGGTGGAGGCCCGCAACTGCACGACCGGGCCCGCGGACACGCGCCTCGAAGTGCGCGCGTCGATCCAGCGCGGCGATGAGATGCGGCTGGTCGGCTCGTGCCTGGCTCAGGGCGATCGCCTGGTGCTCACCGCCCGGCCCCGGCCGGTGGCGCTTGGGCCGGACGGTGGCCCGGTCTTCGAGCGTCGTCTCGCGCCCGGCCAGACGTTCACCGTGGACCTGGTCCAGCCGCTGTCTGCCGATGCGTCGCTTGCGGAGGCCCTGCGGCTCGGCGAGGCCCGCTTCGACACCGCGCTCGACGGTTTCCGACAATACTGGGATGACCTCCTGGCGCCGGCGGCGCGGATCGAGGTGCCGGAGGAGTACCTCAACCGGCTCTACCGCGCCGTCCTTACCCAGCTCCTGATCAACGCCGATGGCGACATCATGCCCTACGGCGCCTTCCCATCCGTGTATGACGGCTCGCTATTCGGCGTTGAGGAAGGCTTCGCGATGACCGCTCTGGCCCAGTTCGGCCTATCGGCGGATGCCCAGCGGTACATGGATGGGACCTACCTCACGCCCGGGTTCCTGCGGAAGGTGGAGGAGTACACATCCGGCGAGGACCGGCATCAGCAGTACCGCAATGGCCTGCAACCATCCTACGCGGTCCGCGCCTACCGTCTGACACGGGATCGACGGTGGATCGAGCCGCACCTCCCGCTCCTGCGCAAGTGCGCCGAGTGGACCATTGCTGAGCGGCGCAAGACGATGACCGAGGTGAACGGCGAGCGGCCGCTTCACTACGGCTTGCTTCCCGAATGGGCGTACGGCGGGGACATCGGGAACGTGAGATGCTACGCGCTCTATGCGAACCTGGCGTGCCTGCGAGGGCTCTACGACACGGCGTGGCTGATGGATGAGCTGGGCGACCGCGAAGCCGCCTCCCGCTACGCAGCCGAGGCCGTGGACTATGCAGGCGCCATCGAGCGGGCGATGGAGGGCAACGTCCTCCGCGACCGTACTCCGCCGTTCCTGCCCCTGCAGCTCTATGCCACCGGGCCCATTGGCGATGACTACGACCAGCTCTTCGACGGGTGCCTACTGGACCTTCGAGCCTTGGACACCACCGGCCCGCTCGTGCGGTATCTCACCGACTACCTGGAGGCAGAGAACCTGACGTTCTGCCGGCTGCCCCGCTTCCGCCGCGATGCGGGTCCCGGAGGGCTGGACGCGATCTACAGCATCGGCTACCTTCTGACGAAGCTCCAGCAGGATCGGGTTGGCGAGTTCCTGCTGGGGTTCTACGGTTTCGTCGCCTTCAATATGGACCGAGACACCTTCGCCTCCCGTGAGACTAACCTCATCTATGCGAGCGACCTGCACGCTCGTTCCAGCTACGTGGTCCCGGACTCCAGCGATCCCCTGCCCTGCTCGAGCGCCGTGGCCCTGCAGTTCCTCCGGAACATGCTCGTGACGGAGCAGTGGCCCTCACCCGAGCGGGCGCCCGAGGATCTGCTCCTGCTTGCCGGTGCGCCCCGCGCCTGGTTCGAGGACGGCAAGAGGATCCGAGTGTCCGCCGCGCCAACGGACTTCGGCCCGGTCTCGTTCGAGGTCGTCTCGCACGTCGCAGAAGGCCGCATCGCTGCGGACGTGATTCCTCCCCAGCGAGACCCGTGGCACACGCTGCAACTCCGACTGCGCCACCCGAAGGGCGCGCGGTTCGCACGCGTTACTGTGAACGGTCGGCCTTGCAGCGAGATCGACGCCAACCGCGAGCGCGTGGTCTTGCGCCCCGGGCCGGCGCGATTCCGTGTCATCGCGGAGTACTGAACACCAACCGGAGGGGCCGAACGAGCACGCGGAGCGTGTGAAGTCCGGCCCTGTCCGCCGAAGGCGGACGCTGGAGCTGCGGTGGCCGGCTGGTTCGGAGCGGGTCGTCCTTCGGACGACAGGGCCGGACTTCGCAGACTACGCTCGTTCGGCCCCTCCGCAGTTCTCCCTCATCGCAGCCTGACGTCGATCAGCCGCACGTCGCCAGCCGGCACACTCACCCCAATGGAGTCGCCAGTGGGTAGTGCCTCCCCGGTCCATAGCTCGGCGGCGCTCGCGATCGTGCCTAGCGTCGTCCGAACGGTGCCGCGCCAGTCGGCGAACAGGTCGTTGTTCGTGAGCGTGACGAGGAGCCGCTTCGGGTCGGCGTCGTAGCAGTTCACGCGCACGTTCAGGCCGGCAGGTTCAGTCTCCACGGGTAGGAACGATGCGAAGTAACCGTCCAGCGCGGCCCGAACGCCCTCGAGCAGGCGGTACGGCGGCTCCATGTTCACAAGCTGGGGCTCAGCGTAGGTCAGCGGGTCCGTGAGCCAGTAGTCGGCGGCGCAGACGATGACGCGGCCGGCGCCGGCGGTGTTGACGGTGAGGACTGCGTCGCCGGCCTCGTTGATGACGAGCGGCTGAGCGCTGGTACGTGCGAGCACGGAGTAGGTGTAAGGACGCTCAGAGTATGCGTCGCCGGAGGGCGCAAGCCCGGTAGAGCAGCCCGTCTTGTGCTCGCCGACGGACAGGCCCATCAGATCGGCAGGCAGCAGGGCGGCATGGCGCGCGTCGAGGAGTAGGTCGCCGCCCGCGCGGACGAACGCCGTCAGGTTCTCGATGACCTCCGGCGTCAGCTCGACATCGCCCATGAGCATGATGCTGCTGTACTGCTGCAGCACCTCGGGCCGGCAGCGGTTCGTGATGACATCGAAGATGTCGCCGTAGGGCGTGGGCGTGATGAACCCGCGCTCGTTCCGGAGGTAACTGCAGTCCTCGTATCCCGGCCAGACCATCCGGAACACGGCGTCCGTGAGGTAGTCGCCCTTCTCGTAGGGGAGCTTCCCCCAGATCTTGTACTTGTCGCTGCGGTAGAGGTGGCGGGGGATGTTCCAGCCGTTGTAGAAGTCCAGCATGAACGCGACCGGGGTGTACATCACACCGCGGTCGGGATGCCGACGCACCCAGTCGCGGATCTCCAGGTGCTGCTTCCCCAGCGGGCTCAGCTCGGGAGCGCCGCTCTCCAGCCGGTCGGCGGTGAACTGGCCCGTCTCCGACCCGACGATGCTGTCCCCGCCCGTGTAGCTCGCGAGAAAGAGCCGCTTGTGCAGGCTGAGCGAGCACCCCTTGTTCGGTCCGAGGCCATAGCCGTTCGCCCCGTTCGTCTGACGATCGTTGTAGAGGTTGTAGCCGTACCGGTTCCAGATCGAGGTCGCCTGGGTGGTGAGGCGGCCGTACTGCTTGCCAGCGCCGCGGAGGAATGCGAACATCAGCGTGTCGCTCGGCAGCCCCTGCGCCGTCTCCAGCCCAAGCGTGCGGCAGCCGCGCTCGGCGTAGTAGTGCGAGAAGTTCAGCGAGCCGGTGGCGTTCATGTAGTTCATGCTGTCGCCGCAGATGCCCTCATCCCACCGGACGAAGTCATCCCACCCCCCACGGCGATCGGTGAAGGTGCCCCGATCGGCGTAGCTCCCAATGTACCGGCCGTCCTGCTCGCCGTTGTCATACCCGAGGAATCGGTCGCCGAGGACGCGCTGCAGGATCTCGTGGTGCTCCGGCGTCACCCGTGGGGTCGGCCCGGCTTCGTTGTTCGGAACATAGCCCCAGATGTCGAAGAGGAGCAGCCCGCGATCGCGCACATCCTCGAGACGGGACTGCAGCCCTGCGAGCGCCTGGGCGTACAGCTCATCGGATGCGAGATCGCGACGCTGGGGCAGGATGCCGATGTGCGGCCAGCACACATCGCCGAAGTCGTAGTGCCGATGGAAGTCATCGAGCGAACCCGGGCTCACGTCGCGAGTGCCCGTGAAGTGGAGGTCGTACCCCAGCGTGGCGCGGGTCACGGGCTTCGGCTCGGTCGCCGCGAAGAGCGGATGCTCCTCGGGCACGACCGGCCGAACCCACGGTCGGAAAGCGGCGCTCTGCAGAGCCATGTCCGCGCGGCCTCCGCCGAGGAGACCGCGAAGGGCGTCCACGGCGGCGCGGACGGCGTCCCCATAGCCCTCGGGATCGAGGAGGACGTCGCGCCGCTCGAGTCTGGGTTCGACGATGGTGATGCGGACCTCGCTCGCATCCGTCAGCGAGACGTTGCCCTCGTCCAGCTCGAACGCGATCATGCGCACGCGGGAGGGATCGAACACATCGTTCCCCTCGAAGCTCAGAGGCACAGTGACGGCCTGCGGGTCGGCCGAGCGGTCACGCCATCGCCAGAGCAGCTTCTCGTCGCCCTTCGCGTCCACGGCGACGAGCGACGCCACATGCCCGCTGTTCTGCCCCTGGACCGTCATCGTCAGCCGGCCGAACGGCTCCAGGTCCCATTGCCCCATGCGCGCGAAGCGCACGCAGTCCCCTGCGAAGAGGTCGGCGGCGTCGGTGTTCGGGAAGCGCGCCGAGAACCGAAGCGCGCCGGCCTCAATCCCGGCGTCGGCGCTCTCCGGTCGCCCGAACACCGCGTGGGGCTGCCATGTCGCGGCATCGCCGAGCAGGTCTGCCGCCGGCACGCCGAACCGGCCCCAGGGCACGGGCGCGACCTCCTCGCCCTCGGTGTCGAAGTCCAACCGAATGGCGACGACATCGGGCAGCACGTCCTGGATGCGGAGCCAGTGAGCGCCCGCTTCGAGGACGGTCGAGCCCTGGTACTCCCAGAGGGCATCTTGGGCTGTGGAAAGCCCGGTAGCGTTTCGGGCCGCCATGTTGTACGGGTGCAGGTCGCGCCCGTCGATGACCAGATCGCACGGCCGCGGCGCCGATGCGGCATAGCGCATCGAGACGCGGCAGTTCGCCGTCTCAGGGGTGGTGAACCACCACTCAACCTTGCCATCGCCGATCAGCAGTGGCGGCTGGTCCGCCGCGCCCGTGTCCATCTCGAGCGTGCCGGACGCGCGGTCGACGTCATCGGGCGTGAGGACGAACTGCCACCGGCCTCTTCGGGCCGGCGCCTCTCCAACGCTGAGCGGGATCAGCATCGGAGGGTCGAACGTCTTCCGCGACAGCAGCTCGCCTTCCCACTCGTCCACCTTCCTGCCCGCCATCTCGATGGTGGCGCGCGTCACGGCGACGTACGCGCCGGGGTCGCTCTGCTCCAGACCGACAATGTAGGTCCCCTCTCCGAGCACTACGTCCGAAACGTCCGCCCGCACCTGGGCCTCCGTGCCCGGGTCGCCCCCGATGCGGTAGTCGCCGACGATATGGGCGTGTCCGGAAGGTGGCTTGATGTAGACCTGCCCCCAGGCTTCGCCACCGTACCGTTTCCTGACGGTGACACCGAGGAACGCATCGCCGGTGCCCGTGGGCATCTCCGGTGTGGTCGCGGTCGCGAATGGGTGGGTCGGCCTGGGCATGTCAAACACCGTCTCCCCCGGCTGCAGCTTGCCCTCCGCATCGTAGCGGACGCAGTCGGACACGCGGGCTTCGTCGATTCGCCCACTGTAGTAGAAGTCCTGGCCCACATAGCATCCGAGCCACAGCCCGCGAGACGGTGCGCCCAGCCGGAACGCCTTCGGCCCCGGCTGTCGGCCGCGAAGCACGCCATCGAGGAAGTAGCTCACGGCGCCGCCGCCGTAGGTGATCGCGAGGTGGTGCCACCGGCCCGAGCGGATCAGGCCGCCCGCGAGGCCCACCTGCTGGTGCGGCTTGCCCTCTTCGTTGGGGACCGCGCCGCCCTGGTTGTAGAGGGAGATCGAGGTGAATGTCCCCTCGTCCACCTCGAAGTGGAACCCGACATCGTGCCCGATGAGAAAGCGGCGGCCCGAGGCGTACTCCGGGTTGAACCAGCACTCGACGGTGATCCGCCTGAGGTCGCGGATGCTGTCCGGGGCTGCGACGAACACCGAGTCATCAGTGCCATCGAACCAAAGTGCCGAGCCGAACCGGCCTTCCGCCCACTGCGCGCCCTGGACCACGCCATCTTGCCCGTTCCCGCTCGCATCGCGGACAACGGTCCCCTCGCCCTCGTCGAGGTCGTACAGGGCCACCGTATGCTCATCCGCCACGAACGGTCCCGGCGCGGGGCCCGCCTGCCCCCAGACACATGAGACCGCGAGGAGTAGGACGCTCCGCCACAGGAGCAGGCCGCTGCGTGCCATTGTGCATCGCCTCCGCGCAACGCGTTCGCCCAGGAGGACGGAGCCTCCTGCGGCCCGAGAGGGAGCGCCGCCGCGCAGGTCCGTAGCAGCCGCCGGAGGAACCAGGGCGGCGACACGCGAGGACCGGGGGACTGACCCACGCGGTCTGTCCCCGGTCCGAAGGGCCTGGGGAAGGGACCGACGCATGAGAACTCGACTCGCTCTCGCCGCGGCCTTGTGCCTGACCACAGCCGCCATGGCAGACGACTACCTATGGCTCGAGGGCGAGAGCCCCACGAGCAAGAACTACGACGCTAAGGCCGCCGGCTGGGGGAACAAGGAGTTCCTCTCGCAGGAGGCCTGGCTCAATGTCAGCATCGACGCCGACAAGGTCGACGCCGAGTGCCCGAAGGAAGGCATCCTGCTCGGGTATGAGTTCGCCGCGCCATCCGCAGGTCGCTACGAGGTTTGGGACCGGATCGGATTCGAGTTCGTCCGCTCGGCCTTCGAGTGGCGAATCGACGACGGCGCGTGGGCGACGGTCACGCCTGACGAGCTCACGACCGACCTGATGGAGATCGAGGTCTGGTGTGAGGTCGCGTGGCTCAAGCTCGGCGACGCGGACCTAACGCCGGGCGCACACACCCTCCAGATCCGCCTCCGGCCGGGCACGAAGGAGGAGAACGGCCAGCAGAAGCCGGACAAGATCCTCTACGCCTCGGACCTGCTCTGCCTCTACAAGGGCACATTCCGCCCCAACGGCAAGCACCGCCCCGATGAAGACTGGCAGACCGACGAGGACCGCCAAGCCGCACAGCACGTGTTCGACGTCGGGGCGCCGCCCGATGCGGCGGGCGAACGCCTGGAGGTCGACCTGTCCGGCCTGTGGCAGGTCTGCCGCTACGATGAGCAGGAGGTCACCGACCGCAACGGCCCGACGCAGACGCTCCCCGATGCGGACCTCGCGTACTGGCGCGCCATCCCCGTCCCCGGGAACAAGTTCGACACGAACAAGGACCTCCGGCTGTGCCACCGGCTTGTGTACCGCGCGCGGATCGACATACCCCAGTCGCTGGAGGGCCGCTCACTCATCCTGCGGTTCCCCTCCCTGAACATGATCGCCAGCGTCATCGTCAACGGGCAGTTCTGCGGGTGGACGAAGGCGATGTACGCCCTTTTCGAGTGCGATATCACCCGCGCCGCCAAGTTCGGGCAGGCCAACGAGGTCTGCGTCGTCATCAAGGACAGCTACTACGCCTTCAGTGAGGCGAAGTCGGGCCGGAGCTGTCGCCTGCGGTTCAACACCCCCGTGAGCTGGATGGGCGCGCAGAACTTCGTGAACCAGGACTTCGACTACCCCGTCGGCGCGGCTGAGTATGCCCAGAACGCGGGTATTCTGGAGGCGCCGAGTCTCGTAGTCGCCGGGTCGGTCTACGCCTCGGAGGTGTTCGTGAAGCCGTCCGTGCAGCGAATGGAGCTGGGGCTCGAGGTCTCGCTACGGAACCCATCGCCCACCGATCGTTCTGTCCGCGTTGTGAACACCGCAGTCCCGGTTGGCGGCGGTGCGGAGAAGGCGTTCCCGCCGGACGTGGTACCCGTGCCGGCCGGCGGAGAGACCACCTACAAGGCCTCCGATGCGTGGGCGGACCCGAAGCTCTGGTGGCCGGATGAGCCGAACCTCTACGACCTCATCACCCGCGTCGAGCTGGATGGTACGGTGCTGGACGTTAGGCGGACGCGCTTCGGGTTCCGTGAGTGGGGCTGGTCGGGCCGGCTCTTCACCGTCAACGGTGTGCCGTGGCAGCTCTTCGCGGACACGACCCTCCTCGGCGGAGGGAGGGACCCCGAGGCCGCCATCCGCACCTGGCGCGAGCATGGGCAGAACCTGTGGCGCTTCTGGGGCCGGACGTTCGGAGGGTTGGACAAGCAGCGCGCCCTCGACCTCATGGACGAGCAGGGGATCGTCGTCCGCCGCAGCGGGATCTTCGACGGCCAAGGCGCGAACTACCTCGCGAACATCGGCAAGGGCTCCGAGCTGTTCGACAACTGGATCGTCCAGATGGAGGCCTGGGTGCGCGAGGAGCGCAACCATCCGAGCATCCTGATCTGGTCGATGGAGAACGAGATCACCTACATCAACTCGCGCAATCTCGGCCAGGCGGATGCAGTGGAGCCCCACATCGCTCGGGCCGGCGAGGCGCTGATGGCGCTCGACCCGACGCGCCCTGCCATGGTCGACGGTGGGAACTGCCTCAAGAGCAAGGCGCTTCCAGTCAACGGGGTGCACTATGCCGAGAGCGCGTGGCGGTACTACCCCGAGGAAGCCTACACGCTCCAACAGGCGTACGAGGCCCACACCACGAACCCGAACTGGAACATCTGGGAGCTGGTGCCCGATCGGCCGATCTTCATGGGGGAATCGTTCTACGCCCGCGGCTCCACGCCGAGCGCCTACGCTCAGTTCGGCGGCGAGGGCTGTTTCGGCGGGTGGGGCGAGTACACCCGAGTCGGTGTGGGGCGGCTGGCGAAAATGCTGGCCGAGGGTTACCGCTGGCATGGCGTGGCGGCGACGCACTTCTGGATGAGCGACGGTGAGACCAACCTCCACTACAACTCCTGGCAGCCCGTGGCTGTGCTCTGCCGCGAGTGGAACTGGACCTTCGGCTCGGGTACTGAGGTAGTGCGCACGCTGAGAGCCTTCAACAACACGCATCTCGGCGGGGACATCACGGTCGGCTGGGCGCTGACGCTGGATGGCAAGAGGGTGGCTGGGGAGGACAAGGTCCTGTCCATGCCGCCGGGCGGCGCGGAGGAATTCACCGTGCGCTTCCCCGCCCCCGAGGTCGAGCAGCGCACGTCCGGGGAGTTCACGCTCACCTGCTCGCGGGACGGCCAGGAGGTCTTCCGCGAGGTGAAGCCGGTCGCCGTCTTCGACCCGAAGGATGACCCTCAGCCGAAGCTGGAGGCGGGCAGGCCGGTTGTCCTCGATCCGCAGGGCTCCGTGAAGGCCCGTCTTGCCGAGAGGGGCATCTCATTCACCGAGGTGACCTCGTCGACGGCGATCCCGCTCACGGCCAAGGTCGTCATCGTCGGGAGCAACGCCCTCTCACCGCGCGAGGCGACGGACCCGATGTGGGTCAGCCTGGCGTCTGCGGGGGCCAGGGTGATCGTCCTGGACCAAGAGAGCCCGCTGCGCTACCTGGCCATTCCGGCGGACTGCGCCGCCACGGACTTCACCGGGCGCGTCGCCTTCGCCGAGAACCTGAGTCACCCCGTCTTCGTCGGCCTGGACCAGCAGGACTTCCTCACGTGGTCGGGCGATGGAGTCGTCTACCGCAACGCCTACCGCAAGGCGACCCGCGGCGCCGTTTCGCTGGTGCAATGCGACGAGATGCTCGGGTGTTCCGCGCTGTCGGAGTGCCCGGTGAACGACGGCCTGCTGATGCTCTGCCAGCTCGCGGTCGGCGAGAAGCTCGCGACGGACCCCGTCGCGCAGCGTGTCTTCGACAACCTGGTGAGCTACTGTGCCACGTACGCGCCCGTGCACTGCGCCACGGCCGTCGTGATGCCTCAAGACAAGCCGGCCTACCGCCTCCTCGCCGAGTCCGGACTTCAGTTCGACCCGGCGCCGGACGTGCTCGCGGCGATCTCGGACGGGCAGCACCAGATCGTCGTGTTCGATGCCACGCCCGACAACCTGCAGACGCTGGCCGGCGCGAGGGACAAGGTTCGAGCGTTCGCCGAGAACGGCGGCTGGCTCATGGCGTGGGGGCTGACGCCGGAGGGGCTCGCCGCGTTCAACGCCCTCGTTGGCGTCGATCATGTGGTACGGCCCTTCGAACTGGAGCGCGTAGGCCTCCCGGCCGTTCGGGATCCGCTGCTCGCGGGACTCACAGTGCGCGATGTCACGATGGAGTCCGCCGAGAAGATCTTCCCCTGGGCGGGTGACATGTATCTGGTGGACGACGAGTTCACCTACATCGTTGACCTGGACGACATCGCCCCATTCGGTGAGCTGCCCGGCGCCACTGCGAGTGACAAAGCCGCGGCCCGTGCGGCGGCAGCCGACTGGCCGCGCAACATGGTCAACGGTTTCACCAGCGCCGACGCGTGGAAGCTCATCCACTACATGGGCACCGGCAGCCCGAGACGGACGTTCACTCTCCCGCGCGAGGAGACCATCGACCGCCTCTCCATCGTGCTGAACACTCACTACAGCATCGCGACTCAGGTGCGGCTCTACTTCGATGACGATCCGGCGCCGCTCGTGCTCGCCACGCAGCCCAACGGTGAGCGCCAGGACTTCGACATCGAGCCCCGCCCCGCACGTAAGCTCACTGTCGAGCTGGCCGAGTTCGACAAGCCGGGCGAGGTAACGGGCATCGACAACCTATGGCTCCACGTGGTCCGCCCTCCGGAGTGGCGTGAGAAGGTCAAGCCGCTGCTCAACATCGGCGGGCTCGTCAAGTACCCGATGGGCAAGGGCGGCCTTGTGCTGAACCAGATCAGCGCCAAGGACACGGAGCCGGTGCCGGACAACCTGCAGAAGAAGCGGGTCATCGTGGCGACCCTGCTCCGAAACCTCCACGCGGTGTTCGCGGGCGGCAATGTGCTGACTGCCGCGAACCTTTCCTTCCAGCCCATCGCGATCAACGAGCAGTGCAACCAGTACCTCACCGCCGACCGCGGCTGGTTTGAGGGCGCCCGCGATCTGTCGCACCTGCCCCATGGCGACGTGGTCCTCGACGGCGTGCCGTATACCATCCGCGACTTCAAGACATCGCCGCTCCCGTCCTGTGTGATGCTCGGGGGACCGGGGGTCCGGGGGCAGATGGCCAACGAGGTGACGGGGCTTCGCGTCGGCGCGAAAGCCGACGTCCTCTACTTCCTTCACACCATGAACCGCGGCGAAGAGTGGCGGGCCCGCGGCGAGGACGATGCACCGCCGGCCGTTTTCCGGTACGTTGTCCACTATGCGGACGGCCAGACGGCTGAGGTACCGGTGCTGTACGGCCGCGGTGTGGGCCCGTGGGTCTCGAAGGAGCCCGCGGGATTGCCGGAAGCCGCTGTGGCGTGGGCGGCGCCGTTCCCCGCGGATGAGTCGGGGGACCAGGCGGTGCTGTACCAGCTTCAGTGGCCGAACCCGCGACCGGGTGTCGAGATCGCATCAGTAGACCTGACGTACGGCCCGGATGGCAGCCGCTACGGGGTCCCCGCCCTGGTGGCGTTGACGGTCGGACGGCAAGGGGGATGATCGGTGTCGGATCGTGGCTCTCTGAGCGGCGCCGACCGGGCCGTCGGCGCGGGCAGAGCAGCCCGCGGCCGGATGGCGCGCATCTTCGCGACGGTCCGGCAGTCCACGCTGCTGCGCTACCTGGGGCCCGGGTTCATCGTCACCGTCGGGTTCATCGATCCAGGCAACTGGGCTACGAACATCGCCGGCGGGTCGCAGTTCGAGTACTCGCTCCTGTGGGTCATCACGCTCAGCACGGTGACCCTCATCCTCCTACAGAGCATGTCGGCCCGCCTCGGGCTTGTGACGGGGCGCTCGCTCTCGGCCAACGTGCGCGCACATTCCCCGCGGTGGGTGTCCGGCGCGTTGGGGCTGACCGTCATCGCCGCGTGCGTGGCGACGGACCTGGCCGAGTACCTGGGCGCGGCACTGGGGTTCAAGCTCCTATTCGGGATCCCGCTCCCTGTAGGCGCGGTGCTCACAGTCGGGATCGTTGTGGTCGCGATCCTGGGGCAGCGATACCACGCTCTGGAACGGATGATCCTCGTGTTCCTCGCCGTCATCGCGGCCTGCTACTTCGTCCAGCTTTGCATCGTCAAGCCGGACTGGGACCGGCTGGCGCCGTGCATGGTGGTACCGCAGATCGACTCCAAGAGCATTCTCGTCGCCATGGGGATGATGGGCGCCGTCGTGATGCCGCACAACGTCTTCCTCCACTCCAACGTCATCCTGAGCCGTGAGTGGGGCGACGACGACGTGACGAGACGGCGGATGATCCGCTACGAGATGGTTGATACGGTCGCGGCGATGACGGCGGGTTGGGTGATCAACTCGGCCATGATCATCGTCGCCGCCGCTGTGTTCTTCCCGCATGTCGTGACCAGCATCGAGGAGGCGTCGGCGACACTCGAGCCGATAGCGGGGTCTGCGGCACGGATGCTCTTTGGGGTGGCACTGCTCTTCGCCGGTGTGGGGTCGTCGATCACGTCATCGCTCGCGGAGGCCAACGTTGTGTGCGGGTTTCTGGGACGCCCGGAGGACACACACAACAAGTTCTACAGGGCCGGGCTGGTGGTGACGTCGATCCCGGCCATGCTCCTCATCGCGGCGAACGTGGATAGCTACAAGGCGCTCGTCCTCAGCCAAGTGGCGCTGAGTGTGCAGCTTCCGTTCACCATCGTCCCGTTGCTCGTCTTGGCCCGTAGCCGGAAGGTGATGGGTGCGTTCCGGAGCAGACCGGGCGAGTTCTCACTGGCGATCCTCGTGGCGATCGCCGTGATCGCGCTGAACATCCTGCTTCTGTACCAGACGTTCGGTGGTACCTTCGAGATAGGCTAGCGCAAACGGGGACAGACACCTGTTTCGCGTCTGCAAGTGCCGGATCGGCGGCCAGCCGAGGGGCGAAACAGGTGTCTGTCCCCGCTTTCGCCGCAGACTGGGGGCGAGTACCGATGTTCGCGAGGATCCTCGTGCCGCTGGATGCGAGCAGTGTGGACACGCTGGTCAAGGAGCCTGTCCGCGCATTGGCCAAAGCGTTCGGCTCCGAGGTGATCGTTCTGCGCGTGGCTCACTACCACACGCGCGATGGTCGTGCCCACGAGGTCTCCGAGGCGGAGGACTGCGCGGCGCAGTTCGCTGCCGAGCTCGCCGCGGAGGGCGTCTGCACGCGTTCGCTGGTCGCGCATGGCGAGATCGTGGAGACGATCATCAAAGCGGCGGAGCAGGAGCAGGCGGACCTCATCGTCATGGCCGGCCATGGCCACTCCCACGTTGCCGGCTGGCTGCTCGGCAGCACCATCGAGGATGTCCGCCATCGCTGCGACGTGCCGTTGCTGCTGATCAAAGGCACCCGGTGACGCTCGGAAAACGGGGACTGTCCCGGCGCTGAGGAGGGGCGGTGGTCGTGGACTGTCCCCGCTTTCCGCAGGCACTCGGCGATCCCGTATAATGCGCCTGAGGTGAGTGCCATGCCGGGCCGATGCGATGACCCGTTGGTAGAGCAGGCTGCCAATGCGCTGGTTCGCTTTGGGGCACGGGAGGTGTATCTGTTCGGTTCACGGGCACACGGTACGGCCGACGACTCCTCCGATCTCGACCTGGCTGTATCGGGCCTTCCGCCGCGTCTGTTCTTCCGTGCATACGGCAGACTTCTCATGGAGGCCCCGTGTTCGGTGGACCTTGTCGACCTCGACCAGGATACGCCTTTCACGCGGTGCTTGCGCGAGGAGGGGGAGTTGGTACGTGTCCGGTAGCTTGCGGTAGTCGCTAACCTAGCGGACCGGCTCTCTCAACCTCACATGCACCGGGTCCGGCGTCAGGTGCACGGCACCGTTCACCTCATGTTCCGCGCCCACCAGATCCCATAGCCGCGACGCGCCGGGAAGCTCGATGTCGGCCTCCGTGCCGGTTCGCGAATACGCCACGACCAACGGGCCCTTGGGCGTCCGAAAGTGGTGGACCCACGTGTCGGCAGTGGGCCGATCGGTACGCTCGAACGTCGCACCGTCCAGCAGCCAGGTCATCGCTGCATAGGCTGCAACTGCGGGGCGGGGCTGGCCGTCGCCCTCGACGAAGCTGTCCCATGCCTTCGCTACCGGCGAGCCGCTCATGAAGAAGTTGTAGTAGAAGAACCGCTCCACTCCCGCGGCGATCTGCGAGACATACATGCGCACCAGCAGGCGCGCCACTGTCTGCGGCGGAATCGGCTCGTAGTTGTCCGGCGCGCAGGGACGGTAGGTGATGCACGGGGCGGCGTTGTAGACTCCGCCTTCGCTGTTGACGATGGGGAGTTCCCGTCCCGCTGCCGCCATCTCCGCCCGCAGGCCGGACATGATGGTGTCCAGCGGCTCGCCCATCTCGTCCAGCGGCTCGAGCTGCGAGTAGATGTGATAGCAGTGGTAGCTCAGCACGTCCATGTCGTCGAGCGCGCCGGCGGCGATCAGCTCGCGCGCGAACGCTCGGCCGTCACCGATGGTGCTGAGGTTATTCGCGATGCAGCCACCGAGGATGCGCGAAGTCGGGTCCAGACGACGGACGATGGGCGAGGAGTGTCGGAGCGCCTCGGCGTGCTTGTCGGCGCGCGAGGGGCCCTCCGGCCGGGACCGCCACCAGCGGAGGTCCGGCTCGTTCTCGACCTCCCACAGGTCCACATCGCCACCGAAGTGGCCGACGACCTGCTCTACATACTGCTCCCACTCGGCCGGGTAGTCCGCCGACGTAACGTCCGCCCACGAGGGGGCGCTCTCCAGCATCCCGCAGACGCGGAGGCCCTGGTCCCGCGCGAGCCGCTGCATCAGGTCGTCGCGGAACGTCCACTTCCCCTTCTCCGGCTCCACGGTGTTCCAGGTTGTGAGTGACGGCGGCCACAGGCGTATCCAACGCGCGCCGATGGCCTTCGCGAGGTTCAGGTGGGCCGGTCCTGCCATGAAGTGCGCGCCGAACGGGGATGTCTCAACCGGCCCGGTCCGCTCGGACGGCGGGAGGATGCAGAAGGCGCACTCGTTGCTTCCGCGGTCGGCGCCCTGGCTCCACTCAATAAACGCGTGGTACCAGCCACGCGGCAAGGCGCTGCAGTCGATGCGTCGCTCACGAACGCCGCGCCCAGGCTTCCACGACCCATGGAGGACCGACTCCCCGCTGAAGTCCTCGATCCGCCATACCAGCTCCGGCGCGGACCCATCCCTCGGCGTCGAGCTGAGCAGGCGCACGACCGGTGACTCGCCGTCGTGGTAGAGAGCGAACGGGTGGCGGTCGGACACGATGGCCGCCCGCGGCCTCCCATCGGGCCCCCTGCCAGCGTCCTGCCGCAGCTCGGCATCGTCCAGCCACACCGGGCCTGCGCCATGCACGTCGACGCGGACGTAAGCATGGTCGATGCCCGCGATGAACGGCACGTCGGCGGAGAGCTCGAGAGTCTGCCATTCCGGACCGACCTCGAACTCCTTCATGCAGTACGGCCACTGAGCGTGGGCCGCGTGCATGAGGAAAGCGCCGAATAGCACCGTCGTCTTCTGCTCCGCGCGCATCCGGCAACGCACGGCCAGCGGACGCCCGGAGATGACGCGAGCACTATCGCTGGTGATCGCGAAGAGCGTGCCCCCTTCGTAGGACGCCTTCAGGCAAGGGCTACCATCTTCCGTGTCGATCGTGAACTCCGGGTCCTCGACACTGTCCCACCCCACATCGCCCATCCAGTTCGCACGGCCGAGGTCGAACGCGCCGTTGCGAAGCAGGTTGCCCGTAGGGGCGGGCGGGACGGTGCGTGCGAGATCCTCGGCCGACACACGCTCGACGAGAACATCGTCGAGCCACACGTTCGCCAGCTCGGCGTAGAGCACCATGAACCGTGTCTTGGGTTCATCCACCGAGGACGTGCCGAGGTAGTCCACGAGCTTCCACTCCGGGCCGACGACGACCTTGTGGAAGATGTACGGCTTCCACGGCGCCGCCCATTGGCGCAGTTGGACGGTGACCACTGTGGGCACATCGGCTCGCAGCCACGCACGGACGTGGTACACCGCGCCCTTCACGAGGGGCACATCCTGGTCGGCGACGATCTGGAGCCCCCCCAGGTCACTCCATGCCCGACGCTCCGGGGTGACATAGCCCATGCGGCTGCACGTTGTCCTCTGGCACGCCGCACCCGAGTGTGCGTTCTCCGTTTCTCGCGCGTAAGCGACAGCGATAGAGCCCCAGTTCGAATAGGAGTCGTTCACCCATCCCTCGGCGAGTCCGTCGGCCCCGTATGGCCCCTCGAAGCCCGACTCCAGGAGCACCTCGGCCGATAGCGGCCCCAGCCCCAGGGCAACCACGACAACCGCGGAGAGCACGCCCACCACGCGCATACCCGGACCCCTCCCTGGTGCTGCCGTCGTGCCGACGCGGCCCCAACCATGATCTGTGGCTGCTCCCAGCGGGCTGCCACGGCCCACGCACCTTCCCGTTCTGTTCCCGCGGCACCTCGGAAGGAGGCCGGCGCGAGGAGGGCGCACGGGCTGCGCTGCCTGGCCCGAGTGGCGGAGGAGTCGGGCTAAGCCGTCTCGCCCCAGCTCACTCGCCACTCCACGTCCCGGGATTCCGAGGAGTCGATGCGTACGCGGAGCAGATCGCCCTCCTGCCGGCCAACTGCCGGGATGTCCCGCCCACCGTCGACGGCGGCAGCGGAGGCCCGCGGCGCCTTCCAGCCGGGCGGGCAGGTGATCCGCAGTTCGTAGGGGTCACCGGCGACCACGCGGCTTCGGCCCGACAGTGTCCTGTGCTGCGTGTCCCAGCGCTCGTCGGTCACGTCGACGATGCCCTGGGTGATGTGGCGCGATGTGCTGATGAGCTGCGGCCGATCCAGCGCGGGACGCGTCGAGAGGATGCTGCACGACTGGCCAGGCACGGTGACGACAAGCCAGTCGCTGAACGCGGGCAACAGGCGGTCCTCCCAGTAGTCGAACGCGATGTAGGCGTCAGCGCTCGGCAGCCCGGCGTCGCGCGGAGACAGCCGGAACTCCTGCGGCTCCGCGTCCCAGTTGTAGAGCGCGACGACGTCCCTCCGGGTGTCGCCGCGGTCGTCGGTGAGCAGCCAGATCCTCGGGGGATCGTTCTCGAAAAGGTCCACGGGCCGCGGCAGGAGCCCGTGCGGGGGCATCGTCCGCTTCAGGATGTCGAGCCGGTCCGCGGGCAGGCCCGGCAGCCACTCGCTGCTCATGTTCATCTGTCCACTGATCGTCACCCATGAGCAGATCAGCCGCGCATGGTTCAGCGGCATGTCGGCGCGGACGTAGAGCGGGTCGGGGTCGTTGTACCACACGCGACCGTGCAGGAAGTACTTGCGCGAGCCGTGGATCGGGCCCAGCATCAGCCCCGGCCAGCCGGCGCCATTGTCCGGGCCGATGCGCATGGCATCCACCAGGCCGAACGACCCGCCGAAAGACCGCATGTTCTGCGGCGCGCAGCAGCCGAGGATGAACACGTCCGGCCCCGCCGCCGTGCGGATGAGCTTGAGCCCATCCCGAAGCGCCTCGACGTTCGTCTTCTCGGGATTGTGGAACACCGCTTCGCCGATCTCGTCCTCGCGGTAGCCGTCGTTGACGTAGACTTGTCGGACGGCCGCGCCGGTGTAGAGCCCGTCGAGCTTGAAGTAGCGGTACCCCCAGTCGCGGGCCGCGCGGTAAGCGATCCGGCGGACGTGCTCGCGGGCGCCGGGGTGCGTCATATCGAGCGATGTGCCGCCCCAGTCCGTCTCGTAGCACTCGCCGCTCTCGCGCTTGACGAACCAGCCCTGATGCGCCGCGAAGAACGGGTCCAGGTGGTCGCCCGCGAAGGGCATGAACCATAGGCCGGGCACCAGGCCATCCGCCGCGACCCGGTTGGCAGTGGCCTTCACCCCGGATGGATACGGGCCGTCCGACCGATGGGCGGTGAAGTTCTTACGCGGCCCGTTGCGCGCTTGACCGTCCTGCCAGCCGTCGTCGATCTGTACCACGGAGAAGCCGAACGGCTTGAGCTCCTTCGCCGTGAACGCACTTAGCTCGGCGATGTGCTCCTCGTCGCTTGCACCACCGTGCGGGTTCGAGTACCAGGTGCAGTACCCCACGGGCTGCGGGGGCAGTTGGATGTCGTAGACGCGCGCGATGGCGTCCGCGTATGCCTCCAAGCCGAGCCGGGCGTCCTCGAAGTAGCCGATGGCGAAGGTCTCCGTCCTGACGGACGTGCCCGGATGGATGCGGAGGTGGCCGTAGTCGATCTGCGCGTCGATCACGGCGGCGTCCGCATGGAGACCCGTGAACACCACCCCGCTGCCGCGGTCGTCCGTAATCCAGCCGCCGACGATGCCTCGCCGCGTCCTCGGGTGCGCGATCGCGGCGTATGCGTAGCTCCCGGGCGGCCGATCGAGGCCCGTCAGCCCACCCGTTCCAAGCGTGACGAGATCCTCACACGGCGCCCCGGCCTCCAGCCGCATCTCGCCGAGCTGGATGCACCGTTCCTCTCTGACCCCGTCCGCCGGCCCGGCGAGCTCGCCCTCGATCAGCGCGAACGGCAGTCCCGGGAAGAGCATCACGCGGTAGGCATCGCCGTTGTCCGCCCTGAACTCGAGCGCCCGCCCGGCGCCGAACACCGGGTGGTGGATCCCGCTGGCCTCCGCTCTTGCGACCCCGCCCGGGCTGGCGTAGAACTGGGCGAACACGATCCCGGATGCCTTGTCGGTCAGTTCGACGGCTTGCGGGCCCGGCATGTACAGCGCTTCCAGCACGCCGTTGGTGATGAGCAGGCCCGCAGCGATGACCTCCATTGTAAGCACCTCTCAGAGCCTATGTGCCCGGTGCGATCGGGGGGAAGTGGATGTCTGTCGGCCCGTGGACATACTGCTTGACGAAGCCGAAGGGGAAGAGGAGCACCATGAACAGGAACGGCGCGAACACGGCTGCCGGGTAGTGCCACCACTTCGGTTGTCGGGCGCCCCGACCACTCGGGACGCTGTAGGCCGGCAAGTAGACCATCAGGCCGTAGACGAACGTCCACATCCCATACTCCGCCAGGTGTTGGGGGCCGCCGAAGCTCATCTCCGCCAGGGTGCCGGTGGCGC
>Ga0315288_10003142_pt1 | contig 21085 bp, 22 predicted proteins | sample YL17G11_20_MG_FD_203454 | JGI IMG/M metagenome (GOLD analysis project Ga0315288, IMG submission 203454) | Sediment microbial communities from Yellowstone Lake, YNP, Wyoming, USA - YL17G11_20 | ecosystem: Environmental > Aquatic > Freshwater > Lake > Sediment | place: USA: Wyoming | collected...
GGTCGCGCGCTTCCACGTGGCGGATGATATCCCGTTCCGCGATCGCTATGACATGACCATCGAGAAGTGGGACGCCGCCGACCGCGAGTACTGCGCCACGGCCTACTGGTATGCACCGGCCGGCAACGAGGACATGTTCCGCTTCATCCCCGAGGGCTTCCGCAAGGTTCGCCCACTCGCGGGCGCGACCAAGGTCGAGGGCGCCATCGAGGGAGAGGACATCGAGGTCATCGCGATCTCCGGCGGCACCAAGGAGGTCCAGGGGCTCTCCGGCGACTTCAGCAACTGGGCACACCTTTGGTGGCTGGACCCGAAGGTGGGCGACACTCTCGAGCTGGCCGTGCCGGTCGAGAAGGCGGGGACGTACGAGCTGACCGTCGGTCTCACGAAGTCGTGGGACTACGGCATCCATCAGCTCTACCTCGATGGGAAGAAGCTCGGCGATCCGGTCGACCTCTGCGCGAGCCAGATCACGCCTCTGAAGCTCTCGTTCGGGAAGACGGACCTCGCGGCCGGGAGGCATGTCCTGAAGGTCGAATGTGTGGGCTCGAACCCGAACGCGAAGCCCATCCGACGCATGTTCGGGTTGGACTACCTGCTGCTGGAGCCGGCGAAGTAGCTCCAACAGGAGGGGCCGCATAGGGGGGACCGGACGTAGTCCGGTGGGACCCTAACCGGCCCCTTGCCGTGTTGTCCTGGAGCCCGATGGAAGGCGGAGCGGGCCGGTCGGGGGCCCACCATCCTTCGGATGGTCCCCCCCCATGCGGCCCCTCCCAAGACGAAGAGGCAAACCTTGCTCGAGACCACACTGATCCTCAGCCTGTGTGCGGGGGTTCTCGCGGATGAGCCGCTGCCCGAGCCGGAGCGGCACACGTTCAACTGCACGGCCGACGGCTCGCTGTGGCCGTACCTCGAGCAAGCCGCACCGGGCGATGCGGCGGCCGTGCTCGTCTACCTCCACGGCCATTACGGCGACGAGTACCAGGGGATGACCGTCGGCACCTACGACGACGCCTTCGGTCGGCTGAGGGATGAGTGCGCGAGGCGCAACTGGGTGTATGTGTGCCCCTGGTATGGTGGCAACACGTGGATGGGCCCGATCGCGGAGCAGGGCGTCGCCGACCTCATTGGGGTCTTGCGTGAACGCTACCCGGGGAGGCCGGTGTACCTCTGCGGCGGCTCGATGGGCGGGTCGTCCACGTTGGTCTTCGCCACGCGGCGGCCGGACCTCATCGACGGCGCCATCGCCGTTTGCCCCGCGGGCGATGTCGAGGCCTACTACCGGTATGTGTCGGAGTCACAGGACCCGACCTTGCAGAACATCGCCGCCGCGATCCGCATCCACTACACGGCGGATGGGCACATCCTGGCGGATGAGCTGGCGGCGCGGTCGGCGCTGAGGAACGCAGAGCGGCTGACCATGCCCCTCTACCTCATCCACGGCGCGCAAGACACGGTGATCCCCGTGGACGGTGTGCGTGGGCTCGCGGCACGTCTGAAGGACCTTGGCCGCCCCGTGCTCTACCACGAGCTGCCGGACGGCGCGCATGACACACCCGTCCTGCGGATCAACTGGGCGGAGGCGCTGGACTTCATCGCGGAAGGCCAGTGAGACGAGATGACGGCTGGCCGGGAGCGTGGGATGGTCAGAGCTCTGGTGAACGCGGCTTCGTTGGCGACACTGATCAGTGCGGCGGCCGCGCAGACGGCCGACAACGCCGTGGTCGATGCCTCGACGCTGCGCGGGAGGGTGATGTGCGGCTACCAAGGCTGGTTCCGATGCCCAGGGGACGCCGCCGGCATGGGCTGGATGCACTGGAGTCGTGACGCCGCGCGCATCGCGCCGGAGACGCTGACCTTCGACATGTGGCCCGACGTCAGCGAGTATGGCCCCGACGAGGTCCATGCGGCCACCGGGTTCACTTACCCGGACGGTGGTCAGGCATACCTGTTCAGTTCGGACAACGCCGCGACGGTGCTCCGGCACTTCGGGTGGATGCGCGACTACGGTATCGACGGCGCATGGCTCCAGCGGTTCGTGGTCGGCCTGCCCGGCGGGCCGGAGGAGCGCTGGTACGACTCCACACTGGGTGTTCTCGCCCACGTACGGCAAGCGGCCCGCGAGACCGGCCGTGCCTGGGCGCTTTCGTACGATACTGCGGCCATGCCCCCGGAGCGCATTCTGGACGCTGTTACCGCGGACTGGAAGAGACTCGTGGACTCGGGCGTCACGGCGGATGAGCGCTACCTGCACGAAGCAGGGAGGCCCGTGGTCCAGGTCTGGGGCTTCTACCCGGGAGACGAGCACAACAGGATCTCCGCCGAGACGGGCCGCCGGCTGGCCGACTTCTTCGCGGAGCCGGGAGTCTATCAGCCGTTCTTCGTCGGCGGCGGGACATGGGCATGGCGAGACGCCGCGGATCCGACCTGGCAGGCGTTGTACCGTCGGTTCGACGCCTACTGCCCCTGGAACGTGGGCAACTACTCGCTGGATGCCGACGGGGTCAAGCACGCGTCGACGCACTACTGGGAGGATGATCGCCGGGAGTGCGCCGAACACGGAGTCCTTTGGGTGCCGGTGGTGTACCCGGGCTTCAGTTGGGACAACCTCACACGGCAACAGTCCGGCACGAGCGAGATCGAGCGGCGCCGGGGGGCGTTCCTATGGGAGCAGCTCCACCGGCTGGCGACGCTCGGGGTTGACACTGTCTATGTGGCGATGTTCGATGAGGTGGACGAGGGTACGGCCCTCTTCAAGGTGACCAGCGCCCCGCCGACACAGGCGAACTTCGTCGGGTACGAGGGCCTCCCGAGCGATTGGTACCTGCGCATTGTCGGGGCCGGCGCGGAGATGCTCCGCGGCCGGCGGCCAATCACCGCCGAGATCCCGATCGAGCCCTGACCCGACACGGACGGGGGCGGACCCTCCAGCCTGACGCGGAGCGCCCCTGGGAGGTCCATCGACGTTGCGGCCGCGCCTACTTGCGCACCTCACCGAGGGTCCTGTCTGCCTCCTCGACCACACGGTGCACGGCTGCGGCGATGCGGCTCTCCACATCCCCAGCCCAGCGCCAGGCAGGGCGGCCGTACTCGTCCAGGTGCGGGCCGCCCTCGTACCCCCCTTCCTCCCACACCCGGCGCGACGGGATGTAGGCAGCCATGTCGTTGGCATAGCCGCACACCCATGTCCCCGGGCCGAACTCCCGCCTGAACCGCAGGGAGTAGTCCACCACCGCCTCGCCGCCCATCCCGATGAGAAGCAACTCCTTTCCGACCCGCCAGGCCTGTACGGGGTAGGGGTAGGATGTGGGAAGCTCGACGCCTTGGTCCATCAGCCCCAGCATGCGCTCGGCCCAACGCGCGTGCAGCTCGCTGTCCCCCTTGGCGACAGGCAGTAGCGTCTCCCGGGAGACGATCTGCTCGTAGTCCAGGTCCACGAACGCGAAGGCGCTGCCAAGACCGGTCGACACCGGCTGCATCGGCCCAGCCAGCACGTGTTCGACGGCGTCGGAGAGCATCCTGCCGTAGCGCATGGCCAGCTCCACGGTCCGCCTCGGTATCGGGTTCTGGTCCGCGCCGCAGGCGTTGAAGAACATGGCCGATGCCCCGGGGTGTCTCTCCTCGAGGTTCACCTGGGCGAACCCAGGGTAGTCGCCACACCACGTGTTGAACGCCAGGGTCGTCGGGTGGCAGGCATACCCGAACAGCACGGCCAGCAGCTCCCCGCCATCGTCCTTCGCCGCCAGCACGGGCACGTAGTGGTCGACCGCGCCCTTCAGCGGCTGGCCTTCCGCCAGCATCCTTGGGACATCCTCCTCGGAGTTCTCCCGGCGGTTGACGGCGAACCCGGATATGCCCTCACCCTTGTACAGCCGCGCCGGCCGAAGGTGGCCCAAGGCCTCTCCGACCGCGTCGGCCACCTGCCGCTCCATCCACGCTGAGTACTCGCGGACCAGGTGCCGCTGCTCGGCGTCCAGGGGGTAGTAATCCACCAGGTCATCCTCGAGGACCGGCCCGCAGTGGTTGTGCGAGAACGTGAGCATGAACTCCGAGCGGCCCAGTTGGAAGCGCTCATGCAGCCTGGCATACAGGCGCTCGTAGATCGTCTTGGACATGCCCATGTGGTCCGTAGTGGCCAGCACCACCCGCTTGCCGTCGGGCGCCTCCAGGGCCAACACCTTGACCCAGAGGTCATGGATCTTGCCGTCGGGGACGCGCTTGGTCCCGTAGCCCGCCAACCACACCGGCGTCTCCGGTGTGATAACACGACGGGCGAGGCCGACGTGCCAGGTCATGTCGTCACCCCTCCCATGGGTGGCGCAGATACCAAGGACGACCACGGCCGCTACCAACCCGCTGCGGCCAATCGCGCGTGATGCCATGGAGGGTGGCTCCCTTGGCCGCCGGAAAGCACGGCGTCCTTACCGGTTGAGCCAGGTCAGGCCGCGCCCGGCAACGCCGGATCCGCCTGTGTCCGCTTCGCAGGCGCCCAGGTCGGGGCCTTCCGGTACGCGCATCCCCGCGCACACCCTCTGCGAAGGGGCGACGGCACGTATGCTCCACATGAACTATCGAAGATGGCCCGGCGATCCTTGGGATGGGAGGCACACGATGGAACGACTGGACAGGCTGCGGGAACAGGTCGACCTCACTCGTGCCCAACTGGGCGACGACCAAGCGTTCGTGCGCCTCGTCGAGCGGTACCACAACCGCCTGCTGTTCTACGTGCGCCGACTCGGTGCCGATGGGGTAGATGCGGAGGACATCCTCCAGGACGTATGGGTGTCGGCCTACCGGACGCTGCGCCGGGTCTACAACGCCGAGGCATTCCCCGCCTGGATCTATGCCATCGCGCGGCACAAGACGCTCAGCGTGCTCCGTCGCCGAGAGCGGCTGCCCGAGACCGTGGAGATGCCCGATGGGGAGCTGGAAGAGGTGGTCAGCGAGGGTGAGGCGCACGACTTCACCAAGGACGAGGCGGCCGCCGTGCACCGTTGCCTCGCCAGGATCAGCTTGTTCCACCGCGAGGTGCTCCTGCTCCGTTTCTTTGAGGGGCTCTCCTACGAGCAGATGGCCGTTGTCACCCGATGCGGTGTCGGGACCGTCCGGTCGCGCCTTCACTACGCCAAGCGCGCCTTGCGGCGCGCAATGGAGAGCGAGGGGAAACCATGAACAGACATGACTCGCCGCCCGAGCGGCTCACCACTGGGGACGAACTGCAGACGGAACGACTATCGAGCGAGCAGAAAGAGGAGATCATCACGATGATCAAGACAGAGAAGGACAGGATTCAGCGCTTGCGCTCGGTGACGATCTTGAGCTATGTCGCAGCCGGGCTCAGTCTCATTCTGGGCGGCGCGGCGGAAGCAGCGCTGCCGGATTCGCTCGCCGTTCCTGCTGCTGCCACGATCGCCATGGGGCTACTGACCATCGCCATAGTTCTGACGGTCTCTTACTTCCTGAGATCGCGGGGCCTGGGCCTTCGGCTGGTCGAGACGCGTCTGGCGAACATCGAAGCCGAGCTTGCCCGGATCGCCGCGGGACTACCGTCGCTGCAAGACAAGCGCGACGAGCAGAGCCCCCGCCCATGAACGAGTATCTCCGGCCCGTGTACGAGCACACTCTTGCCCTACTGCACGCTGACCCGCGCGTGCTTGCCGCCTTCATGACCGGTTCGGTGGGAACGGAGCGGGAGGACTGCTACTCCGATGTGGACCCGCTGTTCCTGGTGCGGCCGGAGTGCTTTGACGAGATGGACCGGGACCTCCCCGTCGTGTTCTCGCAAGCGGGGGTCGCCCCTTTCCTCTGGTGGCCGGAACGCGTCAACTGCGACACGCTGCGCAACTACGCGGTTCTCTTCGAGGTGAGCGGGAAGCCCGTCCAGTACGACATCACCATCGCAGTGGCGCCTGCAGGACAGACCTGGACAATCCGCCCGGACCAGCTCATCTTCGACAAGGCGGACGTACTGCGCGTGGCGCCCCCAGAGGAGCAGTCCGCGCACACGCCCAAGCGTCTGCAGTGGCATCTGGAGATCTACTGGATCTACGCCTACATCCACGCGAAGTACCTGAGGCGCGCCGACCCGTTCGGGCTTGCCGCCGCCCAGTCTGAACTCCTGCAAGCCCACATCACGATCCTGCACGCCCTTCACCCGAAGGCCGCGCCTGACTGGTGGCCCATACTGGCGAGCCAGTTCGGCGAGCCCGGGGAACGCGAAGCCTTGCTGGCCTACTTCGGCCCCGCGCACGCGGCCGCCATCGCGGCATCCCTGCCCGGCCAAATGGCGCGGTTTTCCCAGCACGCGCGTGCGGCCTGCCTCAAGTGGGGCATCGAGTACCCGCAAGCCGCCGAAGCGAGCATCCGCCCCTATGTGGAAACGGTCGCGGCGTCCGTCCGCGACGGGGCCGGGTGATCCACGCGGCGGGTTGCGGCCCGCTAAGCCCCAGGCCCGATACCGCGCGTCCCCTACCCCTTCAGCCCCGTCAGCGTGACGCCCTGGATGAACGTGCGCTGCGCGAGGAAGAACAGCAGGATGATGGGCACGGTCAGCACCGTCGTGGCGGCCATCGAACCACATAGCCGCTGTGCTCCCACCGACACGGATGCTCCCCTTGGATCGCCGACCGCGCCCGTGATGCCCTGTCCTTGCAGCCCCGTCCAGCCATGGGCCAGGAGAGAGCCCTGCGCGGAGGGCCCTACTCTGTCCGAGTCTGGGGAGGCCAGGCGGTCACGGCCGCGTCGCGGACAATGACGAGTCGGCCCGGCCATTCAGCCGGCCCAACGTGCGCGACGGCCCGCATCACGCGCTCGTGTATGCGTAGCCGGTTGGGTTGGCGAAGGCGGACAACCAACAACCCGGAGTGGGCCTCATGGCGGCTCGCGGCGAAGCCTTTGTCCGTGGTGATGAGAATGCGCCGCTCGTTCTGCGCGAGCCGAAAGAGCTCGCGGTCGCTCATGCCCTCCCCCGTCGTGCCGCGCACATCCCGCACATCGTGACCCATCGCGCGCAGAGCGCGCACCGTCATCGTAGGGATGTTCTCGTCCACGAGGATCTTCACGGGGCAGGAGTGGCTTCGGCCAGGACGATGACCTGCTCCTCGGCAAGACTGGCGGCGTAGTCAAGACAGGCCAGGATGTCCTCGCGCTTCAACGAGGGGTAGTCGGCCACCAGGTCCTCGATCGTGTCCCCGTTCGCGAGCATCCGGACGAGTTGGTGAACCGCGACTCGCGTCCCCTTGACGCATGCTTGTCCGTGGCAGATGTTCGGGTCGATCACAATGCGATCGTTCACGGCTCACCCACCTCCATGCCGGTTGTCGCCTCGTCGCGCCGGCGAGATCGGTAGTACCCCATCGCACCGGCGCCGTCAGCGCCCAGGAGCCGGCCGTTCGCGCTGCCCTGTATATCCTACCCCTTCAGCCCCGTCAGCGTGACGCCCTGGATGAACGTGCGCTGGGTGAAGAAGAACAGGACGATGATGCGCACGGTCATCACCGTCGTGGCGGCCATCAGCATCCCGGGCTCCTGACCATACTGGCTTGAGAAGCTCGCGAGCCCCAATGAGAGCGTGAACTTCCTCTGGTCCGATAGGTAGATCAGCGGCCCGAGGTAGTCGTTCCAGGCACTCATGAAGGAGAACAGCCCCACCGTTGCCAGCGCAGGCTTCGAAAGCGGGACGACCTCCCGCCACCAGATGGCCAGCTCGCCGCAGCCGTCCAGTCGGGCCGCGTCGGTGAGGTCGCGCGGCATACCGATGAAGAACTGCCGCAGAAGGAATACGAGGAAGGTATTCCCGAGGAATGTCGGTAGGACCAGCGGCACGTATGAGTCCACGAGCCCGAGCTTCGCGAAGACGACGAAGATCGGGCTCGAACGTCATGGGCCGTTTCTCCAGCTCCGCCAGCTCACGCCGCATCGCCGCGAAGACTGCCTCGTGCTCGTCTTCCATGTCGGCCAGGCGCACCAACATGCTCTTCCCGTCACCCATCAAACGGTCCGCGGCGCCGCGGTAGAACGTCGCACCATCCCGCTCGAGCTGCTAGGCCATCGCGAGCACCTCGTCCGCGCTGAACCATGCGCTCATGCCGCTCCTCCCGCCGCCAGCGCCTGCTCGGTGAGCATCAGCACGAAGGGGCGCACGGCCAGTTCCTGGTCGAGAACGAACAGACCCGCGCCATCGCCGCTGACGAGCTTCTGCTTCTGGAGAATCTTGTCGGCTGTGGACTCCTCCTCGACCTGCTCGTTGACGAACCACTGGAGGAACGTGTCGGTGGCGTAGTCCTTCTCCTCGCGTGCAAGGGTGACCAGGTCATTGATGAGCGATGTGACGAGACGCTCGTGCTCCAACGCCGCCGCGAACACCGCCTCTGGTGACTTCCACTCGAAGGCGGGTTCCTCGATCGCCGCGAGCCGCACTCGCCCGGTCCGCTCGGCGATGAAGTTGTAGATCCTGCGCGCGTGGTAGAACTCCTCCTGCGCCTGGGCGTACATCCATGTCACGTGGCCCGGGAGGTTGATCGACTCGAAGTAGGCCGACATCGACCAGTAGAGGTACGCGGAGTAGATCTCCGCGTTGATCTGCTTGTTCAGAGCTTCCTGCATCTTGCTGCTCAGCATAGTTCGTGCCTTCCTTTCAAGAGCCGCTTCGCCACGAATCGGCTGTGCGTGCCGTTTCACTCCTGTCGGGCGATGCCCATCTGTGTCTTCAGCCAGTCCACCATGTCCTGGAGGTTGCTGCTCATGTAGAAGCGGCCGTTGGCGAACACTCCATAGTCGGCCCCGACCATCGCCGAGGCGTAGCGTGTGGAGTTCGCGTAGAACAGCCACTGCCTGACCCAGTCCTGCTCAATGGCCTCGTTGAATACGCTGTCGCCGTCCGCGGGCCCCTTCGCGAAGCCGTGGTCCCACGCCGACAGGAGCACCCGAGTGGCGGCCAGTGTCATTGCGTTCGTCGTCTGAATGGAATGATCGAGTCGCTTGAAGTGACCGTCCACGAACGAGCCGGAATGGCACGCCTGGCACACCGCGCCCATCTTGGTCCGCCTGCGGCCCTGCTCCTCCGGCCCGATCACGGCCGACGCGACCGACTCTCCTGTGAGTTCTGTGGGCAGGGGGAGCCCCATCGAGTTCCTGAAGCCGCTCGTGTCGGCCGAGACGGGGTGCGGGTGCCCATAGGGCAGCCCCATGAGCCGCCATGAGTTCCGGTCGCCCATCTCATGGGTGCGCTCCGCGATGATCGTGCCGTCAGCACTGGCGAGCTTGGACGCATGGCATGTGGCGCACGTCGGCGCCCGGACGTCGCGACCTACAACCCAGGGGACGGGCTCGTAGTCGAAAGAGTCGCCGACGGCACCGTAGAGGTTCCCATGCTTGCTGACCTGGTAGACGGCGTAGGCAGGCACATCCGGTCCCTTGTGGCATTGCGCGCACGTCTCCGGACGACGAGCCATCTCGATCTGGAACGCGTGGCGCGTATGACATGCCGTGCAGGCGCCCTTGCTGCCGTCGGGGTTCACGCGGCCTACGCCCTGGTTGGGCCAACCCGCGAGCTGAGGCAGTCTCATGGGGCCGAACGGGGTGTCGCGTTCCACGAGACCGAGGTACTCCACTCGGGTCCCATGGCACTGCAGGCAGGCGTCGGACAAGGTGGTCGCGTCCGCTGGCGCGTAGGTGACGGCGTCGTCGCTGAAGGTCTGCGTCCCGATGCACACGTCGGCCAGATCGCGGTAGAGAGCGTTGCCCATCAGGTTCCCATGGGCTTGAGACATGAGGTTGCGGCTGAACTGGTCGGCCTCGACGGGATGGCACGTGGCGCAGTCATCCGGAGTCACGACCACGTGGACGGCCGTGCCCTGGTGATCGTGAGTGTCGGGATGGGTGTCGCCCCGCAGCCCATGGCATTCCGCGCATCCCACGGCGACGTTCGACAGCCCGGCCGGCGCCTCCGTGACGGATACGCGGCGTTCGTCCGCGGGCAGGGCCAGCGAGTCGGCCACGCTCGTTCGCGCGTGTCGGCTCGCCCGCCAGTCCGCGACGAGCCCGGGATGAAGCGTCTCATGGCAGACCAGGCACCCTTGGGTCTCGGCGCTTACCTCCGCCGACAGCACGATGGAGGGCGCCAGCGACAGGACAGCCCAGACACAGACAGCGCGCGCGAACATGCTAGAGCCCCCCTTCAGGTGAACCTGCCCCGCCATAGTCGCGTGAGGCCGACGGCACGGCCTCGCGCGACCGACGTCCGGGCTACTCGGCCTTCCACAGACCGTGTAGGTTGCAGTGCTCCCGGACAACGATCGAGCCATCGGTGGCAGTGAAGGTGGCCTCGGGCGCGTCACCGGGCTTCAGGTAACGGCGCTGCAGGCACTTGCCGTCCGTGATGACCTCGATGAAGGTAATGTGGTGTTCCGGCAACATGGGGTGTGGCACGCTGCCGACCTTGATCTTCAGCGTGCTGCCCGACCGCTCCGCCACCGGCACGTGCTTCTCCAGAGAGGCGTCAACGGTGTTCTCGACCAACTGCGTCATCGGCTCACCACAGCAAGCGAGGGAGCAGTCGTCCCCCTCGATTATCTCCACCACGAGCCCCTTCGGGCCGCACTTGAGCACATCCAGGCGATTGAGCATTGGACTGCCACTCCTTCTCTGGTCTGGTCTTAGCGACCCACGACGTGGGCCGGTCCCGAACTCGAGCTCAGGCGATCGCCTTCACGGCGGCCAAGGCGTCGTCGTAGTCCGGCTCGTGGGTCATCTCCTCCACGAGCTGGACATAGCGCACCGTCCCTGTGGCATCGATGACGATCACAGAGCGCGCCAGCAGCCTGAGCTCCTTGATGAGCAGGCCATACGCCGTACCGAAGGTTGCATCCCGGTGATCCGACAACGTGCGGATTGCCGTGGAACCTGTGGCGCCGCACCAGCGGGCCTGAGCAAAAGGAAGATCGCAGCTCACGACAACAACGGCCACGTCGCCCAGAGCCGCGGCCTCCTTGTTGAACCGCTTGGCCTGAAGATCGCACACCGCCGTATCCAGCGATGGTACGCTCGTGAGCACGAGCGGCCTGCCGGCCAGGTCTGCGAGCGACACCGGTTTCAGGTCGTTCGCCAACGCGGTGAAGCTGGGAGCCTTGTCGCCGACCTTCACGAGCTCGCCGACGAGTGTGAGCGGATTGCCTTTGAACGTGACACTAGCCATTGTCCTACCCCATTAGCCTGTGCGCGTGTGCCGCACGGACGAGGCCTACCAGTTCTCCGCGAGGACCTCGTAGTAGGCTTGCGGATGGGCGCAGGCCGGGCAAGCGGCTGGCGCCTCGGGTCCCTCGTGGATGAAGCCGCAGTTGATGCAACGCCACACGACGGGCTTGCCCTTCTTGAAGACGGTGCCGGCCTCGATGTTCCTCAGGAGACCGAGGTAGCGGGCCTCGTGCTGCTTCTCGGCCACGGCGATCGACTCGAACACACGCGCCACCGCCTCGAACCCCTCATCACGAGCTACCTGGGCGAACCCGGGGTACATCGACGTATGCTCGTGGTTCTCGCCGCCTGCGGCCGCCCTAAGGTTCTCCGCCGTGGTACCGGTCACGCCCGCGGGGAAGGCCGCCGTGATCTCGACCTCTCCGCCCTGGAGGAGCTTGAAGAGGCGCTTGGCGTGCTCCTTCTCCTGGTTCGCCGTCTCCTCGAAGACTATGGCGATCTGGATGAGCCCTTCCTCGCGAGCCTTCGAGGCTGCGTATGTGTAGCGATTGCGGGCTTGCGACTCTCCGGCGAACGCGCCGAGGATGTTCTTCTCCGTCTGGGAACCCTTGAGTTCCATTGCTAGTGCTCCTTTCGCTATGGTGCACCTATCGTTACCCGGAGCACTCGGCCCCGGGCTCAATGCCTACGTGGACGACTCATGCGGCCCGGCGGGCGCGGCTGAGGAGCTCCGGCAGCTCCGGGTCGCCCTGCATCCCCATCCGCGCCAACGCGAAGTCGTAGCGCACAGGGTCATCGGGCGAGATGGCGCGGAAGCCCCGGGTTACCTCCTCCGCCGTCCGAAGATCGGCCTGCCGACGGCGTGTGAGGCCCAGGGCCAGCCCGATGCGATGGAGGTGGGTGTCCAGCGGGATGACCAGCCGGTGGGGCCCCGCCGACTCCCAGTCACCCACATCGACGGCATCGCGCCTCACCAGCCAGCGCAGGAACAGATGAAGTCGCTTACAGGCACTGCCCCCGGCCGGATCGGGCAGAAGATGGCCCGGGTGCCCACCGGCGGCGTTCAAGAGGCAGTCGCGGAACCGCTGGAGCGCGGGCAACAGTGTTCCGTGACCCTCATGGAGGCCCGAGAGGAAGCACGTCCGCAGAGACCCCCACTCACGGACGACCCGCCCGGCCCCGACGAGTAGGCACGCCACCTGGTCCCCGGTCGCGAATCGATGGCGGAAGCCGGCGAGATCGCCACGGACCTGTTCCGGGGATCGCCGCAGGACATACTCCGCAGGGCCGGCCATCAGTGAGAACACCGCCTCGCAACTCCGGTGAATCTGGCCCACGCGACCGTAGGCCAGCGACGCCGCCAGGAGGGCCACGACCTCCCGGTCCCTGGGCGTCTCATACTGCCGCACGAACCACAGAGGGTCGGGGTGGACCAGGTCGCCTCGATTGTGGCGCGCGTAGAGGGCTTCCATGACAGACCTGTCAAGTGCTGGAACCATGGAGTCACTCATTGCCCAACACCGGCTTTTCCCGGTACGTTCCCGCGGTCATCACTGGCGGAACAGGCGGGACAGATCCCCAGAAGCTCCAGCTGATGGCCGATGATCTGAAAGGTCGTGTGCTGGCGACAGATACCCTCCAGCCCGTCCAGAGACGGGATGACAAGGTCCTCCGCCGCGCCGCAGTGGACACATCGCACGTGGTAGTGTGGCTCCGTATCCCCATCGAAGCGACGCTGTGACGAGACGGGTCCCAGACGCCGGATCTCCCCCGCTTCCGCCATCTGCTCCAGGTTCCGGTAGACCGTCGCCAGACTGACTCGCGGCAGCCGCCGCTGAACCAGTTCGTAGACCTCGTCGGCAGTGGGATGGGTGCGTGTGCTCATAACCGCCGCCAGGATGGCCGCCTTCTGTCGCGTCATGCGTTCCGACATGGCCCGCACCTCTAACACTAATGAGAACTAATACTGATAGCATAGTCTACTAGCCGCGCGACGTCAAGGGTCGCGGCGCCGGAAGAGCGGGAGCTACTCCCACCATGCCCGGGGCTCAGCCTGGGCACCTACGTGGCGTCCGCCAGCCACGACACGGCCCCAGGGGAGGAGCCACTGAACACCTGGGCGGCATTGCCGCTCAGCCGGGAGTACTCCGCAGCGGTCTCGCATACCGCCGCATGTGCATCGCCGTAGGTGAGTATCGCCACAGTTCCGCCCGAACCACCGCCTGTGATCTTGGCCCCCACCAGACCGTTCTCCGGTCCGCGCTCTTTGACGAGCCTCACGATCAAGTCCGTCTCGGCACAGCCAAGTCCAGCACGATTGCCGTAGCTCCAGTGGGACCCATACATGAGCTGCCCCGCGCGCTCGGCAGCCTTCCGACTGCCGTCATGCATCAGGTCGACGAAGTCCTGCACTCGACGGTTCTCGTAGATCGGGTGTTCTGCGCATCCACGGACCGAGTAGGTCATGTCCGGCCGGACGGTGGTCACCGTGTCTTGGGTCTTGCCATACTTGGCCTTGAACTCGCATCCCCGCATCTTGGCGGGCAGTCGCTCGCGGATGCCGGCGGTATACTGCTCCGGCGTGATGTTGCAGAGGTACCCCCCGCGGGGTCGAAGGCCCAGGTCCTTCGTGATGATGCGCAGGCCCATGAAGGCGCCGACGCGAGCGCGAGTGTACCTCCCCCCGCCCACAGCGTGCTTCACCGCCGAGTTGATGCCGTAGACGCCCCACCCCTCGGGCAGGGGATTGTGGCCCAGCACGTCGTGCGGCTGACACCGGAGTGCGAGCAGCCCGCTCTCCTGTCCGAGCGCCGATGTTACCTGGTCCATGATCCCGCATGGCGCACCGGCCACCCGGTTCTCGACGATCTGGCAAAGGCGGGCCATGTCCAACCCGTCGAGCGGGAAGCCCAGCAACCGCTGAATGGCCGACATGGAGGCGACCTCCAGCGCCGCGGAGGATGAGACTCCGGCGCCCAGTGGCACATCGCTGTGGATCGCAAGCGACATGCCCTTCCTGGGAGGCTTGATGACGCCCTCGCGGACGAGCACTGGGACGGCGCCGAGCACGTAGGTCGCCCAGGCCGCCCCCTTCTCCTCAACGAGTGTGTAGCGCAACTCGTCGTACCTCGACGCCGCGAGCTTGTGCATCCCCATGCGGACTTCCGCGGCCCAGCCCTCGGCTTCCGCCTGCCGGCTGTACACCACGATGTCGGCATCCTCGCGTGGCTCGACGGCCACCCAGGCGGCGAGGTCGAGAGTCCCCTCGAGGACGACCGACCCGCAGTAGTCCGCGATCCCGCCCATCACATCGAGCCGGCCCGGCGCCCGCGCGACCAGGGCGTCCAAGGGCCGCGCGATGGGCGAGACATCAGACTTCGCCAACAGGGCTCGAAACGACTTCTCCGTCGCAATCGCCACGGCACCATCTCCCGCAATGCCGACCGGCGCTCCGCGCCGACGCCGGCCAACAGGCGGGTTCCCGACAGGAGACTGCACCTCCTTCACGAACCCCAGGTGTGTACGCCGACACAGTCACCCCATGGCCTCGGTCCAGGAGGAGTGGTTCTTGGGACGCAGCACCGCACTGACTGCCTGCCTATCGGGAGTATGCCTGATGGGCTGCGCCGAAGGGCAGGTGATCGCTCTGATCGGCACGGGGACGATGCCGTCTGACCCGTTCGCCGCTCCCCGGCTCGCCATCCGCGTCGGCGTGGTCTACCGCGCGGATGAGGGTGGTTACCAGTACAGCCACCACCCATCAATCGTCCGGTTCGGCGATCGGTTCTTCGCATGCTGGTCGAACGGGCTCGCAGGCGAGGACAGCCCCTCCCAGCATGTCCGCTATGGCACCTCCGCCGATGGCCTGCACTGGGCGCCCTCTGGCGTGCTGGCTCCGGACCCGGACGGGCCGGAAGGCGTGGAGCGGTACTGTGCCGCGGGGCTATGGGTCCGCGAGGGACGGCTCATCGCACTGGCCTGCCGGTGGGGTAGGGTCCGCTATGTGGAAGGTGACTTGCCGGACGGCGTCTGGTGGGAGAACGCGCGAACCGAGGCATTCGTGTTCGATGGCGAGGACTGGCAGCCGCAGGGGGTGGTGCTCGACAACTTCCTGCCGAACGAGGCGCCGCGCCTGTTGGCCGATGGAGCCTACCTGTGGCCTGGCCTGGACCGGAAGCACAACGTTGTGTTCGCTCGCGGGGGCGTAGCGGGCCTCGACGCCTGGGACACCGTGACCCTGGCTCCCGCGCCGGACGGCCACCACATGACCGAGCCTTCGTGGTACCAGACCGATGATGGAGCCATCCACTGCCTGCTGCGCGACAACTCGGGCTCCGGCGTGCTCTACTGCACAGAGAGCGGCGATGGCGGCCGATCATGGACCGATCCCGTCCCCACCAACTTCCCCGATGCCACGGCCAAGTTCCACTGCCTCCGGCTCAGCGACGGACGGTACGCCGTGATCAGTAACCCCAATGGCCGCGACCGGCTGCGGATACCCTTGGCGCTGTCCATCAGCCGCGACGGCGCCGCCTTCGACAGCCGCTTCATCCTCCGCGCCCGCCCGACCCAGCCCCGGTTCACCGGTCAGTACAAGGGTCCCGGCTACCAGTACCCGAACGCGATCGAGTACGAGGGACGGCTCTACGTCATCTGCTCGGTGAACAAGGAGGACGTGGAGGTCACCGTGGCAGAGGTACCGCAGAGGCGCCCATAGCACCTGCCCCCGTCGGAAGTGCGTCACGCCAACCTGAGCCTGCCCCTCAGTGCGCGGATGAAGTGGCCGAGGCTGCTCACAGATTGCCCGGCACGATGGAGGTCCATGGCGTCCGCGATCTCTCGCGCGAAATCGATGCCGCCGAGCGTCGCAGGATGTCCGCCGCTGACAACCGCTTGGGCAAGAACCCGCTTGTACAGGTCCCGCTCGCACTTGTCCGCCGGCACGCTTGGCATCGTACCCACGACGGCGTGGAACGCACTGAGGTCGGCGAGATACCACCGTTCGATGTGGGGATCCGGGCACGCAGCCACACAGCGATCGCGGATCGCATCGGACGCGGCCTGGGCGATCTCCTTCCGCTTCGCTGCAAGCTTGGCGCAGTTGGCATCAATGGCCACGACTACCAGATCGCCGACTTCCCCCGCGACCCGACGCACGTCACTGCGCTGGTAGGTCACGAACTCGCTCACCGCGCGGCCATGACCCCCACGTGCTGAGATAGTGCGCACCCGAACTCCCCGTCCCTCTTCACGAGCGATGCGCTCGATAAGCGGTCGCAGGAAAGCCTCGTGTGCGCTGTCCTCAGCAAAGAGGTCAATCACGAGGCGGTCACTCATCGAGTAGCCCCCTCAAGAGCAGCGCCTCAAAAACGCCGTCCTCCGAAACGGACGACAGGGCGTCCGTCAGTTCAGGTTCCCCAAACAGACCATCGGGATACTGGAGCTCCCTGACCTCGGTGCCCTCGCGGGACCGATGGACCACCAGCATGGCGACATCGTCCCGCCGATCCCGGGTCAGACGTAGGATCGAGGCGCAGAAGAGGGCCGAGTGGGTTGTCACAATGACCTGACGCCCCTGGTCCGTTGCGAGGGACACGAGCAGTCGCGCCACGAGTTCGAGTCGTCGAGCGTGTACGCCGTTCTCCGGCTCTTCGAAGGCGACGAGACCCCTCGCCCAGGGATTGGCCGCGATGCTGCAGAGCGCCAGCACTCGGAGGGTGCCTTCCGAGATGACCCGCGACGAGAAGTCCCTGCCATCCTGCCGGACCTGGATGTCCAGCGTCCCCCTCCGCTCATCAAGATCCACGCTCAGATCCTCGATCGCCGGGATGAGCGACCGAAGGGCACGTCGGACAGCGTCAAAATGCTTTGGGTGCTCAGCGCGCAGGCGATGGAGGTACGGCCCAATCGCCTCCCCCAACGGCCCGATGTCGTCGACCTCAGCGGGGGGACGTGCGGACCGCATGGCAACCCGCGGGTCAAGGTAGTACACTCGCCATGCCTGGAGCTCATCTCGACACGCTTGGATACCGGGATACTCGGGGCCACTGAACCGAGTGTCCGATAGCTGCGAGTGGTTCCCGCCAACGGGCTCTTCTCGCGGGTGCGCCGGCTTGCTCTTGCGGCGCACGCGGATGCGATCGCCGACAAGCTCTATCGCCGGGGTCCACTTCTGTTCCCCCTTCCTGGTCAATGCAGTCAGGAACTCATCTACTACGGCGAGGCTGCCGGAGGACGGTTGCACGCCCACGGAAACGCGGTACTCGAGCTGTGAGCCGTGCGAATCCACTCCCGCCGTCAGATCGAGACGTGCCTGCTCCTTACGCAGCAGATCCGGCAGCCCCCCCTCCGGGAAACCGAACGCCTCCAGCGGGTGGCCACGGAGCGGATCGGCGAACGCCTCCGCCAGCGTTCGGCTCGTCCCGATCCTGGACAGCAGTTGGGCCGCCTCCAGCACGTTTGACTTCCCGACCGCGTTCGGTCCGAGCAGTACCGTGAGCTTCGGGAGCCGCACATCCAGACTGGTCAGCGACTTGAAGCCATTCACCTGAAGTCGCGTGAGCATCGCAGTCCCCTTCCGTCTCCGCGTTGCCCTGTTCTTCCCACGGCGCCGGAAGGCCTGCCGGCGGGCAGGGGTGCACCGCACTGCCGAGGAAACACCTCGCGAATCCGTCCGCGGAGGGTAGATCCGTGCGAGTGTGCGTGTTCGCGATGGCGATGTGCTTGCCCGTTTGGGCGGATGGGTTCCCGGACGAGTTCGACGGACGCCAACTTCCGGCGCACTGGGAGTGGTGGGCGCCGGCGGAGGGGCCGAGCTACTCGCTCACGGAAAGCCCGGGGAGCCTGCGCATCACCGTGCCCCAGCGCGCGGAGGGGTATAGCCACTGGGTCCTGCCGCCGCACGACGCCCCCATGCTCATCCATCCGATCGACCCCTGCGACTTCACGCTGGAGGCGCACCTTCGACTGGTCGAGTACGGCCCGACCAGTCAGTTCCATGCGGCCATCGTCGCTGGGACGAGTCGCCGCAACGTGATGGCGCTCGGACCCTTCTTCGGCCCGGGGATATACCCCGGCATGAAGCAGCCCGAGGTATGGGTGGAGCCAACCGGTCAGGGACGACTCATGGCCGCGCTCGGCGAGGCGACCGATGTCTGGCTTCGCATCGACAAGACGAGAATGGCCTACACGTTCTCCATCAAGCACAACACCGAGGAGCCGTGGCGAGAGATCGGGGAACAGCCGGTGCTGTACGAACCGCGGCTGGTCGGGTTCATGGGGAAGACCTTCACCGGCGGCCCGCGCGTCGTCGTAGACATCGACTCGATACAGCTCAGTACCCGCGAACGCACGGACGCCGACGCCGTAGCCCGTGTGACTGTTGATGGGACGGCGCCCCGGACGCCGATCAACCCGGACGTCTACGGCTACTTCACCGAGCACCTCGGCCGGTGCATCTACCAGGGCGGCCTGTGGGCGGAGAAGGTCCGCAATCGCAAGTTCGCTGGTAACGCCGGCCCGGACGGCGCGCTCGCGGAGTGGCGTCGCTTCGGACCCGAGCGCGGCGTCGAGCTGGCGCGCGAGAACGTCGTCCTCTACACCGGCGCGCAGAGCCAGCGCATCACGAGCTACGAGCCCGTCCCATCCCACGGCGTTGCACAGGACAGCATCGACTTCACGCCTGGCGAGCACCCTTGCCGCATCGTACTCCGCCAACGTCCGCCCGGGAGCGCCGCCGTGCGGCTATGGCGCGGAGACACACTCGTGGACGAGGTCGTGCTCAACGACGTAGGGAGTGAGTGGCGGACATACGAGTCCACGTTGGACGTACCGACGGAAGGCCTCGGCACACTCGCCATCACGAGTGAGACATCGCCGGGGCGGCTGTGGGTCGGCGCCGTCTCCCTGATGCCTCCCGATGCCGTGGATGGGATCCGCCGCGATCTGATCGACGCGATCCGAGCGCTCAGACCACCCGCGATTCGCTGGCCGGGGGGCAACTTCGCCTCCGGCTATCACTGGCAGGACGGCATCGGCGACCGCGACCGGCGCCCCGCCATCTTCGACCGGGCATGGAACACCTGGGACACGAATGACTTCGGCACCCATGAGCTCATCCGCTTCTGCGAATTGGTCGGGGCCACCCCCTACATCTGCCTGAACCTGGGGGAAGGCGACGCCGATGAAGCGGCCGCGTGGGTCGAGTACTGCAACGGGGCAGGAGATACGCGCTGGGGAGCGCTACGCACGGCGAATGGTGCGGCCGACCCGTTCGACGTGCGGATCTGGGGTCTGGGCAACGAGATGTGGGGCGAGTGGCAGCTCGGCCATCTCCCCGCGGAGACCTATGCGCTGAAGGCGGTTGACGTCGCGCGAGCGGTGCGTGCCGTCGATCCCGATCTGCGGCTCATCGGCTCCGGCGTCGACGGCCATGGTTATGCCGACTGGAACGCGCGCGCCCTGGACATCGCGCGGGATGCAATGGACGACATATCGTTCCACTTCTACCTGACCCTGGAGCGCGGCTGTGACCCGGAGCTGAACTACGCGCTGTCTCTGGCCGCGCCGCGAGTGTTCGAGCATCAGTTACAGGCCACCGAACAGGTCGTGGCGGCCCACGAACCGCCCGGCCGTCGGATCGGCATCGCCGTCGACGAGTGGAACACGCCCACCCCGGATACCTGGAACGCGGAGAACCAGCCGGAGGTCCGTTTGCGCGAAGGGATCTTCGCCGCGCGCATGCTCCAGGTCTTCCAGCGGCACGCGGACCGCGTCACGATGGCGAACATCGCCGCGCTCATCAACGCCATGGGCGTCATCCAGACCGATCAGACCCACATCGCCCTCACACCGGTCTACCATGTCTTCCGGCTCCTTCGGGAGTACTCCGGCCCGCTGCTCGCCACGGCGAGTGTGGAGGCGGACGACCCGATTGCGACGATGCTTGGCGTCTCCGCAACTGTGAGCGAGGACGGCCGCACGACCTATGTCTCCCTCGTCAACCCCCACCCCAGTGCGACGATGCGAGTGAGCCTGTCATTGGGCGTGCCAGCGGCTGTCGAGTCTCTTGCCATGTACCGCATCGCAGGCGACAGCCCCGCCGCCGCGAACGCGCTGCGAGCGGAGCCTGAGGTCGTGACGCAGACCAGCGAAGTGGCGGCCTCGGCGCTGGGCGATCTCATGCTTCCGCCCCTCTCGGTGACGGTGGTCGTCGTGGGGCCGACCAGGAATGGCGGAGGGTAACTGCGAACAGTCCCGCCGGGCTTTTGGGCCGTGTGCCCAGGAGTGCCCCGACCGAGTTGCTAGGGGAGATGGACTTGTCCGGTGAGCAACAGGCGCAAGCGTTCCGGGATGACTTCGCGCGGATCCGTGCGGAGATCCAGCGCATGATCGTGGGACAGCAGGAGGTAGTGGACGCCGTCCTCACCTGCCTCCTCGCGAATGGGCACGTGCTCCTCGAGGGTGTGCCGGGGTTGGGCAAGACCCTGTTGGTGCGCACTCTCTCCGAGGTGCTGGATCTCGAGTTCCAGCGGATCCAGTTCACGCCCGACCTGATGCCCGCCGACATCATCGGCACGAACATGGTCATGGAGTCCGCCGAGGGGCGGCGCTACTTCGAGTTCCAACAGGGCCCCGTGTTCGCGAACATCATCCTCGCCGACGAGGTCAACCGCGCCACGCCGAAGACTCAGTCCGCGATGCTCGAGGCGATGCAGGAGCACAGCGTCACGGTCGCCGGCGTCACCCACCATCTGCCCGAGCCCTACGTCGTCATGGCGACACAGAACCCTCTGGAGATGGAGGGTACATACCCCCTCCCGGAAGCGCAGCTCGATCGTTTCATGTTCAAGGTCCTGGTGCCCTTCCCGAGCCGCGAGGACCTGAGCACCAT
>Ga0315288_10003144_pt1 | contig 21068 bp, 15 predicted proteins | sample YL17G11_20_MG_FD_203454 | JGI IMG/M metagenome (GOLD analysis project Ga0315288, IMG submission 203454) | Sediment microbial communities from Yellowstone Lake, YNP, Wyoming, USA - YL17G11_20 | ecosystem: Environmental > Aquatic > Freshwater > Lake > Sediment | place: USA: Wyoming | collected...
CACGACCCACCCCCCCCACCCCCCCCCCACCCATCCCCCCCCCCCCCCCCCCCTCCCCACACCCACCCCCCCCCCCCCCCCCCCCCTCCCGCCAGCCACTTTGACAACGAGATCGACATGGCCGGCCTCGTCGCCTACCCCGGCGTCAAGCGCCAGACGATCAAGCCCCAGTGCGACCGCTTCTCGTTCCCCGACGGGCACGGCATCATCATGCTCGCCGAGGGGCGCCTGCTCAACCTCGGGTGCGCGACGGGGCACCCCTCGTTCGTCATGTCGTGCTCGTTCACCAACCAGGTCATCGCCCAGCTGGAGCTGTGGAACGAAAAGGCGTCGGGGCGCTACGAGAAGAAGGCGCGCGCGAGGGGCGGGCGCCGCGTGGGCGGCGCGCGCGCTCTCCCCCCGCGCCCGCCACCCGCCCCACCACCCCCACCCGTCTCCAGGTCTACATCCTGCCCAAGCACCTGGACGAGAAGGTGGCCGCGCTGCACCTGCCGAAGCTGGGCGCCAAGCTCACCGTGCTGACCGACGACCAGTCGAAATACCTGGGCATCGCCAAGACGGGGCCCTTCAAGCCGGCCCACTACCGCTACTGAGCACGGCGGGTGGGGGGGGGGGGGGGCGGGGGGGACGCCGCCAAAAGAACAAGCATGGAACCAGGGGCGGGGCGTGCGGGGGGGTCGACCGGTGGGGCGAGGGCGTCGGGCGCGTGCAAGCGCGGCCGGCCCGAGCCTCCCACCAAGGCGTCTCTCCGCCTCTCTCTCTCCCTCCCCCGGGCGGCAGCCCGTTCGGTGTCACAGCTGGCGGTTGCCCCGAGCCCCTTCCCTTGCACCCTCTGCCTAACCCGCCCTCGCCTTGCGCCCGAACAGGGCGCGCAGGCCGCGCGGCCTGGGCGGCGCCGGAGCCGCGAAGCCGCCGTCCGTCGGCAGCGGCAGGCCTTGCGCCGAGCGGCGCACGGAGTCCTCGAGCGGCCCCGGCGGCGGCGCGGCGGCCGCGCGCGCCGCGTTGGCCTTGCGGACGGCGCGCCGGGGCGTCCAGCGCGCGGCGCGCACCGAAGCGGGTGCTTGGGGCATGGGCGCTCTCCTCTCGGCCGCCGCGGCCGCGGCTGCCGCCGCGGCCCCCGCCGCCTCAGCGTCCGCCGCCGCCGCTTCCGCGGTCCACCCCAGCGTCGAGAACCCGGCCGACGGCACGCGCGGCGGGGAGGCGACGTCGGGCGGCGACCGCGCGGGGGCGCGCGCGCGCGGGGCGACGCTCGACGCCGGCGACGCCTCCTCCTCCCCCGGCCCGGGCCGCCCCTTTGGCCGGGACCGGGGCGCCGACGGCGACGCCGCCCGGTGCAGGGGCGGCGGCGACGCGGTGCGCGGCCACGCGCACGGCGGCCGCGCGCCGGACGAGGACGCGGGGCGGGCCGCGGGCGGCGGCGGCGCCGCCGACATGGGGCTCTCATCGTGGTCGTCCCGGTCGGGCGACAGCGCGAGCGCGGCCGCGGTGAGGGCGGCCGCGTCACGCGCGGCGGTCGGGGTGGCAGCCGGGGGCACATCTTCCGCCGGCGTGGCGACGAAATGAGGCGGCGGCGTGCCGGCATCGTTGTCGTCGTCGACGGGCGTGCGCGGCGTGGCGACGGCGTCGGCAGCGTCGGCAGCGTCGACCGCGCGCACCCCTTCACCCCCTCCATCGCCGCTCACCGTCACGCGCCGCCCCGGGGGCGTCGTCGCGTGCGCGTGCAGCGCGTTGCGGAAGCTGGTCAACGCCGCGCGCTGGCGGGCGACGAGCGCGGCCGGGCCGACGGCCGCGGGCGCCGACGCTCGCACGCCGCGCCCGTGGCCCGCGTCGCCCGCGCGCAGCCGCGGCGGGGACGCCTCCTCCGCGGGGATCAGGGGCGGCGGCCGGACCGGGCGCGAGGCAGTGCCATCGTCCGACGGCGGCGCGCGGCCCACGCCGGCGCCCAGGCCGGGCGTCGACACGGGCGACCCAAACGCGACGCCAAAGCCGCCCTTCGTCGCCGCCGCGCGCGCTTTGGTGGCGGCGACCGACGCCAGCAGGAAGGCGGGGGGGCGAGGAGGGGCAGGGGGGCGCGAAGAGGCGGGCGCAGGCGCGACAGGCTCGGGCGCGGCGGCCTCGATCTCGGCCTCCGTCTCCTCCACGACCCTGCAGCTTTCCGCCTCTCCCTCGATGGCAGCCGCGGTCGCCAGCGCGTCGGCCGCCAGCGCGGCCGAAAAAGAGCCCGAGAGCGATGCACCGACGGCAAGCGGGCCGAGGGTCGCGCCGGCGTCGGACGCCGCCCTCCGGCGCTTGAGCGGGGAGAATGAGCGCTGCTTGGCGACGGTGGCGAGGTCGATGAGGGGCGGGGAGGGGGCAGGGGGCGCGGGCGCCGACGCGCGCGCGGCGGCGCGCGCGCGCCGCGGCGGCCTGGCCGCGACCGCCACCGCGGCCGCGTCCCAGGACGCGCGCAGCGGCGCAAAGTCCGGGTCCGCCGCGACGCCCGCGGCGGCGGCCGCATCGCAGGCGGCGTCGGGGGCGGGGGCAGTGGCCGCGGCAGCGGTCGCGGCCGCCACCGCCGCCACCGCCGCCGCGCACGGCAGCGGGATGGGCGAACCGGCGGACGCGCCCCCACCCAGGACGCGGAACGAGAGCGGGGATGAGTCGGCGGGGGCGGCGGGGGCGGCGGGGGCCGGGCGGGCAACGGCCCGCGCCGCGCGCGCTGCCGCCCCCGCCACCGCCTCGCACACCTCGGCCACCGCCCCCAGCAGCGCCCCCGCGTCGGGCGGCGGCGGCGGTGGCGTGCCCAGATAGGCGGCGAGGCCGGCGAGGGCGTCGGTGGCGGCAGAAGCCGCTTCCGCCGCGGCTTCGGCGCGCGCGGCCGCGGCCGGCGCCCACGCGCGCACAGCCGCCGCGGCCGCGCCGCCCGCCGCCTCCGACACGTCGAGCACGCCTTCCACGGCCGCCGCCAACGATGCCGCATCGTGCGGCAGGGCGGCTGCGTCGACGGCCGCCCCCGCGCGGCACGGCGGCGCGAGCGAGGCGAGCGCGACGGGGGCGCGCACGTCGGCCGCGACGACGGCCGCCGCAACCCAATCCGCCACGCCCTCCCGGCGCCGGCCGCCGGGGCGCATGGCCAGTAGACGCGGGAGCGCCACGATGGGGACGCCGGCGGGCGGCGTGGCGCCGGCGGCGAGGCCGTTGCCGGCGGCGAGCGCGGCGCCGAGGGCGCGTGGCAGGGCGGGGCAGGAGCGCACAGCGGAACAGGCAGCCTCCAAGTCGGCCGCCGAGCCTTCCACCGCGGCGGCAGCATCGTCAAACGCGCGCAGCCCTCGCGCGGCCGCGACGGCGGCCGCCGCGTCGCGCTCGCTCGCGAGCGCGGCGAGCGCGACGTCGGCGGGGTGGTGGACGTTGGGGCGGTCTGCGACGCCGACAAGCGTGCGGCGCAGCTCAAAGAGAGCAGCAGAGTCCCCCGGCGGCGGCAGCGCGGCTGCCAGGTCATCCAAGTCGGCATCCGCGAGCGGCGCACTCCTTCCGGGAGCCACGCCGGGCAGCGCCGACACTGTGGCCGCCAGCTCGTGCGGCTGCATGCGCAGGCGGTCGAGTAAGGCCCACACCCGGGTCGCCAGCCCTGGCGGCAGGCGGGAGGACTCGGCCGGCGGCGCGCGCGCGGCGGTCGGCGCTCCGCGCCCAAACGCGGCCACCATGGGGGCGACGTCGGAGGCGGGGGCAGGGGCGGCCTCCCACACGCTGCCGGTGATGAAGGAAGGAGGGAGGGCGGTCCAGAAGTCGGCGGGCGAGGGCGAGGAAGGGAGGGCGGCGCCCGCGCGCGTGGGCGACCGCGGCCCGCGCGCCGGCGGCGACCGCGGCGCGCGCACCCTCTGCGGGCTGCCGGGGAGCGACACCGTGACGGGGGCGGGGGGGGAGGGGCCGTCGACCAGGGCGCGCGCGGCGGCCACGACCGACGTGACACCGGCCGGCAGCGCGGGCGTGGGCTCGGGGGTCGACGTAGCCGCGGTCGCCACCTCCAACGCGGCCGCGCGCGTGTCCACGACGACGCGAACCGCGGACGCCAGGCTGGAGGCGGCCTTGGCGGGCGCCTTGGCGGGCGCGGCCGCCGCCGCCCCTTCCAGCGCCAGCACCCGCATCCGGGTCGCCCGGTGCGACCCGCCGCCCGGCGGGTGCAGGTGACCCCTAAAGGTGAGCCGCAGGAAGCGCTGCACGGCCACGGAGGAGGGGAGGCGCAGAACGTGGCAGGGTGGCGAGCGCGAGGGGGCCGCGCCGTCGCCGCCACGGCCACCATTCTCCCCGCCCGGCCTCAACGACACGTCGCCCAGCACTTCGAACGCGCGCGCGGGCGACCGGGCGTGGGCGAGGCGCACGAGGGCGGGCGTCGACGCGGCGTCGGCGAAGCAGAGGCGCAGGACGAGGCCTGCGGTCTCACGCCCCGCCAGTTCGAGCGTGACGACCGATTCCGCGCGCGCCCGGAACGAGTGCGTGGTCCAGGCCCGCGCGCGCGACGCCGGGTCGAGGCCCAGCGCGGCGGCCGCGCCAGTGCCGGTCGCCTCGACAACGGCGCGCGCCAGGCCGGCGGCCGCGGGTGGGGGGCGGGCGGGGGCACGCGCGGCGCCGGGGCGGCAGGGGCGGGTGTCGCCCTGAAGGAGAGTGGAGGGGTCGGCGCGAAGAGGGGCGCAACCGCCCCTCCTCCCTCTCTCCTCCCTCTCCTCTCTCTCACCGTCACCGGGCCAATGCCGCGCGTGGGCGACGCGGGGGCGAGGCCGGCTGCCGGCCGGTCGAGGCACGTGAGAGGGGGGGCGGGCGACCCCGCCCCCCGGCGTGCGGGCGACGGCGACCGGGCGCCGGTGGACGCGGCCGCCGATTTGGAGGGCGAGGAAGATCTGTGGGCGGGTGGAGGCGGGGTGGGCGCGGCGCGCGCGCGCCGCGCGCGCATGCCGCGCGGTCGCCCGCCCCTCACCCACCCACCCCACCCTCTTCCCACCTAAGTACGTCGCCGTGAGCAGCCGCCAGCAACTCCTGGTAACGAGACGCGTATCCCTGAAGGGGAGGAGGAGGAGAGGGAGGGGAGGTCGCATGCGGGGGGCGACGGGCGCGGTAGACGGTCGTGCGCGCGGGCTCCCTCACATGACAAGCGCGCACCATGGTCGCCTGCGCGCGGTGGCGGGCACGGCGGGCGCAGGAGAGAGTGGGGAAGGGTGATGCACCGCACTCTCTCTCCTCACTCCCGCCCCCACGCCCGCCCCGCCGGCCGCGACACACACTCCACCGCCCCACATGTCCTTCCTCTGCTTTGGCTGCGTGGGCCAAGGGTCCGTGCGCGTCGTGGAGCGGGTATGCGCGGCGATGGGGGGCGGGGCGCGGGGGCAGGGGGGCGCCGTCAACGCCGGCTTCCGCGCTCGCCGGCCTGCGTTGCGGCCAGTGCGCCCGTCGCGCTCCCGGGGCGCGTCGCGGGGACAGGGTTTGGTGTGGGGGGTGCGCGCACGTGGCCAGACGACACGGCCCCCTCCCATCCCCCGCCCCTCCAGCTCGGCCGCTTTGCCCGCATCGCGTCCCCCGGCTTCTCCTGCCTCGCCTGGCCCCTGGAGTATTTCGCCGGCGACGCGCCCACGTCCCTGCGCGTGCAGCAGCTCGACGTGCGCGTCGAGTCGAAAACCGCGGACGACGTGTTTGTCACGGTCCAAGTGTCTGTCCAGTACGTCGTCGACCCGGACAAAGTGTACGAGCTGTGGGAGGGATTGGGGAGGAAAAAAGGAGAAAAAAGCCCGCCCATCCCCTCCTTTTCTCTTCCCCCTCTAGGTACGACGCCTTCTACTCGACGACCAACCCGCACGCCCAGATCACGGCCTGGGTCTTTGACTCGGTGCGGGCGACGTGCCCGACGCTGACGGTGAGGCGAGGCGAGGAGGGGGCGCGCGCGCGGCGCGCGCGCGGCGGACCGCTCCCCACACAACCCCCCCGCCAGCTCGACGCCGTCTTCCTGCGCAAAGATGTGATTGCCAGCGCCGTGAAGAACGAGCTGGAAAAGGCCATGTCGGGGTTTGGCTTCAAAATCCTCCAGGCGCTGATCCCGGACATCACGCCAGGTGGGCGCGCGGGGCCCGCGGGGCGCGCGCGCCCCCCTCCCGCCCTCGCCCGCCCACGCCCACACCTCCACCCCGCCAGAGGCGTCGGTCCGGGCGGCCATGAACGAGATTCAGGCGCAGCAACGCCTGCGTCAAGCCGCGCGCGAGAAAGCGGAGGCCAACAAGATCCTGTCGGTCACCGCAGCCGAGGCGGAAGCGGAAGCCAAGTACCTCCAAGGGCAAGGCATCGCGCGCCAGCGGCAGGCGATCGTCGCGGGGTTGCGGGAGAGCGTCAAAGAGTTTGGCGCGCAGGTGGAAGGTGTCAACTCGCGGGACGTCCTGTCCCTCATGCTCATGACGCAGTGGCTGGACACGATGCAGGTGGGGAGAGAGAGGGGAGGGGTTTTGAGGGCGGGAAGTATGGCCGCCGGCGCTCGGCCCGCTCCGAAACCTTCTCCTCCCCTCCCTCTATCTCTAGTCGATCGGCTCCACCTCGCGCACCAACGCCATTTTCATGCCGCACTCGCCCGCCGCGTTTGGCGACTTGAGCCAGCAGATTTCGTCCGCCGTCCTCGCAACGACTGCGCCGGCGGCCGAAGCGATGGCGCGTTGAGAGAGAGGGAGAGGCGGTTGGGGGCGTGGACTCGGGGAGTCTTTGCTTGAAGGGGCCGCGGGGTGGAGGGACGCTGCAGCAGGCTGCACAGGCCGCGCGGGCGGCGTGTGCAACCCACCGCGGGCGGAAGAGAGGAGCGAGCGTGGCCAGCGAGTGGCGCGGCCGCAGTCCCTTCACACAACCCTCTCCTCTCCCCGCCGCCCGCGCATGCGCGGTGCGCTGCGCGCCGCCATGCAGTTGCGCTGCCCCAAGGCGGCTGCGCTGGCGCCTGCGCCGCGCGCGGCGGCGCGGCATGCGCCGCCGCCGCCTGCGACCGCGCGGTGGCGGCTCCTGGCGCCGCCGCTGCCGCCGCGCGCGGCCTTGTGCTCAGCCGCCGCATCGCCTTCCATGTCGACGCCGCCCGCCGCCGAGTCGTCGCCCTTTTTTGCGGCGGGCGGCGCGACTTTCGCCTCGCTCGGCCTCTCGCCCGCCGTCGTGGTCGGCCTGGAGCGGGCGGGGTTTACGAGGCCATCCGCGGTGCAGGTGGGATCGAGGAATGAAGGGCGGCGGTTGCGAGGCGTCGCACCGTCCTTGCCGCCAACCCCCTCCTCCCTTTCCCGCCTAGGCCGCCGCCGCCCCCCCCATCCTGGCCGGCCGGGACGCCGTCATCGCGGCCCAGACCGGTTCGGGCAAAACGCTGGCCTATTTGGCGCCCCTGCTGAGCCGGTTAGCGGAGAGGGAGCGGGAGCGGGAGGGTGGCGGCGACGCCGCCGCCGCCCCCGCCACCTCGATCCTCATCCTCTGCCCCAACGCCGCCCTGTGCGACCAGGTGGCAGCCACCGCTGGGACGCTCCTGGGGGACCCGGCCGCCGCGGCGCGCATTTCCAGCACCCCCCCTCTCGGCCCCCCCCCGCGCATCGCCGTCGCCACCCCCGCCTCCCTCCTCGCCACCACCGGCCCCGGCGCCGGCCGCGACTGGACCCCAGACGCCGTCATCGGGCGCACGGGGGCGGTGGTGGTGGACGAGGCGGACGCGCTGCTGGGGGGCGGGTTCAGGGACGCGTCGCGCGAGTTGCTCGATGGCCTGAGGGCCGCCGACGCCGCGACCAACGCATCCCAAGCGGAAGAATGGGCCGGACTGGGCCCCGGAGGCCTGGCCGAACTCCCGCTGGCCGCGCGGCGCGCGGCACGCGCGGGCGGCGCGCGCGCGCTCGCGCGCGCGTGGCCGTCCGCCCCGGCCTCGCTGCCACCGCCGCCGCCGCCGCCCCCCCGCAGGCAGTACATTTTCTGTGGCGCCACCCTCCCAGAGGACGCCCGCATGCTGACCCCCGACGGCGCCCCCCCCCCGCCGCCGCGGTCGCGCCGTGCGCGGCGCGACGCGCCGGCGGGTGCCCTGCTCCGCATGGAGTGGCCGACCGCCACCTGGATCACCGCGCCTGACATGCACGCGCCGCCGAACGGGGTGGAGGTGGCCTGGGTGGCGCTGGAGCGCGACGGGCACGGGGCCGAGTGGGCCGCCGCGCTCGTCACCGCGGCGCGCGCCGGCGCGCCGCCCAACGCCTCCCCTCCCCGCACCCTCGTCTTTGCCGCCACGTCGGCCGCCGTAGACGACGCCGTCGCCGCCCTGCACGCCGCCGGCCTGCCCGCCGCCCCCTACTCGGCCGCGGCGCGCGCCGAGACCCGCGCCGAGGCGCTAGCTGCCTTTCGCGCCGGCGCCGCCCCCATTTTGGTGGCCACAGACGCCGCTGCGCGCGGGCTGGACGTGGCGGCCGTCGCGCACGTCATCCAAGCGGATTTCGCGGCCAACGCAGTCGAGTGGCTCCACCGCGTCGGCCGCACCGCGCGCGCCGGGACGGCCGGCCGGGCGACGTGCGTCGTTGCCCCCGCCTCGGCTGCGCTGGCGGCCGCGGTGCGGGCGAGCGTGGAAAAAGAGGGAGAAGGGGGCGCCGCGGGCCGCGTCGACGGCGCGTTCTCGCGGAAGCGCTCCTTCCGCCACAAGATGAAGCGCTACGGCGTGTTTGTGCCGCGCGGCGAGAGCAGAGGGGCGGGGGAGGGGTGATGCAGCAACTCGCCGTGTTCACGCTCGGTCTCCTCTCCCTCCCTCCACCCTCCCCCCTCCCTCCACCCTCCCCCCCGTGTCACCCTCCGGGCACCGTGAACGAGGCCGCAATCGCCTTGAGCTCCGCCCCCGCCCGCTTCCACTCGCGCGGCTTGGCGGCGCAGGTGAGGATGAAGACGCGGTTGCCGACCGCTGTCGCCGCGACCGCGTGCCGCTGCGTCGACCCGAGCAACGGTTTGACGAGCCAGCGGTAGTAGGTGAGGTTGCCTTTCTTCACGACCTCCGTCTCTTCCACGTCGCCCGCCTCGAGCGGCGCGCCAAACAGCTCCGGCGCGAACCCCGCGATGATTCTGTCGGGCGGCCCCAGCGTGTCGATCCGCACGTCCGCGTTGAAGCCGACGTCCACGAAGCGCAGCACGGGGGCGACGACGACGGCGAGGGAGCCGTCCGCCGGGGACGCGAAGCGGAGGTCGAGCTCGGTGCCGCCGAGGTCGGCGATCGAGACGGGCGTCTCCTCCCACCCCTTGCCCCCCGGCAGCTGAAACGAGTAGCGCGGGATCTCAGACCAGCCGACGCCGTGGCCGCCCGACTTGCCTTCGGGCCGGCGGTAGGTCTGCTGCCCCGCCGCGTCGGGCGCCGACAGGCCGGGGATGCGCCCCGCCGTCAGGCCCTGCACCGCGATGGAGGGGGGTGGCAGGGCGGCCCCGACCACGGCGGCGGCGCCGGCAAGGAGCGCGGCGCGGCGGGTGGGCGGCGCGGCGTCCGCGGGCGCGACGGCCGCCGGCGCGGGCGGGGACGCGCGCGCGCGCGTGACGGCCGCCAGCGCGGACGGGCGCGCGCAGGTGCGCGCGGCCGCGGGCGCGGTCGCCGGGCGCGGGCCCTGCATCGGGGAGAGGCGCGGGGTGTGGGCGTGCCTCGCGCTCAACGGCGTCCTCCGCTGCCACACCACACTCCTCCTTCAAGCCGGCGCCGGCCCGGCGCGCCCCCGGTCGCCGCCCACGCCGCGTCCGCCGCCACCGCGCCCGCGATGGGGGCCGACCACGCTCCGCCGCCGATGAAAGCGAGCCAGGTGCGACTGCGGGCGCGTGCGGCCTTGCCCGCGGTGCCGCGCGCGCAATCTGGGGACCTGTCAGGCCCCGGCACGAGGGAGACGGCGACAGTCGGCGGCAACCGCCGCGCGCGCCGATCGCGCCTCCCTCCCTCCCCAGGCCGAGCTCCGGGCGGCGCGCGTCGACCTCGCGTCCCGCGACCACTGCGCCCACCTCCTCATCCCGCTCAACGAGTGCCGGCGCAAAGCGCTGTACATGCCGTGGGCGTGCAAGGAGACGCGGCACGCGTACGAAAAGTGTCTCTACTTTGACTACAAGCGGCGCGTGGCCAAGCAAGGGGCGGCGAGGGAGGAGGGCGTGTAGGGATGGATGATGGCGGATTGAAGCTTTGTCTCTCACACTCGCTCTTTCCGGCGCCGTGCCGCGCCTCGCTCACACAAATCACGCGCCCCACCAGAAACCACGCCACGCCACCTCGTCACTCGGCGGGCGCCGGCCGCGCCCCCCCCGCGTCCCCGCGCGCCGGCGGCGGCGTCGCGCGCAGGTAGGCAGTCAGCCGGTCGCACAGCGCCCCAAAGTCGGGCCTCGCCCCGGGGTCGGCCGCCCAGCAGTCGCGAATCGTGGCCGCGATCGCCGGCGGCAGCGTCGGCGGCAGCGGCAGCGTCGCGCCCCCGAAGCCGACCGCCGCGACGACCGTCACGGCCGGCGTCTCCGCCCACGGCTCCGCCCCCGTGAACAGCTCCCACAGGACGACGCCAAACGCCCACGCGTCGCACGCCTCGGACGCGGCCTCGCCCCGGATTGCTTCCGGGGCGGAGTACTCGGCGGTCGCAGCGCGCGACGGGGCCGCGCCGCCGCCCGCGGCGGCCCGCACCCGGGCCAGCCCAAAGTCGCACAGGCGGAGAGAGAGGTCGGCGCCCACGAGCACGTTGAGCGATTTGAGGTCGCGGTGGAGGATGGGGGGGCGGCACGAGTGGAGGTAGTGGACTCCCCGGGCGACGTCGAGCGCCATGCGGGCCCGGGTGCGGTCCGCCAACTTCACCGGCACCGTCCCAGGCGGCGGCCGGTGCAGCAGGCGAAAGAGCGACCCCCGCGGCGCCAACTGCGTCACGACGCACATGTGCGGCGGCCGCGAGACCGCGCCCAGGAACTGGACGACGTTGGGGTGCTTCAGCCGGCGCAGGAGCGCGATCTCCCGGCGAAAATCGGCGATGCCGGCATCCCCCAACTCGGAATCCAGCAACCGTTTCACCGCGACGTCCGTCCGCCGCCACGTGCCTCGGTAGACCTCCCCAAATGACCCGATGCCGATGCGGGGCCCGACGGCGAGCTCGGCGGGGTCGATTTCGTACGGGTCGGCCGCGTCGTCGGGGTCGAGCGGGGGGGCGGACGACGACGCGGACGCGGTCGCCGCCGCCGCCGCCTTCTCCGATGGGTGCGCCGGCGCCGACACGGCGCCCGCCAGGCGGGCGCGGGGCGGCTCGTTGCGCAGGGGGGGAAGCGGGTCCGGGAGGGCGGAGGAGGACGAGGCGGCGGCCGACAGCGCCGCCGACGACTGCGCCACGCCCCCGCTCCCCTGCCCCCCAAACTCGTAGAACGCCGACGCCGCCGCGCGGTTGGCCGGCACGGTGACCGGGACGCGGGCGGCGAGGTCGGCGAGCGAGGGGACGGCGTCGCGCGGCGAGCGCGGGGGGCGGGGAGGGGCGCCGCGCGCGCGCGACTCGGCGGCGGCAAACGGCGAGAGGCCGACGAAGGGGTCGGCCACCGCCAGGCCGGCGGCGAGAGCGCGCTCGCGCGCGGACACCGCGGGCGGCGGCGGCAGGCGGTCGGCCGGGGCCGGGGCGAACGCAGACGACTCGAAACCGCCCGCGCCCGCGCGCGCGCCGCCCCCCGCCGCCGACGCCGGCCGCGGCGACGCGCCGCCGCCCGGCGCGGCGGGCGTCGCGGGGCGGCCGTCGGTGAGGTCGATGAGCTCCTCCCCGGAGGAGCGCGCCGCGCGCAGGGGGGCGGCGGGGGAGGCGGGGGAGGCGAAGGCGGTCGCCGGCGGCGCGAGCGCGCCGCCGCGCTCGCCGCACGGCGGCGACGCCGGCGCCGCGCTCCTGCTGGCCCCCGGCCCCGGCTGGTCGGCGGTCCAGGTGGAGGCGGGGCACGCGGCGAGGTCGACGACCGCTTCGCAGCCGCCCAGCGCGACGTGCACGACCGCCACGTCCCCCCCATCCGCCCCGCCCGCCGCCCCCCCCGCGTAAAAGGTGCCGCGCAGCAGGCGGCAGGGGAGGTCGCACGCGTCGGCCAAGGCTTTGAAGAGGAGCGCGCGGTGGCGCGAGGACCCCGCGCGCGCGGCGACGAGCGCGCCGAGCGGGAGCGTGGCGCCCACGCGGGCCGCGGCGGCGGCGGGGGACGCGAGGGCCGCCCGCTCGCGCGCCGCGAGCTCGGCGTGGGTGCCGGGCCCGCCGAGGGCTTCGCAGACGACGCGCGCCAGCGCGCGCACGCACGCGGCCGGCCCGTCGGCCGCCGCCGCCGCCAGGGCCGCCGCCGCCGCGGCGTCGACCGCGCCCAGGGCGGGGTCGGCGCCAAAGTCGACGACGACCGCGAGGCGGGAATCGCCGGGGTCGAGCGCGAGCGCGCGGAGCGCCGCGAGCGACGGAAAGTGGGCGCCGCCCCCGCCGCGCCCACCCCCGCCGAACGCGCCGCGCACATCGTACACGCCGTCGCACACGGCGTCGCCGTAGTCCAGGCAGTCGGTGTCGAACAGCTTGTAGGAGAGCGCGTCGGCGCGCGCCGCGGCGCCCGCGGTCGCGGTCAGCGACAGCGCGGTCGCAGCCGCCACGGCTGCCGCCTCTTCATCGGCCGCCGCCTCGGCGGCCGACGCGGCGAGCGCGGCCGCGAGGTCGGCGTCGGCCGACGCGTGCAGCGGGTACGGCCGGGGCGCCGGCGACGTGGCGCCGCGCCACGGCGCTTCCGGGGGCGGCGGCGCGTCCACCGCGGCGGGGCGCTTGCGAAACCAGTCGAGGCGCATGGCGGCGCCGGCGCGCGGGACGGGCGGGCGGCGGTTTGGGGGCGGGCCCCGGTCGCTACCGCATGCCGCGCCGCGCCGGCGCGTGCGGCGGCTGCTGGGAGAGCGGGCGCGGCCGGGGCCGGCGGGAGCGAGTGGAATGGGCGCCGCCGGCGCAGGCGTGCTCACTCGCCGCGGCGCGCCCGCCGCTGCGTCCGCGCCATGCGATCCGTGGCGACCGCGCTCGCCGCCGCCGCCCGGCGCGCGGGTGAGGCCGCCGAGCCGGCCGCCAGCGCTCGGCGCGGCGTCGCCGCGCTGGCCTGCGGCGGCCGCGCCGACCACGCCGCTCTGCCCGCCGCCGCCGGCCCGTCGGCCGGCGCCGTGACGATCCAGGCGCGGTGGATGGCGACGCCCAAGAAAAAGGTGTCTCCGCACCGGCGCGGGCTGAAGAACGGGGGCAAGTTTGTGCGGCGCGTCGAGAGCATGGCCAAGTGCAGGTTAGATGAGAAGCAAAGAAAGGGGGGAGAGAGGGAGGAGAGCGTGCCGCGCAAGCCTCCTCACCTGCAGCCCCACCCTTCCCTCCCCCTGCAGCCGCTGCGGCGCCATCATGTCCCTCAACACCGTGCCGCACTCGTTTTGCGACGACGGCGCGTGCCCGAGCAAGGTTGGTGGAGGGGCGGGGGTGGTGGCGGCCGCGCCGGCGACCGCCGCCACCGGCGGCGAGTGAGGCGCCACCGCGCGCGCTGCCGCCCTCCCTGTCTGTTAAACACGAGCATCGCATTCATTCCGTCACACAGAAATCTCAGGGTCGCCCGCGGCCGCCACCACGGCCGCTGGCCCGCCCGCCGCGCGCCCGCCCGCGCCCCCCCACCCCTCCACCACCATGCTGCTTCCCCCCCCCAACAAACCCGGGCCGGCACAGGTCGCGCGCCAGGTCGGGCAGCAGCGCGTCCCGCACCGTGACCGCGACGCCGGGCGGCGCCCAGACGCGGAGGGTGGCGGTGCCGGACAGCGCGATGGCGGCCCAGCCAAAGCCGGCGACGGCCACATCGACGGAAGAGGCGCGCCACGTGTCGCCCGAGACGGTGACGTCGGCCGGCACGAGTTCCCCCATGGCGGCGTCGAGCGCCGCTGCTTCGCCCGCAGGCGGCGCGAGCGCGGCGCCGAGCGCGCCGCGGCGGCGCGCGTCGGCACCGTCGGTCCGCCCAAAATGGCAGCCCACTTCCGGCGACACCCAGGCGGTGAGGTAGAGGGTGGCGCCCGGGCACTCCAGGATATCAATCCTCGCAGCGCCGCCGAGGAGCACAGTTTGGCCGGGGCCCGCGCGAAACGTGCGGGGGACAAGGGTCCGCCGCGGCGCGAGCGAGGTCGCCACTTCAGGCGGCAGCGCCGCCCCGACACTGTGCGGCGCGCGCACCCCGGGCGTGTCGAGCATGCGCGACCCCGGCGGGGTGAGGCCGCGCACGCGCAGCACGGCGAGCGTCGTCCCCGCGAGCGGCGCGGCCGTCGCGGCCGCGCCGCGCTTGCCGACCGCGCGGCGGAACGCCGTCAGGAGGGAGCTCTTGCCCGCGTTTTGGGTGCCCACCACCCAGGCGTCGCCCCGGTCGCCTAGAGCGGCGTGCACGGTGGCGAGGAGGGCGGGGACGCCGGTGCCGGTGGCGGCGGACACAAGGTGCACGGCGTCCGGCCGCGGCAGGCCCGCCGCGCGGCACCGGCGCCGGGCCCACGCCTCGACCCGGGCAGGCGTGGCGGCGGATGGCAGCAGGTCGGCCTTGTTGACGGCCAGGATGAAGGAGGGAGGGGGTTGGGAGGAGGGAGAAGAGGAAGGAGGCGCGCCGCGCTCGCGCGCGCGCTCGTCGCCCCTTGCACCCCCGGCCGCCGCCAGCAGCGCACTCAAATCCGCGCGCGGCAACGACCCATCAAAGTCGGCGACGTCCACGACGGCGAGCACGACGCGGCGCCGAAATTTGGTGAGGGCCAGTTTCCGCCCGACGACGGCGCCCACGTCCAAATCGGGCAGCGCCGCCTCGGCCGCCTCGGACTTGACGCGGCCGTAGTGGACGAGCGAGTAGCAGCGGGCGCAGAGGGGGGCGGATGAGGCGTCCGGGTCGTCGGGCTCAACCGCGGCGAGAACCGGGACGGGGGGGGCGCCGGCGTCGGCTTCAGCGAGCCAGTCGTCGACTGCGACGTCAAATGCGGCCAGGGCAGCGTCGGCGGCGGCGTCGCCGGTGGAGGAGGAAGGGATGGAGGCGGGGGCTTCGTCGGCCGCTTCGTCGGCCAGCTCAAAGCCCAGCGCCACGGCATCCGCTTCGGTCAGTGCCAGGTCGTCGTCGTCAAAGTCGAGGCCGGCCTCGCCGTCGTCCAGGGCGCCATCGGCGGCGTCGAACGCGGCGGCGACGGACAGAGCGGCGTCACCCTCGTCGAGAGGGGGCGACGGGAGGGGCGCTTCTTCCTCTTCTTCAACCGCCTCCACCGCGCCCGGCACGAGCAACGCCTTGGGCTTGGGCATTTGGAAGTAGCTGGGAGGGAGGAAAGGGGCGGGGGGAAGGTCGCGCCAGCCGCCGCGCCCGTTGCTCCAGCCGCCTCCTCCGTCTCCCTCTCTCTCTTTCTCACCCTGGCTTGTCCGGGTTCACATCCTGCAAGTCGATGCCGCACCCGCCGCAGAAGCGGGGCGGCACGGTGGCCGGCGGCGGCGCCCCGCCGCCGCCGCCGGGCGCGTCCGCGCTCGCGGCCGCGGCGGGCGCGGCGCGCGCGGTAGTGGCGGCCGTGGCAGTGCGGTGGTGGCGATAGAGGAGGGACGGCAGCGCACGCGGCGGCCGCAGTCGGGCGCATGCCGCGCCGCCGGCGGCCGCGCCGCCACGGCCGCCCGCGGCCGGCCCGCCGGCGACTGTGCCTAGTGTGGCTCGCATGCGCGTCAGGCAGGGAATGCGGGGCAGCAGAGCGGCGGCCCGTCGCATGAAGTGAGAGAGAGGGGCGTCGGCGCCTCTGGCCGCCTCTCTCTCGCTCTGTTTCCGCGACCGCCAACAAGCCGAGTGGGCGTGCAGCGCGCCCGCCCCCCCCGTCACTCCACAATAACCCCATGAAACGCCCGCGGGCGGCGTGGGAGCGGCGGCGCAGCGCGCCGCGCCCCACGCCGGCACCGCCCGGAAACCAGAGCGGCCCTGTGTTGCCCTGCCCCCCCACCTCCATCACCCCAGTTGCGCCACCATCATGCCCTCTAGCGCCTTTTTCTGATCCGTCGCGTTGACGGATTTGCCGTTGTCGTTGGAGAGCGAGACCGGGGCTTTGAGGGAACCGTAGCCAGCGACATACGCAGCCGACGCCACGCGCTCCACCGCGCCCACCTGCGCCACCACGTCCGCGCCAGGAGGAATGGGGTGCCCCGCCACCTTGTTGACGGCGGCCTTGAGGGGCGTCGTCAGCGGCGGGGGTTTGAAGTCGTAGGTGCAGTTGGGGTTCCACAAGAGCGCTTCCTGCAGTCCCGGCGCGTACGACTCGGTCGCGTACACCGTGAACTTGTTCTCGACGCAGCCCTGAAAAGAGGGAGACACAAAGGCGCGGGTGAGCGAGGAGAGGGAACCGACCGCGCGGCGACGCCCCCACCCTCTCCCCCTGCGCCCCTCCTCCTCACCGCGTCAAACCAGAGCATGTCGGTGAAGCGCACGGTGGTGTAGGTCGGGGTCGGTTCAAAGCAGTAGCGGTGCGGCTTGTAGCTGCAAGGGGGGGGAGCGGGATGCGGTCGGCCTCGACCCACGCGCCTCGCCCACCCTCGACCCCAACCCCCTGCACCCATCTCACCCCGCGTAGAAGTATTCCTTCGGGCCGCCGATGATCTTGTAGCACAGCGTCTTGCCGATCGCGGCGTTGGCCTGGAGCCAGTGCGCGGAGGCCATGAGCTCCACAAAGTTGATTCTGCCGTCGTACGCGCCCAGGATGAATGTCTGCCCAAAACCGTGGAACGGCATCTTGAATTCCGGGGAGAGCACGTTCACGAGGTGCGTCCCCATGCCGGACACGGCCAAGGCCGTGTTGGTAAACGCTCCAGTGGGGAAGCATTGGGCGGGCATGGGTTTCAGCGCGCGGCGCCACGCGTCGACCGAGAGGAAGCCCACGTTGGAGCACGTGCCCTGGTCGATGGCCTCCACTTCGGCCGCGGACGTGTAGTAGAGGTGGAAGTCGACTGTTGAGGGGAGGTTGGGTCGGGCCGCGCGCGCGCGCGCGCGGCCCTCTCCCTCTCTCTCCCTCTCCTCACAGTGCGGATCGTCGTATATGCCTTTAGGCGCGTGTCCTTCCGGCTCCCAATCCAGCTGGGCGGTGCCAAAGGGCTGGGGAGATGGGGAGCGGTGTCGGCGCCCGGCCCGCCGCTCGCGCGCCGCGCCCCCTCCCTCCTCTCCCCCTCCCGACCTGAAAGTGGGTCCCCTCGCCCGGCAGCGCAAAGTAGTTTCGAACGTAGGGCTGCTGGCAGAACCGGGTGAGCGGCTTCATGGTGCCCTCGCCGCCGAAAAATGCGCAGAACGGCGGCCGCGCCGCGTTGGCCTGCGCCCCGGTCGGCTGCGCCGCCGCGTCAAACGCCGACGTCGAAATTTGAAAGCCGGTGTCGACCGTCTTGCAGTTGTCGGGGGACACGACGCGCAGCGTGAGCAGGGTGCGCACCATGACGTTCTAATGAAAAAAATAGTAGGAGGATGGATCGAGGGGGCCCTCATCCCTCCCCTCGACCCCCCCACCTCTCCCTTCTGCCCTTACGTTCATGTTGGGCCAGAGCGTGAAGGCGTCGTAGAGCGTCACGTCCCCGTTGGGCAGCGTCTCCGCGGTCTGCGCCGTCGACGCCGCCCCGTTCATTGGATACTGCGCCAGCAGCGCCGCACACCCGCCCGTGGGTGGGTCCCAGTGGCGCAGAGAGGACGTCTTGTTGAGAAAGTCAAACTGCCGCGATTTGGCCGACATGTCGCCGAGAAAGGGGAACGCGTCTTGAAGGTTGGCGACGCCGGGGGAGCCGGGCGTCTCGTCTTCGGCCACGGTGGCGGGCTCGGCCCCGTTCAATGACCGAGCGGTCGCCAACGGCGTGGCGAGCGCGAGCGCCGCCAGCGCGAGCATGCGCACGCGGACCATTGGAGGTGGGGGCTGCGGGGGGGAGACTGGGCGTGAGCAACGGTGCCCTTCGCGGTCACCGCAGCAACCGGGGACCATGGGCGGCGCTCACGCCGCCCCGCCTGCGCGGAGCAGCGCGCGGGCAGACGCGATGCAGTTGGCCTCCAAGCGAGCACGAGCGAACGAACGGCGGGCCGCCGCCCGCTTTCAAAGCAAGAGCACCGACATGGCTGCTAACGGCGGCGCCGGGAGCGGCGGTGGGCTGCGGGGAGGCGCTGCGCCGCGGTGCGGCATGCGCACGCGCCGCGCCGCGCCGCGGTGCGGCATGCGCACGCGCCGCGCCGACCGAGGGCGCCCACCTGGGCGCCGCCCAGGTGGGCGCATGAAACCTTGTGTGATGCGCAGCACGCACCTGAGCCGGCCGACCAAGCTAGGGGGGCCGGGAGCGACGCGGCGCACCGCCGCGAGATTGTGCGACGTCGCAGGCGAGTCCCAGAGTGCTGCAGAGAGCCCGCCGCGCCGCGAGTCGCCGACGTCGTAGATGCCGCGCGGCGCGTGCCCTTCCGGCTCCCAATTGATCTGGATGGTCCGAAAGGGCTGGGAGGGGGGGAGGGGGGGGAGGCGGCGCTCGCCGCCGCGCGCGCCGCGCGCGCCCCCCTCGTCTCTCTTGCCTGAAAGTGCGTCCCCGCCCCCACCAGCTCCAGGTACGCGCGCACGTATGGCTGCTGGCACGGGGTGGCGTTGAGAGGGCCGCCGAAGAAGCTGAGAGAAAGGGGGGAGGGTGTCGACACGGGGCGATGAAGAAGAGGCAGTCACCCAGTATGGAGCTACCACCATCTCAACAGTCTCCGCCCCAGAACCCCCACGCCTCGCTCCACCGCCAAGTCCCCCCCCGGCCGGCGCGTGCATCAACGCGAAACACAGCGCCCCCCTGCCGGGCCCGCGCCCACGCCCCTACGGCGCTCACGCGCACAAAGGCTCGCGGCACGCGTTCGCGCCCGCGCCGCGCGCCACCCTGCTCGCGTCAAACGCCCACGCGTCGATCTCAAACCCCGTGTCGACCGCTACAAAATCGTCCCCACCAACCTGGAGCCTGTGCAGGGTGAGGAACGAGCGCGCGCGCGCACCGCCGAAGCCGCACCCGAGCGCGGTCCACAGCGAGCGCAGCTCGACGACGCCATCGTCGCTCTCGCGCTTGCGGTCGCCCCGGTAGCGCGCCAGCAGCGCCCGGCACCCGCCCGTGGGCGCAGGCGTGAGCGACGCGGGGCCGGGAACGCGGACCAGGCCGGCGGGGGCGGCAATGGCGGCGGTCGCCAGGGCGAGCGTGAGGGCCGCCAGCGCCGTCGACGGGCGGCGCTGCGAGGGAGAGGAGGGGGCGGCGGCGCCTCGAAGGTCGCCTCGGGCGCGTCGCCCGCGCGCGCGCGGGCGGCAGTCGGTCTCTCCGGCCGCCCTCCCACCCTCTCGTCACACCCACCACGGTGAGCGGGCGGCCGCGCGGGGTCGGCACAGGGGTTGGCGAGCGAGCGCGAGAACGCGCGCGTGTCGCCGGCACACCTCGCTATGCGCGCTGCGACGCGCCCCGCGCCCGCTCGCGCGGCGGCCGCGCCGCCCGGAGGGGCGCCGCCGCCACGCCAGCCATGGCAGGGCGGCGCGGCGGTGCGCCGGCGGGCCGCGCTCGCGGCCATTCCAGCGCTCCTGATCGCGGCGCCCCGCCCCGCGGCCTCTGCCACCTCCCCTCCCCTGGACGACGACGAATTCACGGCCATGGTGGACCTGGACGTGGCGCTGTGCCCGGAGGGGTACAGGCAGGACCGCGCGCTCGGCGACGCGTCCGCGCTGTGCGCGGACCCCGCGCCGCTGGGGACGATCAGGCTCGGTGCGAGAGAGAGAGAGAGAGGGAGGAGGGTGGAGCGAGTGCCGGCCGCGTGCGCGCAGTTTTCTTCCGAACCCCGCGTCCCTCTCCAGGCCTCTTTGGCCGCCGCGCGCCTGGCACGGTGGCCCAGTTCCTGGCCCTGGCCGCCGCTGGAGACCTGGACGGCACCCTGTTCCACCGTGTGCTGCCGGGCGAGTACATCACGGCGGGCAAACAGGGGTCCAAACGCATGGGCGAACTCCAACCCTCGACCCCCCCCCCCCCAAACCCGGACCTCCTCTCCGGCCCCGCGTTTGAAGCCCGGCATTCGAGGCCCGGCACGCTCTCTCTGGCGGTGGCGGACGGGGACGACGGGGACGACACGAGGTTGAGGCCGGGGTACCGCGCCGCCCAGTTTCTGATCACCACAGGCCCCGGCCCCGTCCCCCGCCTGGACGGGCGCAACATCGTGTTTGGGCGGGTGGTCGGGGACGGGATGGCGGTCGTGCGGTCGGTCACGGGCGTCCCGACGCTGAAACCGCCGCCCGGCCCGTGGGCGGAACTCGCGCGCGCGGTCGGGGACGAGCGCGCGGTGCGCGTCGCGTCCAAGTACGGGCGCCCGCTCAAGCTGGTGGTCATATCCAGGGCGGCGGTGGTCGAGCGGTGACAGAGAGGAGAGAGGGGAGAGAGGGATGTGGGTTGCAGGCAGGGAGAGCGAGACGGAGAGCAACGTGTGTGCGTGTGTGTGCGTCCTGATTTCCTCCGGGGTGCAAAGAAACGGGTTTTACAGGGTGAGGGTGAGGTTGAGGGTGAAGGTCGGGTGAGGGTCGGGTTGCAGCGCGCGAAGGGTCACGCGGCGGCGGGCGCGCCGCCGCCGCCGCCTCCCCCCCCCCCTCCGGCATGACGCTGCCTGTGAAAGTAGTGCGCGACGCGGACGCGCAACCCTCCGCGCCCCGCGGCCGCGGCCGCCGCGTCGCCCGACCCACCGTCGAGCGCGCCGGCGCCATCGGCCGGGGCGCGCCGCAGCAGATCGACAAAAGATTGGCCGGAGCGGGCGGGGGCGGCGGGGTGGGAGGAGGAGGAGTCGGCGGCGCGGGACGAGTCGGCCAGCGCGCGCGGGCCGGCGCGCGGCGCGCGGCGGGCAGAGGCCGCGGGGCACGCGGGCGGGGGCGCGGCGGGGCGCTGGCGCGCCGGCCACCCCTCGAGGTCCGAGTCGGCCGAGGAACAGGGCGAGGCGGGCCGGGGCGGCGACGCGGCGCCACCGCGCGCGCGTGGCGGCGCCGCAGGCGGCCGGCGGCGCGGGGGGCGGGGGGGGCCGGCCCCCGCCCCGCGGCGCCCCCGCCCCCGCCGGCCGCGGCGGGGGCGGGCGGGCCGGGG
>Ga0315288_10003146_pt1 | contig 21062 bp, 21 predicted proteins | sample YL17G11_20_MG_FD_203454 | JGI IMG/M metagenome (GOLD analysis project Ga0315288, IMG submission 203454) | Sediment microbial communities from Yellowstone Lake, YNP, Wyoming, USA - YL17G11_20 | ecosystem: Environmental > Aquatic > Freshwater > Lake > Sediment | place: USA: Wyoming | collected...
GGCTGAGAGTAAAGCCTGACAAAGTTTACAGAAATAGACCAGACAAATGAGATATCCGGCTAAGCCACGCCGTTGTTGTCTGATAATCAACCGTAACATTTCCGGGTGATGCCGCTAAATCTAAATCTTTGATGAAGGGATACTCTATGGAAAATTTTAATATCAACAATCCTCTCGATCAACCTGATCCTATTAGCAAAAATGTCGATAAACCGATCCCATTTGACGATTCCGGACCGGGCGAAAAAGGTGTTTCACATGCCCCTTTGGACCTGGGCGGCACCAGCCCCATCCAGATACCGAAGATTGAGATGCCTAAGCCGGCGGCGGCGGCAAAAAAACCAACAGAAAAAACAGCTTCCACCAACCGAATTGTGGGCGTAAAGACCTTTTTCACAAAACTGCACCCCGGGGCGCTGAATTTTCTCGATGAGCAAATCACCAGATGGCTGACAGAGAATCCGGGTGTCCAGATAAAACGAACAAATGTTGCTACGGGCGAGGTCCAGGCAAAAAAAACAGAGCCCAATATTATCATTACGGTCTGGTATTGAGAATCCTTCTCAGGATTATCGCTCACTCGGCAAGCTGCCCGGATGCATTAATAATTGATACTACCCTGGGCACTATTACTCGATAATGGCCAATAGCTCACAGTTGTAACTATCCCACCTGTGACGGACTAAAAAATCCGCCTATATCCTGTAAAATTCTTAACATAAAGTCTTGACATATTGTACAATTTGCGTTATTTTCTTCATTTTGTCTGTTTATGTATAGCGTACGAGGTCAAGTTTTGTAAATTTTTGGAGATCTTTTGTGGCTAAAGAGTTGGCACGGAAACTTATTAACGCAGGAGTGCATTTTGGACACGGCGTGAGCCGATGGAATCCGAAAATGGCTCCATTCATTTTCGCAAAACGCGGCAATATCCATATCATCGATGTCAAAAAAACCTTGAAAGGGCTGCTGATAGCTAAACAGCTTCTTGCTGAAGTAGTTTCTTCCGGCAAAGACGTCGTTTTTGTAGGAACAAAACGCCAGGCCCAAAAAGCTGTAGAAGATATCGCAGAAAAATGCGGAATGCACTATGTTTCTCAGCGATGGCTTGGCGGGATGCTTACCAACTTTAGAACGATCCGGTCCCGGCTACAGAGACTGGAACAGTTGGAAGCTATGGTCGAAGATGGAACACTCGACAGCGAGAGCAAAAAGCAGGCATCGAGGCTCAAACGCGAAATGCGAAAGATAAAAACTAATTTGCAGGGCGTTCGGAATATGTCCCGTTTGCCGGGTGCTGTTGTCGTAGTTGACGCGAAGAAAGAATATCTTGCTCTTCGTGAGGCCCAAAAGCTGGATATTGCTACCATAGGACTTCTCGATACTGACTCGGATCCTGACACGGTGGATGTGGCGATTCCGGCAAACGATGATTCGATAAGAGCGGTTGAGCTGTTACTTAACGAACTGGCCGATGCGGTTGCGATTGGCAAAACGATGACTGCAGTTCGTCAGGAAGTGCCGCAACGGCCCAGGCGCGTTCGTTCGAGGAGGCCGGCCATGGCCCGCGCCAATGAGGACAAACCGCAAATAACGAGCAATGTTGAGCAAAGTCCCGTGCAGATTGCAGACGCACCCTCACAAGAAAGCCAAACCGAGCGGCAGGAGCCCGGGTAAAAAGGCAAATAGCTAATAATAGATCGTCCTTAGGTATTTCGCCGGCGGTTCCACAGCCGGTTAGCATAATACGAATAACAATCCACGAAGCATAAGAGAATAGGAGTTTTTGAGATGGCTGAGATTTCAGCAGCGATGGTTGTGAAACTGCGGAAGATGAGCGGGCAGGGAATGATGGACTGCAAAAGAGCCCTTCAGGACACGGATGGCGATGCCGAGAAAGCAATGGATTTACTGAGAAAAAAAGGCCTTGCAACTCTGGCCAAGCGTGCCGATCGAGATACTTCCGAAGGGCTGATCGTAAGCAAAATCAGCCCCGACGGCAAGACGTCGATCCTGGCAACGCTTTGCTGCGAGACGGATTTTGTAACCAAGAGCGATGATTTTGTGGCGACGGCGCAAATTTTGGCCGACGTAGCCCTGGCCTGCCCGGCCGACGAAGGTATTGAGAATGTTCTTGAGACCTCTGCCGACGGCAGAAAATTCAGTGACATTATGACCGAATTAGTCAGTAAAACCGGTGAGAAAACACAGGTTGGAGACTACGCAAAATACCAGCTCGACGGCCCCGGACTGATTAGCACTTATATTCACTTCAATGAAAAAGTCGGAACTATGGTCCAGATCGAAACCAGCGATGAAGCCATCGCAGCCGGAGACGTACTAAAGCAAACTGCCTCCGACATAGCCATGCACATAACCGCAACCAAGCCCCTGGCGCTTAATAAAGATCAGATTGATCCTAAAACCATAGAGCGGGAAAAGGCTATTTTCGCCGAACAGATAAAGAACAAGCCGGCAAATATTATCGAGAAAATCGTCGAAGGCAAGATTAATAAATTCTACGCTGAGAACTGCCTTCTCCTGCAGCCTTTCGTCAAAGACGACAGCAGGTCCGTCGAGCAGGTCCTTGCCGACGCCGCCAAACAAGCCGGCGGCGAGGCAAAGATAAAAAGATTCGTCCGATTTGAAGTCGGATAACAGGGGGTGCCTTGTGATGCGAGATGCGAGATGCCCCTCAAGAGATACGAATAATGGCAGAATGCAAATATCATCGCGTTCTATTGAAGCTTTCGGGCGAGAGTTTCTGCAGAGCAGGTCAGTTCGGGATCGACGGCTCTGCTCTCGAGTCAATTGCCGAGAGAATCGCGGAGATTTGTAAACTCGGGCCACAGGTTGCAATCGTGGTCGGGGCAGGTAATTTCCTCAGGGGGGAAAGCTTCTCCAAGACCAGCCACATACCCAGGAACACAGCGGATTATATGGGAATGCTGGCTACCATTATCAATGCCTGTGCGCTTCAGGAAACGCTTGAGAAGCTCGGGCAGGAAACGAGGGTCCTCAGCGCAATAGACGTCCCGGCGATGTGCGAGGGCTTTATTCGCAGAAGAGCTATTCGGCACATCGAGCGCGGAAGGGTAGCGATATTGGCGGGAGGAACGGGAAATCCTTTCTTTACTACCGATACATGTGCGGCTCTGAGGGCTTCGGAACTTGACGTAGACCTGCTTATAAAAGCAACAAAAGTTCAGGGCGTTTACAGTGATGACCCCAAAAAAAATCCGGACGCACAGCTCTTTGAGAAGTTATCTTATGACCAGGTGCTGAAGAAAAACCTTAGAATAATGGATCATTCAGCAATAAGTCTTTGCCGGGACAATAATATCCCGATTATTGTTTTGAATATTTTCGAGAAGGGCAACATGACGAAGGCTCTTTATGGCGAGCAAGTCGGTACCAAAATAGTAGCTAAATGAGGTTGAAGATGCCTACCAAAGGAATAGTCTCGGACACCGAATCCAAAATGAAAAAGGCCGTTGAAGTCCTGCAGGACGAATTAAAATCTGTCCGCAGCGGCAGAGCTGCGACCGGGCTGATCGAAAATATCAAGGCGGATTTTTACGGGACGCCCACGCCATTGAAACAGATGGCAACCCTGGCGGCGCCTCAGATGGATATGATCGTGATTAAACCGTTCGATCCAGGTTCGATTAAAGAGATCGAAAAAGCAATCAAAGCCAGCGACCTGAGCATCGCACCGGTTATAGACGGAAAAATAATCAGGCTTAATATCCCGGCACTCAGCGAGGAAAGAAGAAAACAGCTCGTTCATCAGGCCAAACAGGCCGGCGAACAGACAAAAGTCGGCATTCGTAACATACGAAGAGATGTAAACAAGCACCTCGAAAAGCAGCAAAAAGACAAACTAATAACCGAAGATGACCTCGAAAAAGCCAGGAAGCAAGTCGATGACATTACCAAGCAGTACACCGACAAAGTTGACGGGCTGATCAAAAACAAGTCGGACGAAATATTGTTCGATTGATTTTGTCAAAAAACGCACAAATCATAAGTTTATAAGATACAAGTCAAGCGTCTTTTGTCCTTATGCTTTTGTGCCAATATTCACTGACTTAATTTTGGAGGTCAAAGCGATGCGAGCAGAAAACAAAATAAAAATCAAGCCGCAAAAAAAGACCGGTACAAGGGTACTCAAGCTGGCATTGGCGATCATGGTGATTCTGATTGTGTTCGTGCTCTTGCTTGTACCCGCGATTGTCTCATCCGGGAAGGGCCGCCAATTAATATTGGCCAAAATCAACGGTTCAATTGCCGGCAAAACGAACTTCGTTGCTCTCTCGATGGGCTGGCTCAAAGGCATCAAGGTTTCGGATTTCAGCTTTAACGACAATGCCGGCCAAATCTCAGTTCAGGTCAAGGAAATCGCCACAAAACCACACTACGGCTCCATTTTGACCGGCAATTTATCCTTCGGTCAAACCTTGATTGACACGCCGAACGTCCAGATCAATCTTAAAGACTTACAGGAACAAAAGGCCAAAAGCCCCAGTCCAAAACGACCGGCCGGCGAAGGAATGAAACCAATCGTATTGCCGGTAAAAAGAATGGAGCTTGTCCTCAATGACGGCAATGTTAAAGTAACCGATCCAAAATCCGGAACGGTCGAGCTGTCGCGGATAAACTCAAAACTCAACTTGCAGCCGCTTGGACAGCAAACAGATTTCGATCTGACAATGGCCGTAGCCCAGGCGGGCAAAGCCTCTGAGATTCAAGTTGCCAGCACAATTACTCCAAAGCAGCAAACCGGATGGAGCCTCAAAGGTACAAGCGGCAATTTGACCGTCGATGTAAAAGACCTGGACCTCGAATCTCTGGGGCCGATCTTAGCATTAGCCGGAGTCGATATCCAGGCCGAAGGGCTCGTTGGAGCTCATGCAACGGGTCAAATCAAAGACGGCCAAATCGAAGATTTAAACACAGGCATCAAAGCAAAAAATCTTCAGATAACAGGCGCCGAGCTAAAAGGTGACAGATTGCAGACCGGCGATCTGGATATTAGTGTGAAGCTAAACCAGAGGAAGGAAGCGATAAATATTGACAACCTGCAGGTCAAGAGTGACTGGGCTTCCGTCACGGCAAGCGGAGTCGTCCCCACGACATTCAAGTCCCTGGGTGACCTGCTTGGCGCCGATTCGAATTACAACCTGAAAGGCACATTCAACTGTAACCTGGCTGCCGTCTCGTCGCAAATGCCAAAAACTCTGGGACTCAAAGAAGGCATGCAGCTAACCTCGGGACAATTGAGCGGCAATGTAGAGACTTCCCCCAAAGCCGGCGGCCAAAAACAAATCCAGGCCTATGCAACCCTCTCCGGTCTGGAGGGCACCATCGAAAGCAAGAAAATCGCACTGTCCCAGCCGGTCAAAGCTGAAGCGCAAATATCATCGGACAAAGCCGGCATCAATTTTGACAAAATAGACGTCTCGGCTTCTTTTGCCAAAATCAATTGCGCAGGCAGCACCGAATCGCTTAAATACAATGCCGAGGCAGACCTGGCGAAACTGCAGGCGGAATTAGGGCAGTTCGTCAATATCGGCAAATATCAAATGACCGGCGGACTGCTCAGCAAAGGACAGGTTTCCATCACGGCAGACAAAATCACAACTTCCGGTAATTCTACTGTCAAGGATCTTCGGCTGAGCTCGCAGGAAGGGCTCAGTGCTTCCGAGCCGATGGCGAACATAGATTTCTCCGTAAATATGGACAGGAAGAAGAATCTTGTGGCCGTCGACTCCGTAATTGCCAATGCAAGCCTGGGCCGGTTCAGCGTAAAAAATGGCATTGTGCCGCTGGGTGCCGAATCGACGACACCTTTAAGCATGGCGATATCAGTAAATAATGTCAACATCGAGAAAGTTCGGCCGTTCGCCGTTATGTTCGCTTCTTTTCCGAAGGAGATGCAGCTGGCCGGCATCGCCGAATCAACAATCTCTGTCAGCTCGGAAAAGAAAATCTACAAAATTACAACCGACTCGACAAAAATCAAAGGCCTGAAGCTCAGCTCACCCGGGAAGAAGCCCTTCGAGCCGAACGAAGTCTCGCTCGCCTTCGAAGCCGAGATCGATCCCGAGCAAAAAGCGATCAATGTCAAAACACTGCAGCTTGAAAGCCCGCAAATTAAAATCACCAAGGGTCAATTCAGCCAGGTCAGCAAAGACGGCAAGACCACGTTGCAGGGACAGGCCGATTGTGAATATGACTGGTCGGCTGTCAGCGCCGTGGCGGCACCGTTCCTGCCGGAAGACCTGTCACTTCAGGGCAAAAGAAAAGACGCTGTCAGTTTCTTCAGCGAATACCCGACGGACCAATCGGATAAACTATTGTCCAATCTCAATGCCAAAGCCAATGTTGGCTTTGAAAAGGCGGGTTATATGGGGCTTGATTTCGGTCCCACCAACATCAGCGTCCAGGTGCAAAACGGCTTGTTGAACATTGCACCGTTTGCGACGACCGTCAATGAGGGACAGTTCAACTTTGCCGGCGGTGCGGATTTCAAACAGGCCCCCTCGCTCTTCAAAGCCGCCAAACCGATGCAGATAGTAAAGGACATTAAAATCAACGACGCGACAACGAAGAAACTTTTGAAATACGTCAATCCCATTTTTGCAGACGCCGTCAATGTCAGCGGCATTGCAAACTTCAATTGTGAGCAACTGGCCATACCGCTCAGCGCCAAAGCGAAGAACGACACCGTCGTGATCGGCACGATTTCGATCGGCGAATTACGTTTGCAGGCCTCGGATCTGCTGGGGCAGATTCTTACTGCGACCGGCAGCGGCAGCGGTACAGTCTTGACCATTCACCCGACGAAATTGGTTCTCCAGAAGGGTATTCTGCGATACGACGATATGCAAATCGACGTAGGCGATAACCCAATTAATTTCAAAGGAGCAATCGGCCTGGATAAGAGTCTGGATATGACCGTGACTTTGCCTTATACGACCGCAGGTCAAACGGTCAGGATCGGCAGAGAAACATCCGGCGCAAGGATTACGCTACCGCTCAAGGGCACGGTCGACAAGCCCCAGCTCGATATGGGCAAACTCATCGAATTACAATTAAAGGGACAAGTAGAGGAACAGTTGCGAAAGGGTCTTGGAGACATATTCAAGTAACACAAGGCAACCGGTTTTGTCGCCGGCAAGCCGGTAAATATTCTTTATTCGGACTGCAATCCTGCGGGACTTCACCCGAATCGGCAAACGCGCCCTGCGATTGAAAGGGAACAGAGATGCTGACGCTTGAGAAGCTTTTGACTACACCCACTACACAGGTCGGTAAAGCCGGCCGCTTCGTGGTCTTTCAAATCAAGCTCTGGTCGCACTGCGCCAGACTCTTGAAAATAAATCGCTCAGGCCAGCAGGCCGCCGCTCTGTCGTATCACACAATCTTCGGAATTGTCCCCCTGGCGATAGTAACGCTTTTTATATTTCAGTCGTTTCCAACTTACAGTTACATCGGGGAGAATGTAAAGAATTTCATATATGCCCAGGCCAACCTTACAGCCTTCAAGAGCCCGGTTAGCAGCAGCGATAATCCAGAAGAAACGATCAAGCTTACCGAGCACCTCGACGCTATCGTTACGCGGTTCTTCGCCGAGACAAATAAGGGACAAATCGGGCTGTTCAGTATATTGATTGTGATTTGGGCCGCGTTGTCTCTGCTTGCGACGATAGAGAAATCGTTTAACAATATCTGGCACGTCGCGACCGGCAGAAATTTTCTGCATCGGATTATCAGCTACTGGGCGCTTTTGACTCTCGGCCCCCTGCTTCTCGGAACCGGCATATACGTCATCACACGATATTCGAAAATCGCTAACATTCATGAAACCGTACTGTCATATGTCGCCCCGGTAATCCTGTCCTACTTTGTAGCGACCGTCGCATTCTTTCTGCTCTACTTCGTTATGCCTAACACAAAAGTCAGCTTCAAGGCCGCCATCTGGGGTTCGGCAATAGCGGCCCTGGTCTGGATGGCGGCCAAAAGCATCTTCGGATATTGTATAACGGAACTGGGGCTGTACCGCACGGTTTACGGCGTAATGGCGCTGATTCCCATGACGGTGGTCTGGATTTATATTACCTGGCTGACTGTGCTGTTCGGTCTGCAGTTGACATATACCACTCAGCACTTAAAGAGCCTCGACGCCGCAGAAATCGCCGCCGCCAGAAAAAACGAAAAGTATTTCATAGCCAACGACCTGACCATAATTAATATCGTCAGAGAGATCGCCGCTGCTTTCCAGGCAAATCAGGCCCCGGTCCAGCCCGAGGATATATGCAGTAAATTAGATATTCCCGCCGAGTTCGGACAGAAAATTCTCGACCATCTTGTCAACAGCAGGCTCATAGTCAGGACATCCGATCCGGCGGCAGGTTTCCTGCCGGCCAGAGACCCGGCAAATATCAAACTATCCGAGATCACCGAAGCCATGGAAACCGTGGGCTTCGCGCAACCTGCGAGCGACCGATGGCCCGGCTTGCAAAAGATCGCTGAATCCCGGCGAAACATACTGGCCCGGCACACGCTGAAAGAAATCCTTAATCCCGAGCAGGATTCATCAGCCCCGGGCCAAGAGACATAAAACTCAACGGGGGCAAAATTCGGGGAATTAGTTCTGCCGGTGAAGGTTCTTCTGCTGGAAATCCAGCATCTCTTTCATCGGGATTGCCGAGCGCAAATACTTTTTGTCCAAACTGCCGGCATTTTTAATTACCTCAATATGATCAATCACCCGCCCGTCGATTCCAATCGTATCCATCGTGAGCTTATCGCCTTTGATGTCGAATAAACAGAAATGATGTTTTTTCTTTGCTTCAGCATGGTAAACATTTTGCTTAATACTATGCATGAACACCCCCCCGCCGCCGCTGGTGATATAGGTTACATAACTTCCATCCGCACCGTCCGTCGGAGCGACAGGCCTGAACCGCTCGTAAATATGCGAATGACCCGCCAGGACAAAATCGACGCCGGCTTTGGACAGGTCCGGCAGCGCATCCGGATATCCCCAGGCCGACCAATGACCGCCGAAATTAACGCTCGGCACGTGATAGCTTACGAATTTCCACTTGGCGCTGCTTGCCCCGGCATCAGCGATAATCAACTCAAGCTGGGCTTCGTCTTTTAAATCTTTGGTGACATTGTCGGCGCAGAAATAGTGCACCGGCCCATAATCGAAACCAAAGCTGTTCTTCCGCCCCTTCGGTACCAGCAGTTTCTCGTAATTGCCGTTATTGCCCTCGTGATTTCCCCTGGCGATATAGACTGGCACGGTTTCGGCCAGCCCTTTTAACGGCTCGAAAAATTGAGGCCCCCATTGCTCATACTTATCACCTTTGGTTACCAGGTCCCCGCAATTAACCACAAAATCAACCTTATGCTTTATCATCTCCTTAATCAACTCGCGGTGAACCGAGGGGCGGCTCCGGCTGTCGCCATAGACTATGAATCTGACCCGGTCGGTGTTCTTCGGTACGGCACGAAATCCGTAGATATTACCCTCGAAGCCGGGGCCGCTAATACGATAGTCATAAAACCCGCCGGGCTCCAAATCTTCGAGCCAGACCTTGTGGATAAATGCTAACTTTTTAACAGATTCTTCGCCGATCTGATTAGTCTCCGGCACGCTCTCGACATATTTTTCGAGCTTGCCGTTCCTGCCGTAATGTAACTTGCAGGGCCCTTCAGTCCCGGTCTCCCACATCAACGCGGCCCGGTCCGGATATACACCAAGCAGGAAAGGGCCTTTTGTAAGTCCTGTACGCTGCTTCGCAAACATATCCGAAAATGGATTCGTCGCACAAGCGCCTGCTATAGCGAGGATGCCGATCACAGCGACAATCCACCACGCCAATCGCAAGGTTGACAAACTGCGGGACATTCGTGAGCGACCATTAAACCTGCCAATACTCATTATTGCTTTTCCTTTTTGAAATTTCGATCAAGACCTTCTTTATACTTTTTTTAAGAGTATACCGGCGGCATTATATATAAAGAACAGGCCGAAGAAAAACAGTGCTACGGCACAGATCATCAGCACGATTCGCCGGCTTTGGAGTCCGAACAGGCCGGTGCCTTTGAAACTCGCCCACGACAAGGCGCTCAGCCAGATAAAATCACACAGCCAGTGAACGACGGCAAATAACGCAAAAGCCCATATTCCCATGCCGGTCGCGGTAGTCGCAAGAGCCAGTCCGACGGTAGCCCACCAGAACAGAAAGTACGGATTACCCGCCGACAGTATTATCCCCGCCAGCAACGGCGTGCTTTTGGCGACTTTGGTTTCCTGGATTTCCGCCGAACGCAAACTCTTCATCATCCCAACCGCCATCATCAACAGGAACGCCCCGCCGGCCAGGCCGATCACAATTTGGGCCGTCGGCAGCTTTAGAATTCGACCCATTCCCAAAACAATCAAGACCATCAATGGAAACTCGACAACGCCGTGGCCGATTGCCAAAAGCATGCCGGCGTATCGAGAGCGTGAGCCCATCCCGATCGCCGCCGCCGTCACCGGCCCCGGCGCCATCACCCCTGATAACGATATAACAACAACTTGACCTAAAAAAAGCAGCAATGCCATGATGTCACCAACCTATTCGCCGATGATTTTTACCAGGACTCTTTTTTTTCTTTTGCCGTCGAATTCGCCGTAGAATATTTGCTCCCACGGGCCGAAATCAAGCTTGCCGCCGGTTATGGCTACGACCACTTCTCTACCCATGACGCTGCGCTTCAGGTGAGCGTCGGCGTTGTCCTCGAATCCGTTATGCAGGTACTGCGAGTGGGGCTTTTCCGGCGCCAGCTTTTCCAGCCAGACCTCGAAATCCTGATGAAGCCCCGATTCGTCGTCATTGATAAAGACGCTGGCGGTTATGTGCATGGCATTACAGAGCACAAATCCTTCCTCGATGCCGCTTTCTCTTAAGACTTCTTCAACGTCCGGCGTGATATTAATAAATTGGCGCCTGCTCGAAGTATTGAACCAAAGCTCTTTTCTGTAACTTTTCATAGCCTTTATTTCTCCTTCTGCTTGCTGAATAATCCCGCGCCAAGATCGCTTCCGTGGCTGCCGGCAGCAGGATGCAGATAATTCCCTGCATTCTTGTCTTTTTCCAGAACTATCGCCCCTTGTTTAATGATATTGATTTCCTCGTATGTCACTTCGTCTCCTGTGGGGCCGGACGGGCCGCTTTCGACGCCGTATCCCGAGTAGTTTTTATTACCGGCGACAATGCAATCGTGCAAACGGTACTTTCCCGGATTTTTGATTCTTTTCCGCATCCAGAAATATTCGCAGCGCGTGACAATATTATGGTGAAATTCGAAATCTTCCGCCGTTTGGCAGGTCCAGACGCCGGAGATATAAGCACCATCGACAATGCAGTACCTCATCGCACAGCCTTTACCGGTAATGCCCTGTGGACCGTCCCAGAAAACCGTGCAGGCATGGCAATTACTGAAAATGCAGTGATCGACCACAAATCTGTCACCCGTAGCCAGCGCAGCACAGTAGATGTCGATTACGTCTCTGTCACCCACAAACATACACTGCGTCACGAGCAAATCTTCCAGGTTATCGCCTGTTCGTGAGATACAGCAGTGCCAGTTCCGCGACAGAGGATTGCCCAGGAACTTCAGCCCGCGTATCGTGACATGACTGACTGCTATTTTTATTCCGTATGTTGCCGTCAGACCATCGAGACTGTCTTGCTTTCGAGGGTCTTCGGTGGACAATATGACCGGCATCAATGCCGGTTTCCATTGCGGATCATTGGGCAGTATGGCCGCTTCAATCACCAGCCGCTCTTTTTCAGCATACGGCCGTGCGCTTCCAAACTCCACAGACTCGGTAAGGTTATATATCCCCGGCGCTGCCTTAATCATGGTCGGGCCCGGTTCCGTACTGCCGTTAACAATTTCCGCCGCCCGCCCTATTGTTTTAACCGGCCTGTCATTTGTGCCGGGATTTTTATCGCTGCCGTTCCTTGCGTCCACGTAAATTGTCTCAGCAACTATACTTCGGGCCGTCACGGCAAAGACCATGACTGCAAAGGAAAACCAAAACTTCTTCCTGCAACTTTTCATAATACTCTGTCTCTCTGTACAGGTAAAATTAGAGTTCCCTCCTTATCGCATCTAATCGTGCTCTGGCATTCGGATCCGAAGTAAAGAACTTCTCAATTCTTTCACAAGCATACTCATTACAATGCGCACAATTCTCAAAACCTTTTTGCCTTGCACACTGTCTTATGTGACAGTTTTCACTCCCTGAAAACAGTCTTCCGCCTTCTGTCTTACATCCATCGCAATCGGTAATATCTTCCGGCTTATATTCTTCGCCGTAATGCCCTTTAATTTGCCGGGCGATCTCCGCTCTCATTTCATATTGTTTCTCTTTACTTTTTTCCCTTGTTGCCAGGTAGATGGGACACTTTTCGCAAATCAGGCCGCAATATGAAATCACTTCACCCATTTTACCACCCATTCGTACATTCGTTTGACGTTATCCGGATCCAACTGCGAGCTTATGGTTTTATCCAAAGAAGCCGCAAGCCAGCATTTTACAGGTTTGCCGGTCCCCAAAAGGGCAAGAAGGTTATCATCTATCTGCTGCTCTGATTCTTTGCCTTGCCGGAAGGCACGAAGAGTGTTCGAAATAATTTCCAGCCTGCCGCGAAGAGGTGTCGACAATACGTTTCGCTCGCAGCAGGCGAAGAATTTATCCGGGTGCAGGTCTGAGCCAATGGCCTTTATTAAGATTACGAGATTGTCAACAAAGTTCCAATTGCACGGCTGGAGGCGGTCGATGGCGATAGCGAGCGTAATCTGCGCTTCCCGGCCATCGACGGTGTCGTGTATGACAGTCTCGACCGTCTGAGCGAGAAAATCCGGATTGTCACTGTAAAACCCTCCCACGGGTTCGGTACCAGGCCCGCCGTACTCTCCCGCGTTCAAAGCCAGGTTATGATAGGGCCGTGACTGATCCAGGGCGAATGTTACTTTGTCGATTATTCGCCGGACCTGCCATGTTTTAAGTGGTGTCCGGTCCCCGATGAAGCCGGCAAGCCGTCCGGCGGATATACCGCCGACATCCCTGTCCCTTACTTTCTCAAATGCATCTTCACACCATGCTGAAAGAATGTCACGGCAATTCTGTAAGTCCCGCTTTCGCCCGGGCGGCCGACCGCCCGATTCGGCCGGGGGCCGGCCTGAACCTATGGCTTTGATAATAAGCTCGGCCTGGCGGTCGGCCTGGTGGTAGCATGACTCAAAACATGTGACAAGCCTCCTTATACGAACGGTCTCATCATCCAACGGCGATATAGAATCTTCCATTGCATCGATCGCGGCCAGCTCCTCATCCTTGAGGGCACATTCGTCATCAGGAATAAAACAGTTTTGCCAGCATGGTCTCAATGTGTCACTCATGTGCATTGATTTCCTTTCTCCCGGACAATCTTTGTTAACTACTCATGGAGCAGTTTTTCATAGACCGCTTCGATGGCATCGACCATCGTATCCGGCGCAAACTTCTTTTTCACCGACTCTCTGCCCTGCCCGCCGAGCTTTTTTCTCAAATCCGCATCTTCTATCAGCTCGGCGCAGGCGTTGATTAGCTGCTCGACATTCTTCGGCTCGATGAGCCGGCCGGTGTTTTCGTTGACCACTTCCCGCGCGCCATCCACGTCGAAAGATATTGCCGGCCTGCCGCACAGCATCGCCTGGGGCAGCGTCCTTGCGAGACCTTCCCTCAGCGAGCAGTGGACAAGCATATCCGACGATTGTATGGCCAGCGGAATTTGGCTCGGCGGCAAAAGTCCCGTGAACTTGATCTTCTCGGCCAATCCCAGCTCGCGAGCCTGCTGTTTGAAATGTTCAGAGAGATTGCCGTCGCCAACGAAGAGCCAGACGCAATTTTCAAACCGCTTCGAAAGCTCTTTGGCCGACTCGATAATATATTCATGTCCCTTGAGCATGAACAGCCGGGCAACGGTGACAAGCACAACCGCACCTTCTCCGATCCCGTACTTTCGTCGAAAATCTCTTTTTTTCTCCTGTGAAATCGGCTCCAGGAAGTCATCCTCGTCAATGGCCGAATACGCAGTGATGTACTGCTCGGGCTTGCCGATCCCCGCCGCGGTCGATTGGGCCGTCATGGCATCGGCGACGCTGATGAAGAAATCCGTCCGCATGGCGGCCGATTTTTCTACCGCGATATAGAACTTATTTAAAGCTCCGCTCTGATATGGATGAAATGCCAGCCCGTGTATAGCATGGACAATTTTAAGTTTTGAATTTTGAGTCTTGAGTTTATATCCCGCGAACCGCCCCAGAATCCCCGCCTTGGCCGAATGAGTGTGAACGATATCCGGCTGCAATTGCCGAAGCAGCTTCTTTATCTGGAAGTAGCTGACCGCATCATTAAAAGGATTAATTGCCCGGCGAAGCCTGTCAACAACCACGACCTTGTAGCCCTGCCCCTGTGCCTGGTTGAAAAGCTCGCCCTCCGGCCCCAAAGCCGGCCCGGTCACCAGCGTGACATCATGCCCCCGCTGCGCCAGGACTTTACACGTGATAAGCGTATTCTCCTGAGCACCACCGAGTATTAAACGAGTAATTATGTGAACAATCTTCATTTGACTTTTTTGCCGCAGAGTTAATTTTTCATATAGCCACAGAGGACACAGAGTTCACAGAGAAAAACCAAGACACTCTAACAAAACCTAAACTTGTCATTCCGAGCCCTGCCCTGAGCTTGTCAACGGGGCAGCCGAGGAATCTATTGAAATAGCCCCGCGGAACGGTTCTTTATTCTTTAATTGCATCTTTATACTCTTTTATCCTTCCTTGAATAGATTATGTATTTCTCTCTCTGTCTTTTCTGTACTCTCTGTGGCTATAACAATTCCTGTTTTCTCTGCGGCTCAATATTTTATCCATATCAGGCAAAGTCCCTGCGGCGGAGCGAGGCGGCCGGCTGCGGTTCGGTTTTTGGTTTCGAGTATTTCATTGATCTTCTCCGGCTTCCATCTGCCTACACCGACTTCGACAAGAGTGCCGACGATATTTCTGACCATATTATACAGGAAACCATCGCCTTCGACATTAACGTATATCCACTTGTCCTCGTCTGTGACATCACAGCGGAAAATTGTCCGGACGGAACTTTCCCGCCGGTCGGCGGCGGAGGCAAAGGATTTAAAATCCTTTGTCCCAACGAGCAGTTGGGCTGCCCTGTTCATTGCTGCGGCATCAAGTTTCTTCGATATGTGCCAGCACTGATTCAGCCGAAGGACAGGCCGATATCGACCGAGGTAAATCGTATAGCGGTAGAGTTTGCTTTTGACACTGCCGAACAGGTCAAATCCCCCTGGTGCTTCTTCGGCGGACGTCACCACTATTTCGCGAGGGAGCCGGTCGTTGATCGCATCGGTAAAGTTCTCCGTCGGGATGGGCGAGTCGATTTCGAACAGGGCGACCTGCCCCAGGGCGCTTACGCCGGCATCGGTCCGGCTGGCGCCGTGGACGTAAGTTCTGACTCCAACGAGATTCGAAAGAGCCTCAACAAGCTCACCCTGGATGGTTCTTTTGCCCGGTTGTATTTGCCAGCCACTATACCGGCTGCCATCGTACTGCACGGTGAGTTTTATCTTGCGAATAGCCATTTTCTCAAGAATAAAGGAGTCAGAATCCAGAATTCAGAATGATAATATCCAGCGTTTGATTTCTTAATGGTACGGTTATAAGCAGCAAGGACAAACTTATGGGCTTTTTGCCAGACGATTAAATCTTGAAAGTGCCTCGCAGCTTGCCTCATTCTGACTCCTGGCTACTGACTTCTGGATTCTATTCTAAAGCAATTTTTCAGCAATTTGAACAGCGTTAAGAGCGGCACCTTTTCGCAACTGGTCGCCGGCCACCCAGATATTGATGCCGCGGTTCTCAGGGACTGATTCGTCCTGGCGTATCCGACCGACCAGAATATCATCTTTGCCGGAAGCGTCGATCGGCATCGGGAAGCGGTTGTGCTCGCGGTCGTCCAATACCGATACGCCCATAGCGGTGCTCAAAAGGTCTCTTACATAGTCCGGCGTAATCGGATCGGCAAACTCCAGGTTAATGCTCTCGCAGTGCGCCCGGAACACGGGAATACGAATACACGTACAAGTTATCGCAATCTCGGGACAGTCGAATATCTTGCGGGTCTCTTTGACCATTTTCGTCTCTTCCAGATTATATCCGTTCGGCCCGAGCTCAGAATTATGGCTGAAGACGTTAAATGCAATCTGATACGGGAACGCCTTGCAGGTCGGCTTTTTACCGGCCAGAATCTCTCGCGTCTGCTCCTCAAGCTCAAGCATTGCCGACTGGCCCGCTCCGCTGGCGGCCTGGTAAGTGCTGACCACCATTCGCTTGACAGGATTGGCCTTATGCAGCGGCCAGACCGGCACAATCCCGATAATTGTCGAGCAATTCGGATTCGCAATGATACCCTTATTATCCGCGATCTTCTGCGGATTTATTTCCGGAATAACCAGCGGAACTTCCGGATCCATCCTAAAGGCCGAAGAGTTATCCACTACAACCGCACCGGCCTTGACCGCAGCGGGGGCAAATTCTTTGCTCCGCGATGCCCCGGCACTGAATAACGCAATATCAACCCGGCGGAAACTTTTCTTCGTCAATTCTTCAACGATGTAAGTTTTACCCTTAAATTCGATTTTCTTGCCGGCCGACCGGCTGCTCGCCAGCATCTTCAACGAATCGAACGGAAAATCCCGCTCTTCGAGAATTTTCAGAAATTCCTGACCGACCGCGCCGGTCACTCCTGCTATCGCAAGATTACAGCCCATAACTACAAGCTCCTCAAAATCTTATACCCAAACTTAAGGGCAGCCGAACCGGACTGCCCATCAAACTTCTCGGAAAATCACTATCGGCACATTATAGCGTCTCTACCACCAAAATACAACGCTCTTGTCAATATTTTTCGCCACGTCCAACCCGGCTGTGAATTTCTCGTACGCAATACGACATTCAATATTCAGTTACGAGTTTCGCCCGGAGATGTTCGCTGCCATATCGCCGCCATGATGGAAGCTGTGATAATGCAGATGAATACGAATATCGCCGCCGGCATCGCCGCCTGCTCGTTGAAGTGCTTTAGCGCAAGAACCGTTCCCAAGCCCGCGTTTTGCATCCCAATGTCGATAGCCAGCGTCCGCCTGCGGCGGACGTCCATTCGAAAGGCCACCCCCACGCCGTAGCCAGCCAGCATCCCGCCGATGTTCAAAACGATCCCCGCCGCCAAGATAACGCCCGTCACATGTACGAGATACTGTTTGTTCAGAGCGATCACCAGCGAGCAGATGAAGATAATAAACGTAATCGAGATCGCGGGAAATACCGGCAGAATCCTGTCGATTCTCTCTTTCAGGTAATGCCTCACGCCGAATCCGACGAACAACGGCACAATCACCATTTTCATAACACTGACCACCATATCCAGGAATGGAATTTCCAGCATTGACCCCGCTAATAGAAATGTCAGGCCCGGCGTCAGTACTGGGCACAACAACGTCGTGACGGTCGTCAACGAAACCGAATAGGCCGCATCGGCCTTGGCGATGTAGCTGAGCACGTTGCTGGACATCGCCCCGGGCGCGGCGCCGGTCAGGATTAGCCCGACCGCAATCTCCGGCGGCAAGCCAAACAGCTTCGCCACGGCAAACGCGCCGAACGGCATGACGGTGAATTCGGTGACCGTCCCGATCAGGATAAGGACCGGTTTTTGAACGATGCGTTTGAAATCCTCGATTTGCAGCACAGCCCCGATCCCGAACATGGTCAGCGCAAAGAACCAGTCCATATAGCTCTTCAAAGCCACAAACGGCCCCGGCAAAAAATACGCCGCCACACCAAACAAAACCACCCAAACCGCGAAGTACTTCGTATAAAAGGACAGTATCTTCTTCAACATAGAACAAAGTATAAAGCTCTACCACCCTACCGACAATATCAAAAGTGCCCGACTCCAAGTGCTTTATAGAATCATAGGTTCATAAATCCGTTGACTTCCCGCTTTCGAGGAGTATTCTTAATTTATGATTTATTCTCTGTGGAGACTACATGGCTCAAAAATCCAAGATTGAATGGACTGAATCTACCTGGAATCCTGTCACCGGATGTACAAAAATCAGCGACGGCTGCAAGAACTGCTACGCTGAACGGATGGCCTTACGTCTAAAGGCTGCAGGAAGTCCTAACTACGCCAATGGTTTCCACGTTACCCTTCACGAGCACGCTCTTGAAATTCCATTACGCTGGAAGCGATCCCGCGCAATTTTCGTCAATTCGATGAGCGACCTTTTTCATAAGGATGTTCCTTTCGATTTCATCTCGAAAGTCTTTGACGTTATGCGCCGAGCTTCTCAACACCGATTCCAGATACTAACGAAACGTTCTGAGCGTCTGCTCGAACTCAGCGCCAGACTCTCGTGGCCGGAGAACGTATGGATGGGCGTAACCGTTGAGAATGCCGATTGTACATACCGCATAGACGATCTGAGAGAAACCGACGCGGCCATAAAATTTATTTCCTTCGAGCCGCTTTTGGGGCCAATCTCCAGCATAAATCTTGAAGGTATAGATTGGTCCATTGTCGGCGGCGAGTCAGGGCCTAAAGCGAGACCAATGAAGCCGGAATGGGCTACAAATATACGCGATCAATCTCTTGCCGTGGGCGTCCCCTTCTTCTTCAAACAATGGGGCGGTGTAAACAAGAAGAAAAGAGGCAGAGTATTGGAAGGTCGAACATGGAACCAGATTCCACAAACCTCGATTTTTCAGGAGCTAAGCCATGTTTGAATTGCCAAAGCCCCAAAATGACGGTCTTTATACTCCAACCGTTGGGAAACAGTCCTCCGACAAACACTACTTCTTAACGAGATATATAGACATCTTTACCACAGCAATGACAGGTAAATGGAAAGGCCTTCACTACATAGACCTTTTTGCTGGTGCAGGAATCGAGAAACTGCGAGGGTCTGAAGAACTGCGCTGGGGCTCACCGATGATTGCCGCAAACGCCCCCAAAGCCTTTGATAGACTACATCTCTGTGAGCTAAATCCGCGAAAGTTTCAGGCCCTTCAGAAACGAGTAACCGAAACAAGACCTGATTCGCAAATCGTGAAAGGCGATGCAAACAAAGAGGTGCACAACATCACAAAAGAAATACCCCGAGGCACTCTGTCGCTTGCTTTTCTTGATCCGTATAGCCTTCAGATTGATTTTGAAACATTGCGGGTGCTTGCAGCGAAACAAGCTGATTTGATCATATTCTTCCCCGACAGATTAGATATTCTGCGTAACTGGAAACACTATTACTATAGTAATCCGAATTCGAAGCTTGACCACCACTTAGGTTTGGGCTCCGGTTGGCGCCCTGTTTTGGAAAATGCCCCCCCGGACAACCGTGCGGAGATCCTCAGAAAGTTCTATGCGGAGCGAATTAAGCAAAAACTGGGATATCAACATGTTGAGCACGAACGCATACCAAGCCAGGGGCATCCTCTGTACTATCTCATTTTCTGCTCCAGGAGTGAAGTCGGTGCCAAGTTCTGGCGTAAAATCTCCTGGAACAAACCAGGCGGGCAGAGAACGTTCCACTTTGATTGACCTTTCTCAGAGCATGGCTTGCACTTTGATAGGTATTTCGCGTTCAGGACTAAGACCGGAGCTGCACCGAATTCAAACCAGAATATCTTTGTAGTCGGCGCAGAATTTTTTTCTTTTGCATGGGGGGCAGTGGGTGCCTCTCCAGATGTTATCGAATTGCTCCATGACTTTTCCGATTATTGCCGCATCGTCGGTAATGATGCCGGACTCGAAGTTTCTTTTGTGCTCGCTTTTTGCGCCCATGCCGGCACCGGTAAGATTTGCACTGCCGGTATATGCAAAGCTACCGTCAATAACCACGGCTTTGAGATGAACTCTCGGGCACAAGATTCGTTCCATGCCGGCTATTAAATTCGGGTATTTATCGAAATCATCACGAAAAGCCGGCCCCGGCTCCTTGGCGTGCAGCAGTCTGATCTCTACCTGTCTTTTGATCAGATCGGACAGTATCTCGAGAAAAGGCACCATTCCGCCGCCCTTATCTACGTGAAGGTCCTTCAAATCGGACGTCGCTATCCAGAGAAACTTGCGGGCCTTGCCAATTCGGCCGCAAATCACCTTCTCGTATATATCCCTGTCTGTAATGAATTCAAGCATTCCGGGTGAATCCGAACCTCAATCAATCGTCCATGCGATCTCATTTTACCGGCGAACTAAGCGCGATGCAATGCGACATTCTAAATCCGGAATAAAGCTGGGGAACTACTCGTGAAAAAAACTTAAAGACTGTTTTGGTTTGATTTATTGCTGCTTTTACGATTTCTCTGAGGGCTGATTATGAGTCTCCTGGTCATGCTGTTCTCCGGATTTTTCCTCCTTCCCGGCCTGGGGCTCTTTCTCCTGCTGTTTTTCAGACTCCTTTTTCTCGGACTTTTCGCGTTGGATTGCGTCGTATATTTCTCTACGATGAACCGGTATACTCTTTGGAGCTGTTATACCAAGACGAACCTTATCACCACGAACATCAACGATTATAATCTCGACATCGTCGCCGATCATAATTGACTCATCTCTTTGTCTGCTTAGAACCAACATGGTTAACTCCTTTTGCTGGCTGGCTTTATTGTACTATATATTACGTTAATTTCCAGCCAACTGTTCGTCCTTTTGCTCCTCAATGCGATTTATATACTCTTGTTTAATAAATACTTAGCTTAAAACCGCATCAATCAACAACTCTTTGACACAAATATATTTCGGCTAATTTCGAGACCAAAAACAACCACTTTTATCTTTTTTTGGTTAATTAAGACTAAATTTAACGTTTTAGAAGTATATGTACTTTGGATACAAGCACTTAGGTAAAACAAAAGACATGAAAAAAAAGATATGTTAT
>Ga0315288_10003149_pt1 | contig 21049 bp, 18 predicted proteins | sample YL17G11_20_MG_FD_203454 | JGI IMG/M metagenome (GOLD analysis project Ga0315288, IMG submission 203454) | Sediment microbial communities from Yellowstone Lake, YNP, Wyoming, USA - YL17G11_20 | ecosystem: Environmental > Aquatic > Freshwater > Lake > Sediment | place: USA: Wyoming | collected...
CGCTTTGCTAAGCTCAAAAACTTGGTCGAAGGACGATTTAATAGTTTATGCACTCAAACTTTCTTTTTGAGAGTTTGATCCTGGCTCAGGATGAACGCTGGCGGCGTGGATAAGGCATGCAAGTCGAGCGAGTCCCGCAGCAATGCGGGACGAGCGGCAAACGGGTTAGTAACGCGTAGGTAACTTACCCTGAAGTCTTGAATAATCCCGCGAAAGCGGGACTAATACAAGATGGAAATGCGGGGACGCAAGTCATTCGCATTTAAAACCTTAACGCAAGTTAGGGCGCTTCAGGAAAGGCCTGCGTCCTATCAGCTAGTTGGTGAGGTAACGGCTCACCAAGGCGATGACGGGTAGGGGGACTGAGAGGTCGGCCCCCAACATCGGAACTGAGACACTGTCCGGACTCCTACGGGAGGCTGCAGTCAAGAACCTTCCCCAATGGGCGAAAGCCTGAGGGAGCGACGCCGCGTGTATGAAGAAGCTCTTCGGAGTGTAAAATACTTTTATAGGGGAACAATTTTTGAGCGTACCCTATGAATAAGGGGTTCCTAAACTCGTGCCAGCAGGAGCGGTAATACGAGTACCCCAAGCGTTATCCGGAATTACTGGGCGTAAAGCGTCTGTAGGGGGTTTTAATAGTCTTGTGTTAAATTTTGGGGCTCAACTCCAAAACCGCGCAGGAAACGTTAAAACTAGAGGGTGTAAGAGGCTGATGGAACCTACGGTGTAGGGGTGAAATCCGTTGATATCGTAGGGAACACCAAAGGCGAAGGCATTCAGCTAGCGCATCCCTGACCCTGAGAGACGAAAGCGTGGGGAGCAAAAAGGATTGCTCGCAATATGACTGAATTATTTTTAGAGACTCCGGTTTAGATAAACAATACTCGCTCGGAGGCGGGAACCCTCCAACTTATTTCATGGCGTCGGGCTCCCTTCCTCCTCGCTTCGTTTGTTTAAAACTAAACCTCCGTCATAAAAATAATTCAGTCATATTGCTCCGCCTAGGGTAGGCGGAAATGTAGTCCCCGAAGCACATAAATTTTTTATGTGCTCGGTAAAACTTAGCTATTTGCTGGAAAGTCCGGTTAGAATCCGGCACTACTTGATCAATAAAAGGAGGTTCTATGGATTCACAAGAGTTTTCAGATAAATTTCTTTTTCTTTGTGGTAATTGCAATAAGACGAACGAAATGAAAGAATTGAAAAAGGAAGCAGATGGAGAAATAGAGAAATTCTGTTGTTCCAATTGCGGTCAGCCCCTTTTAATTAATAAAGGGGGAAAGCTCGGCCTTGGAAAATGCGGAGGCGCAATCATTGATAAGTAAAAAAGTGTCCGGTGCGGACAACCAGCAGGGAAGTCGCCGCAGTGGCGACCCCTCAGAGACTATACGCTGAGGGTGCTCGTTAAATTGAAATTCAGTTGCGCAAAAGTTTGTAAACCAAACTTTTGCGCATATCTAAATTTATCGAAGCGCTATGATATAGTCCGAACCTTGCAGCGATGCAAGGAACTAAACAGAAATGTTTTAGTCCGTAATAATTTTGGAATTTGAGATTTGGAATTTATTTAGAAATTCGGATTTAGAAATTAGAAATTCCAATTTTGTTACGCAGTAACAAAATTGTAGATACCCTTGTAGTCCACGCCCTAAACGATGCAGACTGGCTATTTGAAGTATCGACCCTTCAAGTGGCGAAGCTAACGCGTTAAGTCTGCCGCCTGGGAAGTACGGCCGCAAGGCTAAAACTCAAAGGAATAGACGGGAACTCGCACAAGCGGTGGAGCATGTGGTTCAATTCGACAACAAACGAGGAACCTTACCAGGGCTTGAAATCCTAACGAAGTCTGCTGGAAACAGCCGACGTCTCACAAGGACGTTAGGACAGGTGCTGCACGGTTGTCGTCAGCTCGTGGCGTGAGCTGTTCTCTTAAGTGAGGAAACGAGCGCAACCCCCATGCTGCGTTACAAGTGTCGCAGCAAACTGCCTCGGACAACGGGGAGGAAGGTGGGGATGACGTCAAATCAGCGTGGCCCTTTGATGCCCTGGGCTACACACGTGCTACAATGGCCGGTACAATGGGTTGCTAAGTCGTAAGACGGAGCTAATCCCATCAAAACCGGTCCCAGTTCGGATTGAGGGCTGCAACCCGCCCTCATGAAGCCGGAATCGCTAGTAATCGCGGATCAGCCATGCCGCGGTGAATACGTTCTCGAGTTTTGTACTCACCGCCCGTCACTTCAAGGAAGCCGGGAATACCGGAAACACCCGTTAGGGTATCAAGGTAGGCTCGGTGACAGGGAAGAAGTCGTAACAAGGCATCCGTAGGGGAACCTGTGGATGGATCACCTCCTTTCTAGATTTTTTTATCCCGACTTTAGTCGAGGATGCGAATCTGGAATGTGTCGATAGTCCCGCATTTGCGGGATTAGCCACGCAGTCGGCTCAAAATTCTGCGGTTGATAATAGCACAACCCAAAAGAATCTATTTTCGGGACAGCTACAAGGAACTAAATAACAAAAAGCTCTTGATTAAAAGGGCTTTTTTGTTTAATATATTATTTATAGGGGCGATTAGCTCAGTTGGTTAGAGCGCGTCACTGATAATGACGAGGTCCGAGGTTCGACTCCTCGATCGCCCACCAAATATTTTTTAAATTTCTCCCCCTTTCTAAAGGGGAATTAAGGGGGATTTTAAATCCTCCCTAACCCTCCTTTAAAAAGGAGGGGATTTAATAAAAAGGGCCGATAGCTCAGCTGGTAGAGCACCACATTTGCAATGTGGGGGTCTGGGGTTCGAATCCCCATCGGTCCACTATGCCCAAAAATCACCAAAATTTATTGACCGAGAAACAGCAGGAAAAGCTGTATTCGATACATCATATGCATCATGTTGTGACTGCCAAAGGTATAATTCATCAAGAATTGCACCACTGTTTTTTGTTTGAAAAGAAAAATATGCAAGGCAAAAAATATTCAATTTCACATTTGATTTTTAATGAAGAATTATATCATGTTTTGAATAAAAATTCTGGAAAAATTTTATATGATCACCTGGATAACCCGATAAGAATTTCCGAAAAGGACTTTAATGGAAAAAATTGCTCATTTATTGATGTTGGCTGATTTAAACACGAAAGCTTGACTATCTCGTCTCTAAATAGTATAATCAGAAATCACAATTTCTGATTTTTTGTTCTCAAAAAATTGAATAAAGGAGGCACAAAATGGCTATCAATGATTGGAAAGGCATTATGGATTGTCCAGTGGTAGACGTCGAAAAAGGTTGGAATTTTGAAAAGCTGGAGCATATTTTGCAAAACGCAATCGTAGGAACATCAAGTGCTGCTTGCGTTCTGGATGTTGAAATGCGAAGAAAAAATAAAACCCGATGGTATGCATCACCACACTCTTTTGAGCTTGAATCAGAAATTTTTATGGGGCTTTCTGGCGGAATAGACAGCACCTTCTGCCTGTCCCAAATAAAGAACAAATTGTTTTTCGAAGAAGGAGGACAAGGCATCAGGACCTATACCATTGGACCACACAAAGAATATCCTGATATCAAATATGCCCTGGCAATCTCAATCTTATTTGACACCAATCATCACGAACTCATTTTAGACGAAAAGGCACGAGCTGAAAATTTAAATGAATTCAATAGTATTTTTCCCGAACCTCGTTACCCCGGCGATGACGCCGTTTATCGTCTTTTCAAAGAACTTAAAAAAGATGATTGTTATGCGGCTATATGCTGCGATGGAATTGACGAACTGCTCGGAGGATATTGGCCGCACCAGGTAGCAGCCAGAGAAGGAAGGGAAAAATTAATTGAAACTTTCAAAAAGTTCTGGGCAGAGCTTTTCACAGCTCATTTGGCCCCACTACAAAGAACGGCTGATCATTTCGGGATAAAATTATTTTTTCCATATCTCCAGCGTTCAGTCGTCGAATACATCAGCCATATTCCTGTTCTTGACCGGTGCCCCGTTTTTACTCACGGGAAAGAGCCTCTGCGCAAAATCGCGGAAAAACACATTCCCGTACAAATTATTTGGAGGGGCAAGCGAGGCTTTGGTCAGGCGCTTGACCCGTGGCCTCAATAAGGTTCGTTCATCGCGCCTTGGCGAAAAAATTTCGCCAAGGCGCATTTTCATTAACACTTCTTTTATTTGCCAAACTCTCAATTTCCCGATAAAATACTATAAAATAATCTTTAAGCAAAAAATATGCTTTCAAAAACCCTCAAAAACTTTTTAGATAAAAATAAAATCAAATACGAATTAATTGAACACCGGACGGTTTATACGGCGCTGGATAAGGCGGCGACGCTGAGGGTTAAACCGGCGATAGTGGGTAAAACCGTGATTGTTTCGCTGGATAATAAAAATCTCGCCCTTGGTTTAATTCCTGCCAATAAAAACTTACATAAACAAAAAGTTTTGACTGCCTTCAATAAACTACGACAAAAAGTAGACGAAAAAAATTATAAAAAAATAGACTTTGCGACCGAAAAATGGATGAAGGTAAATATTAAAGGAGCAAAGCTTGGCACCACGCCGCCATTTGGAGTTTTATATAAACTGCCCTTTTTTATAGATAGTTCGTTAGCCAAACAATCAAAAATCATTGTGAATGGCGGCGAATACGAACTCTCACTAAAATTATCGCCCGCTAGTTTGTTAAAATTGAATCCGAATACTTTAAAGGGTAATTTTTCGATGGCAAAGAAATGACCCCCCCCCACGGGGTCATCCCGGGCTTGACCCGGGATCCAAAAATTAAAATCTGGATTCTCGCTTTCACTCGCCTCGCTGGAGCTTCGGCGAAGCGGACGGGAATGACAAATAAATTATGCTTAAGCTTATCGCCAGTATTATAATAGCCTTAAACGTGGTGGTGAATTTTTTTCTGGCTAGTTCGAATCTGACCAAAGACGCTTCCAAAAACGAAGCGCCTTTATTGTTTGCGCCCACGCCGGCGATGAAACAGATAGCCAGCCCCGAGCCAACAGCGACCAAAGAAAATCGAGCTATTCAATTTTATCAATTGCCTTTGCAAGCCGATACTTATTTAATCACGCAGTTCCTGCCGGTTTTTCCCTTACGTAATTGGAATGTTGGCGACCCAGAAATTCAAGCCCATACAGCTTTAGTTTATGATTCCGCGCACCAGGAAATTCTTTATCAAAAAAATGATTTATATGAACAGCGCCCCATCGCCAGCTTAACAAAATTAATGACGGCGCTCGTTGTTTTAGAAAACGCCGATTTAAATTCAATTTTTAAAATCAGCCAAAACGCGGTGCAGACCGAAGGCGAAATGGGAAATTTAAGAGTGGGAGAGGAGCTTGTTGTCAAATCGCTTCTTTACGCGCTCCTGGTTAATTCCAGTAACGATGCGGCCGTGGCTTTGGCCGAAAATATACCGTTCCCGCCAAGCGAAGAGACAGAACAAAAATTTATTGAGCTGATGAACAAAAAAGCCGCTAGCCTAAATCTGAAAAATACTTATTTTGTTGACCCTTCCGGCCTGAGCGCGGAAAATTATTCCTGTGCCTGGGACATTTCTGTCATGCTGCAGGAAGTACTGAAATATCCGATATTGGAAGAAATAATGCAAACCAAAGAAATAGATTTGTATTCCATTGACGGCAAATTCAATCATCATTTGATTAATACCGATAAGCTCTTGGGGGCTGTCCCTGAAATTATCGGCGGCAAAACGGGTTACACCGAAGAAGCAGGGAACTGCATGACCGCCGCTTTCAGGTCGCCAAGCGGTCAGGGCATGACCATCACTGTCCTGATGGATTCGCCCGACAGGATTGCAGAAACAAAAACATTGTTTGAATGGACAAAAAAGGCGTTTTTATGGTAAAATGACAATAACTCATCTGCACTGATGATTTATTGTCATCCTGAACGAAGCGAAGGATCCCGTCGTATTACAGCTATCCTCGAGATTGCTTCGCTTTGCTCGCAATGACATTTTTTAGTTATGCCTGACTTTTTTCAAATCGCTCGCATCTTAGTCTTAGCCTCTTTATCGTTCATAGTGGCCTTTGTATTAACGCCGCTTTGGACTCACTACCTTTATAAATGGCGGCTGGGCAAGCAAATCAGAAATGAGGGTGCGCCGATATATCAGCAAATGCACGAAAAAAAGGCCGGCACGCCAACCATGGGCGGACTTTTAATTTGGCTGACGGTTCTAATTTTGGCAATACTTTTTTGGGGATTAAATAAATTGGGTATTGATTCGCTAATCGGCAAAATGAATTTTCTAAGTCGTGGACAAACTTTTTTACCGCTGGGCGCCCTGGTTGCCTCAGCCATCGTCGGTCTGGCTGACGACTTGATGGGTGTCTTTAAAATCGGCTCAAAAGGCGGCGGTTTAAAAATGCGCCACCGTTTAATTATTTATACCATAATTGCGGCTTTCGGCGCCTGGTGGTTTTATTCAAAATTGGATTGGAGCGTTATTCACATACCATTTGTAGGAAATTTTGATGTCGGTATCTGGTATATTTTGATATTCATTTTTATTTTAGTGGCCACTTCTTTTTCGGTTAATGAAACCGACGGTCTTGACGGTTTGGCTGGTGGGACGCTGCTAACCGCTTTTGGGGCATATGGTGTCATCGCTTATGCTCTGGGCCATTATGATTTGGCGGCTTTTTGTGGTGTGATTATTGGGGCACTACTGGCTTTTTTATGGTTCAATATCCATCCCGCCAGATTTTTCATGGGTGATACTGGCGCTATGTCGCTGGGTGTGACGCTCGGAATCATCGCTATGCTGACCAATCAGTTTTTACTTTTGCCGCTGATCGGGTTCATATTAGTGATTGAATCCGGTTCGGTTATAATTCAGGTTTTGTCAAAAAAACTTCGCGGCAAAAAAATATTTTTATCCGCACCAATCCATCACCATCTGGAAGCCAAGGGTTGGCCTGAAACCAAAGTCACCATGCGTTTCTGGATTATTTCCTGGATAATGGCCGTTCTGGGACTGATTATCGCGTTTTTGGATAGATTCTATTTATAAAATCAAAGTTTAAATTTCAAATATAAAAATGAATAACAGTAATGAAAAATTAAATAATAATTCCATAAAGTTTGAAAGGGCAACGCGCGCCATAAGTTTAATAAAAGCACTATCAATTATTTTAGGAATAATTGATCTTTTAATCATAATCTTTGTTTATACGCGTAGTCCGCAAGAATTATCAGGAGAAGGAGGTCTTGCCGTCTTATTCTTTATTTTTCTACCTATTTTATTTAATGTAATCGCCTTGCCTCTCCTTTTGCTTTATTATCTGAAGAATAAACACCGAATTAAACCATTAAGTAAAGCGGTTTTAATTTTAGTTAAAATCGTTCTCATTATTTTTATTCTTTCTTTAATAATAATTCTGATAAAAGAATTTTTACGTTTTTAATAAATTCACATGCAATTATCTGATTTTAAAGACAAAAAAATAACCGTGATGGGTATTGGGCTTCACGGCGGGGGAGTCGGGGTGATTAAATTTTTGGCGTCGCAGGGCGCAAAAGTACTAGCGACCGATTTGCGCTCGGCGGACGAGCTTAAAGAATCGCTGGAAAAATTGAAAGATTTACCCGCTTCGCCGAATCGAGGCGAGCCAATTGAATTTGTCTTGAGTAAACACCGAATTGAGGATTTTACCGAAACCGACATGATAATAAAAAATCCCGGCGTGCCCGAAGATTCCGAATTCCTCAAGGCGGCTCGCGACAAAAAAATACCGGTTGAAAGCGACATCGGCATCTTTTTTGAACTTTGCCCGGCGCCAATCATCGGCATCACCGGCACCAAAGGCAAATCAACGACGGCGGCGCTGCTGGCTGAAATTTTAAAAAAGAAATTTCCTCAGGTGATTTTAGCCGGCAATATCCGTTCCTCAGTTTTGGAAAAACTGACCGAAATTACAAAAGATTCCATCGTAATTTTAGAGCTTTCTTCCTGGCAGCTGGCTGATGCTAAAGAACATAAAATCAGCCCAGCTGTGGCGATTGCGACCAACATCTTAGCCGACCACCTTAATCGTTATAAAAGCCCTGAAGATTATGTTGCCGACAAAAAACTTATTTATAAATTTCAGACCTCCAAGGATTATCTTTTTTTGAACTACGCTGACCCGATTCTGAAAGACTTTGCCGCTGAAGCTAAATCCAGAGTTTATTTTTTCAGCGCGGCGGGCGACGAGCTTTTAGCGAGCGAGCTGCCCAAGCTCAAGCAAGAACCGAGGCTCGGCGCCTACGCCAAGGGCGATAAAATCTTTTTTGGCGCCAATCAAGAAAAAATTTGCACTTTAAAAGATATCAAATTATTTGGTCTCCATAATTTGAGTAATATTTTAGCCGCCGTCTCCATGGCTAAGCTTTACGACATTGCGAATCAAAAAATAAAACTAGCTCTGCAAAAATTTGAAGGATTGGAAGGAAGAACACAATTAGTGGCAGAAATCAATGGCGTCAAATATATTAACGATACAACTGCCACCGATCCTGACGCAGCCATTGCCGCTATCAATACAATTGAACATCAAAATCAGTCAAAAGACGACGCAGCAACAAAAAAACATATAATCTTAATTTCCGGTGGCGCTGATAAAAATTTAGATTTTGCGCAAATGGGAAAAGCTGTCAGTGAAAAATGTAAATTAGCAATGCTACTGCCCGGTACTGCCACAGTAAAAATAAAAAAAGCGCTTAACCCAGAATTTCCCATAAACCGTGCGCCCGATATGGCTAAAGCTGTTGTGCTGGCTTCCAAAATCGCCAAAGCGGGTGATACGGTATTGCTTTCTCCCGGCTGCGCCAGTTTCGGCTTGTTCAGGCATGAATTTGAAAGAGGAGAAGCTTTCAATGCCGCTGTAGCAACATTAAAAAAACTCAAAAATTAAAATGAATTTTGTGTTTATCTTTTTAACCAAGAGCAAAATAAGAAAGTGAATTTCCATAAATATCGACAAAATATCAATAAATATTTACTAATATCAATTGCTGTTTTCGTTATTTTATTTAATTCCTTTTTCCTGATTCACAATTCAGCCCGGGCCGATATCACCACCGGCTTAGTGGGTTATTGGAAGTTTGATGAAGGCAGCGGCACCACGGCAACGGATTCTTCGGGCAATAATAATATCGGTACGCTGACTAACGGCCCAACTTGGACAACGGGAAAAATCGGCGAGGCATTAAGTTTTGACGGAGTAAATGATTACGTAAATGCTGGTAAAAATACATCAATTAACAATCTGGGACCGTTGACTTATTCAGCCTGGGTATATCCTAAAGCTTCTTCTAAATTTCAAATTTTGAACAAAAGATATAGGTCTCTTTATTTAGACAGCACCTATGGTAATCCTCTTGGACTAGTATTTTTTGTGTCAACCAATAACCAGAATATGATTCCATACTGTACCGCCAGACCAATCCAATTAAATGCTTGGACTCACGTTGCCGTTGTCTGGAATGGAGTAATAGGTGCTAGTACGACTGGAAAATTCTATGTAAACGGCGTCTCTTGCAACTTTTCCGGCAATCTTGGTGTTGGTACTACGTATTCAGATGTATCTATGGATCAAGCAATCGGAGCTTCTAACGACGGTGGATCTTTCAGTGAATTTTTTAATGGGAATATTGACGAAGTCCGCATCTATAACCGCGCTTTAAGCACCGGTGAGATAACAGAACTATATAACTACACAGGCGGCTCGCCAACACCAACCCCAAGCAATACGCCTTCGCCAACTCCTTCTTCAACTCCTTCGCCAACGCCAATTCCCGACACCACGCCTCCGATCATCTCCAATAGCTCTCCTTCCGGTACACTATCAGCCGGCACAACCCAAACTACAATGTCTGTTTCAACCAACGAAAACGCGACCTGCAAATATTCTACTTCTGCCAGCACAGCTTATGGCTTAATGGCAAACATGTTCTTAACCACCGGAGGCACCAACCACTCATCTACCATTACCGGCCTCTCAAACGGACAAAACTATAATTACTACATTAGATGCCAAGACAATTCCAGTAACGCGAACGCAAGCGATTACGCACTAACATTTTCCGTGGCCCCGAGCGGAGGAGGAACAATTACTGCTGCTTCCTGTTCTTACGCTGATGTGTCCGCGGCGATCACGAATATCGCCAGAGGCGGAACAGTCATAGTTCCTGCCGGCTCTTGCACCTGGTCATCAACCCTCAACATCACAAAAGGGTTGACTCTTGCGGGGGCGGGAGCGGACGTTACTACTATTACCCGCTCTGGGAATATAATTATATGGACCCCGGATGCCCCGGCACGGGCAAGACATGAAACACTGAAGATTACCGGGTTTACCTTTGACGGAAATGGCAACACTACACCCGGCATGATTTACTGTTCCAATACCTCAGATATTACCTATATCGCAATCGGCAACAACAAGTTCAAAAACTCTACCGCTTCGGCAGTGAAAGTAGTAGGTACGGTGTATGGAGTTGTTTATTCAAATAGCTTGATAGATGTAAATATAATATGTGGTATCTTTGGAACTGGAGGGGTCCATGGTGACGGGGAATCACAATGGGCCAATAATGTGAGAGAATACGGAACCGCAAACAATCTCTATTTCGAGGACAACACCTTCTCTTATACCCAAAACGGTGTGCCGGGCTGGACAGAGAGCGGGCATGGAGGAAGAGTAGTATTCCGGTATAATACCTGGGATGCCACCAATACCGTGGGTCAGGAATACTGGGATATACACGGGCTCCAATATTGCCCGTCGGCTCAACAATATTCGACAATGGTGGCCGAATATTACGGAAATATGATTACCAATACCAGCGCTTATCGTTGGATATTGCACCGTGGAAGTTGGCTGATGATGTTCAATAATCGTCTGGTTGGAGGTTCCAGCAACCCCAATATTGGCATAGGACAGTATTCTTGTGACGAATGTGCAGCAGGAAGAGAAGGGTATACTCAGCACGTTAATAATACTTATGTCTGGAATAATACGGTAAGTGGGACCAGACAAGATATACACGTTCAGTTAGATTATTGTAACGACAGAACCAACGGTTGCGCTGGGTTTCCTATTTATACCATTACAGAGAACAGGGATTTCTACAATTATAATCCATCCTTCGACGGAACGGCAGGTATCGGTTGCGGGCCAGTTGCGCCAACCATGAATTGTACAACTGGAGTCGGTTATTGGGTAACGAATGCAGCTTCGTGCTCCACGCCGCCTGGCACGATGGCCGACATGAAGACATATACTCAAGCAGGGAAGTTTTATAAATGTACATCAACCAATATTTGGACACCATATTATACTCCCTACACCTACCCGCATCCATTAAGATCAGATGCCGGTACCCCCAATACCACCCCACCCGCCGCACCGACGGGGGTGGTAGTGAATTAAAAAAATTAAAACGAAAAATGAAGTTTCGCCCACCCGACTATATTTTATTAATCATTATCAGCATACTAGTTATTTTTGGTTTAATTATGGTTTCCTCGGCCAGCGTGGCAGTCTCTCAAGAAAATTATCATCAAAGTTATTATTATCTAAAAAATCAAATTTGGCGCGGTTTGGTACCCGGCTTAATATTTGGCTTGATTGCTTTTTTTATCCCTTATCGCTGGTGGAAAAAAATGGCGTTACCGCTTTTTGTTGTTACTATTTTAGCGCTGATTGCCGTGTTTGTTCCAAAAATCGGAGTAGCCTACGGCGGAGCGCGCCGCTGGCTGAACTTGGGTTCATTTTCGCCGCAACCCTCGGAGTTCCTTAAATTAACTTTCGTCATCTATTTGGCCGCCTGGCTGGCCAGTAAAGAAAAAGCAGTAAAAAATTTCGCTGAAAGTCTGGTGCCTTTTGCCATATTAATCGGCCTGGTGGCGATTTTGCTCTTAATGGAGCCGGATATCGGCTCGTTAGGCGTGATCGGCTTTACTGCTTTGATGGTTTATTTTTTGGCCGGCGCCAAAATATCTCATTTAAGTTTAATAGGAATCGGGGCAATGGCACTGTTTTGGCTTCTGACCAAGTTTTTTACTCATGCTTCAAATCGTTTTCAGGTCTTTTTGCATCCCGAGCTTGATCCTTATGGCATCGGCTATCAGGTTAATCAGGCATTGCTGGCGTTGGGTTCGGGAGGGATTTTTGGTTTAGGACTGGGTCAAGGCTTGCAGAAATTTAAATATCTGCCTCAGCCAGCCAGCGATTCAATTGTTGCGGTGATTGGCGAGGAGCTCGGCTTTATTGGTTTGACTTGCTTGTTGTTGTTATTTTTAGCTCTCGCCTGGCGCGGTTTTAAAATTGCTCGCGATGCTCCCGACATATTCGGCAAACTTTTGGCCGGCGGCATTACCAGTTGGTTGTTAATTCAAGCTATAATTAATATTGCGGCCATTAGTGGTTTGCTCCCTTTGACCGGCATCACGATGCCTTTTATTTCTCTAGGTGGCTCGTCTTTAGCTATCACCTTAATTTCTATGGGAATTTTATTGAATATATCTAAATATAGTACGAAATAAATCCTAAATCCAAAATACTAATTTCTAAACAAATCCTAAATCCAAATGTCAAAATTCAAAACGTTTTGAATTTTGGATTTTGAAAATTTAATATTGTTTAGGATTTAGATATTTGAATTTATAATTTAAAATTATGCACATCGTTCTAACTGGCGGCGGCACCGGGGGACACCTTTACCCGATTATCGCCATAACCAGAGATATAAAAAATTTAATTCAGCAAAATAGTTCCCAGCTGCCCCAAAGTGTAGCGTCATCCGTTGAATTTATGTTCATCGGTCCGCCGAGCATCGGCGAGCAAGATCTCGTCAAAGAAGGAATTTCCCACAAAACAATTCTGGCCGGCAAAATTCGCCGCTACGCCTCGCTGCAAAATATTTTAGATATGATAAAATTGCCGCTGGGATTTTTACAATCGCTCTGGCAGCTTTTCGTTTTTATGCCCAATGCGGTCTTCAGCAAAGGTGGTTATGGCAGCGTGCCGGTTGTTTTGGCGGCTTGGGTTTATCGGATTCCGGTTTTAATTCATGAATCAGATTCAATACCGGGTTTAGCCAATAAATTTTGCGCCAAATTTAGCAAAAGAATTGCCATCTCTTTCATGGACGCGGCTCAATATTTCCCGAAAGAAAAAACCGCTCTTACCGGGAACCCGGTGAGGTCCGGCATCTTTGACGGTTCAAAAGATGAAGCCAAAAGAATTTTTGGCTTAAGCGGTATTAAACCCGTACTTTTGTTTTTGGGAGGCAGTCAGGGTGCGCAGGCGCTTAACGATGTTATTTTTAGTTCGCTGCCAAATTTGCTATTGCGCTGCGAAATAATCCATCAATGCGGTGAAGGCAATTATGAGTCGCTCAAACAGATGATAAAACCTCAAACGTCTGCGGGTTATTTTCTTTTTCCGTTTTTAAATGAAGAGCAAATGCGCCATGCCTACGCCGTCGCGGACTTGGTGATTTCGCGAGCCGGAGCAGGCTCTATTGCCGAAATTGCGAGTTTGGGTAAACCTAGCATCATAGTCCCTTTGCCCAATTCTGCGGCCGACCATCAGGTGAAAAACGCGTTGGAATACGCTAAATTTGGCGCTACACTGGTTTTAGAACAAATGAATTTAACGCCCAATCTTTTGCAAAACCGCATCTTTGCGCTGCTGGATAATCCTGATTTGCTGAAAAAAATGTCGGAAAACGCTTTGAAATTCAACCCGCCCGACGCCGCCACCAAAATCGCGCAGGAAGTTTTGAGTATTGCGAAGGGGTAAAATAAAATTTTCAATTTCCAATTTTCAATCAATTTTTAAATTTTAAATTAAAAAAATAAAAAAATGTGGATGGAATTTTTTCCACCCACAGGCAAAGACTGCTACATTTTACTATTTTGTATCATCGCTGACCGCCTTACAAAGAATATTTCTGAAAAAAGGTATTTTTAAAAGAATGACCGGGAGGAGACTAAAAAGCTTTTTGTTAAAAATCAACAAAAAATCCACCAAAAAAGCGGAGCATATCCCGATAACCGTGGCAACAAGGATGTTATCGGAAAACAAATAAACCACGATACAGACAAAAGCTCCAAAAGCGACCGAAATACCCGCTATTATTCTCCCCAGGGCTTCCGCCAACGCACCCTTATTTTCCATAGATCCCTCCTTTTCTAAAAGAATAGTTTATCATATGACGCATTCCAAAAACAATCAAGTCCGCACTCGTTTTGCACCTAGCCCCACTGGTTTTTTGCATATCGGCTCTTTACGCACGGCGCTATATACCTATCTTTTTGCCAAACAAAATGGCGGGCAGTTTGTGCTGCGTCTGGAAGATACGGATGTCAATCGGTATGTTGAGGGCGCAGCGGAAAAAATTTATGAGGGTTTAAAATGGGCTGGTTTGGAATATGACGAGGGACCGGATATCGGCGGGCCATTCGGGCCATATGTGCAATCGCAAAGATTGGATTTATATAAAAAATACGCGCAAGAATTAATTGACGAAGGTTTTGCTTATTATTGTTTTTGCGATGAAGCAACACTGGAACAAATGAAGCAGGAACAAACCGCGCGCAAACAAGCGCCCAAATATGACCGGCGCTGCTGCACTTTGGACAAAAATGAAATTCAAAAAAAATTAGATGCCAAAGAACCGCATGTGATTCGTATGAAAATTCCCGAAGACCGCAAAATCGAAGTTGATGACATCGTACGCGGCAAAGTTATTTATAATTCAGGTGAGCTGGACGATCAGGTGATTCTCAAATCAGACGGTTATCCGACCTACCATTTGGCGGTCGTTGTTGATGACCATTTAATGGAAATTTCGCACGTAACCAGAACCGAGGAATGGTTGCCCTCAACCCCAAAACACATTTTACTTTATGAATATTTTAACTGGGAAGCTCCGCAATTTGCTCATCTGCCCTTACTGCTCAATGCCGACAAAACGAAAATGAGCAAGCGCAAGGGCGACGTGGCGCTTGAAGATTATATTCAAAAAGGTTATCTGCCACAAGCCATGGTTAATTATCTGGCGTTTTTGGGCTGGAATCCCGGGTCGCCCGCCTTCGCTGAAGCTTCGACGGGTAAAGAAAAAGAAATTTACTCGATGGAAGGGCTGCTTAAAGATTTTGATTTAAAAAAAGTCCATAAGGCCGGCGCGATTTTTAATGTTGAAAAGTTGAATTGGTACAATCAATATTATATTCGACAGATGGACCTCGATCAACTGACCCAGGAATGTCTTCCTTACATTATTGAAAACGGAGCCATCACGCCACGTTTTGATCACGGCTTTGACCTGGGCGCGCTCAAAGGACCTTTCGTTTTAAAAGAGTTTGAGATTTGCCAAACAAAAGAAAAAATTTCTTTTGATTATGTTAAAAAAATTATAGCGCTGGAAAGAGAACGAATTAGCACACTGGCAGAAATAGGGGATAATACCAAGTTCTTTTTTGAGCTTCCTGCCTATGAAAAAGGCCTGCTCAAATGGAAGCAAATGACCGACGAAGAGATTAAAAAATCTTTGTCCGATTCAAAAAAAATAATCTCTGAAATTCCTGACGGAAAATTTGATTTAGAAACCCTTAAAAATGAATTATTAAAGCAAGCAAAATTGTATAAAGATAGGGGAGTCCTGCTTTGGCCGCTCCGAGTCGCCCTTTCTGGCCAAAAAAATTCTCCGCCGCCGTTTGAAATCGCCGAAATCTTAGGAAAAAACAAAAGTCTGGAAAGAATCGAAAAAGCGATAAACCTATTATCAAAGTCCTGATATAAAAATGAGAACTATTCGATTTCTCGTTATTGCTAATCTGCTATCAGTTATTTTTTATCCAGTGATAACCTTGGCTTCTTTGGCCGACGATTTGCAAAACGAAATCAATCAAAAACAAGCGCAAATTCAGGAACTGGAAAAACAAATTGCCAACTATCAGGCAGTCTTAAAAACAAGCCAGAGCCAGGAGTCTACCTTAAAAAAAGAAATAGCCAAAATGGAGACCCAAATCAAAACGCTGGAAGCACAAATCACACTAACTCAAACAAAAATTTCTCAGACAAATTTAAAAATTGAAGGGTTGGCCTCTGACATTCAAACGCAAAACATTGCCCTGGAAAAACAAAAAGGTAATCTGGGCCAGATTTTGCGCACCATTGATGAATACGATCAGGAAGATCCTTTTTCGCTCGTCATGAAAAACCAAAGTTTCTCTGACTTTCTAAATCAAACGCAATACATTGCCAACCTTCAAAACTCGGTCCAGGCAACATTGGTCGATATCAAAAACCTTAAATCGGATTTAGAAAATCAAAAAACAGAACAGGAAAATCAAAAAACGGAACTGTTAAGTCTGAAAAATCAGCTTAACGGAAAAAGTCTTGCTTTGGATGATCAAAAGGGTGAAAAGCAAGATTTGCTGACCACGACCAAAAGTCAAGAAAAACAATACCAGGCGATGCTCACCGACCTGCAAAAAAAACGGGACCAGATTGAAAAAGAGATCTATCAAGCTGAAGAAAAATTAAGGCTGCAAATCAATCCAAATTCTATTCCGACTGCTCGCCACGGACTATTTGTTTGGCCGGCTCAAAGCCAAACAATAACGCAAACATACGGCTGTATATTGAGTGCATTTGCCAGAAAATCATATCCGGCCTGCGATGCGGGAGGCAGCGGCGGCTTCCACAACGGCGTCGATATCGACGCCGAAATCGGTGATCCGATCCGCGCGGTAATGGACGGCACGATTTCCGGCATCGGAAATTTGGGTAAATATGCCTACGGAAAATGGATGACAATTAAACACGAAGACGGCTTAACAACTTTATACGGCCATCTATCGGCGCAATCGGTGAGCGTGGGACAAAAAATTACGGCCGGCCAAATCATCGGCTATGCCGGCAACACGGGCTATTCCACCGGCGCGCATCTTCATTTTTCAGTTTATGCAACCAATACCTATATAATTGAGCAAAAATCTTACGGTCCGCTGCCACTTGGCGGCACAGTTAGCCCACTTGATTATTTATAACATCATAACTCGACTAAAAACTAAAAAAGGCGCTGACTAAAAGTCACACGCCTTTTTTGTTTCGAAATAACTACTCACTTAATGAACGACGGCTTAATCAAGCCGGAGGTTATCCCTTCCCAATCCTCATTTTTTAGCTTAGCTGTCGTCTGGCGCAAATGAACTAAATCCGGGTGTAGAAATTCAGAACAGATTTCTTTTATCGCCCCGGATATCTTCATATAAAAATCACTCTCTTGACGCAATCCGTTGAACGCTGCGACCACTTGAAAATTCCAAACTGATATTGTAGCTTCGGCGCGCAATCGGCGCCTTACTTTCTGGGCAAATTCAAGCTCTTCGTGATGAAGATTTTGGTCTTCTATCACTTCAATGCTTGCCCGTTCACACTTTTTCAATCCTGCTTTGGTCTCAATTATTACGCTCCCGTCGTGATTGTCTTGAATAAAAACCCCTGTCCTGTCGACAAAACCGGCGCAACCGATAACGTAATCACCGACTCTGGGTTTTTTTCTATCTTTTCCATGCTTCACCTCCTGTGAGATTTTTTTTGAGGCATTAATTAGTTGTTTCTTTTTCGGGAAAAACTATCCTGGACGCAATCTCTCCGTCAGCGTTACCGCAGGAAAAAACCATTGGTCTACTTCGCCTAATTCTCAAGTCCAGCGCGGCTGAATTTCTTGCTCTTTGTATGTTAATTGACAGAAGCTTTCTGATTAGTTCTTGATCAGACGGATCTAATATGATAGCCGTAGCACAATCCATAATCGCCTCATCATAGCGCTTTAGCGCCACATACAAATTAGCTCGCCAAAACAAATAAAATGGTCTGCCTGGCGCCAATTTAACTGCTTCATCCAAACCAGCCAGGGCTTTTTTAAATTCCTTTAATATGAAATAGCAGGCGGCACGATTCAGATGAAAAAGAGGGAAGCTAGGCATCATCTCAATTGCCCGATTAAAATCAGCCAACGCCCGTTGATAATCATACATTTCCATATAAATTAACCCCCGGCTATTATAGAGAGCACAATAATTGGGCGCCAATTTAATTGCTTCGTTGATGGTTTCAAGCGCTGAATTATAATCTTTTGCATCAAGATATTGCGCTGCTTCATTTTTCAATTTTTCCGCTTCGCTGTATTTCTCCAAATCAGCCATTTCCGATGAATCCATTTTTTCACCCCCTATGAAGTTTTTAAATAACAATAAAATAACTTTTATTGCTTTATTATATCACAGATATAATTAGTTCACTCGGTCAAAGAAAAAATAAATTTTCTCTTTTCCCTCGCTGCTAATTATAATCCTATTATTCCAATTTATTCAAGTTTGAGTTTGATAATTGACAACAAAAAAATAATATTTTATTGTATATTTACTCTTTAACAAACTAATATTATCAAAATGTAAGTCTGTATTAAATCAATAGGGGAGGTGAAAAATGTACGATGTCATGATCATTGCCGGCTATGATGTTTTTGCGGACAAAATTCCTAGTCATCGGGCATATGTAATGAAATGCTGGGAACGTGCCAAACAAGAAAAAGTAAATATGATCGTGGTTATGGGAGGGGCGACTAATCCCGACTTTCCGGAACTCACAGAGGCAGAAGCGAATAAAAAAATTCTTATGCCGCTTCTGGGCAAAGATTTTTCACCCGTACTGGTTAATATCTATCAAGGTAAAACCTCGGCTGAAACGCTTCAGGCGGCACTGGATTACTTTCGGGAACATCGGGAACATAAGATCGTCATCAACAAATTAATTTTATGCGCTGAACAGGCGCGACTGGCTAATTTTTTAGCCGATGCCCTGCAACTCGGACTGATTGATCTGGCCAAGGAATTAGTCGCTTATGGATTCTATTTCCCCGAGTCAGCGGAGGAATTTCCCAGACAGAGAGAAAAAACGCTCATCAATATTCTTTCGCACCATAGCTGGTTTTTCCGCTGCATCAGAAATATTCGCCAAAAAAGTCATCAGAAAAAAGTCTCACGCCAAAAAAGGCGAGAGGTAAAAAAATAAAATTTCCGCGTCATTCGGGGCCATCTGGCCCCTTTTTTATTACCTAAAAATGGATTTTGTGGTATAATTAAACCAAGACTTTTTTAAATCAGGTAATTTTAATATCTTAAACTGAGCCAGATTGTGCGATGCAATCTTGGATTGCGTTGCACAATCTGGCTAGATTCTACGACCATGCGTAGCCTGGTTGTAGAATCTATATTGTGCGACGTAATATATAGAAAATTAGTGGTTTTAACTGTAAGCCTAAATCTATGTTCAAAAGCCTTATATTTATACTAGTTTTAACCCTTTTAATAGGCCTAAAGGCCCCTAATTTCGCTTATGGCGCGGCTTTGGCACCGGAGAGCCAATTAGGGTCATCCACGCCAGAAAATGACGCTCAAAAGCCTCCTTTGCAGGAACCGGTTCAAAGTCTGATGGAACAGGCCCAAAATAAGCTCCAAGAGGAGGCTAGCAAGGCTGTTGAGTCGGCTCAGGAGGCGGCCAAAAGCGAAATTCAGCGTCAGATTGAAAAACAGGTCCAGACTATGGAAAACGCCGTAACATCGGCCGTCAAAAAAGCGGTAGATATCATAAAAGAGAATATAGGCAAAGCAGTATTAAATATAAAAACATTTATTATAAATTTAAAAAATAAAATATTCCAAACAAAAATAGAGCCGCCGATACAGATATAATTTATTAAAAATCAGAATAGGTGAGGGCCCTGCATTTTGCGGGGCCTTTTATTTATATTGTATAGGTCGCAAAAGCTATCTTGTGCGACGTACTATATATACTTCCCCCCAGACCTTGACATGTCGCCAAAAAGGTCAAAAAGTTATCCACAGCCCCTCTTTTAAACCTTAATAAACGAAAAAATAAATATTTATTTCTCTAAATATAAAAAAATAAAGTTTGTGATTTATTTTTTTAAAATAAATTGTGTAAAAAATAAAAAGAGGGCAGTCTTTTTTGACCCCCTCTCCCCTGTTTTGGCATCTTGGGACAAATTACCTGGGATTAACCCTTATTGGGTTTATTGGCTATTTTGTTTTCCTTGGTTGCTTTTAAAAAAATATCTGCCAGTTCATCCAGAAGCAAAACCTGTCTTCGACTATTATATGCTGCTACATTATACCCTAGCGACATGATACATAACCACTCTTTACTCGCATCTTCTTTATGAATTTTTCTGCACTCTTCAATTCTGGACCTTAATTCTTCTCGTTCGCTTGGCAATAAAATTTCCAAAAATTTCTTGATATGAGATTCTAGTGTGTTGTCTGTCTCGGCCATTTTTTATCCCTCCTAACTTTGAAAATAACTATTTGCGCTAATATAGCAAATTTTATTTAAAAAAGCAAACAAAGTAATTTTGACGTGTAACTTATCTGATGCTAAAATTTACTCGCTATATGAGAATTTCTTATTCGGCACTGGAGACGTTTAAACAGTGCCTGTTAAAATTTAAATATCAATATATTGATAAAATTCCTACTGCCAAGTCAAAGGAGGCGATTTTTGGTACGCTGATGCATAAAACCCTTAAAGTTTTACATGAGCCCGGACTCATAATTCCAACCGAAGAGGAGCTGCTGCAATTTTTTGCCAATAGCTGGGACCCTTCAATTTATGAAGATGAGCAACAGGCTGTCGCTGCTTTTTCTCAGGGCATTAAAATACTGAAAGATTATTACGCCAAAAATTATCCCTCACAATTTAATGTGGTGGCTTTGGAAACACCGTTTGAAGCGCCGATTCAAAGCGGCAATGAAATTCACTTAATAACCGGCAAAATTGATCGCATCGATAAAACTCCTGACAACCTCTTTGAAGTTATTGATTATAAAACCACCAAAAAAATGCCCTCACAAGCAGTGGTGGACAAAGACTTGCAGCTATCGGTTTATCATCTGGGTGTGGCCAATCGCTGGCCATCTATCATCA